>Ga0179593_1683662_pt1 | contig 11965 bp, 19 predicted proteins | sample CZODoug2_1_08_16_FD_185931 | JGI IMG/M metagenome (GOLD analysis project Ga0179593, IMG submission 185931) | Vadose zone soil fungal communities from Angelo Coast Range Reserve, California, USA - CZODoug2_1_08_16fungal (PacBio error correction) | ecosystem: Environmental > Terrestrial > Soil >...
AAAGACGCCTCCGCCCCTTCGAGGAAGGGGATCAAAGAAAGAAACAAAAAAATGGTTGATGTTGATAGACGAGCCGCCAAACGCAATCCTTAGCAGAGGGGCGAAAAACCATGTGACACCCGGGGGAATTTTTGCATCCTCAAAAGGAAAAGGAGGGGGCCAAGTCAATCTCCCCTCACAAACAGCCCCAGTTGTCAGGTGCAACCCCCCCCCCCCCCCAAGATCGTCTTAAAGGAGGGGTACTGGGTGAAGGAAATCTCGATCTTCGTGAGTTGGGGCCTCCTCCGCAGTGGTCTCCCAGCGAGTTTGGTTTTGTGTAAATGGGGGGAAGGAAAAGATTGCATAACCGCTGGGGAAAATATGGGAAGGGTAAATTGATCTTGGCCGGAAGCCAATTTTCGAGGTCCACGCAGTAGGGAAGGTCCTGGTTTGTTGGTCATCTTGGGGTCTAAAAAATGGTAGGGAATTAAATTAAAATACCTGACTCATCGCGTGCACTTTTCCGTTCCTCGGGAAACATTACTTATGGGAAAAAGGTGAAAAAGGGATGAAAGTGAGGTACGAAGCTCACAAAAATGTAACCTCAACGAATTTCCCGAAGACCCGCCGTCTCGGAGTTTCCTTGGGGAAAGAGAATGTTCCAGGGTGGGGGGGGGGGGGGGGCGTTCAACCTAGTCGCTCATAAGGTCCTAACGTCACTTCGCGTATCCGAAAAAACAATGAGTGTTACAAATCCCATATACAGACGTATGATCTCGGTGAATGGGAACCTCTGGGACCAATCTCCAGGGGTAGTTGCAGAGGCGTCTTCCAGCAGAAAGAGAAGAAAAACTGGGGGTCTAAATGACTCTTGGAAAAAAAATACCTTTGCCTGAGTCTCGCATGGTGTGAGGGTTTCCGGAGGCGTGTACGGACAAACTTCAAGCATTTGAATGCCCAAGTGATTTCATGGGAAATTGGAAAAAAAGCCGTCATCAAAAAAGATACGGGGGGCACTCAAGAATGCGGGCCAGAAAACAAATCGCAAGCAAAGAACGGTGTAGAAGTCGAGGTGCTGCCGTTATTACCCATAATAAAAAAGGGGGGTGTGAAACGTGGGGAGCGAGGTGTCTTCCTCGTCAGCAAATTATGTAAGGAATGAAAACGTTGAGACGAGTCATTGAAAGGAGCTCTCAACACCAACTGGGGGAAGGAGCTTTCTTGGAAATCTAAGAAGAAACGTTTCAGTCCCCCCGGTCTGGGAATCAGGTACACGGATTATTTACAAAGGACTCTGGGAGAACCTCAAGGAAAAGGACCTGGGTCGAAACTAGCAGGGGCTTTCGGACGATAACCTGGACCGCTGCCTTGAGCGCCTCTGTTCGGGGGGGAAGCAAGGGAAGGAAGTTTCAGGGGGTTTGGAAATTGCCAGGCAGCTCTCGAACTCTGACAACCGATGCAGGAGGAAGCTGGGCGAGTTTTTTGTGTCCGTACACGCAGGACCCCAGCACCTAAAAGAGTCGCCCAGGGGAGGTGGGCAGAAAACCGTACAATTCTTCCTTAGCAGAAATTTTTAAAGAGGGCGACCGAGTGGAGAAAGGGAATCATCACTACTCAAGGGGAATTGGGAAGAGGAGGGGCGGCGGGGAATCAAGCATCGAATAGACTGGGACTAGGGTCGTACCCCCAGCAAACGATATGGAGGGGTTAGGGAAGGGAAAAGATAACGGCATTCCCGCTAACGAGGGGGGGCATGGGGGCCGTAACAGGACGATTAATCCCAGGATCCGCGAAAAACTTCGGGAGGGGGGAGGTGTAACATTTTGGCGCGGAAGCCGGACAGCAAAAAAAAAAGCAAGGGGGGAACATACGTACATGCCTCGAGATAACAGAAGCAAGATCGAGGAGAAGTAATATTGTAAGGGGGGGGGTTGAAAAAACTACAATACAGGCAGTTTTGAGAAAATGTGACCAAAACCCAGGACGCCTGCCAGGCAAGGCTTTGGGTGCGAGCAATGGCTTAAAAAGAGGGTACCAGAGAAAACTCCCCTACAGCAATTACCAGTCTTTGGGAAGCGAGTTTCAAAAAGAGAGCTGGGACACGTGAATGGCCTGATTGGCAACTCAAGAAATTCATTCTAATTCAACGAACTTCCGTGAAATGTACTTGACGACGATTACACAAAAGAAAGGTGTAGGGACTGGGGGGCATTGAGGGGGAGGCCCAAAAGATGTTGAAGCTGCCCATCAAGGGCGTTGCTAGCCTCGACTTAAGGGGAAGGGGGGGGGGGAGAGGGTCGGGAGGGAGGTCTAAAGAAAATCGGTACTGCTCTTGTTGTATGGGCCCGCCTAGTTTTCAACCAGCGAATGGCTGTAGCTCTAAAGTATTGAGAGATAAAGCAGGGGTTCTAGCGCCTCAGCCATTCGCGGGAAGATGCGGGGCAAAGTGCAACCTAATAGGAAGGGGTCATATCTGACGAGCCGAAAAAGGATCAGAAATGAGAATTCAAAAAACGACCGGAGTTGCAGCCTCACAACCGCCCTCCGCTTGGAAGCAAACCCGAAATCCTCAAAAGGGGAAAGAAGTTGGCTTGGGAAAGGAATAAATGAAATCAAGCTTGATCCGTGCAAGTTCTTGGTGCAAGAGTGACGTATCAGGTTCCAAGAATGGCCCTCGTATTAAATTTGGTTCCATCTGGGAGGGGAGGGTAACAGATAAAGGTAGGGACGGAGGATGGAGACCTCGGGCCCTGATCCAATTTGCTTCAACCCGACAGTAAAAGAGGGGGGGGAGGTGGGGGGGGGGGGGGGGGGGGGGGGTACGTTTCTGGTTTTTGGGGGGTGGGAAAGTTCTCAACAAGTGGGGTGTTGTAGGTCCACAAGTCAATCTAAATTCGGATCTATATAAGGGAAACGGCTGTGGATGTCGGCAGCGACATTAGAGGGTGAAAGATACAGGATTCAAGGTATTAACGCGAAAAAATTGGGGGGAAAGGGACCGGGGAAACCCGTTCAAGACTTATTTGCCCGGGAGCAGCGACAATGTGCCGGAAGCCCCCAGGGCGCTTCCAAGGCGAAGGGGATCCTCCTAATCGCGTAAAAGAACAGCAAAACAGTGTTGAAGTCGCGGGGTTGTGCGACTCGTCCCAGGAGAAAGGGGGAGGGGATAAGGGGACGGACCTACTAAATCACAATTACGCTATCAGCGGTTCTTCACATATCGGTAAACGCCAGAGGGGGAAGGGAAAGGAAAGGTCGGCGCAAAAAAGTAAATGGGCGAAGATTGCTGTGCATGCGCTGATTTGGACTTGAACGGGGAACACTTTCAAGAGAACGAGCGGGTGACGGAAATTTCAAGAAAAAGGAACGGGAACAGTGACAGGAAGGACCTCGTGATTGCATTAAAAGTGCTGAAGGGATGGCCGGAAAACAAAGCGCTCCTCAGAACTGAGGAGGGAAAAAAAGGGGACCGGGGTAAGGGAGGGAGAAAGAAGAAGTCACAGGAAGGGTGTATTCATCGGGGAAAAATACCCCAAAGGGAGGTAAGCATGAAATTTGAGTGCAATTATTTACGAGCGAAAAAGAATCAAGAAGAGACACAGGAGGAGGAGGAACCTTCACTTTTGCGATCTCGAACCGATGGGGGGGGAAAAAGTTTGGCAGGGTCCAGGGAATGAAAGACAGAGGGTTCGAGTAGCAGCGGTACGCGGGGTAAAACATAAGAAATCTTTGACCCAGGAGGAAAAAACTCGACATTGAGTTTGAGGAAAAAAGGGGGGACGAACATAGAGGAACGGAAAAGGAGACTCGTTTCTTCAGGACAATGCAAGAACGGCGTCACGGTTTCGCGATTGTTTAGTTCCGTGAAATCCTGCAATTCGATAATGGGGGAAGAATGCCGCGAAGGTTGGGGAACGCAGAAACAACGGAAGCAAAAGGCTACAGGAAAAGCCCAGGGGTCTGCGCGCCAAAGTCTTCCGTAAAGAACCAAGTTGGGAGGGAGCAGGCGCTAGCAACTACAGCGAATATTCTTGAGGCGGCAGATAAAGATCATCGAATGTAGTGGTTCCTCTGGGGGAGGGGAAAAAACCAGCAAAAAAAAACTTGGTATGGTTCGAGCGCTAAAGATTGACGTTGAGATCCGGGCCTGCGCGCCGAGGAAGCATTGGGGCCAGGATCCGAAATGAGGGAAAAAGAAAGAAAGTTTTTTTACTTCGGGGCGGGAGGTTGTGGGGGATCGTTCCGGCCCTATGAAAAAATATGTCCTGGGAGTAAATGTCTCGCTGGCCGCCAGAAAAAACCGGGAGCAGGGGACTGGAAAAACAAATACAGGAAGTTTGTTGAAAAGGGACCGACAAAACCAACAGTACCACGATTTTCCTTCCTCAGTCAAAAGGAGCGAGGAGGGGACAACCCGAAGCACAGCATCTCCGGACCAGCAATTACCTCGATAGGGCAGAAAGAGGAAAACAATCTTAATACGAGGGTAGACAGGGAATTGGCAAAGGAGGCAAGCACGAAAAACAGTCTAAAAAAGGGGCACTTCCTGACGGATCAAGAAACTTATTGGAAGGAAATCTGACAAAGGGTGGAAAAGTAGGAGGAGGGTTGGCCTTTGATGCAAAGGGCCTGGGGTGTGAGGCTGCCAACTCGACAGTTGTCTTGACAAAGGAGGGGAAGGGGTGGAAGGAGAGAGGTCGGGTGCAAAGAACCTGACCTGCGCTTTGAGGGGGGCTACCGTTTGATCAAAAATTGTCGGATGCGCCCAAGGGAAAGCTCAGAACTGGGGAAAAGGAGAGAGAACATTTGATTCGACATCCTCCACGCGGAGATAAAGCTTCGTACCATAGGAAAACTCAAAGCTCAGGGTCATATGGAATGGGAAAAGGATCGGACAACGAAGAAGAAGATGGAAAAAAATGACCACCAGTGGTGAACCGACCTTTGGCCTCACACCCGCCAAATGCTTCAAGGGAGGAAAATCAAAGAGAAAAAAATCCATCAGTTGTCTTGTGGAAATTCTCGTCACGACAACAAGAGGGGCCGTCATGAAAGTCGACGTATCTTCGTGAGTTTTGGAAGAGAAAAAAGGAGGTCGAAAAAAGATAGGGAAAAACGAGGGGAAAGGGAGATCGGGGATTGCTGTTACACGGAGGATGGGATCATCGGTAACTCCTACAAAAAAAAAAAAGGAACAGCAATTTCATTAATGGGGAAAAGGTTTTGGAGGTCAAAACATGAGATGGCAAGGGGAACCAAATTCAATATACAGCTCAACCTTGGCGTGCCACCGGTAAACTGTGGGGGGGGGAGGGAGGAGGGACATTACGGGGGATTCAGAAATAGATGGTGGCCGGCCGCGAAAAATGGCCTCCGTCCCGAGAACAAAGCGCCCCTTTGGATCAAAGAGAAAATCCGGCTCTAATCAAGGGGCAAGCGCCTGATCCGAAGTCAATTAACTGTATAAAGAACCCAGTTTTCCGGGGGCGGCGTTGTGGTGTGGACACCACGGGCAGAAGAAGAGATGTGGTTGACCAAAAATCTCCCTTACATTTGAGGAGTTTGACGGCACGTCACTCAAAACCAGCCCCAGCTGGGTTCAAATTCTTAGAAGGAGAAAGGCGTGGCGCAAAGTCCGAGGGTGCGGATTTTTTGTTAGGGGCTGCGTGTACGGAACAAAAACTTGCAAAAACAAGTATGCTTGAAACGGGCAAATGGGAACAAAGGATCGAAAAGGAAGAGATGCAGAGAAAGAAGAAAAAGGCAGAAGTGCGTTCCCAGGAAACAAAGCGGCTCGACTGTCGGTCGAAAGTTGCTCCGTCACGACGTTTTTATGATCCTCTTACCAGGGGTGAATACTCAGAAGAAGGGGGTCGAGAAAGAGGGGAGAAAAGGGGGACGACTGGGTGGCAACTGGAGGTACCGGATCGGAAATGAAGAAGAAGACAACACGGGTATGAGGGAGAGATGATCTTCCTTTCGATCTCTGTTAGTTTCACCGAAAAAAAGGGGAAAAAAGGGGCCTTACAGGGGTATTAGTGTATAACGGGTGGAAGAGGGGGAAAAACCGCAAGATCGGTTGCCCCGGCGCCACTTGAACACCTTTCGAGGATTTTTTTTCCGGGCCCCGGTCTAGGAAGCGAGGGGGAAAAGGAGCACAGAGCTGTCACTGGGGTCAGGGGGGGTTGTCTACTTTGCCGGGATATCTCGGGGACAAGCTACGTGATTCTCGTGAGATGGCAAAGGAAGGGAAACACTAAACAACAAGGCTACACCATCAATGGCCCAGTTTTGAGGAATCTAATTCTTCTCCAAGAATTTGACACAGCGGGGGGGAAGACGGTGGGGGGAACTACTAAATAGAGAGCGGCGCAGTATAAGGGTCACAGAGAGAGGGGAGTACGGTGCGTCCAAAACCAAAAATCATAGATAAAAATGTTTCTGTTCTGGAAAGGAAAGGGGGTTATCCAGGTCGTGTGATCCGCAAGGCAGGATGCGAAGTCTCTGGAAAAAAGAAACGCCGCGGCGGTGGTAAAGGGACATTGTGTGCACGGGGCCGGCCCTATACATCTAATCACTGGGAATGTGAGTACTGGAACCGCTTGCCGCATCCACAGACAGGGCTAAACAAGAAGTAGCAAATAGGAATGGATTAAAGAAAAACAGTTGGTGATGAAACCAACAAAAAACCGGAAGAAATGGCGCACTTCGTGGCAGGGCAAAGGGCTCAGGGGAAAAAGAGAGCACAGAAGAGTCAAAAAGAGACGGGGTTTCAACAGGGGAATGCAATCTTCAAATGCACAAATTGATTAGAGGGGCACGAAGGTCACTAGAAGGCTACGTGCAACCTACTTTCCTGAAAAAATCACGCAAAGGGGAACGACCTGGTCTCTGGGACGGGGAGGAGGGTTTGCCTTTGGTCGCAAGAGCCTGAGGGAGGGTGTGAAGGCGGAAGGCTGGGGGGTCATTTCGCCGCTGCTGAGAGGGGTGATTAAAAGAGTTGAACTATCACAGAAAGGGGTGAGGTGGGATAGGTCAAAAAACCTGGATCTCCGCGAATGGGAGTCTAGAGGAAAAGGGAGAGATCCAAAAAGATTGGGGGGGAGAGGGGGGATTTTAGAGGCATCCGAAGTCGCGGAGTAAAAGAACATAAACAAAGGAAGCGGGAGGTCGAGTGATTCAAAGAGGAAGACCGCAGGAAACATAGGGGGATAACGGGACCCCTTGAAAAACCGGGGTATTTGAGCCTCACAAACCAATGCTGGGACAAAATGCAACCCCAGCCGAAAAGAAAACGTGAGACAGGGGGAGGGTAAGTACGGTTCTTGATCCTGCAGGAAATTTCGTTTTGCAAGCTAGAGGAGGAAATCTTATGAAATCCCTTACCAAAGTCAAGATTTGTGCTAGATTTGAGAAGGACAACGCAGAGAGGGTAGGGAGGTCTAAACTCCTGAGCCAATTGTTCTCCAAAGAAGGAAAAGGGGCACATGAAGGGGGGTCATGGTTTGGTCTGGGGAACAACAAAACTTCAGGTATTTATGTCAGGGAAAAAAAAGTCAAGGAGAGGTGCAACAAGGGCTGTTGATTGCGGCAGCGGAACATGAGGATTATTGAAAAGCCCTGAAGTTTAGAGGACGGAAGGGGAGCAAAGAACGGGCGAAGTTACCACAAGCGGAGTTTCAGTGATAAAGCGACTGTTTTCGGACTTCACACGGCGGATTCACTGGAGCTCATGGGAAAGGAAGGGAGAAAATCCGAAAAAAAAGAGAGAGGTATCCAAGAAACCAAAGGGGTGGAAGTCTGGTGGGATGCTTTGTTGGACAATGTCCCATATACTGTGAGAGCTAAGAAAACAGGCCGAGAATCTCCATTAAGCTGATAGTTGGGGCTGGTCCCGTCCTAAAGAAGGGGGAAAAATTCTAAAGGAGAATGAAGGCGTGGGATAAAATACCGGGTTTATTTAGCATAGTTGAGGGGGGGGATGGGAAGGGACAAAAGCTGCAAGAGACGAAGTAGTCCGCAACGGAAATTGGCAGAGAGAACGCAAGACATCTCGAAACTTGAAAGGGAGAAGGGACATGGAAAAAAAGAAAACTGAGGGAGGCCCGAAACAAGAAGAAACAAAGGAAATGTCGAGGAGAAAAAGGCAAGGGAAAAAAAGTGGATTTTTGAGAAAAAACACCGTTTGACCCATACCTACTATTGGAAGGGAATCAAAAGGGGAAAAAATGAAGTGAGGTTCAAAAGGAATCCGAGCGACGAAATGAAGAAGAGCGAAACAAAAAAACCACAGAAAAGAGAGAGATCTGATTGAAAATCAAGGAAGAAAAGGCATACCGAGGGGGTGGACCTTACAACTTTGATGGAAAAGAATACAGAAACTAGTTCTAGTGGCAATGACGGGAAAAACCGCAAGATCTTTTACAAAAGACGAAGGGGGTTTAAAAAAAGGACTGGGGGGGAAGAGAAGGGGTTGAAGGGGGCCCGCATCGAGAATGATACGCCTCGTTCTTTCGTCAGGCATCAAGGAAAAAACTGAGAGTGGGAAAAAGGAGTCTACTAGCTGCAAGGCGCTACTTGAAGGTCCCAGGAGAGTGTTTGGGTCCTCGTTAAACAGAAGTAGAAAAAGCAGCACGCCTGATAAAAGATAAGGTAGGGGGTCGGACCACTCTGCATTCCTTAAAGGAGGGAAGAAACCACATCAGACCTATCTCGGTGCGGGAATAAAGGGGGAAGGGGGATCAACTACTAAAAACGGGCGAGAAACATTCACTAGAAGATGTATCATGACGAGGTGGGCTCCACAACAAACCCACGAGACGTGGGGGGTGGCTGTTCTGGGCCTGGGGGAGAGGTTGAAAGAAATCTCAAGGAAGGGAAAGAACGCCATGAAGGATCCGTCCCAGTCGCTGGGGGGAGGCAAAAAAACCTACGCAAGGGACGGAGGTAATTAGGAGGTTAATTTTTTGCAACCGGCCATCCTGTGGTGCACATCAATAAGTCATGGGGGGGAAGCGGCAAGAAACGTAGAGCGGAATATTGAGGGTTGAACTGCCCAAACAATAATTGGTGATAGGAACAAAAAAACCCAGGAACTTCCAAGTGCGGTGGGGAAGCTAGAAAAGGTGAAGATTCAAAACCTCGTGGGGAAGACACTCCGGGGTAACAAGGACATCGGAAGATAGCGTGTTGATTGGCTTCTGAGGGGCAAATATGAATACTGATTTTATAAGAATTGGTAAGGGGAAGGAAAAAAAAACGAAGAAAAAGAGACAAGGCGGATCAATAATTGGATGTAGTGACCTCTGACACAAGAAAACTGAGGAGATGGGGTGAGGGGGGTGAATTGATTAGCCAATAGCTGCGGGGGGGTCTACGTCGGTGGGTTCGACACCGGAGCTGAAGATGGATGGGAGGCGGCACGTCGATATTAAAAAGCACCTGCTCTTTAAAGGTTTGCAGGGAAGCAGCTGTACAATGGGGAGTGCGCTAGAAATTGGAATCTCAGACGGAGGTGAACAAGAAGAGAATTCACGATTTTCTAGACTCCGAAAAGGGAAGGGCTGAAGACAACCTCAACGGGCAGGTCAGATTTTGCAAAATAAAAGGCACAAACAGATCCATCCTTCGAGTTGGAAATGACCAAAACTCGGGGGGGAGACCCACCTCCGGCTCTTGGAGCATAAAAAAGCAAAAAAAAGAAACAACATAGCAACTCATTTCTTGGAAGGGAGTCGCAAGGAACTGAAGGAAAGGGTGGTTGCACTAGAAATATCTCGTGAGTGGGTGCATCATAAGAATGTCCCCCTGATTAAGGGGGAATCTAAGATTTCATTCAAAGGGGGAACACTGCTGGGAGGACTGTAGAGGGATGGAGAATCGGGACGCTGAGAAATTTGCTCGCCAAAAAAGGAAAAGCCAGCAAATGGAAGGTACTGGGGGGGGGTTGTCTGTCCGTTTCAAAACCCAAAAAAAAAAGATTGGTAGGGCAGGGAAAAACAATTCAATATACCGCGTCCTCGATAGGATTCAAATTTCGGAAGGGCAGGCCCAGTACGTGGGGGTGAATCAAAAAGGTCTTAGAGGACGTCCGTCGAAAAAAAAAGAACCGTACGAATTGACCCGATATCACCGTCGGCGATGGGAAAGGGAGCCAAAAGGGAAAGAGGAAAAGGGCGGATTCAACAGAGTTCGCGGAGAATGAAAGGACCAACTTCTTAGCTTTATCCAGAACAGCACAATTTGTGGAAACTGCAGGGGGGGGGGGCCCACGCTTGCCCAATACATTTCGGGATACTCGAAAACGGCTACTTGCAACGCTAAGAAAAGATTACGAGGGTTGGAGGGCGGCCAACCTCCCAACTATCGGGAAAAGCCCCGATTTACTGGCGACGGAATAGTGACGTAGGCGAGCGAGAGGGTGTAAAGTGCTTGAGTTGTCTGACGGGGAACAAAAAAAAGAGGAAAATAGCGGAATTGCAAGGAGTGATGAAAGGAAAAGGAAACAGAGGGGGACAGAGGGTACGAAAGAGACGGAGGCGAAGGGCGAGGAAGGCGAACAAAGCACTAAGAAAGGAAGAGAGGAGAAAGTTGAGACTGACGTTTTAAATGCCCCGCGTAGTTTGAAATCTCGAAGAGGGTTCGGTGAAGTCAGAAGTTAGCAAAGTGGGTGATAAACTTCGTGCCGAGATCGAAAGGGCAAGAAGATCTCTCTAACCCCAAAAGGGATTCTGAGATATCGGAAGCATGAGGAAAAAAATGGGGAATCAAACGGGAAGACTGTACCGCCCTTAGGACGATGATACAGGGGGGGCGAAGGGGAGGAAAACGGTACGCGTAAAACCGCAAACCGGATTCGGAGGTTCTGGGGAGGAGCGCTTTGTTTTCATGCCCGCACCTGCCTGAGCGCCTGCGTGAAAGCCATGTCAGTCACTGTTGCGATGGTTGAAGGAAGAGAGACTGCAACGCTAATTGGAATTAAACGGGAGAGTTCTCCTGTTTTTTTTTCCTTACGCGGGAGCCAAAAAACGGATACAAGTCGCGCCGGTATTGGGGCGCGGACCACGCATTTAGTGAAGAATTTAACACATCGGAGAAAAGAGGGTGAGGATTTAATAACTGGCCAGAACGAACAAAAAAAGGAAAGGTTCTTAGGGTAGAGAAAGATTAAAAGAAGGGTAGAGTGTAGCACACCACCAAGCGCCAACAGAATGGGAGTGTGTGATGTTAGGAAGCGAAGGAAGTTCGGATGAAGATGCGAACGGGGGGGATCCGCCAGGAGGCAGATAGTAACAGAAAACATGACCCGATGTTAACTATTGAACGGTCGAGGGAGCTGAGAGGCCACAAAGGAGGAGAGGCCTGAAAGGGTTTCCAAAAATCAAAGACAAGGTCCGCTTCCCTCAAAGGACAAGACAAGGAATGGTGGGGGCAGGGGAGGGGAAATTATTGAACTATACTCAAAATACACATGTGTGGGGAAAACAAACACAACATGCATTGGCTTTGTTGGGGCCTGGGCTTGGAAAATTGGATAATAAGGGGACGGACCTAAGACGGTTAGGAACCTACGGCCGATAGCAGGGGAAGAGGAAGGCAATCTGGGTGTTTGTGTGGGGGGGGCGGGGGGTTTCAGTAAAAAGCTGGAAAGAAAGAGGGGAAAACGGAATGGAAAGGGAGAACGGGAAGAGCATAGGCAAACACTTTCAAGCCGGAATCAGATCTGATGCATTGAAGAAGAAAGGGAAAAAAGGGTGAAAACCCCCAAACCTGATGGGGTATGGGTTGTGGGGATTGGAATTGCACCTGATTGGGGGCGGGGGGTGTATTAATTGCCTAGTGGGGACAGTGGTCCTTTCATCCTGGCAAGTAGGGGGGGGGGAAGGCGGCTAAGGTATTGCAAGACTTACGGGCGCGTTTGAGGTTGGGAAAAAGGGAGGTGATCTCCTGCGAAGGGGGGGGTCGGGGGGGGACGCGGAAAGGGATA
>Ga0179593_1283163_pt1 | contig 11964 bp, 16 predicted proteins | sample CZODoug2_1_08_16_FD_185931 | JGI IMG/M metagenome (GOLD analysis project Ga0179593, IMG submission 185931) | Vadose zone soil fungal communities from Angelo Coast Range Reserve, California, USA - CZODoug2_1_08_16fungal (PacBio error correction) | ecosystem: Environmental > Terrestrial > Soil >...
GTCTACGACTCATTCCTGTGGTAAAAACAACCAAAACAACCACAAAAAACAAATGGAACGAGAGAGGATTTCACTGACTTAACCACATGAAGGATAGATGAATCATTAAAAAGACAAACCAAATCTTCTCTAACGGGACAACAGTATAAAGGACATAAGCCGAAGTTAATTAGACAGTTGATGGCGATTGATGACATGGAAGCAAGGAACGGCCTACTATACAGCAAAAGGATCAACTGGGTGCCGGTATAAGGGGTGGGAGTTATCGATCTTGGAAAACATCGTGAACGAAAGGAATAAACATCACAAGGTTCGATCAGAAAGAAGATCATAAAAACGCTTCGGAACAAGGCCTCGGATACTTGGGGGGCTGCCAGAAGGGGACTCGCTCCAGGCGACGTAGAAGTCTAGTATGACTAAATCAAGGGTACGGGAACCGTGCCGTCAAAATAAACAAGGTGCGCACAAGGACCATAGGAACCGAGGTTAGCAACCTGCATTGAACAATGTTGGGCGGGGGTACACGGCTCAGGGCCGTACACCTCTCGCAAAAACACCATCTAAGAGGGTCCAAAACGGGACTACGCCATTTTCTGAGTACAGCATGACAATGGACGGGGTACCTAGCAAAGATAGGACGAGTGGGAATAGAACAGGGGAGAGCACATTAAAGACGGGGGTGTAGAAGGGGGTGTAAGTCGTGCATAGAATAAGTAAAAAAAAAACTTAGGATCAGGGGCTGTAAAGGTAAAAAAAGGGGAACTGAGTAGTCGCCACTTGTCTGGGCATGACAATCGCCATGTAAAAAAAAGTAAATCAACTGAACGGGAAGGGGGGGGGGGCAACGTGCAAAAAAATGCAGGAAAATCGGCTCTTGTAAAAGGGGAATGAACAAATGAACAAGTAGACGGAAAACTGTGAACGTGGGGGAAAAACGAACATAAGAAGGACGCAGAAGTCTGCCAAAAGAAAGGCCGTATTAAACGCGTCAAAAAACGGGACGAAGGTGAGAGTGAGAGGGGAACCGGATATACAAATCGGGAAACTGTTGGCAAACAGTTGACGTGCAGAGGCTTAGAAGGTCGCCATATGGGCAAAAGACAGTAGTTCAGAAAAAAAACAGAGAGGAAAAAACTAACAGGCCGCTGTCAATACATCAAAAGGCTATAGGATGGCATTCAAAAAAGGATCGTTTATCAGAGGAAAAAAAAACTGAAACTTCAAGCGGGTAAAAGGGCAAGCTGGAATGAGGATTCGTAAAAAATTGAGGGACGGCGCAACTGAAGAAAATGATTCTAGGAGAGGCTTGGGCAGCGGCATAGGTAATACTCAAATCATAGGTTTAGTAGGCTCGATCGACTAGTGAAAAAGAAAGACGGAGGGGGATGAGAGCAGTACCCGTTCTGCATCCGTAAGAAACCGTGGGTGTGTCATCTGTGCATCAGTTCTGAGGAACGGGTTCACACTACACAGCCCTCTTTATCTTTCTTCTCAGTGATTTAACGGGTGTCCCTCAAATAATTGTCAAAAAGGTGCCGGGGGTGAGTGTGAGTCCATCGGTTACGCGGTACGGGCAAAAGGGGGGGTCGGCGAGGGAGGGTTTATAGGGGCAGAACTATCTGGCGTGCCTCGCGGGAAAAAAAGGGCAACGTCACACAGGAAAATTTGAATGAGGAGTCAGGAGCGGTGGCGGCATGATCGCCGGCATAGGGAGCAGCATGCACGCGTAGCGAGGAAAGTTCATTGTATCACTCGAACGAGTGGGGGGACAGAAACCAGAATGCAGCTATCTCGGAGGCAAAATTCAGCTACTCAAAAAACAGCAAATGGGAGACACAGAAGAGAGGAATTCTTATAAAAAGGAGAAGTGCTTTTGGCGTTTAAATAGTGAAGGTCGAGAAAAAGTAGAAAGGGTATCATTTACGGGGGAAAGCTTGCGGTGGGGACCGAAACTGAAGACAGGAATTACTGGAGGGGATTCGAAGCAAAAAATAAACCAGAAGGCGTGAAATCAATTTCAACTTGTCCCCCGGACAAAACAAGCGTGAAAGGATAATGGGCGAGAATCAATGAAGGGAGTATATCCAGGTTCTTAAGAGGGCTTCAGAACGTCTCACAGTATACAAAAACAAATGCACGAACCAATAGCCTTAGCCGGTAAAAAATGATGGGGGAAAAAAAGATCAGAAGGAAAAGAGAATGCATCTAGCTACACTGAAGAACAAAAAATCTTGGAGGTTGTCAAAAAACAGTGAGGGAAGAACACGGACATTCTTAAGGGTGCCTAGAGAGCATCCCTGACTGCAAAAGGGAGTGGTCAAAAAAGGGGATCAACGATCTTGAGTGGAAGCTTCTTCGTACTCGCGGGTAAAGCATAGTTCTGAAAATAAACTGGGTTAGGGGGTTGGTTTAGGGCTAAGACACACATGCACTGAAGGTACGACGCTGGTGATGAAATCAATGGTTGAAATCCAACGTCCGGACTGAACATTAAAACGCTCAGGGGATTGGAAGTGCGTTGTCCCAGATCGCATGTGCCAGAACGTGGGAAAGAGACAAAAAGGGGCAATAAGAAAACTAAGAAAATCTGAAAAGGGTACTAACCGAACCGGGGCTCTCAAGACTAGCAGGGACACGGCAAATTAGCGTGAATTCTTCGCTGCCGGTGAACGGGGCGAAAAGTATATAGTGTCGAATGATGGTCCTATACAGTAAGGCGGACGGGGATGCGAGGTGAAAAAGCGTGAAAGTCAAAAAATATACAATTGTATGCGGCAGAAAAAAATATGACATGACCGACAAAGGGAAACAAGGGGGGCTATGGGGGTAAAAAATAGGGAAGACGTTGTGGGAGTAAAAGGGGGACGAGGAGACCGACTGGATGGGGGGTCACGCGGGATCAACAGGAAGGCTACAGCAGAGGGGGATCCGGGGGTAGAAAACGTAGTTGTAGAAGAAGGTTCGTGCGGGTAAAGAGTTGCAGGGGCATCTAAAGTTGGGTTGATTAAGCAAAGTCGGCACCGCAAGTGCATAGAGGAAGAGGCAAAAGAATCGAATGGGGGTACAGCAAGGGGGAAAGTGAGAAAGGTAATATGCATTCTAAGGTGCGGATATATGGGATGAGTCGACCCAGTAAATAGGGGACTCCCGGATTCAGACGAAGAAAGATGGAGCAGGAGAAAGTAACGGCATGGTTGCTGGATACACATCGGACTGCGGCTAAAAGTAATCTTGAGACTTCGCAAAAAAAAACGGGAACACAAAACCGTACGGATGAGGGGGGGGAGTAAACGGTAGGAGGAGGGGGGCTGATGCATCTGTTTTCAGACTGGGTGAGACGTGAAGTCTGACTCATTGCGCTCCGAGTTATGGGAAATATGGGAAGGGATTGCACGACTCGAACCGGAGAATACGTCGGAGATGAGTGTACGCTTTTTGCTGTTACGGGGGCTGTGCTTGGGGCACGGGTCAGAAAGAAAGATGGATCGTATTCTAACAAAGCATAAAAAAGAGGGCGTTTAACATCAATTCGGAGGGGGGCCATCACGAAGAGTTAATGTGGGAAGCATGAAAAAAAGTACATAAATCGAAAGGTAGAATTTCCGCACAGAGCGAGTTAGCTGGACAGAGGTAGGCCGACGAAGCCTGATAAGTGACGGTCACAGGATGAAGAAGGGAAAGGCATACATGGACGACCGGGGTGCGCTCGGGGGGGGAGGGGGGGGGGGGGGGGGGGGGGGGGGGGGGGGGGGGGGGGGGGGGAGGCAGGGGAGGGGGGGGGGGGGGGCGGTGGGGGTCAATCCTCTCGTATAACGTATTTTAATTGCGCTGGGGGGGAGCAACTACTACAATTCAATAATGGAAAGATGAAAAATTAACGTTATAGTAGGTTGGTAAAACTTTGTGGAGAAAAAGGGGGGCAAGAATGTTGTCTTGCGTTTGAAAAATTCGGGACATAGGCAGAAAAAAAAGAGAAAATGGAGAGCGAGTTGCCACAGTAAAGCTATATCGGCGTCGGTAAGACAGGGTACCGGCCAGTCATAAATCAGACTCGGTTGGGTACTACCTGGTGTGAGCAGGTGACACAGTCGTAATGGGGGGGGTGTGTTATTGAAAAAAGAATGGATTCTGGACGGGGTAACAACAGGGCCGGGGTGGGAAAATGCTTAATCATAAACTGAAGGTGCCGATTCGGAAGTTCGTAAAAATCGTCGGAGTGAAAAACGGGGGGGAGAGATGCGGGTGACTGAGTTATGGGGGATCGGAAATGGGCTGGATTTAAATTAAACGGGGTGCAGACTATGGCAGGGGTCATATAGACACCCAAAAAAAAAAAAGAACCTCTCGTCAATGTACAATCCGCTCGGGGGACAGGGGTTAGTCTTCTAAGGGACATTCTTGCTTTCGGGGAACTAGGGAGGTCCCGAGCCGTAAAATGAGGCTAGCATGAACCTTATCTCGGATGCGTGTACATAGAAAAAAGGTTTGGTAGTAGTGTTGACATTAAGGACAATGAAGTATGGCAGAGAAGGGAGATGGCGAGAACCTCTGTAATCTGTGATATGCAGGGGGGGGGAGGTAAACGGCAAGAAAAAGTGCTAAGAGGACATAATGACAGGAAAATCACGACGAGTGGCTTTAAAGGGGCGACATTAATTAGCAGGGTCACTTAGGAATAGAAAAGCAGGGAGAGCGATGATGTTAGGCAAAATCCATCGGCTAGGGAAAACTGGTCTAAAATGAAACCCGTTGTAGGCGGGGAGGGTCTACAATTGGGGACAGGGTGGGCCAAAAGAAGGGAAAAATGACGTAGACGACAAGATCGCAGGTAAGAAGAAAGGCTGCACGTAGACCCACAACTTACTTTGGAAAGAGCCAAAAAAGAAAATGCTGTTAAGAGAGAAATATCATATTAGATGTAATCTCGCTATGTTCGGATTCATATACAGCGGTTGGTTGGACGCTAATGATATGGGCGAATATTTAGTTCGAGGAATTAGGCAGTAACTGGGGGGGGATGGAGGATCGGCAGTGATGGGGTAACTCTGTTTGGGGATGTGTTGGGGTGGGGGTGACATTACAGGGGGTTGATGTCTAAAAAGGGAATTAGGCCTGTTTCTAAGGAGAAAAAAAAAGCAACGACAAAGTTGTAATGAAAATCCGGGGGTGGGGGGAGATGTCACAAAACTCGTAAAAAATTGTTCAAAAGGAAAAAGCGTGACATATCGAGAAAAGTTTTCAGGGACAAGTCTGCCTGTGGGGGCACGAAAAAGGGGGAAAAAAACCAAGCAAACGTAACAAAAAAAAAAAAAAAATCAAAACCTAAAACCATATAAGCATAAACCAATGTTCGTACATCTGCGCAAAACTGGTGAGTCAGGAAAAACGGGTTACAAGCGGCGCGGAAGAACATGGAAGCCACTATAAAAAAAGCCGGGCTAGGGAGGGCGACGTACGGAGGCCTGGGGAGACGAGGTCAGGCACATGAACATTCGAACGTGTGAAAGGCAAAAAAGCATGTAAAGGAAAAAACAAAACCAAAAGACTTTACAAAGGTACGAACTCGGTTACAAAGCGTCGGACTCAGCTGGAATCCGGCTGTCAAAGGAAAGCAGCAATGAAGGCAATTAGGGAAAGGTGCGTCTTAAAAAATCAGAAATAACAAAAAACATTCGTCGAATGGAACTCAAGGGAAACTGGGGGACAGGGAGCAGGGAGAAAAGGGGCCGGGTTGCCGGAAAGGGGCCAGTAGAAAATAAGTGGAACCAGAAAAGTGGGACTATAAAAATCCGATCTTGCAAGACAAAATAAGAATCCGGGGGGGGGTTGACATCACATGAAGGAGTAAAAACCTGTAAGAGCGTGCGGGGGACCTGAAGGTCACACAAGAACCTAGAAAACAGGATTTCACATTGGTGCAGTGAGAAAAAAAATGAAGGACCGTATGCAGCATGATATCTAAATAGCTAACTAGGACGTCGAGGTTGCGGATGTGTTCATCTAGGAGAGATGAGAACTGGAAGATTGAGAAAAAAACTAGCAACAATGGAAGACAAAGCGGCGGTTCAAGACATCTCATACGAAAAGGCACTAGTTCCCTACACAGGGGGGGGCGCGGGGTTCAAGTATCATGCTTGGGGCCGGGAAGGGGATCTTGAAATTTCAATGACTGTAAGAATTGCGAGCAAGCAACAAACACAAAAAGGAAATCTAATAAGAGCTCTAAAGTGAAGTCGGGGTTAGATGCAGGCTAGCGTTGGGAGAAAACCTGGAGGAGGGGGGTCGGCCAAAGGCAGGGGAAGGGGGAGTTCTCCGAAAGTCGCAGAAAAAGTCGAACGGTCTAAAAAGTATAGGGTCAGGTAAAAAATGGAAAAAATCAGGATGTAGAAGTGCACGCTGGAACTATAAGGATGGAATGCTGGGGACTTCAATTCTTCGGGTAAATGTTGTGCAAACCCGCAACAAATGCGATGAAACATCGGGGGAGAACCGGAGAGATCGAAGTGATAGCTAATTACAGTCTGCGGGTGTCAAAACACAAACACGAACCCTACCATAAGAAGGGGAAATAAAAGCAAAAGGATCACAAGAGATATAACCAAAAAAAAAAAAAAAAAACAAAATAAACTCAAACACACAAAAGAACAAAAAACAAAAAAAAGGAAAAAAAACCCAAAAAAGAACAAAAACTCACGGTGACCGTGGGGGGAGATTGCTTGAATTGGAAGCTTACGGTCTCGGTGCTGTCCCTGGAATTCGCCTCGCTGCAAAAAAGGAACGGGGTGTTCTAATTCTGGAAATCGGCGGGGGGGGATCACAGTGACGGGAAAAGGGGAGGGAAGCTGTTTGTCCGATTGCTGGATGACTTTTAGAAGCGGCGGACGTGTTCTACAAATCGACGGATCCAAAGTTACTAGGAGACGCCCGCGGGCCCTGTGCGCAGAAGGTGATGGACAAAAAATCTTGTCTTGGACCGATTGCCAGAGATCAACAAGAACGGCAAGTAAGAAAAGGGGTGATAGACAGTTGAGCGGTCATTGCTTTAGGGGGCTAACATCTAATTCCCTCAAGGCAACGAGGCAGGGGATGAGAGCCGCCTCGTAGAGAGGGGGGGCAGTGACGTGAGGAACCGGGAGGGGGGGCGGGTGCTCTTGCTGACTAGGGGGTAAGGGGCAGGCTGGGTTGTCAACATGGAAGGGGGCAGGCCAACGGCGATGTACGCTTCTAATAGCTTGGGGGTCAAAACTGGAAAAACTGTCACGGGGACGATTGAGGAAAACTAGACGGTACCGGGGGGACATCAGAAGGGGGAGTCAAGAAGCTGGAACTGACCCGCAAGAGGTGTGGGGGAGCTATGTAGATCCGACGAAAGGTCTTATCGAATATACTTAGCGTAGGAAGGGCCATCAAATGCGTCAGTACTGCGGTACTTCTCATCGGGTGGGGGGGGAATTACGTAGTAGAAGCTGCAGACTGGAAAGGGGCCAAGGTCTGGAGAAAAGGGCGTGGGATCTTCAATCTTGTCTTATCACTCTCAACAAACGTGGCGCCATGAAAGACTCGGTCAAGTCAAAAATAAGTTGCGAGTTCAAGGGGTGGAGGGTTGGAAACAGGATACGATCGAGGGAGCCGCTTCGACAAAAAATATTTTACAGAGAGCAGGGATCTGCCCAAAGGTCGAAAAGAAAACGAACAGGACTCTCTGAGAGGGCCTCTCGTAGGAAAACGCAAAAGATCGGGGAACCCCTCCTGTTACCGGAACCTCAAAAAAAAGACCGAGAGGTATTCTGGGGAATCTTTCAGGGCTCAACAATAGTACACGAAACGAATCAGGACGTATGTAGTTACAGCCCTGCAGAGCTGGAATAACCCTGCGGGGGAGGAAATGCGAAGAACAGGGTCCAGGGGAACAGGAAAGCAAACTTAAGGATTGGAATGTTTGGGGTCGGTTCTCGGAAGGGGCTGAACGGGAGGGTAGTCTAAAGGGGGGGAATGAGCAAATGAAAGCACGCGACTTCAAGGGCGTTGATGGGTAAGATAGAGAAGGGCAGTAATGGTGGGGCTTCATGACAGTGTATTGTGACATAGGGCGGGTGACAAATCAGCGAAGAGTTGGTTTCATGGTCAGTGAGGGGGTGAGCAAGGAAGGCAAACGAGTGGACAGAAGGTCGCAGAGGAAAGCGTGCAAAAGACTGCGGGAGAACGACTAGAATATGAGTCAGCGAAAATAACCTCAAGGAAAGAGTCCAGAAAAGCTACTAAGGGACGTAAAGTACGTGGTGTCGGTAGAAAATGGCCTAGGGATAAATACCTTCACGGAGATCAGGGCGTGGGGGTGGGTTTGGATGGTTAGCAACCTAAGGAGAGGTTCAGGGGGCGCAATAATTTCACTCAGAAAAGCGCGGTGTCGGAGTGACCAAGGAGGGCTTGGAGGGAAACCAGGTGATCGCATAAAAGAAAATCGGGATTCTGTGGGCAGGTGTTCGCACGAGAAAAGCCGCGGGGTGTATACCAAAAAAAAAAGAAAATGAAAACGCATAAAACATAAAAAAAAAAAAAATAAAGAAGAAACGAGGTAATACACTCCAAAAGCGAGGGGAATCAAAGGTCAACGAAACGGTCTGGTTTTACTGTCCTGAGGCGAGGGTAAAACTAAACGGAAACCGCGGGGGCAGTTGCCCCGATGATCAAGTGTTATGGCTGAGGTGGGACGCTGACGGGGATGGTGAAAAAAAGTAGGTGGACGTGTGAAGGGATTCAGAGGGGGTTGTGGAAGCTGTCTGCAGCAACAGACAGCGGAAACAGCACCGGAGGTAACGTCTATGAAACACACAAGCTGGACCGGCCTTGGAAGTAGCAATAGAATAGAGGTGTGGGGGCAGATTGGGTCACCACAAGGTGAAATTAGGGGGCGGCATTTAGTTCGCGAGGGTACCAAAATTGCGGATAAGAGACTAAAAGGGGATTGTTAGCACACAGCCCGGCACCGGTCAGTACGGAGGCGATACATAAGTCCCACGACCGGGAAAGAAGGACGGGTCGTCCTGATCATTGAGGGAACTACGCACGAAAGATGATAGGACCGTATTGGGGGAAACTGAAAATTTCAAAAAACGTGAACGGGGAGGGGGGAAAAGCATAAAAGAATTCGCTGTCTAAGGACAGGGTGTGAGAGAGTGGAGACCTTACTGGACAAGGGCGGGAGACAACTCCTGGCTGGAATCTAATCCAGTTCAGATAAGGATCTTTCGCAAGCGTGAGTCCTGCGAAAGACCATGCACACAGAAAACGCTTGTGGATAGGGGCGGCTGTATCCTTTCTCCTTTCGAACTGTGAACGTGACAAAACTACGGCCGGGACCGGAGGGCGCTAAGCGTAGCTCTCTTTGCCACCATATCTCTCTATAACTACAAAAAAGGGAAAAAAAAAAAAAACAACAACACCAACGGTCTCACGCAAACAAAAACTGGAGGGAGGAGCCAGCCACTAAAAAAAGAGGCTGGAAGATGGGCCAGGGTGCGAAACCTGGTGGGGGGAGGTAGAACTACAGAGGGGAAGTGGCGGGCAGGCGTCCGGAGAGAGGAGTTATGAAAAAAAGGGATTCATGGTCAGTTAGCGGACAAGCAAGTCAGGAGCGGGCGCGTACCAAGCAAACCGGGACAGGAAATGATGGCAACATAAGGAGGGGCTTTGTGTACAAAGTACGGCAGTAAAATCGAAGGGAGGGGGAGTGGGTTGGCTGAGGACGCGATTAACCGGGCGAAGAAATAGGGAATTCTGGGGTAGATGGGAGGGAAATGAATAGATGGACTTTATTGCAATAGGTTCTTCTGATAGTGGAGGTGCGGTTGGAACTGGGAGGGAAAAGAAAACGTGGGTCAGATGGAGTAAATGGATCACTCACTTGGTGGAAATTCACGGAAATGGGCGGGCAGGGAAGCTGATCAAGAGAAGAAACGAGGGAAGAGTCAAAGGCAGCTCTAGGCTTCTAAAAGCGGTGCATCTACGGCCGGTAAACTTCAGGCGGAATCCAAGGATCCGAGGGCGGCATCAGGTCTGTCTGAAACGGCACGTAAGATGAAACAAAAAAAAAGAAAGTGCAATCAGGGTCCTAAAGCAGTGGGGGGGAGAAACACGTGGGAGGGGCGAACCAGACTGGTGGCTAGTCAAGGAGGCGAAAAGTTGTCAAAAGAAGTGGGGGGCGGCGAGAGAAGGCTCAGGAACTTATACCATCAAAGCACTCAGATCAGAGACGGACACGTTAAAAAAGGTGAGAAAGCCAAAACACTGGGTGATCTTGAGGGGGCGGAGGAAAGGCCGGGGCAAAAATCAACGAACCGGGAATACATAGAAAAAAACGCGGCCTAAAGGTGGAGTAGGGGTCTCCACATGGATACTTACGAGAAAAGGTCCCGGGGCAAACGGGGAAGCACGTGGGGAGACAATTACTAAATAAAAGTCAAATCTCGAAAGGTTCACTTTAAAAACAGTCCTCTGGACGACAGCCGGGATCTGACACCCTCGGCGGGAAAAAAGTCGAACTTCACAGGGGATAGAGGGAGGATAAAAGGTATATAAAATATTGGGGCTCGGGAATCCGCTGAAACGAGGTATGCACCAACCTATATCATTGGTGGGAGCCATGCTGGGGGAGTAGAGTACCATTCGAGCCCCAGAGGAAGAAGGGTTAAACCACGAAATTAGAGGTGCCTATCAAAATGGGTAGTGCGCAGGAAAGCTGGGTGTAATTTATGGGTTTTACGCCCGGGGGGAGGGGGGCAGAGTTCGGGGGCAGTCAGGTATCACAGGGAGAGACTAAAGGGGGTAGTGCGGACAGAAAAAATGTAAGAATAGGGCCTTGCCGAAAGAGCTTGACACAATACAAAGGGACAAATGGTCAAGAGGAAAGGGGAAACACGGCCGGTAGAAACTAAAATCTGAGCAATGCAACTAACACGGGGGGCTAGAGCCTTAACTATATATCTAGAGGGGCGGTAGCGAAGAAATTGGGTTCATTTAGGGGGCAACGAAGGTACGATCGTATTTAGGAGAGCTGAGGAAGGAAAAAATATTAAGAGAGGCTCTAGGCGATTGCTAACGACGTAAAATAATTATGGGTTAAGAAACGAGTCCGCTTAGGGCGCCGAGAAATCCTTTTGAGAGCAAGAAGAAAGACATAAAATCACATGGAGTAGGGGATGCTCGATGGAAAATTTAATGAAAACTTATCTTCTGTGAAAACGGTCGGGGGTGTGAGCGAAATTTAAAAAAAGATAATAGACAAAAAGATTCCGCACATATGGAGTCTGAGTGATCTTAACTGACGTGTCAAAGCTTGGGTGGATTCTCGTGATATTCTACTACATAAAGAAGGGGGGCCTCAATGAGAGGCTACTGGGAAGGGTACAGGACCTTCAAGGATAATAATTCGCGGATTGGGGAAAGGGACTACCGAACTAAAAAAAGCAAAGGGGTCTGTAACTGGGTAAGGGGTGGTATTATTTCCCCGGCAACGGTCAAAGGGCACGGCGTTATCTCGGGGAGAGAAAAAAAAGGAGCTGTAGCTTATCTAAGTTCGTCCGCTGGGAAAACTTGGGCCGCTTGCAGGAAAGGTTCCTGCACAGACAAGGCGCTCAATAAGGGGGTCAAAAAAAGGGGAGACAGGATGATTTTTCGGGTTTATCTATCCGGGGGAAGGAGATTTTATTATGTGAGGAGTCAAAAGTCATCAGATGACAAAAAAGATGAAACACTAACAGGTGGGGGGAGGGCGCAGGCGGAGATTTGTCTGGGGAAAACTTTTTAAGCTAGACGGCAAGAAAAGACGGCTGGGGAAAAAAGTTACCGGTAAAGACGGAGGCAGGTGAAAAAAGCGGGGGGGTCGGAGTGCCACCCCAAAACACCAAATTCGAGTCTTAGACGCCCTGTACTTTCGTGGGGGGGGAGTTAATCAAAAAACACAAT
>Ga0179593_1506542_pt1 | contig 11964 bp, 11 predicted proteins | sample CZODoug2_1_08_16_FD_185931 | JGI IMG/M metagenome (GOLD analysis project Ga0179593, IMG submission 185931) | Vadose zone soil fungal communities from Angelo Coast Range Reserve, California, USA - CZODoug2_1_08_16fungal (PacBio error correction) | ecosystem: Environmental > Terrestrial > Soil >...
GTTTTAGAAGGTTGGGTGATCCTTTACCAGAAAGTATTAACTTCCGCCTGCTAACCCCAGGGGACCTCTCCAATACGAGTCGGGCACCCCAGTGAGATTCACCCACTAAGGGAATTTTAAAAAGGATTGCTGAGTCAAAAAGGCTCCGTTGCTCCAAAATCGGCGCTCCCCCAGCGAATAAATCAAAAAAAAAACCACTTATTATTAGTAAAAAAAAGGAGGGGGGTTAGGAAAGACTGGGCAGTCGGGTACTAAAAAGAGTTCACCGACCTTCCCTCGTGGGGCCCTTCCTGAGGGGGTGAAAAGAATCTACGTGCCCGACTGCGTGCCGGTAGGAATATGTTTCTGCTAGGAGAAAGCCTAATAAGTACGAAAAAGGAAAAAAACTAAAAAAAGAGGGGGAACCGCTTGATGGAGAAGCTTGCAATCACGGTCTTCCAAGTCAGAACTCAGAGGAAAATTGTTGTTCTCATTATCAAAGATCACCCAGGAGATGGCAGTTTCTAACCAACGAATTACGGTCCGTTGTTCTCAAACCTAGCACCTCCCTGGTAAGACCGATTACCAGAAGTTCGAGCGGAACGTGTGTCTGAAGGAAAAGGGGCAAAGAGAAGAGGACGGTGTTGAGGGAAACAAAGGAATCGGCAGGCACATACGCCGGGAAGTCAAAGGCCCGTGTGAACTGAAGCAGTTGAAGAGTGAAGGGGGGGGGTGTCGCTCTGTCGAAGTTACCAGAAACCCAAAGGGGAGCCTCAACGCCCGAGTATCTCGGCATTGGCAACCTACGATGGGTGCCTGGAAAAAAAAGGGACTCAGGACAAAATCAAGGTTTCGGCAGCTACCAATGTAACCTCCAAACCTTGAAGTCGAATAAAGAAGTAGGACGCGTGATAACTTCCGAAACGGACGGCCTTCGTCTTGTCGAAAGCCTAACCTGCTTAGAAAAGGCCTACTTCATTAAAGGATGATGGACGAAAGTAGGAATTCCCCATCCTGGTGTACAGGAAAACATTTGAGGCTCTACTAGTGTATATTCGCCCTACTCGTCACGGAGGTCTAACTAGGAGGCTGGGGAGTGGTAGTCGCGCTATGACCGAAAGGGGACTAACCTCCTCAAAGCTCGGAAAAGAGAATTAGAAAAAAGGGGAAAAAATCTGGGAAACGGTGCGAATCTGGCTGGAGTAGTACAGACAGATGGGGAAGGGTGACGAGATCGATTGCCGTTGCGGAGAATAAAACTTTAAAAAGAAAGTTCTTCACGGAAATCGAAACTCGTCAGAGGGTCAGTTTTCCATCGCGGGAGGTCTAAAACACCGCCACAAAATCCGCGACTGGAGAGGAGGGAAAGGGGGAGTACTAACTAAACACCAATAGACGTAATAATCGGCAAACAAGTTTGGGGATCACCAGCCACCCGGCCCGAAAAGAAGGGGAACCAGTTGCCAACCCGGACGAACTCCCGGGCGTCGTCCGGTCTATCAAAAGGGATAATACGCCTAATTTTGCTTTATACGAGTAAAGTAGATTATCTTTTGGTCACTGGAAGGGGAGGGAGGAAAAATAGAAGACACGGGTCTTAATTCAAGGTGACAAGGAACGGAACGGCGAAACCCTGTTTCCAAAAAGGAGACCGTGGGGGTCATGGGGCTAAGCTTGAAAGAGGAATCCTCGTCTCGGGAAGGATTCGGATGGTCAACCGCCGTCGAGTTTAGTGAGTAGCAAGCCCGGCCCTTCTCGTTGGGAAAAAGGACTAACCAATATCTTCCTCGAAAAGTTGGAGAAAAAGTTCATGAAGGAAAGATAGACTCTAAAGAAAAGGGTTCAGTCCGTGTCGAACCGGATCCTATATGGGGGATTGGCCAGCAGGCATTGTGTTGTTCGATCAAAGAGAGAAGAGGTAATTAGTTTGAGTGGATGACGGGCAGGAGCTGGGGGACTGCAAAGGTCCATCGATCGTGAATGGGGGTCGCCAAGAAGCTGGGGGAATAAAAGGATCAAGAGTCCAAGGGAGTAAAGAAGGTGAAGGGGGTCATCAGGGAGGGGGGAGAGGAGCGACTAAGAGGGACAGGGGAGGGGGGTTAAAAAAACCGAAGGAAGGAAAACCGGTACGGGCTCCCATCCTTGCTGAAAAACTCCCTGCATCGACCAGAAGGAAAGGAACTTTAAGCGGAGAGGGGGGCCACTCAGAAGGAAAAAGAAAGAGAAGAGCTGGAAAGCGTTAACCCTTCCCGGGCAAGTTCCTGGTGAAAAAAGAAAATCTAATGTTGAAGCAGTTCCGCTTTCATTTAGTAATACGTTGTGAGGAAGAAGGAAGAAAAAGCCCCGGGCTATCATGTAAAGAGGACTTGAAATTTTTGGCGGACATTCGAAAGAAAAACTAGGGAGGGACCGCTGGGGGAAGGAAGGGAGGAAAAGAGATACGCGTCAAAAAGGGGAAAAAGAGGACCTTCCGTATGAGGGACGCAGAACTTCCGTGCTATGATAATCGACGTTCATCCACTCGGACGGCCGATAACTCGTCTTTTATCTCTCTCCAACGGAGGAGATTAAATAGATATTAAAAAAAAGGGAACCGGAGGGCGAGGGGGGAGATAAGAGAAAAATCAGGTGGGCAGGAAAAGAAGATAGACCCAGGGGACGCTGTCAGAATAACGATCGGGATGTGATTTTAATGATAAGGATTAAAGAGAGGCACCTCTGACCAAAGCGAGTTTTTTCCTGCACAAATGGAAAAAGGGTTCAGCAAAAAAAAAACGTCATAAGGCATACGTGAAGCATTTGTGCAAGAAATAAGGACATGAACCAGGAGTACGCCCGGGGAGAGGAAACGTTCACACCGAAATGGCGGTCACAAATAAGCACAGGGACAAAGAAGCGTACTTTGTGACGTCGAGAAAGGAACTTCCAACGTCGAGGGGCAATATCGTCGATCACTTCGGGAAAGGGGGGGGAGGTCAGGGTAGTCCGAGTCCATGGAAAAAAACCTACCAGGGTCCAATTCACGGGTGTCAACCTCCATGAGAGAATCACGCTTTTCCCACAGAAGCTGACCCGAACTCGGATCCGGCAAATGAATCACCATGGGGAAAATGGACGCGGGTGTAAACCACTGACTCTCGGGAAATGTGACTCGGACTGGAAAAACTTATGAAGAAGAAGCAAAACCTGAAACCCTGCAGGAGTTCTAACGGAGAAAAAAACCAAATCTCAGGACTTACATTCCAACTAAAAGGATGGTGTAACAAAGATCTTATCTTATAAGACACCGTCCTCAAAAAAAAGGGGAGAAGAAAGTAGAGGGCTAAGGGGCTTCCTGTTCAAACACTACAACGACTTTTGCTACTAAAAGGGAAAACGGCTTACGAATGCCGGGGTGACCAACCGCAGGTCGTCGACCTATTTATGGAAAAATCACTCGCGAACAACGTCAAGGGACAGGTTTTAAACTGTTCCCCAAGGAGGGGGAAAAGAAGGGGGGACGATAAGGGCACCGGCAGGACAACGAGAACGCTACAATGAAGCTTACCACCAAATTTCTGTCTAGCAAGGGATGTGGGAAAACGAAGAAACGAAGTATCCCCTGGAGGGGTTCAGGAAAACCAGTGGGAACGGCAGGTACTCCTCTCTAGAAAATGACGGCTGTGAATGGAACAAACTTGTACGGGGGGAAGATAAAGTACTCTATGGGGGAGCGGCAGATACGAACCCGTCACGCTGCGGGCGCGGTAACAGGCTATAAACCTGACGCTAAAGAGACGAACGTGATAAGGGGTCAGGAAAGATGGCGTATCATGTCATTGGTATATAGGGAAAAAAATCGGAGTATATCAGCATAACGTACCTAGATGGAAATACTTCTTACTGCCATCACGAGGCTGAAAAACCCAAACTAAACCTATGACTCAATGATTGGCACAACTAATTTCTACTTTGTCAAGTGTGGGGGCCTCTCTCAACAAAGAACCAAGGAAAATCGTCGACCTAAAGGTCCTTCCGTCTCCACTTATAACAAGAGGTATCGCAAAGAAATGTCGGGACACACCGGGGGTGGATTGGCGGAGGCACTAAGCCGGCTAAAGAACTATTGCGAATAAAGTTTTGTTGTAGGGCAAACTAAGACTCCGGTGGGGACTGCTGGGTAAGAAGGTGTCCGCCTTAAATAGAAACTCGCACGGCCTGGTGGTTTTGTGTTTTTAGGAACAAGTTTTATCTCAACCTCCGCTTTTAGGGATACAGTTCCCGGCCGCCCGGGCTAGAAATGGTTGGGGAACTCGGCCTCACGAAAAAGCAGCGTGAGAGCTCCCCAGGGGGGTGAGGCAAAGCTCTAAAGCAAAACAGGGCACCGGCTATGAATGTACCCGAGAGGGGCCTTTCATATCGCCTAGTATTGGAACTCACGATTCTCATTACTGGAAGACAAACGTCCTTATTACGGCAGAAGAAGAACAACCTTGAGGGGGGAGGCGGGGCGGAATCGGGACTTGTCAATTTGTTGATCACTGAAAGCCGAAAACAAAACAATATGTAAAGCATCCATCTTTTTGACAATCCTCAAACCAACGAGATGAAGAAAGCTCGGGGTCAACGTGAGAACGTGAATTGCACGAAAGACCCTTCCCCTCAAGAAAAACAAAGGGATTGAAGGTCCGCCAAAATTCTTCAAAGGACCGTAACTACAAAGGAATCGAAAAACCCCAGTCGTCGTGCAAACACTCCTGGGTAAAAATAAAAAAAGGCCGGGAACCGGTTTGGCGCCAATCTAAAAAAAGTCAAGAAAAACCGACTAGACAAAAACTCGACGATGAAGGGAGAGAAGAGATGGGCTGAATCCTCCTCTGGAGACACTCGAGTTCACCTGTCCGGCCTCTTTTTTAAAATGAAGGGAGGGTGAGAATGGCCCGAGCGGCGATTTGGGAAGCCTCAAGTCGCGAGGCTAATGGAAGAAAAGGTTGCGGGTAAGAAAAGGAACTAAAACTTGGTCCCTTCGTGTATAGATTCTTTCCAGGCAGCTTTCACTTTCTTACGGAACATAGAAATGAAGAGGTTGGTCGGAGGATGACGCCGGAAAAAAACTCGGATCGACGTGAGAGTACTAAATATGCCGTGGAACCGAAACGCCACTTCAGAAAAACTGTCCAATTAAGACCGAGGGGAAAACGTTCTAGCAAAAGTCATTATGGGGACCCTCTAATAAGGAAGGGTAAAGTCCCATCAATCGTCGGAACAAAACGCTGAAAAAAGGAACACAGGAAGGAAACATTCACTATTCCGTAAGGTGTTTAGGGCAGCAGTCGACCGCACCGCAACGGGGTCTCAAAAAAAACGAAGAGTCGGGGTGGGAGGGGAGGGGGGGACGAAGGGCGGTACGGGAAACAGGCGTAGTTCCCATTAGGGGAGGTCTTTGGGAGGATCAATTGACCGTGACAAAAAAAAGGAAGCTAAGGAGGGCAACGGTTATCTGTCGAAACTAAAAAGAAACCTCGTAATAACAGGAAAGAGAGACTACTGACCCAAAACAAGTATTTAACGAAGGCCTGAGATCGCAAAGCGTAATCCAACGTCGGAAGGACAACGGGGTAGCAGGTGGATTCAAACTCGTGCATAAAGGGTGAAGAACGAAAGCTGCAAAAGTGTCGAGAGAATGCAAATTATTGGGGGGGGCTGCGAGGGACCGCACTTGTTCTCCCCTCTCCGCTCGCTTCACCGAATTAAAAGTAGGAAGAACGGTGTGCAACAAAGATTTGCCTTAGGAAAAAATGAGGGGATAAAGATCTCTGACCGGGGAAGAAGACCCAACTTTCCAAAGGAGGGACCGGGACCTAGAAAAGCGTGAGGGGGGGTTTTATCATAGGCTGACGCGCACATGGCACTATAAACCGGAGAAAATTAGGGGGTAATATAATGAGGAAGACAAATCTCAGAGTACTTCGAGGAGGGAGGACCAGCAAAAGGGGGGGGCAAGCCGACCCCACCGACTTCTCGATAAACAAGAGTTCCCCCAAGAAAGATAAAAGGACGGTAAAAATAAAATAGGGGGGAAGATCCGAAGGTGGCTGAGGGAAGAAGGGGGGGAAAAAAGGCGTGACCCCACACCGCCAAAAGTCCGAAGGTTGAAAAAAGGGCACTGGAATAACAGGGGACGGGGGAACAGGGCGAAAAAAAAAAACCAGGGGGGGAAAGACCATCCGGAAGGGCAGAAAAAACCTTGGGAGGGGATGTAAAGAACGTCTCGATCCATGGGACCCGGCCAGGAAGGTAAGACTTGGAAAAGGAGGAGGCCCGAAGGTAGTCGTGGGTGCACGGACAAAACCAGCGGTAAGAGGGAATCCTCGGGGGAAAGCTCGCTTTTTGAGCGAGATTATCAAGAGAAGGGGGGTTGGGAACGGGTCAACATCAGAGTATTTGGCCTTGCCGAAAAGGAATGGGGTTTGGGGAGGATCTGCTCGAAGTCAGACGGTCAGGGGTCAAGGGTCGGAAGCATGACAGGCCGGATTATGTAGGGGGAAAATTCATCGAGCGAGGGGGGGGAGGCACAAAAACACGCAAAAAGGTTTCGAGCAGAGTGAGGGGTCACTCATCGTGGGGGGAAGAGGAGCTTCAGCGGACAGTGCGTGGTGGAACAAAGAAGGCCTGGTACAAACCTGGTCAGAGCGGGAAGCCGGATGCGGAGCAACAGATAAAAATAAACAGGAAAGGAGCTGCGAGATGTCTAGTCCTTTTGCCCGAGGCCAAAAAAGCCTGCCGGGAGGAGGGAGCAAGTGTAGGGGGAAGACAAAGGGAGACCGGGAACAGGTACGCACGATTCAAGTCGTAATAGGGGGGTTAAAGAGGACAAAGGCCGACTACCGGCGCTGACAGATGTTGCGAAAAGACTTTGTGGGGGGTCTGACCTGTTCGACGGAAGAAAAAAAAGAGAGGTGAAGATGGGGAACTCATAGGCGTAACAGACTCGGAATAAGGGGAAAATGCAAGATAACAACCTCTGGGAAATTTAGCTAAAGAGAGGAGAAGAACTCGTACACGGCTCTCGGCAAAAGAAGGCCTGGGGGAAAACGACTGGAAAAGGTGGCTAGAAAAAAACAAGGAGAAGGAAAAGGAAAGATTATATGAAAGAGGGGAAGCAGCCGTTAGATGATGAAACTATTAACTTGGAAGGGGGGTATGAAAAGGGCCGTCAACCTCCCCGAGCGGAGTCAGTTCAATTTGGGGGGGGGGGGACATGCAAGAGTTCCGAGCGCCAAGGGCACTCTATGGGGGAAGAAAAGAGGTCAAAGGTTCCGCAAACACCTGCTGAACACAATCCTGTCACATGCGGAGGGAGGCGGCTTGGTTGATCGACCGTGACTGAAAAAAAAAAAAAAAAAGGAGTTGAAAAGGCCGGCAACATGTAAAACCGTCTATGAAAACACTAAATAACGGCCTAACTCCGAAAGGAGGTTCGCACTTGAGATTGGCCGGAGAGGGGGAAAAAGCGGAGGGAAGGGGGCGGTCCTGCGTGGCGTGGCAGTAGAACTCAGAAGGTAGGAAAGAAAGCCCTGTTTGACAAAAGGAAGGGTGTGCACCCAAAAAAAAAGAACTTAGAGGGAATCCTCTTCACAACGAGAACTCATTGATCACCTCAAAAAAAACGTGATGGGCGGTTGGGGGGGGGTCATCCAGGAAAGGGAGAGGACCTAACGCACCGAGAAGGAACGGCCGAAGAGGAAAAAGAAAAGATCTTGAGTTCCGACGAGCCAACACAGGAGCATCAAATCCAAAACGAGGGAAGGAAAACCGTCTTAACATGATAGGAAGGGAAGAAGCTACCGTCCTCACCAGCGGTAGAAAAAAGGGGAAAATGAGGGAATAAGGGGAGGCGGGGACCCGCCACGAACTATCCAGGGGGTGCTACTAGAACGGAAAAAACAATAACAGAGGAGACTTACGGGCCCTACCGGAGAAGTGCGCTTAAAAACCTGGATTGAAGCCGTGACAAGGTTAAAAAGAAAAAAAGGCAACGTGTTCCGGATGCCTTAAACAGGGTTTGAGGAAAGTTCCCCAACCCAAGTGAGGGAAGTAGCAAACTTAGTAAGCCGGCAGGTAACAAAAAAACTTCATCCCTCAGTACATCGTACCACACAACGAGGAAGAGCCAATGAGTTGATCGCCCTCCGAAGGAAAAAGGGGTTAAAGTAACATTTTGACTGCTGGGTCGCCATAGGGGATAAGAGTCCGGGTGGCTGTTGGCTGACCAAACGGGGGAGGGGGGGGGCCAAACCCGGGTTATTAGAAAAGGATGGACGTTGGTGAAGGCCTGCAATGCTACGAACCGTCGGGGAGGGGATGGGAATGGCAATTGAAAGAACCGGATTCTTAACCGGGAAGGAATCTAGGACGCGAGGGAGAGGCAGAAGTCGTTGTAAATAAGGAGTAGCTCTTCCAACGGCCAGGGAGACTCGTCATAAACACTTAAAAAGGTCCGGACGGAAAGCACTAGCAAAGGGAAAGAGAGGGGAATACGTGCTAAGGCAATGAGATGGAGGGGGGGGGGCGTGGGCCCAGGGAGCGAAGAAAGAACTCCCAGAATAAAAAGATAGAAATAGTAAGGGAACGAGGGAGAGGTCTTAACCCGTAGTACAGTTCGCATCAAGGGGGAGGGAAAAAAAGTTGGGGGGAGACGACGTTAGAGGAGACTTAAACCTTCTGGAAAGAAAATCGGCGAAAGAAAAAGGGTTTCAATGGCAGGGAAAAGACTCAATCGGGGCGTAAGGTGAGTAGAAGTGGGGGAGCCTCCGTAACTACGCCAGAAGGCCGGAAGGAAAACATGGGGAAGAAGTCCAACCGCCGGAACGGGGGGAAAAGGGAGGGGTACTAAGCGCGCCTGAAATGTGAACAGGGAAGAAATAAGACGCTCAAAAGAGGTGTAGCTCCCCTTTTTAGGGCGGCACTTCGCGAGAAAAAAATCTCCGGCCTCTGGTGGTGGGGTCCCGAAGAACTGTCGGCGCGTCGGGGGGGGGGAACAGGAGAGACTCCTGGGAAAAAAAAGGGCAGTATTCGAGGCTAAGAACACAACAGTGCCGAGAATGAAAAACATCGGGCAAGTATTTTCCAAAAGTTAGGGTGGGGACGACGGCCGTATTAAAAAAAAGAGGAGGGTTGCCAAAAAAAGGTGTGATACGATAATCGAACCCAAATAGGGGAAGTACTCCACGGGCGGTCGATGGACCCCGTAAATCGTTCCGGGGCCCGCCGTCCAACCGGCAAGGCCACAAGCAGTGGAGGTGAAGGTTGAGAAAGCCAAGGGAAGGACAAGGGACAGGAAGAACACTCGGATCAACGGGAGAAAAACGCCGCGGTTAGGGCACCAAAGGAAAGGAAGAGTCCAACAAAAGAAGGGACTTTTGAAAACGCTAAGGCAAAGGAACGACCGGTTGGGCGAAACCCGCGGCCTCTCAAAAAAAGAAGAGGAAAACAACAACAACAAGGGAGAGATGGGTTGGGGTCGTGAAAAAAAGTGAGGAGAAAAACGAGGGTCACCCATTCCGCGGTGCCAAGAAGGGGGGTTGGATATGAGGGGTGCCAGACGCGTATTGGGTCGCTGTGCATACAAGTTAGGTAAGGCTAAAGGCGGTCTGTCATGGGGGGACATGCTAACATTCAATGAAAAAGGATGTTTTCCGAGGAGGGGGGCGTCAATATTAAAGGGGGGGGGAGGCACGTAGAATCAATATTAGGTCTGGAGGGGGGGGGCAGGTAGAGAACCCATCTTGATTGGTAAAGACATCACTTACGGAAGTGCTGACTGACTTACAGAAGAACGGTCAACTTCAAACGAAGGGGGACCCTCAGTCGAGCTGGTCACTGGGTGGAGGTATTCTGCCAATGAAGAAGGGTTTCTATGAAATTAGCGGATCGCAGGAACTAATAAGAGATGGGTCAACCGAAAAGTTGGCGTGACCCCGGTAAAAAAAGGCCGGATAAATGTGTCGTAAAAAAGAAGGCCTTACCGAACACACTGGGGATAAAAACAGCTGAGGCGAAAGAGTTCCCGAGGGGAGGAAGGACTGCGTGTTTGCAGGGCGAGTCCGGCAGGTAAAAGAGGGGATGTGGCTATGCTCACGGTAAAAACCTAAAAACGAAACGGAAGGAAAAGTCTTCACTTATTAACGGACCAAAAACCCCGCCCACCCCCCAAAAACCAACCCCCACCCCCAAAAACCTCCCCCCCCAACCCCCCCCCCCCCCCACACCAACACCACCCAGGCCGCCCCCCAAGCCCCCCAACACCGACAACAAGAAAAGACCCACCCACCCCCTACCCCCCCGCACTTCTACATAGGGAAAAACAAACGGCCAACTGCGAAAAGGGGCGAGGGGGAAAAGGAACCCTTAGTAAACACCCCGATGCCGAGAGGGGAGCAAGAGTCTTGACAGGAAAGGGAAGGCTTCCCACCGGTTGTGGTAGGGCCGGGGGCCCGCTAAAAGGAGGGGGAACGGGGCCTCCAGACCGTTCAATTTAGAAGGTCACACTCCGGGGGGGGAGGGTTCGGCTCTAGGGACCTAAGGGAAAAACCGTACGAACGGCTATCTTCCGTGGATGGGGAACGTCCTGCATAAAGTGGCGAAGTGGCGTTTCTATAAACGACCGGGGCGAAGTACGATACTAGGAATTGGGGCCGAACCCTCACTGTACACGGAAAAGGTGTTCACGTAGGAACAAAAACTTCCTTTAGAGGTAACGTAAACTAGCGGTGCTCTACAGCGGGGACAGCCGACAGCAAGAAAATTTTTCGCGCACGAGTAAAGAAACCAAATCGCTGGACTTCCTACTAGGGGGCACAACCCGGGGGAGAATCCGAAAGCCCCCACACGACTTACTCGATTTGCACGCCGCCTTGAAACAACTGGACTAACTAAGCAGGGGAAAAGTCGGAAGAGCTCAACGCCAAGGGCAGATCACCAAAGTGTGTGAGGCAAAATCGATAACGGCGGTTAGGTATAGTTGTAACAATGAAAAAGGGACAGCGGGCTGACGGCCAGGAAAAAAGGTCCGGGAAATGGCGAAACCCTTTTAAAAACCTAAGGAATTGAAGTTTTCGCCCGGGGAAAGAAGGAGGAATCCTATCGAGAGAATGAGGGAATTCCCAGGCACAGGAGAAGAAAGTTTGACTTTTCTGTCGGATCCCGGCCGTCTTAGGGGGAAAGCCTAACGAGGGCCTCAAAAAGAGAACCGGTCTAATCAGGTTGGGGGGGAAGGGGGGAAAGGAGATGAGAGGACGCTCCATATTAATGGAAGGAACCGGATCTAGGGGGCAAGTGGCCAGCAAAAAGGCAAATGTGTGGAGAGAGGAGCTAAAAGAACGCATTGGAGGGTCTTGTCAGGTTGAAAGGGACAGTGGAGGGAATTCATCGAGGCGTGAGGGTCGCCCAACGAGGAGAAAAAAAGAAAAACCGTTTCACCGAAAGTTAGGCCACGGGGGAGGGGTGGGAAGAGGGGAAGAAAAAAGGCTGAGGACAGGATGGCAAAAAAAGGGTCGGAAAAAAATGTCTGCTCGTCGCCCGGATGCGGCGAAAGGGAAAGGGAAACACCCGGACTCGCGTCGGAAAGGTGGAAACAGTCTTGGGGGAACAGGCTCAATACGAAACGACGGAACAAGTCCTGTGGGCCGGAAGTTGTGCGGTGAAGACCAATCGACGTGGGAAAAAGGGAAAAAAATTCCAACAAAACACGGGGTGAAAGTACTAGAAACATATAAAAACGCCGACCATCAACGGACAGAATGTACCGTAACAGGTGTTGGGCGGAATGGAGAACTGCTGGTGTCATGAAACTAGGGTTCCTGTCGTTGGAAAGGGAGAAAGAAGAGGGAACTCAACTTTTAACAACTGCACTCTCATAAAGATCTGTGTGGCGCGACAAAGGGCGATTAGACACCGGCTCAAAGCTGTCGACCACAAGAGAAAAAGGGGAAAACAAAGGAAGTT
>Ga0179593_1602629_pt1 | contig 11964 bp, 15 predicted proteins | sample CZODoug2_1_08_16_FD_185931 | JGI IMG/M metagenome (GOLD analysis project Ga0179593, IMG submission 185931) | Vadose zone soil fungal communities from Angelo Coast Range Reserve, California, USA - CZODoug2_1_08_16fungal (PacBio error correction) | ecosystem: Environmental > Terrestrial > Soil >...
ACGGCCAAGGGAACTCTCGGGTAACCGTTGTACCATTACCTGAAATCCGCTCGTGGGAAACCCCTGAGGTGGGGGGGGGGGAAAATGAAGAAGGAAGGGGAAGAGCGTTTGGGTCAAATGGAAGGAACCGACATATGATGAAAGCAGGGGCAAGGGCGGGCAAAACCCCATCCAACAGTGGTAGAAAAACTCGGTTCTCTTGTGTGCCTTGAATAAAAATTCGTATCCGTAAAGAAAGAGAAAAAGGAAAGGAGGGGGGGGGGAACGGGTCTAGACAGAGGGGGCCAAAAGGACAACGTGTTAAGTCAAGGAGCTGTTCCGTGTGGGGAGAGTCCACAGGGAGCGGGTCGAAAAGAAGAGGGGTGGAGGAGGATTGAAATGGAAACAAAAGCCCCTTCCTATCTCAGTACTGTCAGAAACACATATCTAACACGGAAACGAAAGAGAAAAGGGGAAAGAGAGGCGACGGGGTAGATGCAGTGGACGTCGAGGCGGGCCCGATGCCTGCGGGAGTGCAATGTTCTACTTGTTGAAGGAGAGGGAAACAAAGAGGGGGGGGGAAGAAATCAACAGGCAAAAAAGGGAAGGTCATAATTTACCGGTCGTAATTGCAGGCGCAGCAAGGTGGGACGGTACGTAAGAGACCGCAAGGAAACAGCGGTCTCCGTCCACGGGTGGGAAAAGGAACTGTCAAGCGTTGTCAATAGAGCGCGTGCAGCAAAACACGCGCAAGGGAAAATTGCCTGAAGGAGTCACAGCCCCTGACCTTTGAGGGTAGAAAGGGGAGAAACCAAGGACGGGGACCGCAATGTGGTCACTGAGTCATGCTGTGTTGACCAAACAGGAAAGCGGCCAGAGGGAAAAAACATGGAAACGGGAGAAAAAAGGGGGTGACTTGGCGACAGATTACCCTTTAAAGAAAAATGGTAGCCCCTAATTTCTATTAAGCCGATTACTTCAAGGGGAAGGATAAGAATTTGTCCCGGCAGGACAAATCAATGACCCATCACCTTCCACTCCGAACGTGTTCCATGCTACCGAGGAGGAGAGAAAAGCATAAAGAAGGCCGACGTCAGAACACTTCAAACTCTAACTGTCTGGCGAAACTGAATGGGAGGAGAGAATCAACCCTGGAGTGAGTCAAGCCATACGCTAAGTCTGGGAAATGGAAGGCAGGTCGGGGGCCCTAACTGGACATTGTCCCTCCTAACTTGAATCAATGAAATCGAAGAGGTAGAAGAATACACAATAGGGAAGGGGAGAAGCCGGGGGGAAAGGTTCCTACTACAGCGTGTCCGACTGGAGAAATGGAAAGTAAACAGAAAGGCGTGCTATCAGGGGTGAACACGAAGGCATCCGCCTAGCCGAAGTGCAGGAACCATGAGGTAAAACGTTACTAGTCACAAAGAGGTGGAAAGTGCAATCTCATTAGAATTTGCGCCCTATGGGCTCGTAGATGGTGAACGAAGGAGAAACCCAGCAAGTAATTCTGCCATAAAGAAGAACGGTCCTCCTTATGGTTCTCCACCTCCTGTAGCGTAAGAGAAGGAACAAAGTGGGGGGTGGGGGTAGGCAGGGGACTGGGAAAGATTGCGCGAACATCTTTTCTCAAAAGGGGAAAAGAAAAGAAAAACGGAAATGGAAAGGAAAGAGGGTTCCGGGGGCAAGTGGAGGCACCGGACAGAGGGAGCGAACAGCTGGAAGACTGCACCCGTGATCAAAGCACCTTTCAGGACCATAGAAGGGAAAACAAGCTCAAGAGCGAGGGGAAAGGGAATCGAAAAACGAGGGACGGCAATACCTTCGTCATTTTCAAACCGCCTCTTTAGGGGAGGAGACAAGGAACTGGGGGGAAAACGACGAAAGGAGGGACGTCCAGCGAATACAATAGAAGGGTATCTAAAAAAAAACACACATCCACACCGGCGGATCGCCCATCTAAAAGTCTAATAATATATATATCCGGGTAGTGGGGAAAAGTTGGGAAAGGTGTGTAAAGGGATCCGGGAAACGGAGGGGACTTCAAGGAACTCTTGTTCGGGGGTGCCAGTCAGGATCACTCTGCGGATAGAAAAACACGAGAGCTACAAGAAAAAGGGGGACAATCGGCAAAACACATCTCTCTCAACACAATAGTGAGAAGTACAACTCTCTTATTTTAGGCGGGAGGAAGGAGCTGCTTAGGAGGGGGGGGGGACGGGGCCAGTAAAGTAGAGCGGATGTGGAGAATTTGAAAAGCCAAGTCACCTAACTATCGTGCATGAAGGCCGACGTTAAACCGTGATTGGGACACACTTTTCGTTAAAGAAAACATTGAGAGCTATAGAGACTCGTCGCATATAGAGGCGCTACAAGGCTATCTTTTTAGGGTGAAAGAGGGGAGAAAGCTAGTCGCAAAGGAAGGGGGGACTGGGCCACCAGGACAAAAGCCGGTTTGTGTTAAATCGAAAGGGTATGGACGTCGTTTTTATTCAGTCCATCGACAGCAGGTGGAAAAAGACAATAACGGGGAGAATGGGCGGAGGGACAGCGGTGCAATTCCAGACTTCCACGGTGCCGTCGTCTCGCACACGAATGGTCAGGGGAAAGAGTTTACCAAGTGCAAGAGGAAGAGGGGAAAGGCGACGGGAAAAAGGGGGATCTTTTCCCTTATTGACAAAAGATGATCCCCCCCGTTGCTTCCTGGGGTCGCTGGTCACATCGTGAGAAGGCAGAAGGGAATCGGATGTTCATGGCAGAAAGAGAGGGGGGGGGGAGTTATGGTTATATCAGTCTAAACTGCGGGTCCTTTCAAGGAATACCGGTGGGGCGGGAGAACGTATAACGCAAGTGGGAAAGGATTCGCCGAAAAGGGGACGGACGTGGGCCGGAGCGACAAAGGTCTGAATCACGACCAGCTCCGGGCCCCCACCGCGTTTACGGGGAACAAAAAGGAAGAAGCAGCATAGCGAAGAGGAAAAAAGCAGAGTATTAAAGTGGTCGTCCAAATATGGGGCAAAGGGGGCCAGTCGGGAGGCCCCAAGTCGGAGGCCTTTCCAGAGCGAACTGGAAAAAAGGAAAAGAAAAAAATGGGAGGGATTCTCCGTATGCGGATCTCCAGGGTCTCCCTGACTGCTTGTGGGGAGCGGAGGCGGAAAAACTAGAAACTGGAACAGGGAAAAGAAGGGAGGAGTGGGAGGGGGACTTTTTGATTGAGGTTTCCCCGGAGTGAAAGTTTGGGTCTTACTTGGGGGGGATGAAATCGGCAAAAATGGACTTAGCAAGGGTCAAAAGAAAAAAGTGGGGGGGCAGAAGGACACGAAATGTTATCACGCCGGCGGGCCTTCGTGCTTGGTTGGAAACCCCGGCACGGGACAAGAAGTGCCCACCATGAGAGCAAACGGGGAAAAAAGCTTTTGGTTTGACATCACAAGGAGTCCATTTTTTCGCCGGGGGGGGGGGGAGACGGAAGAACTGCACGTTGAAACCGAAAGAAGGGGGGGGGGGAAGTAGAGGAAAGCGGACCGTGAAATGAAACCAGTATCCCGGCACGTCTCCTAATTGGTAGCGAGAGATCCGTAAGAAAAAGACGTTGAGTGCGAAAGATCCCTGAAAGGTAAATTGGACCGGCCGTTGCAAACTCTAAATTTGTGAATTCCGTGGGCCACCAAAGGTTGGGAACCAAGCCTGAATCGATTATATCCGGCACGACCTACCTATAACCATCATCACTTAGGTCCTAGAGACATGAGGGTAAGAAGAAGAGAGGTAGTGTTGGAAAGAAGGTCCTGGCGTAGGAAGTATTTTTTGGGACAAATCCTAGGAAAGTAATGCAGACTACCCGACAGGGGGTAACGATGAACATTGGAAAATAGGTTAAACTTTTTTCGGAATGTGGTTAAGCCTGTGCTCTAAGCCAGAATCACTTGGCTTGAGGAAAAAGCAAGGGAAAAGAGGAGGGTTGCTTGGAGGACCCTTGAGGTGGGTTTGCGCCTTTGGCGAGCTCATACACATAGCAGCCAGAAAGTGGTTCTCCATGTGTAAGGAAACATAACGGTGAAATCTTAAGAATGAGCGCGAAAGACAGGTGAAAACTTGGACATTCGTACCTTCCGACCCGTAAGGGACTAAAAGTTTGAAACTCAAAAAAGAAAGGGGGAAGAAAGAATATATACTGCGAAGGTCCCGATCGGTTAAATGGTATCTGCTGGGGTTACGGGGGACTTTCGCGCCACTTTGACAGAGACAACAGGAGGGGGGCCTCGTGGCCTCTGCTGTTTGGAATAAAGAGAGGGACTGCTAGGAAAGCGGCCAAAGGCGAAAAAAAAGAAGGGGACCTGCAGGGGGGGAGAAGGGGGAAGGACAGCACTCAGTCAAGCAAAGGAATAAGCAACGGCAGGAAAATTCGCAAACTGGGGCTCCGAAAAAGAATTAATGGTCAACGGTTTAAAACACCGATAAGGAGGAGGAACAGCGCAAGCACGCGGGGACCAACAAAGGAGTCATGGAATGCCGGCTTTCCTTCAAAAAAGGCCAAAGCCAGACTAGAAAAAAAAACTAACTCGTACAAGAGTAAAAGGGAAGGAGAGGAAGGGGGGGGTGGTCTTGGGTTCATGTGTCGGGGGTACGTCAGGGGGTGATCGCACGGATAAACCAGGCGGAGGGAGGCATCGTCAAGGGGGGGAAAGGGGAAACGGACCAATGGGTGTCCAGATCACATATGAACGGGTTCTTTCATTTCCTTGTATTGGAAAGAAGGTGGGGAAGGCCCGATCAGCATTGTAACGTTCGCCCGCCGCACGATCCCTGGTGTATGCACTTTTCCTCGAAAACACCAACCGAAAGGAAATGAAAATGACGTCCACACGGCAGCCGGGGGCATCACAGAAGTTTCGACTTGGGAAACAAAAAGGAAAAGAGGTCGTCATGGCAAAGGTCGCGGCAGGGGGGGAAGGAAATTTCCGGGGGGGCACGCCAGAAAAGGAATACCTCCAACTTTAAAAGGGGAGACGGAGCCATGTGAATTGGGAAGGACCTCTCATATCAATCTTGGGAAGACTAAGCCGATATTTACGGCCTGGAGTCCTTAACGAAACGAAGGGAACTGGTCCTCAAGGGGGGGAAAAATCAATAAAAATCAAAACCCCCCGAAGAAAGGTCACGGTTGCAGAGGAAGGCGAAGGCTTCCAGTATTCACTCTGCCATTCGTCAACACGGCGTTCCTATACGGGCCCACGAAAAAAACGTGATGGCAAGGGGGAACCAGACTCGTCTGGAAATGGAGGAGAAACGTCAGGGGCCTCCGCTTTCCATACACCGCTGACGAAGTAAGATACTCAGAAGTTTCTATCTTCTTTAGGGCTGAAAAAAGCAAACGGAAGAAACTACATGAGGGACTCCGGAGAGGAGAAGGCATCGGACTTATACTCGGAGGAAAATCCGAAAAGGATAAACACACTCCTCGTCGGAATACGACAGCTTAACGTGAATAAAAGAGTTTGACATGAGGGACCTGGAAGGGAAACCAGATGCCGGGAAAAGTTACTTCGATCGAAAACAACGCCAGATCTTCTGGCATACGTTTCCTCCCTTATCAAAAAAGGTCTGCAACAGCACGGGGGGGATGAGGCATGTTGTGAAGTGGTAAAGGATTATTCTAACAGCGCGCGCCCTGGACGAAGCACTGAAGGGAAGCGTGGACTCAGGGAAAAAGTGCTGCTCTCATAAAGTTAAAGAATGTGATTCTGAAAGTCACCGGGGGCACTTATCCTAAAAAAATTCTGCTGCATTGTACCTTTAACACAAGGGCTTCTCCCTACTCACAAAAAAAGCGACTTAAGGAGAAAATCCTTTTACCAAATCCGGGGAAGGGGAGCGGGGAAGTGACGACGACGATGAAATTTCGCAGCATGCCGAAAAAAACTAGGTATCAGAGAGACAACTATAATCAGGACATGCTTACATTGTGTTGGGTGTAAGCCGCAAGAAGGAAAAGTGTGGACATATCCTTTGAACTTCTGTCAATCAGGGGAAGGGTGCCCTTAAGGCTAAACACGTGCCAAAGCACTGGAAGAGTGTCGCTGGTAAGGGCTATCACTAAAAACAACTACGCAGAGTCGACCAGACCCTTCATATGTGCCTCTCGAAAGGAGGTAATTGTTGAAGAAATGCCGCGGGGTTCGGCCTCTGAGTAGTGTGTTGCGGGATCAAGTGGGACTAATTACACCGATCGCTGAAAACTCAAAAAACGAGAGTCGTTAATTAGTCCAAGGAGGGAAACAAGGGAGAAGGGGAAAAAGGGCATGGGTGAGGGGGAAACATGAGAAGGGAAAATGAAGACTAAAAACTAGCGATAGAAGCGATCCGGGAAACGGTGTATGTTTCTTTGCGAAAATCGTCTCCGGCACCAGCCTCCAAAAGTTGTTGGGGGGCAAGGGAGGGACCACGACGGGTTGGGGAACTGACAGGTGAAAAACGCAGGCCGACAAGTAAAACGCATCTTCGTGGCACAGGGAAAAGAACTCAATTAAAGTCGAGAACACAGACCGGAGGGGAAAGGACGGAACGATGTGAACGTATCCGGATTGCGAGATGTCACCTCGTAATATGTCGATATTTCAAAAACAGGCTAGCCACCACGTGTCTGAAAGGGGGGAGAGGGACCATGACGGGGGCGAGGAAGAATGAGGAACGCTCGGGTCTTTGGTCTGGCAGAAGGATGCGTTCGGGTATCTCTTAGAGGGGGGTGCAACCAGAAATAAAAGCATGGATTTGAAAAGTACACCCCGAGGGGAACGATAACGTTAATGTCGAATAGCCCTGAGGCGGGGGCCGTCCAAGTCCGGAGCGCACCACTAGGGAGGTTCCATCGCTCACGGAGGCACCCGAGGGAGGGTTATTTTTTTGAAAAAAGCATGACAAGGAAGTCGTGGCTCAAGGAATACCGCGGAAAAAAGTAATTTTTCGACTTCGGCGTGCAAAAGGGAAGCTTGAGAAAAAAGGATGCACGTCCATGACAGACTTTAGCAAGGACCGGAAGAAAGAGTGTATTCTCTTCTTCAATTCATCGCCATTCTACCTTAAAGCCGGTGGCAGACGGCGGCGCGTAGTGGGAAGAGACGCAAACTCCTAAGGGAAGGGGTGTGAGGGGGAGGGGGATTGTGGGTAAGGAAATTGTGAAAGTTAAAAGAAAGGTCTTCTATGAAGGTTTTCTGAGCATGCCAAGATTGAAACTTCAGGTTCAGCACAGGAGGTGGGTAAAAGACCGTCGCAAAATGTTCCCGGTTTGAGGACAAGCGGTCTTGTGAAGAGTTACAAGCCCGAAAACGGAGAAGGGAACCTCCTAGCGGAAAAAACATACTGTTTGGTTACCAAAGGCGACGAGGGGGAGACCGGCAAAAAGGTGGGGGGGGAGGGGGGCCAGGCGCATTGGCAAAAACCGGCGAAGGGTCCGAGAGAAGAAAGGTGACGATAAACGTAACCTTGGGGAAGGGGGAAGGAGAAGGATCATGGACCGTTCAGACGTCCTTGACGGGGGAGACATAAATACCCTAATTTCCCATCTCAGTGAAAACTGGGATCGCTTGGTTGACCTTGACGGGCAAAATTGCACGAGCAAGGTTGAAAACACGCAACGCGGAAGAAAGGTCGATCCTCGCTCAAACCTATAGCAAAACCCACGCCAGTGCAACGGCCAACCCCCAAAAACACAAACAAAAAAACAAAAGAAAAACACCAAAAGACAACCGCCCACCACCGCCAACCACAAACCCCCACCGCCAAACACACCAAAAACAACCCCCAACACACCCAACGAAGACACCCGGCCGGTCCTCAGGTAAGACAAGAAAAACTTTACGAGTTTAGAGGTCTTGAATTCTTATCCGGGTACCCTGAACAGAACATTACCGCTTGGTGAGGGGCGGAAGAGGGAAGGATCCCATTGGGACAAAGATAGAGTTAAATCGTTTGGAGGTCCGAGGGGGGCCCATTGTAGAGACCGGTGAAAAGGAATTTTCTCCGCCGCTTACGAGTCCTCACTGACCGCGACAGTTAAGAAACGGGTTGGAGGGGGAAGACATCACCTAGAGCGTGGGGAAAAGGCAAGTGAAGCTTGACGTAAATGGAAAGGCAAGCGTGCCGCCGAAGGTTTGGATCCGTACTCTTCTCGACCATTTAATAGAGGGTTCCCGATCGGAACCAAGGGGGAAGTCGAATGATCCGATCTAAACCAAAAAAAATTCATCTTATGATATAGTGGCTACGTTAAAAGAGCCTAAAAGGGGAATTTCCGGGCTTTACGCGCAGGCAAAATTTTCCGAGAAAAAACCGTTTGCACGAGTGAATTACTTAAGCTTTTTAAGAGACCCAATGGACTATGGGGGGGGGGGGGAGGGGGGGGGGATAAAAGGGCCAAAACGAAAAAAATCAAAAGGGAATGCAGGTCGCGGGGACCAAAAAAGGACTTCCGGGAAAGCAATTCACACGAAAAAAAAAAATGCGGGACTCTCCTAAGTCCACATCCTTAGGAAAAAATCGATCTTGACAATGGAGGCGATCAACAATCTTTGGCAAGCGGGGAGCCGAAGGTGCAGGTTTAGCAATCACAACTCTCAGACTCCGACTAACACGGTAAATAGAGTAGAACAACTTATGCACTCTCGTTGGTATCTGTTTAGGCCAAGATTGGTCACCGTTGACAAATTGTGCAGGCACGGTAACCAAGATGGGTGCATAAATCACAAGGAAAAGGGAGATGACCTGGAGGGGCAGGTCGCAACTTACAAGGGGGGAGGAAAACAAGTGATCACAGGAGTCACATGACGTTAGACGCCTTAAAGGGTTTCAATGTACCTCTTACCGGGAAAACCAGTACGGCAACACAAGTCGCCGTTAAAGTTCCGAAAGAAGAGAACCAAACACTTCGCCCAGGTCCATCACGACCGGGAGATAAAGTTGGAACAAGGAGTAGCTCATGTGGAATGCGCAGAAGGGGCTTGGATTTAGGTAAAACTGCAACTCAGAACCTGGGCAGGACAACTCGGCCAAAAGGGGGGGAATAACATCCCAACTTTATGTTCGGAAACATATCGGATCTTGGGGGGAGTCAAGAATGAAAGGAAAGCCTGGGAGGCCTTCACGCGCAGAGAAATGGAACTGTCACTCCTCGGAGATCCAAATCAACCCCACCGGAACAAAACGAGAACGTTGGCAGGGAGCAAACTTCATTATTTCTAAGAAGAGCAGAACGGCAACGCGAAAGGAGCCGGGAGAAAATGGCTGAAGGCGCCTCTAATCAACGGAGTGGTTCCATCTCAAGGAATGTGAAGCAGAGATTCAATCTACAGGGTGCCATAATTAAAGACTAACTAAAATTTCCGTCATCTCCGCGTGATCCCTCTGAGCTAAAAAAAGGCCGACGGGCACAAAAAGGTCAACAGTCCGACCGAGCGCAGCATGGACTTTCATCATCGGCGCTCGGGAACTTCCCGCCGAAGGGGACGAAAAGCGTGATGCGCGCAAAGAGGGGCAAGGCAATCTCATGATCTGACTACACGATCTGTTATTAGATCTAACCCGAAACGCCATTAGAGTCTGCAAAGGGGAAGGTCCTCCTGAGGGTGCAGCCACGGGGCTTATCATGGGCAAAAAAATTGGCGGCATGCATGTTGTGAACTGGAGATTACCGCCGATGGGGGGAAGAGTGACAAATATCGCAATCGCGGACTGAAAGGGGGAAATCGGCGCAGGGGCAGGGACATTTCTCGTGAAAGGAGTCTGGCAAAGGAAAGGACTCACGGTACCTCGGGGCGCCTGGGAAAAGATGTACTAGGGGCTTAGAACGCTCAAAGAAAACAACCCGCGGGAGCAAGACCTCGCAAAACTCATAGGAGGCGACAAACGGCGACGTTCCTGCCAGACGAATACAAAATCATTAGAAAAGCGGATCAGATAGAGTCTGAAACGGGGAAATCAAGTTGGTGTTGCAAATAACTGGGAAGGAAAGGAACGGACCGTCAGGCACGATGCTGTGAGCAGGGTGCCTTTCAAGGATCCACGCAGAACGCTTACTCAGTGCGAGTCCCGAAACATCGACCAGAAACGCTCGGGGTAAAGAAGCTCAACAAAAAAAAGAGAGACGTTTGGAAGTATGCCGGGGGTGGATGTCGCTTCTTCTATGAGAGGGGCAAGGGACAAACCGTCTACTGGCAAACTGATGGAAAGGTGACTATCCCGACGGAAAAAGATTGTGAAAACGGTTTATCTCAAATGAAAGAAGGAAGGCCGGAAAAGCCAGTTCGAGGGGGAGAGAAGGCCGGATCCATAGGGGGGAGGGGCGATCATCGTGCCGTCTGGTCAGCCAGACACGAGAAGTTTTAAAATGAAAAGGTATGGTAAAGGGGCACGCGGGTTGGGGGTTATATAAAGCATCGAGAGTGCATGAAAATGATGCATCGCTTCCGGGAAAAGGGGGCATTCCAGAATACCGAACGGTAGAGGCACACAAGAACCGGCAATGGACCCTGCCGGCCCTATGGCAACGGGGGAATGCCGTCAAGGTGTCACGAACGGGCCTGTAATACCATGCACAGTCAAACAGTGGCTGAAGCTGGGGGAGGCCGGGTCCAAAGTGGGGGGAAGGCAAGACAATAGAACGGCTCGGGGCTTTTCTGGCAAAAGGACGGTTCTTTCTTTTATAACAATGAAGCTCGGGCAGGATCAGATTGAAAGCACTTTGGCGAAGAAAAAAAGGTATACAAAATGTCGTCTCCGCCTGAGGGCGGGGGGGGGTGGGACTTCCGTGAAAGGAAATTCCCGCGATGGAACTCTAACGCGCAAGGACAAATAGGGGAGTTGGTTGGTGAACTAACCAGGGGGGGACATTCGCTTTGAAAAGCTAAGAACCAAGGAGAATGAATGGGTTCCGGAATCATCAGGCAGAAAAATGACAAGGGAGCCCCAGACTTCGGACAGTCATTTCCAAATTGAGAAAAGGGTGGGATTCTGCGCAAGGAAGGGAAAGTTCTAAGGAGGTCGGGGGTGCCGGGGCAGCGGGAGGGGGGCGCGGAGTGTCAAACTGTTACACCTAAACAACTAGGTCGAGTTGTCTGGTATTTGGCCGAAAAAGAGTTTTCCAAAGTAGGGATGCTGGAAAGTACATTAGGGAGACAGGAGTGTGCGGTGCTTCAATAGTGGAACCTATGGTCAGGGGCAAGCTAAAAGCGTCTGCGGGGAAGGAAATGTCAAAGGAAAAGTCATTAAGGGCCCAAGAAAAGCAAGTCCTTTGTGTTCGAAAGGGGGGGGGGAAATGCCAACGTGGGTGGGGACGCAAAGCAGGCATTTTCAAAAAACAACGCGTGGTGCTTGCCGCGGAAGAAACTTACAGACCACGGTCCGCGGCGTAAAAAAAGTGGGCGGTCGAAATAAAAAGGGCCATGACGGACAGTTGGGGACGGCGACAGCAAGGACACTGTGAACTCATGACACCTTTGTTCATAGGGTGTCTGGAAAGAAGACGTTGCAGCAATTGCCGGGGGGCATTGCCAACTAAGGGGATTCCTGGCTAATCAGCACAAGCAAAGAGTCCCGGGGAACTAAGGCCTACTGCGTTTAAGGAAGGTAGAGTTCTGGGGGGTGAATTGGAAATGCAATGGGCATTAAATTCAGACGAAAAGGGTGAAAAAAATGAACGAATCGATCTCCCTGGGGGAAAGCTCTGTTTTATCCGTGCTTGTAGGAGAACGCAGCGAATGGATGCTGCAACGGCTGCCGGTGGAAGCCGGAGCAGGGGGGAAACGCGAACCTCGTGAAGAAAACACTGGGGGGGATTGGGGGGGTTGCGCGTGGAAATTCCTAATCGTTCCGGCAAAGGTTAGAAAAAAGAGATTGACTAAAAAAAGAAAGAGGGGAAACTCGGGGGTCGAGGAAAAGCGGCGCGCGAAAGTAACCTTTCGCTGCCGGGAACTACGCGTTCTTACGAGGTCA
>Ga0179593_1616604_pt1 | contig 11964 bp, 12 predicted proteins | sample CZODoug2_1_08_16_FD_185931 | JGI IMG/M metagenome (GOLD analysis project Ga0179593, IMG submission 185931) | Vadose zone soil fungal communities from Angelo Coast Range Reserve, California, USA - CZODoug2_1_08_16fungal (PacBio error correction) | ecosystem: Environmental > Terrestrial > Soil >...
AGGGTTCATCTCACTAAAAAGGCCGCCCCGATCCCGCTCACGACAAGGACCATAGTCCGAAGAGGGGAACCGTTACATCCATGGCAGAAAAACCGTCGTCCTGGGGAAAAATGGAAAGAAGGAGGACATAACAATGTACAAGTATAAAAAGGGGGGAGCCCTCCTTGTCACCCTAAACAGAAGTATGTATGGTTTAAAAGTTCCTGCGAGCACCCCATGGGAAAAAGAGGGCGCGTCGTGGGAGAGAGTCAGGGTAGAAAGAAAGGTCCTGTGAGCCTAGCCAAGGCGAGGAATATACGAATACCTGCGGGAATAGGGGACGATCTTCTCCAGAAATCTGGTCATGATGGAAGCGTCTCCTAATCCTTCCCTAGGGGGGATCAAAGTATCCTACGTCAGGAACGACTTTTCCATCTTGGTCGGGGGGGGGGGGGGGGACAAATGTTCTTCATTGTAAGTTACCCTAACTGCACTTCCAAGGGGGGGGAGACCTCCCGAAAAGGAAGCTCTGTAATCTTGGGGAAGTTCGGTGAAGGAAAAAAACTGAAAAAAGGGGGTCCTTCGGGGGAAATCCTACCATCGCTGAAGAAGACAGGTAGAAGAAATCTAAGCATATCCAGTAGTCGAAAGAGGAGGTAACAGAAGGGAGGGGAACCCAAAAAATATCGAAAAGAAAACTAGCATCAGAAGTCTTGCTACCGCCGGGGAAAAGAAGGTCTTCCGCACCAACGCGGTCCAAAACTCAATCCCTTGAAAGAGGCTCCATAAGAAAAGGGATCTTGCAATAAAAAAAGAAAAATTCACTTCCATATCGAAGGGAGGGGGGGGGGAAGACGGGGAATTAGGAAAAAAAAGTCACGTTTAAAGGAATGAGGCGGTCTGGTATTTTTTTTTGGCTGAAACGGGGGGGGCGCTTCGCTCTATTTGCAAGGGGGGTAACTGTGAGATAACCGGAGGCGCCATACCTCTTGGGTAAAAAGAAGCCCTGCTGGGCGAAGGGACGGGGAGATCCAGGCCCAGGAGATCAAGATCACAGTGGCGGACCCACATGGTAGATCTCGGAGAGTCGACGGAAGAAAGGATGGGTCTAAACTATGGAAAAAAATGAGGAAGGTTTAACCGCGGATGATTTTTACTGGGTCTAGGAACGGTCGATCACAACCCCAGACGATCGAGATAGAAACGAATCGAAAAAAGAGAGAGGCCGTAGAAGCGAAAAGCTCTCCGGAGAAAAAGAAATCTGTAGGGCGGGCCCCGGACATCGATTCTACTCTACTAATTAGGGGGGGGAACGGGGAAGGGATAAGGAGACTGGAGGAAAGGAGGGATTGGTATCGTCGGCAAAGATGGAAGAGCATCTGAAAAGGGCTCCCTCATCGAAAAAAGCGGTTTCCTTTGAATTGGGAGGGAAAGGGGGAAAAAGGGGGGGGGACGGCTGCTCGCTCGGGAAAGGGGGGGACATGGGCTATTAAAAAAGCTGCCCCTATCTCGGGAAACGGCGCTTGAATATAAAGCAGTTCAAAGAGATCAATCTTAAGCTTCGAAGGAGGCTGGGGGTTTCCTATCAACCCCCGAGGCTGCTTGAAAAAAACGAGCGGTTCGGGGGGGGACGAATCGCCTACGGGTCGGATTAAAATACCGCAACATTGGAGAGAAGCTAGGGGAAGCGGTTTAAGAACCTGATCGCCAGAAACTGTATAACGGCCAAGAAGCGGGAAGAGGGAAACCGCGGAGGAATGCCTACGCTTAAAAGGGTCAATTTTATAGGGCCTATCCTTACAATCCTATAAAAGGAAAAAAAAAAACAAAAAGGAAGGGGGAAAGATGATATTTGTAGGAGGGGGGGAATTCGGGGCAAGGAAACAAAGCTTTTTCCTTGTAGATCCAGTGCCGCCTCCGCAACCGGGGGATCAAACGCTCATTCAAAGGCTTCATCAGGGCTGGATAAGGATCTCACATCTCCTCGCGAGAAAGATCTACGCCCCGACAGCGGGACGTCTGAACAAGCCTCCACGTAAAGAGAAGGGCCCGTATCCTGTCTGGAGGGCCGTCCAGGTTTGCAAAACCGGGCCAGAGTTTGTCGACGGAAACAAAAGCCTGGCAAAGGAGAAGGGAAGGGGTGGCCTCGGCGAGAACTCCAAGGCAAGGTGCCAGGTATAGCGAAGTTGTTCATATCCCCCCTCCCCCAGAAGGCAAGAAACGGAAAAAGTCCGTGGGGAAAGGCCCGCGGAAGGAAAGCAACGGCAACCTAAGAAAGATTAGTTGCAAAGTTCTGAAAAGGGGTCAATAGGCCGTCCAGTCTTGATTCAAAAGAAAAGAAAAAAATCTGCGAAGGAGAAGGGGAAAAAAGAGCGATTGTTGGCAGATCCCAAAAACGGAAGGAGGAGCGGACAAAAAGGCCCTCCCCGCCGCTTCCTGATCGGACGGTGCGTGATTGTACCTCTCCAGGGGGAACTCAAGAAAAACATTCCTCGGCCCGAAAGGGGGGGGGGGAGCGCACTTGAGAGAACCCCGGAAAAAGAGAATTGGGGGGGAAGGCTCGCAAGGTCTCTAGGACTAGGGTCGACCCATCACATAAAATCTCGGGGAATCGACCAGGTGGGGGGACACTGCTACCGGGGACGCGTGGGCAGGAGGCTCCAGGCCAAAAAAAAAAAGCGGAACGAGGGAGCATCCGGGTATCAAGAGAAAGATTTCAAGTACCGACTCGAAAAATCTGACGCGTAATAAACGCGGATGGGAAACGCCCCAAAAAGGCCCCTTCTCAGGAATTCACGTCCGACCGAAAAAGGAGTCCCCAGACTCGCGATCATGTGGGGGGTGGGGGGGGGGGGGGGGGGTGGGGGGGGGGGGGGGGGGTGTGGGGGGGGGGGGGGGTTTTGGGGGTGTTTGGGGTTGTTGGGGTGGTGTTTTTTCGGGCCGGGGAAAAATGGGGCGAGGGCAAAAAAAAGGGGCCCTGGAGAGGGGCGAGAAAAAAAAAAACGGGCAGAGGATGGGGGGACAGAGTGGGACACCTCTGTCCCACAGGGTCGAAAGACGATGATCGTGTAGACATCTCAATGTCAAAAGCTCGCGCACCACCGTCGCAAAAGAAAGCATAGATGTCAGGAAGCCAGCTTCCGGCGCGGGGCGGCGGGGAAGACGTCCACTAAGGACACTTAATGGCCGGGATGGAAAGTGGGGAGAAACCGAACTTCGAGCTGCAGGGAGTAAAGACCTTGTAGGAGATTTCCGTCGGGGACAAACGTACCAGCCTAAGGGGCGTTGACACCTCCCCGAGAAAAAAGAAAAGGACCTCCGGGGAAGGGCGGAAAAAAGGAGGACCGTTTTCAAACGGAAGGACGGGAAACGCGAAAAAAGAATTCCTCTGTCACCAGTGTTGGCGAAAAGATCGCGTGTCCCTCTTAACCAGTCGAGGACGAAAGGGAAAAAAAAGCTTTAATGAAGGACGCGAACACGCGCGCCCTAGAACGGGAGAAAATTAGCAGGAAAAGAAGACTCCACCTCCATGAATCGGAAGGGTTCGTTGTGCCTTACGGGGAGAAACTTGCAGGCTCAAGAGGGGGAATGTTTGAAGATGGGGGAAAACCGGCAACTTACCGGAAAGGAAGAAATTCTGTCCCCTGTGAAGGGCGAATTAGCTTCGTCTCGCTTATACGTTATATGGGGGAAGGGCTGAATTGGCGTCGATTATAAACGCAAGGTCAAAAAGTAAGAGGGAGATTCTTCTGTGCGGAGAAAAAGAAAGGGGAGGGTGGGAAGGGAAATGGAGCCCCTTGGAGGAACTCTACCTTTTCGCCCTCGGCTAGGCAATGGCCCCGATTTCTTTTGGTGGACAACCGAAGAAAACCGAAGAGGGGCGCATCATGGAAAAAGAAGGAAAAACCTGTGCCATCGTACGCGGCCCTCAAGGAGAAAAAAAAAACTTGGAGATATTCAGGGGGAGACGTCGAAAAGGGAGGTTCAGTGGTTTCACTGGATCTAGGCGACGAAAAGGGATGGTGTTTGGAAGGGAAGAAAAAGAGAAAAAAGGGTCTTCAGAGCCAGAGAAGAGGGGAAGGTCGAGTTCGAGGTTACCAAGGGGAGAACTTCCTCAATTCTGAGCCGCCCTCCGACAACAGTATAAGGGGACCCGGAAAAAAAAAAAAAATTCCCCACAAGAGGAAAAAAAGGACCCGATCACTCTCACGCGACAAAAGGAAAAAGAGGGCCTCCAGAGGAATCCCCTGGACAAGAGAAAGAATAAGGAGGTCCGGCCGTTGGCACTTCCCAAGAATGAAAAGGGGAAAGAAAAAAGAAAAAAGAAGTCTGGCAAAGGAGAAAAAAAAAAAAAGAAGGGTCATGGAGGTGGCGATGTTCGGGGAAGGATAAGGAGACCCCATTGAGAAACGCGCGTGTTTTCGCAAGAAGGACTCAAGGAGAAAACCTCCAATGTAGCGCTCGCACTCATAGGAAGGGAGGAAGGCTGGAAAAAATATTCGCCACATCGAGGAAATTCCATTCTTTAGTTCGGGAAGGAAATGGAGAAGGGGGAAAGCGTTTTGGAAAGGGAAAGCTCTATCTCCCCTAAGAGAACTTAGGGCACGAGCTTGTTGGGGTGGCACGCCAGAAGGATAGGGCACTGTCATGGAAAAAAGAGGCGTGACGTACACCCTGCAGAAAAGTAGGGGAGGAGGAGCCGAGATTCTCCTTCCAGGGGACCGTAATTTTCACGTCATTGAAAGACCTCGCTCTTAAGGGAGGGGGGGAGAGAGATCAATCATAGAATCGAGGGAATACTCTTTTGTGCCGAGGGAACAGAAGAGGGAAGGAAAGACAACTATCAATCGTCCGAAAGGGGGGGGGGGGAAAAAGAGTGGGGGATTCTTCCGCCCAACAGGGTCGCATACGGCAGTCACAAAATTATAAGGAACACGGAAGGAAAACAAGTATCTTTCATCCGGAAAAAGAAGAGAGGACCTTAAAAGGAGAAATCTCGTTGGACTAAAGGGGCCATTAATTATTCTGGGAGGAAAAGAAAAAGGCTGTATTTTTGGGGGGGAGGACTTCTATTACCGGGAGGCGAGTCGCTCAAAGGATGCTTTAATCGTCCGGATGTTCTCATTCAATCTCTAACCGGAAGAAAGGAAAGCAGAGAAGGGAAGTCGGAGAAGAAGGGAAAAAAGGCCGCCTTAGATCCAGGAAACTAGAGGAAGAATTTGCAGTTGATCTTCACATGGTCTCAAAAAGGTCTCGGAAGAGGAGGATAAGGGGAAAGGAATGGGTTCGCAACCTGTCATGAGCGCCCCGAAATCTACAAAACGCGTCTATTTTGACGGGGTGTACTCAAAAAGGCGAAAAGGGGACCTCGAAAGGGGTCGCTGAATGGCTAACTAAGAGATAAGGGATGGCAGAAATTCCCAATCAACCGGAAGCCTGAACCTCTAGGAGAAAATTGAGAAAGGGACGGGGAGGGGAACGACTCCGCGACCAAGGGAGAGGAAGAATCCGCACTCCGACGAGGAAAAACTGTCCGCTATTCGATGAGGGTAAAAAGGCGAATTGACAAAAGAGGAAAAGACCTGTTTCAGAGGAAATAAGCGCACCGTGGGGGAGGGTAATTTGGGACTAGGGGGGTTCCAAAGAAGGGGGAGATTCTCGTAAGGGGAGATCCCGAGTTTCTATTAAAAAACAACATGAAAAGCGAGAGCTTCATCTCTACTTCTCTAGGGGGGAGATCCTAGGAAAAAAAATCATCTTATCTTTCCGGAAGAAGGTGTGAAGCTCTGGCCCCACCGAAGCGGGTTAACACCTAAACACTGAAGAGTCGAAAGATATCCGAAAAGGGAAATCTTCTTCATGGAACCGAGAGAGTACTTCTATCTGTCGCGCGAGGACAAGTGGATCGGGATATAATAAAGAAAAAAGCAAAAAAAACCCCATCGCCAGAAGAGGAACCGCTATCTTCCACCAAAGAAGGAGGGGAATCAAGGTATCGACTCCTGCCTAGGAGAACGACTACCCAGAGAGCTAAAACAATTAGATAGAAAAATCTGGCAGGACCTTAGGAGAAGAGATCCCCTTGAGCCGCCGGAGGGGGAAAAGGAGAGCGGTGGCAGCAAAAGGACGGTTTTGGGGGCCGCGGAAATAGAACGCCAGGATCCTTCGCCTCCACCTCTCCACTCGGACAGAGCGAAAAAAAAAAGAAACGACGAGCGAACAGGGAGAGTCCTCAAGGGTCGGAGATCGGCTCCGAGAAAGGATTCCGTTAAAAAAGCCTCGGTGGCCCTAGATAACCCGGACTCCAGAAAAATGAGGACCGCTGGGAAGAGAGGAGAGAAACCACTCGCCGTCGAGAGGAAGGAAAGAGAGAGAAGTTTTTAGACCCCCTTCCTTCTGCCGATGCAGCGAGCGCCTGCCACTTAAGTACCCAGAAAAGAAAAACTTCACAAAAAAGGAGCTCCCCGGGCTATTAGGGAGCCCTGAAAGAATAGTGGAAAGGAAAAAGCTTCCAAGAGGGCATACCACTCCGCAGCAAGAAAGTGATCCTTCACTTACGAGGGAAAGGAATCCGGGGAGGAGGAGGCGACTCTCCTGGTGAAGACAGAAGAAGATAGTCATAAAAGACGTGATTTGTCCTGCGGAGGGCCGGAAGCTTTCCCTCCGGTAAGTGAAGACAGAAAAAAGAAACTCCGAGAGGTCAGGGGGGGGGGGGGGGCACGTTAGAAACAAAAGAAGAAACGTTTGTGGTCCCTTAAGAGGGGCGCGCCGTTTCGACCATCCGATTCGGACTTAAAGAAGGTCGTGAAAAGGGACATTATAAACTGAACAAGAGACGTTTGATCTCGTGGGAAAGGAAGCGGAAGGAGAAATAAGTCTTCTGGCCAGTGCCTTAATCATGGTATCGAGTCCTGGGAAGGGAAAGACCTCTATCGCGCGGAAGGGAGAGGTACTCGAAAAACAAAAAACTCCAGACCAAAAAGTCCACTTCCGCTACAGAAAGGGAGGACGAGGGGGCTGTCCCCTCCTTACTCTCAGATCTTGTGGGGGAAGACGAAGGAAAAAAGGTTCTTGCAAAATGGGGGGGAGGAAGGTGCCGTTACCCTGCGGCGGGAAACGAGGGAGGGGAGAAGTGAAGGGGTCGCCTCGGTGCGGTTATCGTTTATTTTACTAGAGTTGGAGACGAAAAGGGAAAAAGCTCTCGAAAAATGATCTGCTTGATCTCGCTAAAAGGGATTCGACAGGAGGTCCTCGAAACTGCGGGCCGTAGCGATAGAAAAAAGGGCAAAGGGAGGAAAAAACCTCTGGAAGAAAAGGGGGGAGAGTCACGCCCTTGTAGTGCGAAAAAGGAAGTGCCGTCGAAAAAGCCTATTGGCGAAAGGGGGGGGGGGCCAACCCCCACCCACCTGCGGAAAAATCCAAAAAAAAGCTCTTGATGAAAGGGGGGAAAACCGCGGGACTGCGTAGGAGAAAAAAAGAAGACCTTCAATCTAAAACTATCTCCCTACGAGCGGTCCCAAGAGAGCCCCTCTCGTATGGCGCGAAAAGGTTAAGAAAAGGGTCGTCGTTATAGAGAGGAAAAAAAAGCTCCCGACCTTACCTCCGAGGAGTTCAGGACCCTTTCCTTGTAATAAAAAAAAACGCCACCGACTGAAAGGGTAGGGGAGGGAAGGCTTCTCAAGGGGAGAGGGTAACTTATATAAAAAGGGGGAAAACGGCAAGTCCACGTCCCTGAGGGAAGGGTAACTTCACACTTTCTCTCCGCGGGCCGATTGACTGGCTCGTCGTCTCTCGAGAAGATCGGAAAGAGGTGGAAAAAAGGAGCGTTTTCGCCTTTCCCCAGGAAGGAAAAGAGTGATGAGAGGGGGAGATCAGACCGTGAAAAAATGGTCACCTCGAACTCGACCTTGAAAAAGCATAGGCTCCTTACAAAAAAGGAAAGTTGAAGGTGGGGGAAAGAGGAGAACGACCTGGGATGAAGCCGTAAGCCCTTCGCATCATGGAAAAACCGGGAAGAGAAGACCTCATAGATCGAGAGGAGTAAAAGATATAGATTAGGGCGCGTCGTGTCACAGGGGGGGGCAATTATTCGAATTGTCGGGTCATCAAAAAGAAAAGAAAAAAACAGGGTGGCCAGAAAAGCGACAAGTCCGAGTTCGAGGTGAAGGAAGAAGAAAAGGTATCCTCACCGCCGCACAAAAAAAAGGGAAGGGAAAAGACGTGGACCCGTCCTTTTCAAACGCCGCGAAACCAAAAAAACTCAGCTCTACTCAAGGGGAAAAGGAGGGGGAGGGAGCGAGTAGAACGTGTTGCAACAGGAAAAGGTGCCTCCTCCTGCCCGCGAAAAAGAAACAATCATTATATAAGTGAAGGAAAAAAGGTTGTCCCGTGAGCCCGAAGAAGCGAAAGGGATTAAAAAGAGGAAATGGCTAGGTGTGGGGGGAAAAGGGACTTGCTCATTCATATAGGAGGGGAGATCTTGTAAAACTCTATTAAGCCTCCCAGGTGAGCCGGGGGGACGCGCTCTTAAAGAAAGGGGGCTAAGGCGTTGCCGAGACGAAAAAGGCCAGATGCAGCTTTCAGGTCGAGCAAAGAAAGCCCCAGTGAAAACCGGACAACCAGAAAGAGAGAAAGAGCTCTGACGAGGGGGGGGCCATGGGGGAGGGAGAATGATGACCCGACTGCACTTCAGTAAGTCACATACAAGGGAGAACCTCTAAGCGGGTCCGGGAAATGGTCAAGGAGTCACAGCAGAGGAAAACAAAAGGAAGTGTCATGAAGGAGGCATACCTAACCAAAATCTCTCTGTCATCGCCGGGGGAGAGGCGCCCGTGAGGGAGCTGTTTGAAAAAGACGGAAATTTCACCGCGACGTGTCACTAATCATCAGAGGGGAGAAGGGTTACCGAGGGGGAAGGAAGGGCCGCACAGAAAAAGCGATAGTCTTCTCCTCTTCCAGGGAGAAAGGGCCATATCCCAACAGGCTAGGAAAGAAAAGTATTTAGCGGGCGGTTTACCTAATGTCTATGGGGAGGGAAAGTGGAGGCCTGGAGAAGGGTAGTTCTGATTTGGTTGGGGGGGGGAAAAGCGGAAAGGCGGCGTCTCGCGAGAGGGCGTTACAATCTGTCGGCGATTTCGATACCCGGAAGAAACAAGACCGCATGAGGCACTGAGGGGGGGGAAAGCCGAATCAAGGGGGGAAGGTCTCAGTGGCAGTTGATAAAAGATGGGCGAAACGTGACGAGATCGGAACGCGAAAGGGAAAGGGTCCTTCGCGCCCCTAAGGCCTTAAAAAATCTTAGTATGGGTGAGTTCCTCTCAAAAAGGGGATAAGTTCTTAGGGGCAAAGGGAAAGAAACTCTGCGGGATAACGGAGGCAAGCTCAGTGCAAAAGCGCCGCTGTACCTAGATGCAGGAAGGAGAGGCCGTACTTTTACCCGAACAAGCAGAAAAAAGACCCGGAGGAGGGAAAAACACAATCGAAAAGGGAGAGAGAAAGTCTCGAGATAGGCGGCGGGAAGATGACGAGATCTTACATATTATCAGCCTGCAAAAAATAACCCTTGATCAAAAAGGGGGGGGGAAGGGGGTCGTTCCCGCTGGGAAAAACGTGGCGGCGGCTCGCTGCGGGGACATTTTCTATTAACAACCTGAAAAAGAAGGGCACGATCTTCGACTCTTGTGGGAGGGAGAGAAAAAAAAACTCAAATCTTAGAAGAAGAGGGGGAGGGACTCTATGTTCCGAGGCCCACCGGGAGAGGAAAATGACTCCTCTAGTCGGGGGAAAAAAACCGAATCTTAATCTGTCTTGCAAGCGAGGGGAAAGTCGATCTGCGGGGGAGATCTGTCTGTCTAGGGGGGGGGGAGGAGGGGGTCTTGGAGAGATTTTCTACTCTTCCAACCCCATAAACTGACGTAATTACCAAAAAGCAAAAAGAAAATAAAGAAATGACCAGGACAAAAAAAAAAGATGCCTATTCCCGACGACTCCCAGAAAAAAAAACGGAGGAGATAAAAGATCTCATTAAAGGTTCTATGCAGAAGTCGATCCCTTGATGATCCGGAAAAGAAGTGAGGAGGGGGGAAAGAACGCGCCTTCGATTCAGGGGGGGTCGTGATCAGTTTCTTTAGCAGAGAAAATGAAGATCAAAAAAGCCTCTCTCTGGCAGATCGAAGCCCTCCTCCGACTAAGGTTGAAAAGTCAAAAAGATACACTTCGGTCAAGGAAGAGCCTCTCGCGGCGAAGAAAAGAAGCAGAATTCCCAAATCTAATTCCACCAAGAAGAAGCTTACAGCTATACTTCTGGGGGAATCAGGAGAAAGAAAAAAAAGATCGGGGTCCCGCTCTCTCTGGGGTGAAGAGACCCAATGTAAACCCTTCATGCTGAAAAGAAGACCACTCCGTGCAAAAGTGGGGGTTTTTTTCCAACAAAAACCCCCGGGAAACCAAAAGGGCTGATGAGGGGGGGAGAAACAAAGGAAAGGTACTCTTTCAGATTCTCGTTAAGGGGGAGGAAAACGCCCCTATAAAAAAAGTCTCTCCACTCGTCGCGAGGACAGGATCAACGTCATATCCTACGGTCGAAGGAGAAAAAGAGCTGGGGAAAGGGAAAAAAGAAAAAAATCCTTCTCGGAGAAGAGAGGAGGGGTCCGCTCTCCGGCCTGAGGAAGGGAACCAATCTGAAAGGATCAGCGCCAAACCTCCGAAGTCAGGGGTTGTGCTCGCACTGCTCACAAAGAGACCGAAAAAGCGGTGAAGGGAAAAAGGCGAATGACCTATTTTCACAAGGAAGGGGCCGGAATCTCGTACGCGAGCGCCACTGGGGGAAGGGAACTGAAAGGGAAAACGAAAAAAAGAGGTTTCAGGGAAAACGGTCCTAGCAATCCGCGTAAAAAAGAGGGATTTCTCAGCTAACAGCTGGACCGCGATGACCTCGTACCACCAAAACAAGACTCGAGCTCCGAAAACCGGTCCTCAAAGACCCCTCCCTACCGAGCACAAGTCTGCACTCAGGGAAACGAAACCAAAAGGAAAAGCTCTCCTCGCTATCTGGGGAGATCGAAAAGAGGGATCCTTTGGACTGGCGAGGCGAAGAAGGTACCCCGGAGGATCTGGAACTCGTTCAACAAAAAAGTACGCCTCGGTGCGAGAAGGGTATGGTGGATCCTCTCGCGGCAGGCGCAGAACCGTCGCTGCGCCTCAGCAGCGAGAGCAGTGAAAATCCGAAGAGGAGCGAGCGTCGGGGGAAGGGAAAAGAAGGGAAACTTCAAGGGATTCCTCGCGTGCGAGGGAACAAGCAGCCAGGAGGACTGAGTCCACTGAAGGGGGGGGGAAAAAACCATGAAGTGCGTGCGGGTCATAAGAAAGCCTAAAATGTCCTCCATGGCGTGAAAAAACTTTCCCTCCGTTCCTCCGAGGAGAGCACTGTGGTATGACAGGGGACCTCGGAAGGCAGAAAAAAAAAAAGGAAACTCTTGCCCTCGATGTTGGCGAAGGAAGAAAAAAAGGGCAGCCCCTCGGAAGGGAGATCACCTTAGACCTTTAATCAACATTATGAAGCTGCCGCTAAACCACGAAAACCGAATTGTCCACGAAGCGAAAAGAAGAAGCGACGTTGTTTTCGGGTGCAAAGAAAAAGACAGGAGGGGCTCACGAGAAGGTAATCATGTATTGAGGGACAAAAGGAAAAGGAAAACAAAACCCCGGCATGAGTGAGCTACGGGGCTGGGCCGGTGAAAGGAGAGAAGGGAAAGGAGAGCGTTGATCGGGGAAGAAGAAGGGCGGCGGAGATGAACTGCCAGAAAGAAAGGAACCAATTGGTCGAGGTCAGAAAAAAAAAAGGGACTTTCAACGGACAGGGGAAAGGGGGAAAGGTCACTCTAACTCGACCTTTCGCCCTCGGAGGAATAAAGGAAGGAGGGGGTGAATGTATGATCTTCTCCCTTCTACATCCATTTGAGGCCCGGTGCAACATCGACGCTCCTC
>Ga0179593_1413419_pt1 | contig 11963 bp, 14 predicted proteins | sample CZODoug2_1_08_16_FD_185931 | JGI IMG/M metagenome (GOLD analysis project Ga0179593, IMG submission 185931) | Vadose zone soil fungal communities from Angelo Coast Range Reserve, California, USA - CZODoug2_1_08_16fungal (PacBio error correction) | ecosystem: Environmental > Terrestrial > Soil >...
CAACAAGCCGGAAGGAAGGCAAATCTGAAGACACAGGGGGACCTGGGAAGCAGCTCGAAAAGAACCGTCGCAGAGGCTTCGATCGAGATAGCGGCAGTAGCCGGGGGTAGAGAAATGGCAGCCTCCGGAAAATGGACAATTCTTTCGAGCTAGCCCCTAACATTTTTCGAATCGGCAACCCAAACCGGGTAGAAAAAAAATGTAACGTCGGGCATCCGTGGTGCCGAAAGGGAAACGTCAGCGGCGTCGCAGAGCATCGAGAGTGCCAGCTGAGCGGACGCAGAGAAGGACCTGTGAACAGAGGTGGGCCGTCCAGGAAACTACCCAACTATAGGCAAGGGGAGATCCTCTAACCTTGGGAAATCGATCGGTATATGGGAAGGCGCCTGAAAGCGAGGAGGAACCAAGATTTTGGACGAGTCGCGGAGGGGGAACCTCCCAGCAGATGCAGGAAAGCATGCGGAACCATGTGAATACACCGATCAAAACCAGAGAGGGGGAATACTACGTGCTCGCGCGGGGAGAGAAAGGGGACCATTCGGCCGCACGCATAAGGGGACGGGAGGGGGGACTTGAAGAGTAATGCAGACCAGGCGGGGGAGGCCAAGTAGTTGCTCGTGTCCTTCAAAGTGGAGGGGGAGAAAGAGACATAACGCGAAGGGTGATCGCAATGACTACAGGACTCTTAACCTCTCGCGAAGGTGAGCACGCGCCGAGAGGGGAAGAGGTCGACGGTGGGGGACGCCCGGATGTAAAAACTCAAAAAATGAAAAAAGGATAGACGCGTCGGACGAACAACTATTTACCAAGACCGCAAGTAGGAGAGAGGACTTAGTATGCGACGGGGACCCGTTAACAGGTTCCAACTGCAAGGAAACCTGCATTCGCCTAAAAACGGATAGTGCAGGGAGCAGGGAGGCCAAACGCACGCGCGCGACAAAAAGGGGGTAGGAGGTTCCGAAAAAAAATCTAAAAAAGGGAAAACAAATGTGTATCCTACTAGAAGGGCACTCATGATGACAGGTGGAGAGCCGAGGAGCAGGTATGCTGGAGGACACCTCTATGAGAAGAAGACGCAGGCCGCAAGCAGGAAAAATAGGGGGATGGTTAGGTATTGGAAGAGTCCCACGCAAGAGCAACACCGAGCGTTCAGAAAAAGGGCGCTGGATCCAAAAGAATAGAAGGGAAAGTCGCGGTTGACCTCAAAGGGGGAGAATCAATAGAGCGGATGATTATGGGAACAAAATTCCCAATTTCTGTTAAGATTTGAAACCTGGCAAGGCTGTCAAAAAAGCGAGGCACAGAAGGGGGAGGATCTACCATCATGACGGGGAAGACATGGGCGGGGGGGGAGGGGGAGTCTCGGCCAAGCACGAGCCTGGGCAATTACGAAAAAACAAAGAAAAATAGGACGGGAGAAACATAGGTAAGCAAAAAACGCAGGATCGCAGCATGCGCGTGTAGTAACCATCGACGGGGGCGAATTTCCTCAGAGTGAAAAAGAGGTGACAGGGGGGGGAGGCAAAAAACGACCCTCCGTGAGCTGATGACCTCTTAAAATTGGTCAGCAGGTCGGAGCAGTGAACAGTGGGGGTCTACGGAGGCTACGACGAAGACGGGGGGAAGTGGGTGCACCGGCCTATGGAGAAGCTTTAAGGTAAAGATCAGCTCCCGGGCTCGAAACCCAGTCCCAAAAAGAAGAAGAATCGATTGGGAGATCGGCATCCAAACCCTCCTTAAAAACTTCTCCCGTCGACCAAAGCCGTAAAAAAAACACATGAAACAACGACGAAAATCATAAAGGGAAGGGGCGGTGCAAGAGAGTTACGGGAGCACCTCGGGCGACGATACGTGGGAACCGAAGCAGGGAGGTGTCATTTGGCAGAAGAGGTACTTGTTTGCCGGGTGTGATTCAAAAAAAGTAGATGCGGCTCTGTCAAAGGCGTCCAAGGGAGCGGCATGGGTCGTGCGCGAGACAGGAATGAATTGGGAAGGCGTGAAGAAGCCGGTGAAAGGGGGGGACGCCACCTCCTTGTAGCAATAAAGGGCGACCGAAGCGAATGCCCCGCCGCGAATAAGAATCTCCAGGTTGTATCAATGAAAGGGGTAAAAAGACTGGAACCCTGAGAGGAAAAGAAGGAAAGCTTGTTCGGTGACCTTAGATTGTGGAAGGAGAAACTCCGGGGTGGCAAGAATGTCAACGCGGGGGAAAAAGAGGGGGATCATATGGGCAAGGAAGGCGAGTGGCTGGCTCATAAACGAGCTGGCAAAAAGATTCCCGACGAAGTGGGAGGATCTCTCCGCACGCGCAAAGAAAAAGTATGGGACGAACTTTGGGCAAGAAGGAGACGGACCATCATCGGAAAACCGTTTGATCTTGCGTGGACAATATCGGCCTCCAGGCGCGAAGAAGCGCACGTGAGGGAAAAAGAGGGGAGCGCACCCGACGGAAACATAGCCGATCGAAGAAGGAGAACAGAAGAATTCGTTCTCTCAGGAAGCCAGCAGGGGGCAAGGCACCGAGGTCACTAAACGGAGAAAAAGAAAAGAAAGAAAAACGTCTACGGAAAAAGGGCGATAAAACAAAAAAAAATGGAATGACTTGAGGTCTCCGCCGCCGTGTTTCGAGGGAAGGAGGAGAGGAAAAAATGGGGAGAAAGAAGCATTGGCTACCCACAACAGTGGGTAAGGGGCGGGTCACGTCGACAGAGAGCCGGTCGCAAAACGCCACGCATATACATATCGAACCGACCAGGAGGAAAGGAAAAAAAAAAAAGAGGAGATGGGAGTTCTTCACAACAAAAAAAAGGGGGGTAAAATATATCTTGACCGCCAACAGCAATCAAAAAGATTGGTCGTTCGGGGAAGAGAAAAACCGCAGGCGGGGACGCCCTGTCGCGCGCCAGCGAGCGGAGAAGACTTTGGGACCTGGTGGCTGGAAGAAAGGACGGATGGGAGCTTCTTCTCCCAAGTTCTTCGCGATAAGACAGTAAAAAAAGGGACACGCTTGTACATAGACTCACTAACAAGGGGAGGAATCACGCTGTGGGGCAAGGTGGGGAAGGGGGGATGGCGATCGACAGGGGGAAAACTAGAAACAGAAAAAAAACCTAGGAGTCCCGAAGAACGGTAGGCTGTAAAAAAAAATGGGCGTTGCGATCGGCTTCCGAAAAGAGGGACCGGGGAAAGCTGAGCAGAAGGACACAGGAAGAGCGAGCGAGATCTTGAAAAAAAAAAGAAATAGGTGGCAAGACCCGGACGAATTCGGGGGGTAAGGGGGCCTATGTTAAGGGAACAAGAGAAAACCAAGAGAAAGTCGGTGCGGGAATCCGCAACCAGTAGCTCTGGGTAAGCCGACCGCTCCGCAGGAAGCACAAATAGGGAACCTCGAACCAATATATAGGAGAGAGGCGCAAGCGGTTGAGCCCGGGGCAGAAACACCGATTGGGGGGAGCATCGACAACGCTACTTTCATACGAAAGAAAGGGAAAAAAAAAAAGATGCGCAGCGGATGAGTCGGGAAGGGGAAGAAATGAATAGGCTTGATCAAACGGACTCCTGTGGATCTGTCCGAAGAGGGGGCGGGGAGAACTGGTCATCGAAACGGAGGGGGGGGGGGATCGAAGGGCGCAAGAACCGTCCGTCAAGCAGATGGGACGCCGGATAAAACAAGGCAAAAAGGAGTGCACGGCCCAAACAAAACTGTTTAAGAGGGGAGACATTCCGCAGACTACAAGGGTTACTAGAGACCTCACCTGCACAAAATTTAACAAAAAGATGTGGAGAGGAACGCACAGTGCATTCCAAAAATTGAAAGAGTAATGTGTAAACGGTGCTAGCAAACCCAAGACCGGACCGTTTCCTGAATCTCCACGACTGACTCGAAGAGAGAATTTAGAGAGTGGGAAGTCGAGCTGTCAGGAAAAAGGGAAAGGTAAAGCGCTGGGGCAGGTTATGGCCAATCGATCGAGGGGAGACTGCAGGCATCTCTATGGGTACGGGCGTCCCTTTATGCGTTCGTACAGTTCTCCAAAGTCAGAGACCATAGATATCAGCGAAGGAAAAAGGAAAAGGAAGTCGTATAGGGAATACAAAAAAGGGCAGCAGAAGCAAGGAGAAAGGATTACAAACCTTTTACGTCATCGGAAGCCGAAAGCGTTGATTCTCAAATAGCAGGAAAAGCCAACTTCCACCTGAAAAGTCTTTACCTTCACTGAAATGCGAGGGGGAACGAAACCGACGAAGGAGAAAGGGAAATGAGGAAACGTCAAAGTGTGGGCGATGGGACGTATCACGGCATATGCGGGGGAAAGGCAAGGACGGGAGGAGATGCGAAAAATAGAAGAACAAGACCTATGTCCAGAAATGTCTACCAAAGTCCCATTATTTGTCCAAGAAAAGAGAAAAAAAGGGGAAAAAGGGGTTGGCAAAAATTCAGGTCGATAACCGATGTTGGAAACGTCACAGAATGAAACCGAAAATAAGAAAATTGAAGGAAAGAGTCCGCGGGAATAATCGCAAAAGAGGAAAACCACGGAAAACGATCGGGGAGAAGGATGGGAGAGCAGCGCGTAAAAAAACCCACAAACAGCACGGGAATAATCGTGGAGGGAGGATGACAATGCCTTCTTCCTAAACTTGGCAGGGGGGTCACAGGTTCGATGGCAAGGGACTTCAACACTAAACGAAGGGGAAGCGGGGGGGGGAGTCTGGGACCCTAACTTCTTGGCCGGTCTCGGGAGAGGGGGCATAGAGATCTTTTCTACCCGGGGGCGATCACAGCGGTCGAAAATGCTACTCTCTATGGTTCGCGGAGGAGCTGAAACAAAGAAGGGGAAGATTACCGGGTCGGCATGTGTAAACAGAACATAGGAGTACCGCCGATCAATCTCAACGGGCGGGACAGGCTGCGAGAGAAACGGGACCTGGTGGGAGTCACTCGCGAAGGAGAGCTGGGGTGAGTTGCAGATAAGAGAACATGCTGGGTAGGAGCAAAATAGGACTGGATGAAATGTCGCAAAAGGAGAGAGTTTCACCGGACTTACTATCGCCTGAAAAGAGTTAGGCTGTATTTCTAAATAACGCAGGAGAAAGACTTCGCAATCCAATGTCGAGAAAAAATGGGATAAGAAATAGTCAAAGGCGACAGGACCTGGCATGGGAAAAGCCAGTCACGATAACCTTGGTAGAAAGAGAAGGTCGCAAAGGGTCAGGGCTTCATTCTACTACGAGATTGTTCGAGTCGAAAGGTGGAAAAGTGGGGGAGATCGAGCCTAAAGGGGGTTATTGTTAACGTCATTTGCCAGTGGCTGCTATACACTCAGGGGCCGTGCTTCAGCTGCTTTTTTCCTTGGGAAATATTCGAGAAGAACCGTCTCTCGAGGATGAAGTTCTGACGGCCTTGCTTATCTTTAGCACCCCACGACGGCTAATGATCGAGGTCCGACGTGCCTAGTTGCTCTGACGTGAAGTACGCGCTCTCGTTTCTTTCATCAGGGTCCCGGGCCGGTCAAACCAGTTGCTGCGACCATTTCAGGGGGTTGAAAGGTCCCGGACGGGCGACGCACTTCCTTGCTTCGTACCCCGATGCTTCTGGACGAAGGCTGCGTGGTTCTCTTAACGATGCTTTCGCTTGGGCCGAGACCCTGCTTTCCCGCCTGGTTCCCAGTTGCGCGTTTCTAAGAATTTCGGGGTATCTTGGCGTTTCACTCTGAGCCTCCGTCAGTGGAGATTCCAGGGCGTAGACGGATCAAACCTTCTCTGCCTTGGCACTGCGCCCTTTCTTACGGACCTAATAAAATTTGCAGTGACTTCCTGCTCTATCTAGAAAGGAAAGTGAATGTCGATTAGTATGGTGCGATGTGAGGGAAAGTGGAAAACTTCCGAAAAATCATTGGTAAAAATAAAATCACAGCTTGGTCTCCACAAAACCCCAACGGAGGAGAAAAAGATAAAAGGAAAGAGGAATCACAATCCACGAAGGGAAGGGGAAAGAAAGGGACACATCTCTCGAGCGGACCATAATAAAATAAAGGAACTCTCTCAGAGGAGGCAAAAAACAATTCAGGTCCGGGGCCGACCAATCCGTCGTCCAAGCAAGCAGTTATCTCGAAAAATAACATAAAATGCGGAAAAAAAAAAAAAAAAAAAAAGAAGTGAAACAAATCCCAACTATGTCGGAGCGACAAGTGAAAAAAAAAGCAAAAAAGGAAAGACGACAGGAAAGGATCAAAAAACAGCAAAGAGGGTGGAACGCTGAATGCGCTGAAATAAACCCTTGATCACTAGGAAAGGCCAAAAACACCTATGCATCAGGAGGCCGACATGAACCCAGGGGGGCGAGCCTTGGGTGCGCCAGGGAAGCACGCGGCACTAGGACACGATGAGAAAAGAAAAAGGATTTCAAGAAAAAACCTGACGAAAAGGGCAGGACTGAAAAATCAACATGTTGTAGAAGAACGACCCTGGGACTCAAATGTTCCGAGAAATGCACTGAAGAGCGAAGAAGAACCTCTAGACGCTAAAAAAGGGGACGACACGGATCAAAAAGGAGGCGCAAGCAGGTGTCTTGAAAAAGGGCAGGATCGTTGAGATGAAAGGAGGCTTCACCCTGAGCGAAAAAGGAAAATTGGTCAGGGAGAAAAGAGGGCGGCCTCGAAGAGGTGCATCAGGAACCGCATGAAAAATCGGGCTCGAGGGAAATCCTCGGCGAAGGTGGAATCATCATCTCAAAATAAGGAGAAAGGGATCTAGCGCTCACACAGAGATAAAGGTAAACACAATCATAAAAGAAATGCGGGGAAGGAAAACGCGTGAACCCTACACAGCGATAGAGGGAGAGGTGTAATAGGCAAAAAAAATGCTCAAGTAACATGGAAGCCTGCGAGTAAGAACTGCCTCACAAAGAAGACGGGGAGAGACCTTGCAAAGAAATAATCGAAGACACGGGAAGACGGAGAAATTTGAGAGAGAGGGCGGGCCGAGGCCAAAGAGGAGAAAACAAAGAAAGTTCCTGTGGCCGAAACGGCAAAAAAGAAGTCGGAAAGGGAAGACGAAAAGGAAGAAGAGGCGTCACAAGTAGAATACTCTGATCAGGAAGTGATCATAATAGGGAGGGAGTTTGCGTGAAAAAACTTAACCTCTCCGCATTCCGAATGAAAAAAAAAGGCCTTGAGACAAAGAGTAGGGGTAAGAATCAGGTTTTCGCGACGAAAGATCAGGCGGGGAATTCATGGCAAACCCACGAAGGTAGACAGGATTGGGTGGGAAATGGCCAAGTTGTAGGGATAAGGCTCTAGGAAAAAATAAGTGCTCTTTGCTAATGGGAAGCCATTGAAGGGGGGGGTAGTCAGGGAGGGCCAGAAAATCCTGGAAGTTTCTTCCCGAAACTCAGGAGGGGAAGGGAAAAGAAAAGAACAGGGATGAGGAACGACCGGAAGATAGGAAGGAACGACTGCGCGGGGTTTCTAGAAAACTTGTAGCTGGGGTCAGGAGAGAATAAAAGTACGGAACACCAGGAGGGGGAAAGGAAGCATCCCAAAGGGGGGTCGGGGCAGGAAAGGGACCAAGGGGGATGGGCAGCAGGGCCGAAACCTGTTGTCTTGTTGAGGAGGGCAAGGTGATACTGGGGTCAAAGGGGGGGAACAAAGAGCTACGAGAGGGAAGAGGGGAAAAAGGGGGGCGCAAGAGGAGGGCTCGACTCTAAAACCAGAAAACCGCCATTCAAAAATCACACTTGGAAGTAAAAGAAAAATGCCGGGGAAAAGAACCAGAAAGAACGCTTCAAAGCTGAACACCTAACATAAAAAAGAAGGGGAAAGAAGGATCAGGGGGAAAAGGGGCGGGGGCTAGGAAATGCGAAGCCGTGTGGAGACAGAAATGAATGAACAAAGAAAAAAAGTGAACAGAAGGGGACAGGAAGGGTGGCAAGAAGAAATGACATGACGGCGCTCACGCGAACGGGGCGCGGAAGGGGGGGAATGGCGGCAAGAGGGAATTTCCCTAAAAAGGAGAGAGTAGTCAAAAGAGGGGACACGGTGGAGACTGGGCCCCCGCCTTGACAAATAAGGAAAAGAGGGAAAGCTGCCAAACTCAGAGAAATTGAGAATCCTTAAAAGAAGGGAGAAAGGAAGGAGGGGGAGACGTAAGAAAAACCGAAGGGGAAGACACTCGTCTTCTAATCTGAAAAAGAGAGGGGGGTGAAGAGTATACGACTTGGTTAGGGAGGGAGAAGGAGGGAGAGAGCATTGACGCAAGGGCGAAAACCTAGGGTTTGCTCTCAGCTAAGAAGGTTAGATCTAGCGCAGGGGTCGGAACTCAAAAAGAAGAAGAGAAAGGGGTCAAAAACTAAAAGGTCCAAGGGGTGAGACCGGCCAGCCAGAAAGGTAGAAACGGCGTACCTCGATTTGAAAAGGGGAAGAGAGAAAGAATAAAAGGGAGGACGCCGGAGCAAGGGTGAGAAACCGTCGAAGCAGAAACTCCGTCGAGCAGCTCTGTGCCACCCAAAGGAAAAAGACGCCAATATCATCGACCTAAAAGCATCAAAAGGTAAGAAAAGGGGGAGAAAGAAATTTAAAGGAAAATCAAAAAAACAGCAAAAAGGGCACAACGCTGGAGGCTTGGCAGGATGGAAAGGACCAAAAGAAAGGACTTTCACAAAAGACAAATCCCGGGAAGACAGGGATCGAGAAAGGCATCAAAGTGTAGAATAAAGGCCTTGCAGAGGAAAAAAAGAGGTGATTCTCTACGAGCTGCACGGGAGAGACTCACAAAAAAAAGACAGAAAATGGGCAACGACACATCTAAAGAGAAAGAAAAAAAGATGAATAAGTGGTTCTCAAGAACGATCAACAAAAAACTGGTGGAGTATTAAAAATATCTGAACAAGCCAACAGGAAAAAAAGAACTCTGGGGGGTTGAAGGGGAGGAAGAGAAGGGGGGTTACACCGGAAGAAAGGGGTGGTGAGCAGGACCTTCTCTCAAAAGTGCGAAGCAAGGAAGTGGAAATAGAGTCAAAGGAATGCTCTATATTCCAAATGATGCGCGAAGGTCATGGGGACCTCTAAAAAAAGAACACACGGCGTGAAACTTACATCTAAAATGGGGTCAGGGGAAGAGGGGGGAAAAGGAAAGATTTTCTAAGGGGATTACGGTGAGGGCGATGCCGCAGGGAAAGATGGGAACCCTTTAAGAGGGCAGGAGGTCCCCACGCAAGGGGGGAATTAGGGAGGTCAAACAGGGAGCGGCGATCGGCAGGAAACTGCTCAAGGTGCGGGAGACGATGGAGGTGCTGGGAAAAACAACACGGGAGCGAAGAGAGAGAAGTGTGACGTTGAGGGGGACAGCAACGCGAGTGGTCCATCAAACACCAGGAGGTCGAGTATCCGATGTATGTAGAACCGTGAATTTAACCAATGACGAAGAAGAGAATACGGGGAGAAGGGATAACAACCCCCCTGTGAAGAAGTATACAGGAACAAAAAATCGAAGAGCTATCATCAACTCTTGGGGAAATCGCACAATGGGAGGAAAAGCAAAATACGCCATTCGGGGATACACCGTAGGGGGCAGCGAAAAAATGGATAAAGAACGTAAAAAAAAAGGGCTCGGGGGGGGGGCATGCACGGAATAACCTGACTCGAGGACAAGGAATTCCTGGGTGATCTGACTAATCGAGAGGGGGAGACCTGAAGCTTAGAAGGTGGAGGAGTCCGGGAAAAATCGGGGTGGGCGGAGAAATACTCCCCGTACGGGCCTGGAAAACGGGAGGGAAAGCGTGGGGCAAGTCACTCTATTTTTAAAAAACAACAGAAAAGGGGGGGCGAGAGCGCAGTACAAAAGAAGAGAGAAAAAAGAGGGACTTCACCAGAAGCAGAATCAATGTGAAAAAAAAAAGACTGGCAAAGACAAGAGGAAGAAGGGAAGGTATCTTCGGGAGAACAAAGTCTTTAGAGGGGACCTTTCTCTTTTAACGACACCCCGTGGCCCGGCAAGGGACTGTACAAGGGTAAGAGAAATTCGAGAAAGTGGGACTATGGGTGTCGGTGGCCTCTTGGTTTCGCAATGGTCTTCTCACTTTCGACTTTCGGGCGGGTCTCGTTTCTGTCCGCCGCCAGGGGGGAGGGGTCTGCGAGCGGGAAGCTGGGTACTATCGAAACGGGCAGGGGAAACTTCTGAAAACCTTCAAAAGTTTCAAATCAGATTCACATGAAGAAAAAAAAAAGAAAGAAACAAAACGTCAGACCAGTAACACCGGCGCAGCCTGAGCAAATGGGCCTGACCAGGCCCGGTTACGATGGGGGCCAGAGAGCCGACAAAGAGGGACGCTAACTCGGCCTCAGGAAGTGAAACCCGTGATTAGGAGGGCCAACATCCCCGTCGAAGGGTAAGGAAACAATAAAGCTGATCGATGAAAAGAGGTGAGGAGAGAGGAACTTTGGAGTGGTACAAATCCCCCTTGAGGGGAAAGGGAAGAGGGGAAGGTGAGGACGACAAGACAGATACTACCGTCCATCTAGGCCGACAAGGTGGTCCTGTCCTCTCCGGAATAGGGCCCTCGACCTTACCAGTGCCACGTTGGTGCCCACAGGGTTTTGACAAAAAGGGAAAGCCCCAAAAATATGTCCGGCCCTGAAAAAAAGCCGCAAGAGGACTTGTCGGACGACAACGGGAAAAAAAGCGACGTCCAGACGCTAGGCTTAAGGCCGGCTATGGGGAAACCAAGGAAAAGGGGAAGAGGCAAGGAAAAATACAGCCTATCGCACCGAACAAAACATCCCCTCTAATATCCTGAAGGGGTGATAGCGGCTAGCGAAGTCGGGGGAAAAGTGGCCGAACGCATCAAGGGTGCAAGCCAGTCCCTAGCCCGATCATCCTGTGAAGCGAAGGGCGGATAACCCAGGAAAGAGTGAAGGGGGGGATCGGCGGGGCAGAAGTATCGGGCGAGCAAAGATCGATAAGGGAACTGAACGAAGCTGTCGCGGTCGCTGTGCGCACTTAGGGCGTCAGGCGCTGCAAAGAGATGCAGGCTCATCAAGAAACTCCGCAGGTCTGGAAACGTAACGTTGAGGCAGCGCGTCTCACGAAGTCTCCAAGATCGAAGGCATGGGGTCGTGAGGAGAGAAAGCATTCATTCGATACACAAGGGATGCGGAAGGCGTGTCAAGAGGGTAGACAATCTTTTCCATCGCGAAGGAAAAAAAAGGGATACCTATTGCGAGTCAGGCGTCTGCAAAATCCTTCTGACGGAAATCTACCAGAGTGAGAAGCCGTGCGATCCATGCGCATTCTGTCAAAGGAAAAACCGGAACTTAGGGAAGGACAGCCTCGATAAAATGGTCGGACATCCTGTCAGGAGGAAGCGGCACAAGGCTTCCGCTGTCCGACCATTGGGCGTTTCGCAGGAGCAAGGCGCGAGAGGCCGACGTCAGGAGGGCAAATGACGTCGCGATCAAGGAAACATGCTCGGCCAGACAACACTCTGGGGTGCGGGAGGAAAGGGGGGGGGGGCACAAGATTAGGGCACGCTAGGACTGTAGGTGCCAAGTGGAGGCGGTTGCAATTCGCGACGAACCGGATAGGTTCGCAATAAGTGACAGAAGGCCTGTGAGCGAGGCGCACGGGGAAGAAAGGAGAGGGAGATAAGCAGTTGCAGGAGATCGAATCGTGCGTTCGTGCCCAAGAGGAGTACCATGGGAAGTTTATCTGTCACGGTCAGCGTAGCGAGAAGAATCGGTAAGCAAAACATCCTTCCAACGCAAAGTTCCAGTTCCTTGGGACTGTCGACCGGGTGCTGTCTCGAACGAATGCTCCAAAAGAAGTCATCGGTCGAAAGCAGTGCAGGGACGAAAATCTCGTGTCCCCATAAGGTCAGTTCGAAAGCCAGCAGACCAAAAGTGGCAGAGGGATCTTTTTGCGCGTGAAAAGTAAAAAATGTTCAGGATGCAGAGGGGCAGGGCCTTGGG
>Ga0179593_1429377_pt1 | contig 11963 bp, 18 predicted proteins | sample CZODoug2_1_08_16_FD_185931 | JGI IMG/M metagenome (GOLD analysis project Ga0179593, IMG submission 185931) | Vadose zone soil fungal communities from Angelo Coast Range Reserve, California, USA - CZODoug2_1_08_16fungal (PacBio error correction) | ecosystem: Environmental > Terrestrial > Soil >...
CAAAAAAATGCACGAGCTATACGCCCCAGGAGCTGTTCGCCGGCGAGGGAAGGATAATTTCGAAGACACAAGTGAAGCTATCCCAGGTACGGCCTGCCGAAAAGGTTAAAAGGGGGAAACACGGCGGGGGGCACCACCGCAGAAGAACCTGGGGGGGCTTGGGGCGCATCCGTCGGAATAACAAGGCGGGAAACTATGGGAAAGTGAAAGGGGGTAGGGAAGAAAAAAAAAAACGGGCGGGCGGACTGACGCTGGTCGTGACGAAAACTCAAGAAAAAACAGGTCCCCTGGTGTCACACCGGGGAGGTTACAAAAACAAAAAAACAAGAAGAAAAAAAGGAAAACAAGTCAGGGGGTCAAAGACCTCGGGGCCCAAGGACATGTTGGCGGCGCAAGCGCTGGGAAGAAACACAAGCGCCGGCATCAAAAAAAACGGGGGGGGGGGTCAAACGGCGGCAGAAGGGTCACAAGACTGAGGAGCGGCCCGTGCTGGGAGTGGGCAAAAGGGCGTGAACCAGGGACATCCACGCAGGGGGCGCGTGGCCTGAAAAACAAAGCTGGGAAAACCATCATCAGCGAATTGCGTGCTCCAAGTGGAGAATTGGAAGAATGGCGTTCTTGCCAAAAAAAAAACTAGGTTCGGCCTACGGTGTTTCACTAACATAGTCAACAAACGGGGGGGGGGTCAGAATACGTGGGAGAGGAGGGGGGGCGAATATGGCCCAGTAACACTTCGACGGTACAGAACGCAATTAACAGGGGGGGAACGGAAAAAAGCTAAAAGTCGCCCAGCAGCTCCCGGCGGGCCCGGAATCAGGGGAGAGGTACCGAACTGGTATAAGCCAGGTGGGGGGGGGCCTGCGGGAATCAACGGGCGCGAAAACGGACTGCCGCGACACCAAAAAAAGAGGAAAAACCTTGGGGTAGAGATCCCAGGGGGGGGATCTGGGGGGGCACCGCGGATTGGGGAACCAAAAGAGGGGAGGGGGCGGGGGGGATCGGCGCAAAGGGAAGAAAGGAAAAACGGAAAAGCGAATCGCGGATTCAGTACGCGTTCACAGGGGACGGGGCACACGGAGCACAACAGACTCGAAAGAAATCAGACAATGGAACAAAGGCGGACGAAAAACGCAGCCCTGGAGATGGGAGAACGGCCGTTAAAAACTAGAAAATGGCAAGGGCCAAAAGTTACATGTGGAAAGAACAGGCGGTTGGTGGAAGAAGCCACGGACCTCAAGTCCAACTCTAATGGAAACGGGATTCCTGACGTAAAAAACCCAATTGATACCCAAAGGGTTTTCCGGCAGAAAGGCGGGCAGGGTGAGAGGAGGACAAAACTTCGGAAGGACAGATGGGGCAGGGTTAGCTGGGGGGGCAAAATCAACAGGTGTACGGGTCCTGTGGGGCCCATCACAAGAAAGGGTTGCCACTGAAAACACCCCTGAGAAACAAGAAAAAGAAACAGGGGCAAAGCAACTACACCAAGGTCTTTTCGTTGGGGGGTCGGGCTTGGGGGCATCGCCGGCATGACTTAAGGCCGGGGGTTAAGGGGTCGACGTGGTGAAAAATGCCCGAAGGTAAAAACACGGGTGAAGGGAGAAAGGAAGCGAATTCCCGAGCTGTAGGAAAGAGGGAAGAAAACCGGGGGAGGAAAAAACCCCGGGAGCAAAAAAGAAGACAGTAGAAACGCCAAAAAGCAATAGGGGTTGGTAAGGGAACAGGGGCCAACTTCAAAAAAAACGGTTTATAAAGGGTAGAATAGGCAGAAGACAAAAAAACCGTAGTAATTGAGCAGCCATACCACCTACAATAGGCAAGGGAACTTAAAATAGGACCACTGGGATACATCTCATGGAAATTGCGGGTCACTTGGAGGTAAATGCGTGTGGGGCCGAAAAAAAGGAAGTCCGAATGTGGGAAAACAGAATTCCTCATACGAAAACGGACGCACATGAAACACGTGGGAAACAAGGGGAGGTGGCCTGGAAAAAAAAAAACCTCGGGGACTGGGGCTAAAAAACTGGGTGGTCAGGGGGCGAAAAGAAATTTAGGAAAACCGACGTCGAAAGAACTTTTGCGGGGGAAAACCGGCAACACTCGGTAAATGGGAGGGACATGGAAAACCTAGGGGGGGGAGGCCGGCCGAAAAGTGGTGACCTACGGCCGCAAGGGAAGAAAAAATCGGCCGAAAAGCAAGAAAACCTAGCGCGTCAAAACGCGAGGGGGGAGGGGGCCCACCGTGGTCTAGATTTCAACTCTCACGGACAAAACAGGAAAATCGAACGGTTAACTTACCAGGACCTTACCCCCGCAAAGACCAGGGGGAAAAAAAAATAAAAGAGAAAAACCTAACAAAAAAAAACAACAAAGGAGGAGGAGAAAGAGGAGAAAAACGTAAAGAGTAGTCCCCGGGGTAACGGTGGGACACGGGGGGAAAAGGGGGGTACGCAGACCAAAAAAAGGCCTGCTCGGGTTGGGGGCCAAAGAAAAATGACAATCCGAAGCCGAGGGTTCCAAAAGGCCGGAGGGGGGAAGGTCAGGCCATAGCCCGCTGCGGGAATGCAAAGGCCTGATCCTCATCCGGGCAAAAAAAAAAACAAGAAGGCAAGGCAGCCCACTCCGCGAATACAAAAACAACGGAGGTCCAGGAAAGGGGAAGGGGGTGGCAGGGAAACCCATTACTACGGTAACCAATCGGCCAGGACCACATGCAGCAAAAAAGGGGGGTAAATGGGACCACGTAAAACGCGGCAGGTGCAGCACTCGAGAAAATAGAAGAAAAAACTCCCCATAAGGAAACATCCGCAAAAGGGGGGCAAAAAGGAGCAAATGCCATGAGAGCACTGACGGGGTGTCAAGAAAAAAAAAAAAAACATAGAAAAGCTGAAAAACCGCCATTTGAACATGGGGATACAACTGAATAAAACAAAAAACAAACCAAGCCTGCGTCCCGCCCTTAAAAAAAAAAAAGGGAACGAAGAGGTGAGTCCCGCCTCAGCGCGGCGCCCCTCAGCCGGCACACAGTATAAGGGCCATAAAGTGGAAGAAAACAAAGTTAGATGCGAAAAGGAACAAAGAGAAACCCAGCCCAACGGTAGTTTACCACACAATCGGGGCCGACGAATCAACAGAAATGGGGAAAGGGGAAACCAATCTATGAAGACCACTAACAAAGATGAAAAAAAAAGGAAAAAATCCACCACACAGGTGGCCATGGGCCAGAACTCGAAAAAGAAGAAGCCTCATGAACGGGTGTAGACTGAGGGGAAGCAGGGAGAGAAATGGGATCGAATCCGCGTCGTAGTGACTCTCCCAGGTTTGGGGGGGAAAAAGAAAAAGGAAAAAATGACCACGTGGCCCTGCAGAAAAAAAACAGAGAAAAAAGAAAGATCCGTGGTCGTCCGTCACCGAAAAAAAGACCAGGGGAAAAGCTGGTGGCAATTCGAAGCCGCAGAGAAAAGCCAAAAAGGAAGGGACTAGGAAAGATCTCTGGGTACCGGGGAAGAAAAAAAAAAGAAAATGGCGCCGGATGAACCTCAAAGCCAGATTGAAAAAAAGGGGACCCAATCACGGTGACCCAAGGGGCCGGCAAAAAAAAAGCAGTGGTGTAAGAGCGTAGGGGCCTAAAGCAACCACAATATCCCCTATAAAGCAGAAAGACCAAAAAAAGCAGCGACACCACGAAAAAGACGACTAAAAGGAGCCGCGGGCAGCTGCCGGAGCGCCGGATGAAAAAGCCTAAGTCAGTGCGCAGGGAGGCAGTCAAAAAACGGGGGAAGGGGGGGGGCAAGCAGGCCCAAACAAGCAGCAAACACGTAAGAACGTGCTGTGCTCAAGAAAAGGTGGGGGTGGGGGGACAATGTTATGAAAACGTAGCACTGGCCCGCGTGGGGGGAAGAGTAACGAAAAAACAACCCGGAAAAGATGAAAAGGGGCAAAAAATTTGATGTGCAAAAAAAAAGAATAGGGGCCCAAAGTCAGACAGCGCTAACCAACGGTAAAAAGGAAGAAAAAAAAGAGCAAGTGGGACAAAAACAACGGCAGACGAAGAGGTCAAGGCGTTACCCAAGTGGTGGAAGACCACAAAAGAACCCAAACCCAAAAAAAAGGGGGGAGAAAAAAAAACGGCAGTGATGACAGAAACTCGCTGCCGAAAACGGAAAAACAAACCAAGGCCGAAAAACCTAAGGTAAGGGAAACTGGCGGACACAGGCCCCTTTATTGCTGGGTGAAAAAAAAGGGGGCCGAAACATTTATACAGTCCAAACCAATAATGGGACTCGCCATAAAAACCCATCAGCTTACTGATATGACTAGGGGGAAACAATAAAACGAGGATCGACGGGCCCCCGCCCGGGGTGTGACATAACCGTAAAAAAAAGGGAAAGAAGCACAGGGAACGGAATGACGAGCGGCGAATTTCGAAAGAAATAAAAAAGAAAAAGCGAAGCCTCCTGGGCGTAGCGAGCAATAAGGGAAGCCTAGCGGGGCCAGCCCGAAGGAAAAGGGAATGACGTCGGCCTGGGATTCTACCATCAATGGCGAATTAAGATGTGAATGGAAGGCTATCAATTGAAAAGACGGGAGGAAAGGAAAAAAAGCAGGGAAGCGTGTCAAAGCAGGGGCGTAAAGGTGAGGGAAACAGACTAAAAAAACTCGGGAAGGCACTAGCCCACTGGAAGGAAAAGCGGCCGCCCAGGTTCACCCCAAGGCTCAACCAGAGAGCTGGGGTTCGGGATCTACAAAAAAAGAAAAAACAAGAGGAGGGGAAGGAAAAAAAGAGAGAAGATCACCGACCAAAAAGTGGAAAGAGGGGGGGGGGAATGGGAAAAGTGCTGGCGGCGCCTCCGAAAGGCTTCCTTGAACGTAAAAGGGGAAGGCGGGGTAACCGACTTACGCACAAAGACTACTAAAGCACGTGGAATTAACGTCATCCAAGGGAGGAAGTGACCAGGCCGAAAAACTTGGGGGAGACGAGGAGATCCAAAAAAATGGGGCAAAGAAAGAGAAGGGAAGGACGGCGGGTCACCTAAAAAACGCCAATGAAAAAAAACACGAAAAGTTGACGGCCCGGTAAAAGGTCCTATTCTTCAGAAAGGGAAAACACAGAAAGCAGACTCGAACTAAGGCGCCATGACCCTGTACGGAAGGGAAAACACCAGTCCCCGGCATAATGGGCTGAAGGTCAGGAGGGAAAGCAGCGAGGAAACGGACAATGGGCCTAGGGGGGGAACCAGCACCTTAAAACCCGAGGGGACCGAAAAACGGTGGAAAGGAGACCGCAATACTGGGAACAAAAGGGGCCAAGAGGAGAAATGTGCAACTTTTCCTCAGGGGCCCAGGTCTTCAGGTAAAAAGACATCCTGGGGAGACCGCGGTTTTCTACAGCACAAGAATGGAACCCTTTGGGTGGGGGTTGAAAAAACGGGCGTTGGTGTGGGGAAAAAAGATCCTTAATCATTACAGGGGGCAGGGATTGAAAAAAGAAGGGTTCTGCAGGCGTGATGACGGGGTTAAAGAGGGACCGGCAAAGGGTCAGGGGAGGAACGGAATTAAACATTAGAGGTGGGAAAGATCGGTTGACTGCTCATCGTTGTGAAATCTGAGTTAACACCTAGCACCAAAACCAGGAAAAGAAAAATGGAAGACCTGTTGAAAAGAAAAATCGGAAACCAGTGGGAAGGGTGTTCTAAACGTCTGAGGCACGGGGGGGGGGGAAGGAGGGTGAAAAAGGACATAAAAACACGGGAACAAGCCCTCGCGAAATAAAAGCAAAGGAAACAGAAAGAACATCTGAAAAGCGCGGGGAAAAAGCGCGGGTGGAGCTATGATGGGTGCGATCGGTCCTTGTTCCCCGAAAAAGAAATAAGCAACAACAATAACCAGCGAAAAGAAAAAAAAAAGCGGTTTGAAACTAAAGAAGAATCTTGGGGTCACAACTAAATTAGGGGGGGAAAAGCCGCAACGGCTGTGGGAAAATCGCAGAATGGTATGAGATCGGAAAGGAAACAACTCGGGGAGGAACGACGTGCTGAACGGGGGTGTGCGCTGAAATTACTCAGAATTCGAACAAAACAGGGGAACAAGCGAAATGTACTTAAAAAAACCGCAGGGAAATCTGGGGGGGGGGGGAGTTATCCGGCATAACTGGGTGACCGGTACTGTTGGAACAAGGACTTGAAAAGAACTCCGACAACCGTATAAAATCGGTTCCAGGAGCATGTAGATCGAATACGTATAACCCTTTTGCGGCCTTGGGGAGAAAGGGGGTAACACTCTGCACACTTTCAAGCAGGGCCGGCAGACCATGAGTCTGGTACGAGGGTGACATCAACAGAAGCTGGGTGGGGGAAGGAAAAAAAAAAAAAAAAAGCGAAAAGGGGGGGAACATAAAAAAAAAGAGCGTGGTCCCAGGGGGCCGTGGGGGGGCCTGGGAGGAAAGCCTAACGGGGCTGGCTCCCGAAAGAAGGGGTAGGGAAAACGTAAGGGGCCACTGAAAAGGGGAGGGGAAAGAAAAGGCGGAAATCGAGCGATCTTTGCAAGAAAGAGGGCAAGAGTAGAAACACCCGAAACCGGGGGGTCACTTACCATGGAGCAAAAAGAGGTAGAGGGAAAAAAAGGGGAGGCGAGGGGGGGAACGCAATTCACCGAAACATAAACCGACGGGGCCAACAAAGCACGCCTGCGGAAAAAACGGTTAACAGGGGGAGGATTTGCAAAAACGAAGCAATTAAAAAAAAAATCCGAGGGATGGAAAAAGTAGACCATGACTTCAGCATGGGAGGGGGGGGACCCAATGAACAGTTTGTAAGGGTAAGGGTTGGTCCTGGACCCGGGGTAGGGGGACTCGCTGTTCAAGCAAGGGAAAAAATGGGAACAAAAGAAACATACCGGGACAGCCCTGGGGAGGTTAAAAGAGGGTGAAAGGATCTGGATGCGACAGATTGGGGGCGCTCTCCTCGGGAACAGATCCGGGGCCAAGAACCGCCACTGCTTGTAAGTAAGTGGGGGGGTATTTAAACGAGGAAGAAAAGGACAAGATCTAGTGAGAGACAAAAAGTACAAATCGAGCAAGGAGGTCGGGTTGTAACTACATGACCTGGAAAAGAAAGCCCCAGTTGGACTAATCAAAACTGGCACATAATCTCGAGGGAGGAAAGGAAGAGATTGTATCGAGGAAACGGGGGTGGCCGGGTCAAAGGGTGCAAAAGGGGTAGCCAGGCAAAATCAGGAGGGGGGTGTTACAACCGGGTAGCTTCCTCAAGGAACAATCTGTGAAAAAAAAAATCCATAGAGGAAGTGAACGGGGACGACCCCAGGAAGATGCCAGAGGCCAAGAAATTCAGGGATCGGAAGGGTCCAGAGAGAAGGCCGTCCAGACTAAGAAACATGATGAATGACCTGAGAATGGGTCCACTGGATCCTGTCAGGGGAATGTACAGGAGCAGCAAAGAAAAACTCCTTACAAAGGCAAAAAGTTCCAGACGAGGCGTAAAAAATTGCCTTTCAAAAAAGAGCACAGAGGCGATCATGTATTGTTTGGGGCAGAAAAAAAAGTAGAGCGAGAAAAGTAACTCCGCCAAAAAGGCGGGCAAAGGAGTCGGAAAAGGTAGGGGGGTAAGGGGGCGAGAAAAGACTGTTTCGGCGAGAGAAGAGAAAAAAACTACCAAAGGGGGACAAAACCAAACCATGTCGGGGGGAAACGGCGCAAGGCAAACTGGGAGACTTCAGACGAATGGCATAAAGAAGCAAGCAGTCGACGGGCCCAGGTGAAAAAAAGTGACCCCAAACCTTGTCAGGATTGGAAACACAGTTGGAACACCGACAGTAATTGCCGGCGAACAGATCAACAAGAAAACGAAACAGCGTGGAGGGGAAAAAAGTTGACCAACCACTACGGATCACAGAGTGGGAAAAAAAAGGGGGGGGGAATGATACAAAACAAATACAACACAAATTCACCAAACTCCAAAAGAGTGCACGGTGCAAGGGCCCGTGGGTGAATCTCTCACAAATTCCCTCAAAGAAGAAAGGTTGGAACGTAGCGGAAAATGGGGATCTCGAAAACGAAGGGTTCGTCGTGGGAGCAGCAGGGGGGGGGAAAAGACGCAAAACAAAGACTACCGCCAGAAGATCTCGTTTGGGGTAGAGTGAAGGCTGGGTCACGCAAGATTATAAACGAGGACACGGGGGTTCAACAAAGTCCAGGGGGTGAAGCGAAAAAAGAAAAAACAAACTGCGAGAAAGTTTACCAAATGAAAAAATCAAAAGAAAACAGGCGGCAAGAATGACAGCAGCAAGCAACTTGGCCTCAGAATAAAAAGGTGGGGAAACGATGGTCGGGGACCAAAAGGAAGAGGCTGACAAGGCGGCCCTGGGGGGAGAGGTGATAGGGGGTGGATCACGCGAACGGTGGGGAAGAAAGTACCCAAACGTACCCACCCAACGGGACGAAGACCAAAACCATACAAGGAACGATGCAGCTCGGGGCAAAGAAACGACGGGAGGAAGCGGGGGGGGTAAAAAATCGGTCAATGGGTGCAGAAGAGGCGGGGTTCGTAACAAACCGTGGGAAAGGGGGTACGAAAAAAAACAGAGCAGACAGTGAAGAAAGGGCAGTGAAACGGTGTTGTTGGGAGGTGAAAACAGGACTTGGGGGGGCCAGAAAGACAAGGATGGACAAGAAAAAGGGGAGGGAAAACACCAACAGATGCAAGAAGATGATGTACAAAACTGCTAAGGTCAAAATGCCAGACGAAAAAAGGAATGCAAGCATACGGGGGGAGAAGAAAGGAAAGAATAACACCCGGCCCAAAAAATGAAAAATCAGGGTGACACAGTGGCAGGGCCCGGGGTGGGCCCCACCCAAAACAAAAGGATAAGACGCAGGGGATGCGGGCTAGATGCCCTCTGGGGACACGAGACTGGCATATGAATTGGGAGCAGAGAAGGTTAACCCAATGAAAGAACCCTGCCCTTTCTTGCAACAGCCGGGGAAAGTTGAAAAAAAACGCCCCATCGGGGAGGGAAAAAAGAAAAACACCCTTACCACACCAATGTCAGGGGACCGTCATCTAATGATCGAAAAAAGGGGCAAAAAGAAGAGGGCGACAGGGGGTGTCAATAAAACTTGACGAACGTAACACAGGCGGCAAGGAAAAGGGAGCGAGAATTGGATGCTATTAATCCTGGGGAATCCGCACCCGAGAAGCAAGAAAGCCTAAAGGGGTGGAGAACGTGGAATCTGACATGGGAACCGCAGGGAAGGACAGCAGGAGGACCGGGAAACAAGAGACCCCCCTCAGGAAAAATAAAGTGGAGGGATCAGGAAGAGTTCTTCAACCACGGTTCCCAGGGGAAAGCAAGGTGGGAGGGGAAAAAAAAACGTTTACGAGGGGGACGCCGACTTCAAAAGCACACGAGGGGAGACATAGGCCGACGCTGTGCGAGGTGAACATCAGGGAAAGCCAAGACCAGGTCTTGATCCCTAAAGGGAAAGGGGGGGGAAAAGAAAATAAAGAAGACCAAAACAGACCGGCCCAGGGGGCAGAGGGAAAGGGGCGGGGTGCAAAACCTGCGGAGGAAGGAGAGGCCGGGGAGGGGAACGCCCACGGAGAGGGGGGAAAAAGCAACTTACACACCAGTGGGACACTCCCTCAAAAAAACTGGAAGGGGAAATTCAAAGAAACGGGTTTCCAAAAGACATATTTGAGGGGTTTCGGAGAAAAGGGGGACCCGAAATAAAACCCAGCCAGCGGGGGCACCCCGCGAGACCCTACGCTAAGGCCAAAGGGACCATGTCGCAGGGGCGGAGGGTGGAATACGAACGCCAGAGGGTTCACGAATCAGCGCTCCGGTGTCCGGACTTCCTGAAGTACGGAAAGTGAACCCCAAAAAGAGGGTCGTTCCTCGATCGGCGGGGGGGAGAAAAGCGGGGCAAAATCCTTAAGGTCGGACATGCCAAATGCAAATCCAAAAAAATGAGGAAAGTAGGGGAGGGGGACTGGGACGTAGGAAAGACCAAGGGAAAATAAAAGGAAAGCCCCTGGTCCCTGTGTTAAACCGTCTGTGGGGAAGAACTAAATGGACAGGTCCAAAAAAAGTCACGGGGGGCAGCGAGTGCAGCCGTGTTCTTCCACAACACAGCCTAAGGGGACTCAAAAGGGTTGTTGGACATCCCAGAGGAGGGGGGAAAAATCCAGGAGAACGAGAACGTTAAATGTTCCGTAAATGCAGTGGGAAAAAGAAACACAAGACAGGAGGTGGAACGATGGTATGCATATCCTTCAATGGGGCACAGGGCGAAAGGCATCAGCTTTGGGGGGGGGGGCAGTTGCCTAACAAAAAAGGAAACTTGTGAAAAACACACTAACTCGGGGGGGGGGGGAAAACCACCAGGAACAAGCACGTAATACTGGCCTGAGGGCACACCAGGCAAGAGGAGGGCAGTTAGAGAACCACAGCAGTGGAAAGAAAGGTGCCCGGCCAAGAAACACTACCGGCCGGCGACGAAACTCGGGCAAAATCACGTGATTGGCGAATCATGGGGGGACTGGGACCGGCGGTGCTGCTGATTCGGCACGGGGCGCGCAAAACATAAGGGGACACAAGAAAGAGGGAATAACACCATATCGCATGGGCCACAAGGGGCACAAGGAGGGATACTTTTACAAAAAGGCCGCACAAAAGGCAAGGATGATGTGGGGGTATCGAAGCCCCAACGGTTGTCTGCAAGTACTTAAAATTGACACCCGAAAATCGCTGGAGGAAAGCTACGTTCTCGCCGGGGGGCTGAGGGCCTGACCCTGAAAATCGCAAAATGCACACAAGCAGGGACCAAAGGTAAAGAGCCTACCAAAACGATCCATGGGATGGGACAGTCGGGAAGGAGAAGAGCGGAACCAGAAAAAAAATGGGCGGTTTCACTCGCAAAAGATCCGCAGGTACATAAAGGTTCCAATCGGAGGGATGAAAAAAAGAACAAAAAGGAAGCCTTCAGGGGTGGATGAGAAGGACCAAACAGCTGGACCTGGGGCTACAAAAAGGGGGGACCAACGGAGGGCCCAGCTTGTGGGGGGTCTTGAACCTGGGGGACGTGGAACAACGCAAAAACGAATCGGTGGGCACTGGTCAACTACAAAAAGGAAGGGGGGGAACGGTGGGGCTGGGGCCGACGTGGTTCGCGGAACAGACAACAAAAACGCTCTGGGGGTCCTCGAGGGAACTGGGGGGAAAGTTCCCGGAGGTAAAAAGGGGTGAAAAAAGGGCTTAGGAACGGATCGGGGGAAAAAGTGGCCTGAAGGATTACAGAGCGGAAAAAAGGAAAGTAAGTAAGCCCGAGAACGCGTGTAAGGGAACAGAAAATTTTAGCAACGTAAGCATGATGGGAAATGATCTACAGAAACCTCAGGTGAGACCAGAACGGACCTACAATGGAGTCCCCACTTCAAATCTCCTTAGTGAATTACATGTAGTACCTTCTCGGAGCTCTGGTCCTAAACAGTTAAATTTCGGAAGGAAAAAAAAAAAATCTAAAAGAAAAGAAACTTATGGGTGAGCGTCAAAGGGGGCTGGGCGCAGGAAGGGGGACGGAAACTTTGTGACGGGTGTAACAAAGCTCAAGGACAGACTACTGACTCTCCTAAAAAAAGAAACAAGGAGAGAGGGGTTGGATCCATGGGTACAAACCAAAACAAACAAAAAACACCGGTGTCAGACGGGCAGTGAGGGGGCCTGGTGGGCGAGGACCGAAGAGGGGGTGACGAGAAAAAGAAGAATGGTGTTGCCCTGTCACGATAAGAAGAACAATTTCCTCTGACCAGAAATCGCCAGGCGTACAATCAGCTGGTAATGCGCATGTCCAGGGCCGGAAGGGGGTTCCATCTGCCTACCGTCGGGGAGTACCCAGGAAAAGAGTAAAAAAAAGGGCCAAACCAGCCCACCCCCTTACAAACTGAGAAGTA
>Ga0179593_1609558_pt1 | contig 11963 bp, 15 predicted proteins | sample CZODoug2_1_08_16_FD_185931 | JGI IMG/M metagenome (GOLD analysis project Ga0179593, IMG submission 185931) | Vadose zone soil fungal communities from Angelo Coast Range Reserve, California, USA - CZODoug2_1_08_16fungal (PacBio error correction) | ecosystem: Environmental > Terrestrial > Soil >...
AGGGAGAAGAAAACCTTTCCGACATATATATTTAGAAGAGGTCTATTCCTAAAGAAAAGTACCTCCCTTTCGATCGACAGTTCACGGGGCGGAAAGGGGAGCCGTAGCCTGCGGTTGGTTGGAGGGGGGAAAGAGGGAGACAGCAGAACGGGCCGCCCTGCAGATTCCTCAAGAAAGTCATGGAACGCGAGCGGACCTTCGAAAATATAACGGAAGGAAATAGAGACGATGCCCTAGGTGCAAGAGAAGGAGGACAAAGCTTGGAAGAAGGGGGGGACTACTCCGATGGGCGTCAGTGAACCGGATATAATAAAGAGGGGGAAAAGCGCCTTATCTGTGTCACTAAAGGAAGGGGGGGGTAGGAAGTGCGCCGAACTGGCCACGAGGAAGCCTCTTTTGCGAAAGGGGACATTGTGGGAGAATGGACGTAATCAGGGGGGGGAAAAGGAAGCTATGGGGGAACCGTCTTTGAGATGAGCTCGGGATGGGCGGAGGGGAAAAGGGGGGAAGCGTTACGCGATGCCCTCCGAATCAAAAAGGGAAAACACCTTGATTCTGAAAGCCGAATTTTGTGGGAGAAAAAGGGAGCAGATCTCCGTTTTCGGATCAAGAAGGCTGGACAAAAAAAGTTCCTTGTAACAATCCCTTTGTGGCGACAAAAGAAAAAAGGAGCATGAAGGCGTCATCTGGCACGAGATGGGGGAGATTTTCCGCCCTTCGCATAAGGGGGAAGCAGAAAATCGGAAAAGGGGGGCGACCCGCCGACCAGGAAAAAAAAGGGAGAGCACGATTAAGCAAAAAATTGAGGGAAGAAAGGGGAAGCTCACCAGCGCCCCACGAGAAATAGAAAAAAACTCAGTGGAAGGAGGTCTGGACATCGTATCCCCCTCCGCTTGGGTGAGTGATTTCGTACGCTTAGCCGAAAAAAGAAACCGCAACAAAGTGAGGAACCAGCCAGTTGAGAAGGGCAGAAATGCGTAGCTCCTCAAGATAAGGAGTGAAAGCAGTCTTCTCATACATGAGCGTGAGGGGGGGGGGGCCTGCGCAGCGAATGATTACGGGGAGGGAATTTCGAACTCCGCTTTGTCCATAATGGGGGGAGGAGAGAAAAAAGACACTCTCGGGAATCAGGGGGAAGGGAAAAGGTCTCTAAATCCGGGGGGGCGAAAAGGGCAAACGGCGCAAAACGGACCAAGGCGACCCCCGAAGAGGAAAACAGAGAAAGGAAACAACTTTTTCCCGGGAGCACGTAGAAGAAGAAAAGATCTTACACGAAAATCAAGAGCGCCCATCGAATAAGCTAAAGAAAAGAAAAAAAACGTTTCGCATCCCGAAGATAACACCCCTGCCAAAAAGAAAATATGAATATCCCTTGGGGCAAACCCCACGGGACGAGGAAGCAGTCATCGACCAAAACTCAAAAGAGAGGGGCGACTTGAAATTGCATGCTGGCTGAAAAAGGAAAACAGGCCCTCAAGGACCTTCCGGAATACGGGCAAAGGAAAAGAAGAATAGATGGTCGGTCTCTTGCAAAAATAGGAAGGAGGGGATTAAGCTCTTGAGGGGAACTTCGCGGCAATTCGGAAGAGAGAAAGGCACACCAGCTATACAGCCATTTCGGAAAGAAATGGAAAGAGAATCTGTCATTCTCTTCGCACAGCGTATTAAAGTCAAGATAGGGGGAATGCAGGGGCACCAGCGCCAATAAAGGGAAGAATAGAGACCTCTTCACGGTTTAAGGGGAAGGAAGCGCGTTGGCCTTCTCGAAATCACCACCGCAAGAGAGGCAGCGTGCCCTGATAGATAGCCTGGCTTGGTAGGAGAGAAGGACACACTCGCATGCGGGGGGGGAAAAAGGAGAGAAGAGAGTTGTCAGTTGAGGTTGTTTCTGTAGCAGCCTTGCCATTCATGCCGGATGGAAGAAAGAAGTTCGGTTTCCCTCGGGAAGAGAGCGCTGAACAGGTTTCAAAAAGGAGTGAAGAGAGGGGAGGTGCGGAACCCACGGAGACGCGGCGGGAGAACGCGCGAGACCACGCGAAGATCGCAAAAAGAGCTTTGAGAGGTTCGTCCTCGAGAAACACCTTTCGCAAGGAGGAGAGGAGAGGATGGTCCAGTGAAGGGGGAATTTTTCCAGGCGCCGGTTGAGACTGCTGGAAGGAGAAACTTGGCGGGATCCTCGCCTGACCACGTGACGGAAGAGACCTCGAGCTGCCGGAGGCGAGGGGAGACCTTTCGCAGGACAACAAAAACGGCTTTGCCATCGTAGGGAGAACGGGGGGTGCTAATTGCTGTCGAAGGGGAGAAGAGGCACAGATCATTCTTCTAAGGGGGGGAGTCAATTCTGATCAAGGGGGAAAAGGGACAGGGAAAAACTTCATTACCCGTACACAGAAGAAGAGTCGAGCACGTCAACCTCGAGAGGAGAAAGGACATCAAGTTTTTTCTGAAATATCAGCTGAGGAACGACCATGTTTCGCGAAGGGGTGCGGCGGGAGAGAGGGGGGGAAAGGCCCAAAATTGCTTTTAGGTCTTCTAGAAACCGGCGATGTTTTTTTGGCACCCAAAAGGATTTCAGCTCCCGAAACAAGCATCACGACGCGAAGGCGAAATCTCTCGGAAACAAAAAGAAGAGAGATTTCGCCTTCGCGTGGGCAAAGAAGAAGGATCTTCAATCCCGAGGGAACCGGGTAAACAAAGCATCGCCGGTGAGAGGAGGAGAGTGCTGGGACGAGTTTTCTGATTTGGGGAAGAAAGAGAAGCCGCACCATCGGAGCGAAAACAGAAAATCCTGGAAGCGTAGGCTCAGCCAAAAGGTGAGACTAGGCGAACTTCGTATTGGACGGAAGAAGGGGGTGCCTGAGATGGTGGATGCATTAAAAAGGAAAGGTCCGTTTGGGCTCAAGGGAGAAAGAGTGAACCGACCAAGTACGATCATTAGGAAGGGGAGAAACTTCAGTGATCCGAAAAAATTATCACCCATTAAAAGGAAAAGGGGAAGATCGCCCGAAGAAAAAGGCGGGTTCGCCGAAGGTTAAAAAGAATAGATCCATGAAGCTCGGTCGAAAGAAGAAAGGAAGGGGAAAGAAGGATCCGCCAAGTTCCGCGAGAGCTTCGGTGGCCTATCACCCGGAGAAGAAAAGGAGACCTATGAAAACATCTCGCCTAAAAAATGCGAAGGGTCTCCGTATGACTAAGAAGATTCCGCGGGGAAAAGGCGATCTGCGCTTTCTCGCGCGGGACAAGGAAAAATGGCCCTTCGCTGCGTTGGGGAAACGCAGACTGACGAAGAGGGGAGGAAACAGCGTATTCATCGCGTTGAAAGGAGAGAAAAAAGGGCACTACCTGACTAGGAAGGAGGGAAATGTCCATGCTGCGAAATCATCCCTGCAAAAGGAAGAGTATTCCTACCTGAGAAGTTTCAACCCACGAGAGAGGATAAGGAAAGCATTCATCTCCAATCATCTATCAGAAGAGGGGAAGAAAGGTCATCTGCGGTGCGGTTCGAGGAATGAAGAGGTGAAGTTTCAAAGGGGATGGACACCGCGAAAGGGAAAAGAGGAAAAAAAGTGCGCTGGTGCCGCATTCCTCAAAAGGGGATCTTTTTCGGGAAGATCCGCGGGGAAAATGCGCTCGGCCAATTTATGCGAAGAGGGGGAAGCTACGTTTATCTATTGCCGCGAGAAAGGAAGAAAAAAACGACTGTGATCTTTGCTCGCAAAAAGGAAGGGCAATGCCTCCGAGACTTTCCCTTATTCCTTCATTTCGAGGGGACCAGGAGGGATTTGGACAAAGCCATCATTTCTTCATTCGTAGAAGAATGGGAGGGGATGAGCCTTTATCCTCTTACGCCATTAAAAGAAAAGTAGTGCAACATAAACGGGGGGGATGATTGTGTGTAGAAGGAGGGGGGAGAAAAGTGGATTCTTTTCTGAGATCACGGGGGAGAGGGCGCTCTCCTTGAGAAGGTAGCCTTTACTATAGGGAGGGAGTTTCGAACGTGCTACACGGGAAAAGGGAGAAAATGAATGTTTGACTTGGCCCTCATTTTGAGGGGGGAAGGAAGCGCGCCGTTACGAAAAAAGAGAAGAACTAAGAGTTTGAAAGAAACGATGATTCCGAGTTTCTTTTTGCGCAGTAAGAGGAAAAAGAGACGTAGAATTAAAAGTCCCGTCGTCCCGAAAAAAAATCCTCTGCGAAAAAAGAGTTCCATTCCCCCCCCACACGAGCAGGAAGTTCACTAGCGTGAAATCAGGAAAAAGAAAAGGGGAAAGGTCATCCTTCCCTCTGGGAACTGCTGTTTTCTTTAAAGGCGGAGGAGGAGAGTCAATCAGTTTCTTGGAGGCCGAGCCTATAAAAAGGGAGGATCACCAAGCGGAGGGTGATAAGGGAAAAAAAAATTTTTATGGAGCAAGCGCTCTTTCGTTGGGGTTTCTACTGCGACAAAAGGTCAGGTGGCTTCAAGAGAGGAACTTACAGGGCGTTTTAAGATGGGGTCTCGGAGAAAATTCCGGGAAAAAATGCGCAAAGGCCGATGCTAGCGAAATCCGAATAAAAAGGAGGTGCTCGATGGGCAGGGCCGTGAGGAGGCCACCAATATGGAGAAAATAGTTTGCTCGAGGAAAAAGTGCTCCGCCACCTCTATCGATGAAGGGGGGAGGGGTAGACTTTACGGCTTTCCATCATCGGAACTGTGGGGCCATACATCACCGAAAGATGAAAAGAGGGAGGTTGACATCGCGTTAACGGGAAAGGGGAAAAAAGAAGCCAATTCCGAGCCATCAGAAACAAAATTTTGGAGTATAAAGCGACTACCGCGGATTACGGAGGGAAAGAAGAATGAAGAAGTCTTTCGACAAAGATAGGAGGGGAGGGGAAGTTTTCTTTCACTAATTAAAAATAGTGCCTAGCTTACACAAGAAGAGAGAATCCTAGTTCATACTTTTCGGAAAAAAAGAGGATCATCCTCGCAGATGGGGAGAACAGGTTTTAGGGAACCTCTGCATCGAGGGGGAAGGGCGCATGGAATCTTACAGAAAAAGATTTTCGCTCTAGAAGTGTCATTCTCTCAAGGGAATGATCTACCTGTCTTCAATTTCTATAAGGATACAAGAGCAGAAATACACAACCCACAAAACGGAAAAGATGGAGACTTTGTCCCGAAAAGACTATACATAAAGATCGACAATGTCTTTTCAGGAAGAGGTCATCGAGGAGAAGAGAGACTCTCTCGTCGGAAAAGGTTCGACGACCAAAGGAAGAACAGCACCGTGGATAGAGATAAAAAAAAAGGGAAAAGAGAGATATCCCGTTGTTCTGGAAGGGGGAGTAGGGAAAGAGGAGTCTCGCTCTTTTACGTGGGGGGGAGACTGCTATCCGAAGAAAATGTTTCTTCGTGATAGAGGGGAAAATCCTGCGGCAACAATATAAACGCCGTAAGAGGAGGGGGAGAGGAGGGAAATGTTCGCCCATGAAGAACTTAAGAGGCAGCTCGCCTGAAAAAAAAACGCGAGCGACCGCTTAAAGGGAAATAGGGCAATACGAAAGGTAAAAGGGGGGATGATAACACGTCCGGAGTCTTGTCCATAGGAAGAGCGGAGCTCACTCCCCGATGGAGAGAAAGAAGAAGAAGGGATCCATTCTTGAACGAGAGAACTTGAAGAGATCATGGAAAGGAGGCATGTGACGCCGAACGTGCCAGAGGGGATCTTTTCTAAAGCCTTTCGGATGCTTACGTTTTTCAGGGGAAACATTCTGAAACCTATCTTTGGAGATAAGAGGGGGGAGAGGGGAACAGGTTCCCTTTAACGCGAAATGCACCTAGAAAGAATGCTCTTTAGTTTATGTCTGGCAAACTACGCTCCCCACCAGGGGGAAAAAATCCGAATTTTATAACCCATGAACGGAGAGTAAGGAGAAAGGGCCCGGCCACGATTTCTGAGAAACAACTGACGTCCACGGAAATTACATTGTCATCTCGCCCGACGTAGTTCGATAGGGGAAAGGGAAAGGGGACGTTGCGCAATTTTGAACGCAATCGCCGGGAGGAAAAGGAAATTGGCCGAAACGCCCCCGGGAAAACTGGACCGGGGGGAAAGTCTCCTTCGCATTCGCAAAAAAAAAGAAGCGGGGAGCCTTGCGAAAATACACCTCGTTGCACGGCGAGGAAGGAAAAAAAGTCTTGGTGTATACTCCGACCAGGACACCGAGGAAAAAAAGAGACCCTCTTTCCCGAACCAAAAAGGGAAAAAAGTAAGGCACGCTGTCTGCTACCGCAAGATAGAGGGGCACTAAAAAGCTTCTCAATCAATGAGCGTGAGGAGGGTGGGGCTTCTGGGAAAAGGGCGTCCTTAAAGGTGGGAACAGAAGGGTCATTGCGAAGCTTCACGCGGTGAAGGGGGAGAGCTATTCTCCAAAGAAACTCGGAATGTCAAAACTTGTAGAGGAAGGGGCTACCTCACTGCTTGTTTGATAAAAGACTACCAGGTCGACCCACCCGAGGGGAAAGATTCATTACCAATGCACGACCAAGCTGAAAAGAAACAATCCAAAGAGAGGACCCAACCGTAAAAAGCCCTCGAATCCGCTATCCCGAGAATCTCAAGAAGCGAGACCGGAGGAAAAACCTTCATACCCAATGAGGTGTGTGGCGCGGGAAGTGGTACATCGGAAGAAGGGCGAACCATAAACATCCATCTAAAGATAGGGAAAGAAAAGGCTGGCTGGGCCAATGAAACCAGAACGAGAAAAAGAAGATCCCCTTGAGACGGAAAGATCTTCCTTCCTGCAAAGGGAAGGGAGGGTCTCTTTGCGGAAGAGATTTTGATTACATCCTTGGCCAGGAGAGAAATCTTCTCAACGTCATAGAAAAGAAGGTAGAATAACATTGTCCTAGCGCAAGGGGCAAAAGAATAGGCGCACCTCGTATTGAAGAAACGGTTGTAGGTAGATCGGTGAGGAGAAAACGGCCACTGCGCCGAGAAGAAGAAATCTTCGTGTGGAACGCAAGGGATAGCTCTTGGAAGGGGGCCACGATCGTTCTTGCAGAAAAAAAATCGATGCCAGAATTGCCCTGAAGGATAAAGGGAGTGGACTCTGAAACCCGAAGCGGGGTGGTGAACACGTAAGCAGAATATTCGCTTTTTAAACGGTTGGGTGAGGCTAAGGAGGGAATGAATGAGTCTTCAGGAAGAGAGGGAAGAAAAAAAAGAGTAAGCAACGCGCAAGATGTAGGAGGGACTTTCAATTCAAGGAAAAAAAGTCGGGCCGGCTTCTCAGCGTTGACGGGGAAAAGAAGCGACGCGTCGTCGGAGACTGCACCGAGGAAGAAGGATCTCCGCAAGCTTTGAGGGAAAAAAGGGAGCTCTTCTTCGTCCTCCGGGAGAAACCAGGCGGGGAAAGATAGGCGGTTGAATGTTTCCGTTGGAATGAGGAAGAGGGGGCCCAAGCGCGTTTGATAGGCCCCATCGAAGGGGAAGAGAAAGGAAACCTTGCGGGAAAAGACACGTGAGAGTTCGAACAAAAATGCAGGCTGGCCGGAGGGGAAATGTCAACGGCCTTCGCAGGGAAAGAGAACGAGTCGGAAAGAGGAGAAGGCTGCTGAGTGGGGGGAGGGGTGCTGGCTCGGATAAAGGAGATTCAATCGGTGAACGTGGGGGCTGAGTTCAATACTTATCGGCTTAAGGGGAAAGACGCGGAAGGAAATTAAAAGAAAACATCTCTGCATGATCGATCAAGAGATTCAGCCGAGTAGAAAATCAGGTTGGCTGAGCCTAAACAAAAAGGATCTGAGGCGAAAAAGTGGCATCCCGAGTGCGTTCTAGAAGGGGGGTGACCCACATCACCACAGCGCTTAAAAGGAGGACGTTCTTCCGATACCGTCTAAAGGTTGGAACCCGGGTCATCAATCAGAGGATAAAAAGGGAAGAGCCTCGATGATAAAGAGAGAAAGAATCTCTCTCAAAAAAGGATTGAACTAGGGTGATTTCTCCGTCTCTTTTCAAGAGAGAAAGAGAGCGAGGATACTCTATTTGCTGAATTACACAAAACATCTCCGTGAGCGAGGCATACGGAAGGACAGCGTGTGTCTGATTTGGGTCAAAAAAAGCAAGGAATCGAACAGGGCTCCTTCATCAAGCAGAGGAAAAGGGAGTTAGCTCATCCCAAAAGGGAAAGAAAGCGAGCTATTTTGAGCGGGAAAGGGGAGATGTTGGAGGAGGGTACGGTCAGAAGTTCCGCGAGGAAAGGAAAATTTATAAGACGCTCATTTGAACCGAACAAAAGAAAGAATAAAGGAACAGGGGGAAACACCGCAGGAACGCGCCAGCAACTTAATCACACACGAGAAAGAAGGAGAGCAGACATGGCCATCCGGCGGGGTGGGGAAGGGGGGAAATTCCCTCAAAAAAACGATTGTTCGAAGAGGGAATACTGCCTCGACCGTTTCCGGCTAGAAAAAAAAGAAGAAGACAGCAAGGCCAATGCGATGGACGAGAAACAAGGGAAAAATCTTCAGCTCGACAAAAATATCCTAGAAAAGGGGCGGGTGGTCTTCCCGGAGAAAAAAAGAGAAAAAAGCTGGCGTAGGAGAGGATTAAAGAGGAGAGAGGGGATAACTTACTCGCCTTCGGGCCACACATGCGCAGCAGACGAGGCTGGACCGACATCGCTGGGAGAGTTTGCCTTACTCCTTACGGCAACGACAGGAGGGCCTACTTCCATGATGGCAGGAAAACGGACAAAACGGCAAGAAAATGCACTCGTCATATTCCGAGGGAGGGGACCACCCCGCCTTCTCGCGGGTCGCGGGAAGAATCAGCTCCAAGAAAGGACTGTCGCGAAGAGCGGTGCTGTTCGAAGCGAGAGTGGAGGCGAATGCCCTCGCGGTGAGGAGGGGGATAAAAAGACTATGGCGCTAAGAAAGTAAGTGGAAGGTGCCTGCATTCCTCCAGGGGGAAAGGAAAAGCGGCTATGGGAGAGGAGTAGCTTTCGACTCAGAATGAGCATGAGAGTCGGCAATGTTATTCGAAATTCGGGGAAGGACGCGGAGCAGCTTTCGCGCAGGAGGCAAAAGAGAAGGAAAAAGGACTTATCTTTGACCCTCTATGTAATTCCATGCATACTGCAGCAGTGAAAGGGAAGGGAAAAAAGTGGCACCTGAGCTTCTCTTTGTGGGTAGGAAGAAGCCAGTCATTTGCATTAAGTCGAAAGTCAGGGTCGAGACTGTATTCCTATGGGGGGGAAGATAACCAAGGATAGCTATTATATTGTGAAAAAGCATTAGAAGAGGTGGGGTATCCCGTCTTGATTTCGGAAAAGGAAAGTCTGTGGTGATAGGGAGATATCGTATGATGTGGCGCTCCTTTATTGCTGAAACGTTTCTTTACTATCGGGGTCGCTCACGGGAAAGGAAGTCTGCCTTTGTCAGGGGGGGGGAATTGGCCCTCCATTTGTCGGAAAGGGTTTCGGCGCGCCGTGAGAGATACCCCGATGGAGGGATTTGGCCGCTTGGCAAAAAAGGGGTGATGTAGATTTTGGCGCGAACAGCGAAAAACGTCGAATGAAATTCCGCGGAAGGGGACGCTCAAGATAGACATCCCGCTGCGCAAGGAAATAAAAACTCATGGATTAGACGCGAGAAGGGCATGGCATCTTTGCGGTAGCTACCGAAGTGCAGGAGAAAAGGACGGGAAGCGTATTAGGATCGTCATCCTCGGGGAAAGGAGGAAGAAAAGAGGAGAACCAAACTTATGGGGAATCACGAACCGCTGAGTTGTAGGGGAGCAAGCGCGCTTTTCTTTGGAAGAAGAGCGGCTAATGACAAGTTAAAGGGGTGAAAAGAGGAGTGACCTCTGACCGCTCATACAGGCCAATGGGATCTTCTTTAGGGGGAGCCGATCTGTCCTTAATTGCTCAACGCCGGAAACTAATAGAACTCTTCTTTACTTACGGGAAGAACGTGGCCTTGCAGTCGAAGAAAATATTGCGGCTGCCAATGAAAGTTCTCTTCCAACATGAGGAAAAAAACCCGCGAAGAAGGTCGATGTGAGATTGCCGATCATCGTGTGGGGAGAGTTGCCAGACCTCACGAACCAAAAGGGCGGAGGTCCTAGTAAAAACATGGGACCAAAAAAGTCCGATCTCAGCGAAAAAAGGGGAAAAGATTTTTCCACAAAAACGCACGGGTGGCAAGGTTCACAAAGGAAGGCTTTCTCCAAGAGGAGAAAGATCGTTGCCGTGAGAGAAAACCACACAGGACGTCCCTGCGACTGACCCATAATCGGAGAGAGAAGGACGATTTTCGGCGTACTTACGCACATCCGTGCGGCAGAGGAGCATATGAACAAGCTTGGTATCAGGCCGGGGAAAAGGGGGGATATTATCCAGGGAATCGACCGCTTGCCGAGTCAGAGAAAGGGAAGGCGAGCCGATGATAATTTCCGGGAGGAAAGTGATTGACTAGACGCGTCCTACCTACGACACCCACAGGAGAAAAAGAGGGATAGTTCCCGCCATGACCTCCTCGACTCTATCGAAAGTCGGGCACGAGAGGGGAGGATGGGGCCAAACATATAGGGTCTGAAGGTAAAGGTGAAGAACCACGCCAGACACCGTGGATCTCTCGCAAAAAAAAAGAGAGACACGGGGTTCTTGGCCATTTGTGTTGTGAGGAAAAAATAGATCGCTCTCTTTTACTTGGCCAATTCCTCAGAGGGATTAAACTCAGAATCGAGGAGAAGAGGACATGGGCGGCAAAGATAAATCTCCGTAAGCGGACGGGGGGGTGTCTTCTTTCTGCGCACGGCATAAGGCTCGAGGGACGAAAAAGCTTCTCAGTCGGCGAGCCTTCAAAGAAAAAAAAAAGCGGTTCGATCAAGGGAGAACGGCATCTAGACGGAAAAGAGAACCGCCTTGATCCAAGACTGGGAAGAGAAAATCCTCTTGGCGTAAGTAATACAAAAAGTCAGGGGGGCTCCTTATAGTTCATCCAGTGAATAGGCATTGACGACAGGAACTTTGCCCACTATCTTTCACGAAAGGAGAATCCTTTCCAAGGAAATAAGGGTGAACTGCCGAATCAAGGAAATACCGAAAACCATTCCTTTAAACAAGAAAAGACTCGAATTGGAAAAAGGGGATGGTTGAACCATGGTAATTTAAACGAGATGCACCTCCTCTACAAGGAAAATGTGTCTGCACACAAAAACCAAAGTGAAGACGTAAAGCCGAATTTTTTCTCACAGAGAGACGATGCGGTGGCTTCGCAATAAGGCGTGGCCGAAAGGGGCCTTTTCCGCCGCCATCTTGGGGAAAACAGTTCGGGCTTACCTTCGGCTAGCACTATCGTATCTTAGGTTCGCCCTTGGATCCTAGGGCCAGTTTTGAGAAAGTGACGGTCAAGATGACGGAATTGCTACCATCCGATAAATTGGAAGAAACGTCCCCCGGTAAAAGCTACCTGCCTGTCCTTCGCCGAGAAAAAGGGAACCCACCAAAAAAAAAATATTGAGGGCTATTCTGGAAATAGAACTCCGTCTTGGTGGGAAAGAGAAGGGGGGAGGTTTACGATTAGGCTCTTCCTCCAGAAGGGAAGAAAAAAAAAAGGGTAAAGAACAGAAGGTTCCATCCGTTGAGTATGACAACGGCGGTAGAGAAGAAGACACTTCACAGCGGAGAGAGACGTTAGGAACTTCGAATTTGAGGCGCCAAAAAGGGAAAAGGGAATGGCCGGGATTACGGTTCCTTTTCCAAGTTATGGAAATCTCGCGTGGGGGGGGAAGCTCTAGCTCACCAATAACTCATTACAAGAGCGACTTTCTAAGAGGGGCTCCCTCACTTCTATGGGAGGAAAAGAAAAGCGACCCCCGAAAAATGAGGATGAGGACAAATTCCGACATCTTTCTCCCGGGAAAGCTATGAAGACAAGAGAGGGGGAACGAAAATCAGGACGCCATCGAAAGGAAAGA
>Ga0179593_1788827_pt1 | contig 11963 bp, 11 predicted proteins | sample CZODoug2_1_08_16_FD_185931 | JGI IMG/M metagenome (GOLD analysis project Ga0179593, IMG submission 185931) | Vadose zone soil fungal communities from Angelo Coast Range Reserve, California, USA - CZODoug2_1_08_16fungal (PacBio error correction) | ecosystem: Environmental > Terrestrial > Soil >...
CGTGCTGTCAAGCGCGCCGTACGCCACCGCCGTCTCGCGCAGCGCTGACCGTCGATGATGACACCAAGTTTTTGCCCGACCGCGAAAAACGACCGGTGCTCTCGATATTCGAGCAGTCATCGCCGCCCGCGATACCCGGCGCGCCGTCTCGGTTCCTGACCGCGAAAGAGCCACCATGTTTCAATCTCCTCGCCGGGCAATCGCCAACTCGAAACCGCTCGCCGCCATCCGTCCATGAAACCGCTCCTCGTTTGGTCAACCAACGAGGAATCCGCCACATTATTCCGTTCCATTATCGATTTCATGAATCGGTTCGTCCACGATGATGGCTTGCGCCGACTGTTGACCATCCTACCTTTCATTGCGCGGGATCCGTAGATACGTCCAGCGCTACCCTCCAGCCATGCATCGAGGCAAGAAAGTCCGATCTAAACTTACTAGAGCGCTTTCGAGGATTTGCGATCTCCTCATCCGACCGGCGGAAGCTCCGAAGCCTGCGTGGTGGGGTCAATCTCCCCATGGCGGCCATCGAGGTCGAGTATTTCGTGACCGGAACCCACCATTTGGGTCGACAACATGGAGGGCAGCGTGCCAATGTTCGGCTTGGTGTCGAAAGCGATACAATCGTCCGGTCGGCGTAGGTCGCGTTTCGACCCTCGACTCGCGGGCAGAACGCCTCGTCAATCGGGTGCCTGCAAGCATCGCTCGCCTTGGTGGTGATTCAGATCCAGTATCTGAAATCGGCTCCCGCTTTCCGGCAGTCTGAAGCGGGTTCACGACGCTCTTCTGGGCGAGCCGTGTATGACGCCGCACGCGGTCCCGTACGGCACGCGCAGGCGCAGGTCCCTGTTCGAGAAGGGCGCTCACCTGACGCAGATTCTGTCCCGGCACTGCAATGGTTCTCGGATAACCCAGGTTGCCAGTCACTCATGACTGGATTTCCGGCTGACCATCGGTTATCACCTTGCGGATGGCCAGCGAGGCCAGAGATCGTTCGTTAGCGTCGCTCCGAAAATGCTAGCGGGGCACGTCGTCCCGCGGTGCAATCTCGCGGGCGCTCGTCGACTTGGCAGGCTATCGCCTCGCTCGAATAACGCGCTCTCTCTAGGAATCCAGCAATTTCTTCTATGGCCGCCCCACATGGACTTTGCGGCCGGTCCCGCTCCAAAGGCGAGCACAAGTGGTCAAAATTGCTGCAGTACACGCACCTGAATCGTTCCGGCACATCGCGGGAGGCGCTTCAACATCAACTGCCCCGCCGGAGCCAACATTCAATCCTCTATTTTCCTGCAGGTTACTCAGCGCTGGCACGTCGAGATGATCGCTCTTCTGTGAAATGGTTTCTAAAAGCTCGCCTACAAACCCCGCTTATCCGGAACACGGCTTTGGCTTGCGCGGGCCTACCTCGGCATCGGAGAAACGATCGCCCTCGTAGCTGGCCGAGTATTTTGCGAGAAGGGGGCCCCGGATTTTCGATTGAAGATTCCAAACGGTTCGTACCCATTGTTCCACCCCGTCGGTGGCCAAACAGCAAGAGCGGATTATAGACGCTGGCGTCGACTTGGCTCCCCCCAATATTCGCCTCCGCAACAAGTCCCCGCCCTGAGTGGGGTGATAGCTCCTCGTACTGGGATGGGCGTGAACCGTGTCGCCTCGGGTCAAACTTTGAAGAACCAGGACGAGCATAAGTTTTCGCGGTAGGGACCGATTACCTCGCGCCCCCCGACACCCAACAGATCCGTACGACCCATTCGTGTCATACGGCTCCCCCCTCGTGGTGTGTACGGCGCGTCGTGATTAATTCTCACGAATTCCGTATGCGCTTCCGCTGCTGTGACACGGTTCCGCCGGTACTGTGGCCCGCCGCGTTCTTTGCTGACTCACATGTCCCCTCGGCCCGCCCGCCCTTGGCTCCAACCAACTCTCGCCGCCGGTTGCCCGGCCTTGTTCGTCGGCTTCACGCGACTATGGCGGTCAGACTTCCACGGATCGTAACATCATCGGCTACGTCTCCTCGCCTTCCGACACGACCATTGCCGCCCGCATGTGGCGCTGTCCGACCATGAATCTCCCGTTTCCCGAGCACAAGAGCGTTCCGCCATGCCAGTGTCCTAAGACCACGCTGGCCGTCTGGCGCTCGCAATATCGCGCCCATCCCCGTGTTGCCTTTCCGTCAGCGGAACGACTCGGCACCGCGAGGATGAGGGTACTTTCGCGGCTCAATGGCTGGCCTAATGCGCATCCTCCCGGTCAACGCTTCCGCGCCTATGCCTCGCGGGCTCCTGCGTCATGGAACTCGTGGTCTATGCGTTCGACTACTTCCGTCGCGTGATGGATTTCAACCATCCTACCTCCTTGCAGGTCCTCCCGGCGCACTTCCTCCCTCCCCGCTTTGGCCCCCGCACTCGGACATTGCTCGATGCGGTCGGCATGTCTCAAACGTGCCACAAAGCTGACTCCGCTGTTGCCGCCCCCATGGGAGGGTTATTGTGGCGGTGGCATGAGAAGTTATGTGGAGGGGACCCGGATCATGTCTCCAGCAACTGACTAGCAGCGAGGCGGAGCGAACTGCGGCTCCTTTCGAACGCCGGGCCATGATGCTCTAAGCCACGAGCTTAACGCAATTTTTTGCAGCGGTGGACGGCTCCTTGCAACCAACCCACTCCTAGAATCGTTGCACTGCCTCCCAGGTACACGTCTCCTGGACGTCCGCGACCTGGCCGGGCGCTCTTGTCAGCGAAGCCCTCAATCAGTGGCGCCGCCCAGTCTGCCTCTACGTTTCGCATCATATGATAGAACTGGCGCGGCGGGACTTTAAACTCCAGACCCCGCCATCGATTATTCGTGAAAGCTGTACGTAGAACCTCTCCCATTTGCGGATATATGTCATCAATTGTCTGCGCTTTCGGTCCGGGCATTTTCCTTCCCCCGTGCCAGAAGTTGCATCGCAGAGGTGTGCTGGAGCGTTGGTCCACCCGGTGGACGCGTTTGCATTTTCCTTGTGGGTTATCCGTCGCGCCATCGAATCCAAAGGCGTCTTCCGATGCTATTTTGCTAGGTTGGCGTTTCCGTGCCTCAGGCGTACCGCAGGGCCCCAATGTGTACCGTTTTCTTATTTCTCAACACGGAGAGTTTCTCCCCTCCGCCTACTAGAGGATCGGTGACGAGAATGTTCAGATCGTCAGTATTACTGCCACTCCTTCTTGCTCTTTCGGGCACGACCCAGCAAAACGTGATTCAAATTGACAAAAATTGGCGATAAATGATATACCAATTTAATTATCGCAAATACATATCCTTCGAGCTCATTTGAGTAGGTTGCGATCAATTCGGAGACATCCCTGCGCAAGAATCTCTTCTCTTCCCAGCTTTTGCGACGGTTCGCAGAATGAAACTTTCGCAGCCAAGACCGCCTCAATTGATGCCGCCATCAATATCAGCGCGCTTCGTTGTCAGGAATAGTGGTGCGACCGAGGGTGCAACAAGAACACCGCGGTCGTCATGTTTTACCGACCGCATACAATCGTTCGCGTCCATTGCCGAACACGCGCGGCCAGGCGTCAACTGAAGATTTCCGCGAATTGATTTCAGTGCAGCAACTGGTTTCAGGCGTGTCTCGACCGATACGCTCGAACACTGTTCGCCATCTCATGAAAAGAACCACATCCGTCCATCTGCCGGTGCTCGAGAACATACCTGATCGCGTCTCATCAATCCGCGACAATCTCGACTGCGTTCGACGACGAGGCGACGTCGATCGGTCCTCTCGCAGGCCTGACGAATCCCGGCTCCCGCTGCGTCGGCCGCGATCGCCGTGGCTTTGAGCTTCCCTCAAAAGCCAAGCGGGTGTCTTTCTGAAATTTTCGGTCTTCTGCCACTACGCATTCGCGATTTCCATGAAGATCTGTATCTACGGGCGCCGGCGCGATCTGCGGCTATCTTCGGTGCAGCTCGGCGCGCAAGCGCGCAGACATTAGCCTTCTTACGCAATTCCTACGCCGCGCTCGACGCGTTGGTCTTTCGCTGGTTTGCACAGCGCGCTAAAATCGGGGGCTGTGATGGATAGACCGCCGGTCAAGGCAAAATTCCCCCGTTTTTTTTGCATGATCGCCTTGCCGTCTCGGCGTCCTCGCCGGTGGACATTTGCCGGTCCGTCACGCATGCCTCCCTCCCTCAAGCGGCAGAAACCGCATCAACGCGCTCGGTTGAAGCAGCGCGTATTTCTGCAGTTCTGGACTCAGGTTTTGCAGATCGGAAGACGCGCGAATCAAAAAAATAGATCATTGTCGAAACAGTGCTTCGTGGGAACAGTTCAGAAGGGCTGGCGATGATAAGACGCTATTTCTACCTCGTGGCTTCGAACCCCGATCGTACGGCGGAATGCAAATGGGTTGGACTCGCTGAGCTGGTCCGCGGCGGTCGCCAAGCCGGGCGCGCTTCGGCTTCATCACCTCACTGACGCAGCCGACGCCGTATGATCTGGACACGCGAAAATCGCCGCTGGGCCGCAAAGCCCAGCCTTACCGACACTATCCGTTCGCGCGTTCATCTGACCAATCATTCCCTCGCTCACGCCGGCCGCCCTATGCGGAATATCGTCAGGCCATCATCGAGAGCGGCATAAGATCGTCGAGACTGCCGTCAATAACCGCACGAACATGTCACCGGAAATTCAAGAGCCACGGCATCGTGGTCGTGCACAAATCACCAGCTCCGTCACGCCCTGTGGCGGACGCATTGTCTTCGATGGCTTCCTGATCGACGGTTTGAGTGCGCGGGCCATCCCGGCGAGGACGATTTACGTGCCCGGGCCTTATCCTGATCCCGGTCGCGGCGCCGATAAATGTCGCAATTCCGTCATCGCCTCGGCGGCTTCGGCGACGGTCGCGGTTTGGTGTCGGGCCCTGGCGCTGGTCGCCGACGCATCACATGGTCACGAGCGTTTCATGTGCACCAAGGAGAGCCCGATCCATCAGCGACCAGGAAAGATCCGTGTCCAATTACTAGCCGAGACCGAGCTGATTTTCCTCAACCATGCTCAACACCTCGCGCGTCGCCAAACTGCGGTCATTACGCAGGTTCGTCGCCATGGAAGAGTAAAGGCGGGCCACCCCCCCTTTCGATCAGGTTCGCGATCCAAAAGAGAAAAGAAAAAAACGTCGCCGGCGCGCCGCGGCAAGATGTGTTTTACGCCACTGGCGGATACGCGACGAAGGCTCTGGTCGGCGGCAGGTGCAAGCGTGATCCACGACATCCCCACCTGCGCCAAAGAACCTGGGTCACGCATCTGACGCGACGCGGAAGCCATCATTCAGACGTTCGAAGGCATGATTGTCCTTGCTCGCCTTGTCAAGGTCTGAAAGAGAACCGCGTAATAGCGGCTTTAGGCCAAGAACAACAGGAAATGATCGACATGAATGCCTCTTCTATCTGGTCCAACGGCCTGAAATCACCGATGTCGGCCAATCCCGCCTGAAGGCGTGGCCGGTCCTGTTTTCGGGGTGCGCGCCTGCGCCTCAACCTCGCCGACCTCATGCAATTACCTAAGGGTCTTCGCACTGCAAGCGCCGGCGGCGCCGTGCAACGTTGCTCGGGATGGGAATGGGCAGGTTGAGTTGCTGAAATCGTCCCGACGTCCAAGTGACGTCAAGGCCGTCGACAGGGTGATGGGCTTCCGCTGTAGCGCCGCGTTTGCGAATATACGCTGTGGCCGATCATGGCCGCTGTTTCAAATTCCTTGCCAATGCCAATATGAGCTCGAGTACTCGTCCACCCTGCCCTTCGCGCTGGCCACCATGCACACAACGACGGCGGGACCAACGGCGGCCCTGCAGCCCGTCAGTCCGACGATCTTATGGGTCTAATGGGCAAGCGTCCGTTCGTCTTCTGATGTTTCTTCTGGCAGGATTGCAAAACAACGTGCAATGGTTGTCGTCCAGTCAGGTAAAAGAAGTTATCAGTGGCTGGCGAGTGAAAATTTCGTGACTGGAGTGCGATGGTCTTCTAGTCCTAAGGATTGCTCATATCATAGAGTCACCACACCAACGATGATTTAGTGAAAAGATAGATATCTGTCGAAGATCACGATCACGTTCCGACTTTCTCCACTGATTTTTTTCCATTTAGGCGATTCTCTCCATTCCTACCACCAGGAGACTTGCCCCTTGAATCAGGACGGACTGGCCTGGCTGCAGTGGCGCCGGTTGGTCACGAACCTACCGTTGTTGCCTTTTGTCCAGCTCTACTGTTTCAGTGAATGGCTAGCGTCCCGTCTCATATTGGGCACTGGCAGGAATGTTAAACCATCCGCCATGGATCTGCCGCCGTCTATTGCTCTCAAACAGCGTCCTGTCTCCACGAATTTGGGGACACCATTCCCTGGGCGACTTTGTTCGAAGTGGGGAGTTCGCTTTTGCGAAAGACCATTATATATACTGCCTGGCTTTGCGTTGTGGATGCAGCGGAGACAATATTTCAGCAAACGTCTAACCTGCCCATTCCGATCCCTATCACACGTTCCGGCGCCGCCGAGCGTCTGCCGTGCCATTGACCCTTGGTCATTCCGGAGTCGGCGCGTTTTGTAGGCCGTCCTGCGCGCACGAGCCGTAACACCGCACCTGCCCGCCTTGTCAGGCGGTCTTAGGTTCAAGTACATCGGTGATTTCAGCGCCGTTGGCGCCGTAGAATGGCATTCATATCGACTCATTCTCTTTTTGTTCGTTGTCCTAAGCCGCTTATCAGTCCGCTGCTTGCCGTGCGCGCTCCGGACATCATTCCGTCCTAACTCGGCTCTTACTGATGGCTTCCGTCTCTACGTCCGACACTGTAGATCGTTTGATCACCATTCTGCCGCATGTTGGGGGATTCCGTGGATAGCCTTGCACCTGGCCTGGCCGACAGATTTCCATCGTCTGCTTCGCCAGTGGCGTAAACCTCTTGCGGCGCTGCTCCGTCGGACTAGATCGCGTAACACCCTGCTCGAAGGTTGGCGTTCCTTCCCTTTCTCATTCGCGACCGACCTGCTGTACTTAACTCGCATTCTTTCGTACTCTCATATGTGTATTATTGCGCCTGGTGCGGACAATCAGCTCGTTCGCTCCTCGTCAAATTGTCGACGATCTTTTCCTTGATCAGCTGATGGATCGGGCTCTGCCTTTGTGCACCATTAAACTGCTTGCCCATTGTTTATTCCTTGGCTTCCCAGCGCACATGGCCTCCACGCTACCTGCTACCGTCGCCGAAGCCGCCGCGAGGCGATGATCGGAATTTTTACTTTTTCGTCAGGCGACGTCCTGTTATCGAGGATACATTCTCTTCTGTATCTTCCTCGGCCTGGATTTCCACTCTCACTCCAAACCGTCGATCGAAGATCGCATCGACGCCCTGCGCTCCCCGACAGGGCTTGACGGATGCTGGTGGGCATTTGTGCACGACCACGATGCCTTGCTTCTTTGAATTCGGTGACATTTTCTGCGTCTTATTGCGCGGCAGTCTCGCCGATCTTGATTCCGCTCTCGAGGATTGCCTTACGAATATTCCGCATAGGTGCGGCGGCTTGACGAGGGAAGAATGGTCGATTTGACGCGAGGCTTGTTCAGTCAGGCTGCTGCAGCGCGTCGATCGCGTGTCAGATCTCCGGCGTCGGCTGTCAGTGCGGTGAGAAGCCGAGCTCGCCGTGCGTGCGAACCGCCTCGACCAGCTCAGCGCGTCCCACCATTGCATTCCGCCCTGTACGATCGGGTTGGTTCGAAGCCCACGAGTTCTGTAAATCGCGTCTTGATCAATCGCAAGCCTCTGAACGTTGTCCCACAGCACTGTTTCGAAAATGCTCTATTTTTTGATTGCGCGCGCGTCCGATCAGAAAACCTTAGTCCAGCTGCAGAATACGCGTCTGGCTTCACCGCGCGCGTTGCTGCGGTTTCTTGCCGCTTGAGGTCGGAGGATGCCGTATTATGGGACCGGCAATGTCCCGGCCGGACGCCTATGACGGCAAGGCGATCATGCATAACGGGGATTTTGTCCTTGACCGGGCAGGGTCTATCCATACAGCCCGCGATTTTCGCGCTGCTGTGGGCAATCCCCCCACCAGCGCAGCACCGCGGTCGAGCGCGGGCCGTCGGAATTTGCGGTCACGAGTGCTAATGTCTTGCGCCTGCGCGCGCGATCTGCACACCGATTATCCGCCGATCGCGCCGCGCGCGTAGATATATCTTCATGAAATCTTCGTAATTCGAGTGGCACAACAAAGAAATTTCAGCACAGACAAACCGCGCTTGCCTTTTGAGCGGAAGCTCAAAGCCACGGCGATCGCGGCTGACTCAGAAGGGCGCGGTCTCGTCAGGCTGCGGAGACCGATCGCGTCGCCCTGTCGTCGAACGCAGTCCATTTATGTCCTCGTATGCTGATGACTCCGTCTCAGGCACTATCAACGTGTCTCCGATTCACCGAAGATGGCGGATGTGGTTCTTGTTCATGAGATGGCGCCATGTTCGCGCGTATCGGTCGAGACGCAGGAACCGAGTTTGCTGCATCTGAAATCCATGCGAATCTCAGGTTGACGCCGGACGCGCCGTAGTTCGGCAATGGCGCTAACGATGTCGCGTTCGAGTACACATGCCGACCTGCGTTGTTGCCCTCGGTCCGCACGCACCTCCTTGATCCACTAGCGCTCTGATATTGCTGGTCGCGCATCAATTGGGCGGCGTGCCGACAGTTTCTATTCATGCTACGCGTCCAACGCGGGCAGTTTCTTGCGCAGTCTTGTCTCCTAATTTGCATCGCACCTCCTTCAATGAGGCCGCAGGTGGTTGGGGATGTATTTGGCGATCATTACTTGGTATACATTATGGCAAATGTCAATTTTGAATCACCGTTTTGGCGGTCGTGCCGAAGAGTCACAAAGTGGCTAGTAATACTGCCTTCTTTACTTCTCTGTCACCGCTCCTCTAGTAGGCGGAGTACTCCCCCGTTGGAGAAACTGACATTTTTGCCCTTCGTTAAGCGTCCGGAGGCATCGAAACGCCAGACCTCGGCATCGCTCCGGCGGAAGACGCCTTGGATGCGCTGGCGCTACGGATCATCCTACCAGGACAATGCACGCGTCCACTCGGGTGACAACGTCCGCACACCCTCTGCGACTGCAACTTCTGCCGGGAAAATGCCCGAGCCCGAAAAGCGCCGACATTGCATCGACCATTCATCATCAATGGGAGTGATTCTACGTCAGCTTCACTAAATCGATGGCGGGTAATTCCGCCGCCCATTTCATCATCTGCGGCGACAAGTCGATGCCGACTGTGCGTGCGCCCCGATTTTCGGCTTCGGCAGCAAGAGCGCCCGGCACAGTCGCGACGCTCCAGTAGACCTGTAACCTTGGCGATGCACGCTTCTAGGAGTGGGTTGTGGCAAGAGCTCGTCACCGCTGCAAAGAAACTTCGTTAGCTGTTTCTATAGCATCATGTCCCCGGCGTTCGAGCGCGCAGTCGCTCCGCCTCGCTGCGAGTCAGTTCTGCTGGGATGACATGATCCGCGTCCCTCCAAACTGAACTTCCTCTGCACGCAACAATAACTCCTCCCATGGTGGCGCAACATGCGGATTTCATCTTGTGTCCCGTTTGAGACCATGCCGACCGCGAAGTTGAGCTGTCCGAGTTCGGGGGTCAAGCGGAGTGCGCCCGGGAGACCGGCAAGGAGTATATGGGGCAAGTCCTCACTATGAGCGTGCGAACCGCATCGACCCCGATCATGCGCAGTGCCCGCTAGGGCCTCGCGAAGCGTTGACAGGGGGGTGGTAAACAATGCGTGCATAGCCCAGCCATTTACCGCGAAGTACCCTCTCCTGGTGCCGACGTCGTTCCGCTGACGGAAGGCAACACGGATGGGCGCGATATTGCGAGGCGCCCAGACTTCCAGCGTGGTCTTATACCCTGGCATGGTGCGGACGCTCTTTTGCTCGGGAACCGGGAATCTCATGGTCGGCCAGCGCCACATGCGTGCGGCATTGGTCCTTGTCGGGAAGTCGGGATCCGTACCGAATGATGGTTACGATTCGTGAGAATCTGAACCCGCCATAGTATTCTGTGAAAGCCGACGAACAAGGCCGGTCAACCGCTGCGAGTTGGTGGAGCCAAGGGCGGGGGCCGAGGGGAATGTATCAGCAAAGCACGGGCCGGGCACAGTACCTGGACCTGTCAGGCGCTGAGCGCATATGAGGAATTTCGTTAGAATATCACGACGCGCCCGTTTACACACCCTGGTGGGAGCCTTATGCCCGATATTTGGCTCGTACGGATCTGTGCGGGGGGCGCGAGGTAACTCGCGTCCCTACCGCGAAACTTTGCTCGTCTGAGTTCTTCTCAGGTTGACCGCTAGGCGGACATCGTTTTCCCGTCCGACCCAGTAACGAGGAGCTAGCACCCCCTCAGTGCGGGGCTTGTTTGCGGTAGGGCGAACCTCGGTGACGCCACGTCACAGCCAAGCGGCCCTATAATCCGCTCTTGCTGTTATGGCCCACGACCGGGTTTGTACATGGTTACGACCGTTTGAATCATTCAATCGACAAATCCGGGCCTGTTAGAAAATACTCTGCCACGTACCGGGCCGCTTTCGTCTTCTCCGATGCCGAGTAAAGGCCGGCAGGCCACAACGCCGTGTTTCGGAATACGCGGTTTGTCTGGCGAGCTTTTTAGAAACCTTTCACCGCAGCGCGATCATCGCGACGTTCAGCGCTGCGTATCCTGCATTGAAATAGAGGATTTGAATGTTGGGCTCCTTCACGGGGCCAGTTGAGCGCCTCCGTATTTGCCGGAACGATGCAGGTGGCGTGTGTCTGCCGGCAATTTTTGTCGCCAGCAAGTTCACTGTGGGCGCATAGAATTGGGATGTCAAAGATCGCGTAATTCGAGGCGAGGCGATAGCCTTGTCCACTTCGCGATCGCCCGCTAGATTGCCCGCGGACGACGTCCCCTCTACATTTCCGGATCGAGCCTGATCGAACGATCTACTATTGCCTCGCTGGCCTCCGCCAAGTCGATACCGCTGGTCCGCCGATCCAGCATTGAGTGCCCTGTGCAACCTTGGTTTTCGCGACCCTTGCAGTGCCCGGGACAGAAATCTGCGTCAGGTTGAGCCCTTCTCGGAACTGACTGCGCCTTGCGCGTGCCGTCGGACCGCGTTTCGCTTCATACCGGCTCTCCAAAGACGTAGTGACCCGCTTCAGGACTTGCCGGAAGAGGGAGGCCTACTTTCCGCTAGCTGAGATCTGAATCACCAGCAACGAGCGATGCGTGCAGGCAACCCGATTGACTGAGCCGTTCTGCCCGCGACGAGGTCGACGACTCCGACCAGACCGGACTTTTGTATCGGTTTCGACAAGCCTAACAGGGCACGCTGCCCGCCAGTGTCCGACCCAACTGGTTCCGGTCACGACAGTAACCTCGACATCGACTGAGCCATTGTGTAGATTTTGACCACCACGCAGGCTTCGGAGGCTTCACCGGTCTGATGAGAGATCGAATCCTCGAAGCTCTCTCGTAAGTGCAGATCGTACTTCTTGCTCGTGCCTGCTGCGAGAGCGCTGACTATCTAACTTAGCCCGTCGCAATGAAAGGTACTGGCAACAGTCGGCGCAGCCATCTCGTGGGACGACCGATGGTTCATTAAATCGATCATTGAACGGATAATTTGTATATGCGGATTTCCGCCTCGTTTGTGTTTGATCACACGAGGAGCGTAATCATGGCAGGAATGGCTGCGAGCGGTCGAGGTTTGGCCGATGCCGGCGGGAGATTGAAACCCTGGTGGGCTCTTTCGCGGTCGAGGACCGAGCCGCGAGCCGTATCGCGGCGGGATGGCTGCTCTCCTATCGCGAGCACCCTCTTTTCGCGGTCGGGCAAAATTGGTGTGCATCACAGCGGTCCAGCGCTGCGTCGACGGGCCGGTGGCGTACGGCGCGCTGGCAGAAC
>Ga0179593_1184587_pt1 | contig 11962 bp, 11 predicted proteins | sample CZODoug2_1_08_16_FD_185931 | JGI IMG/M metagenome (GOLD analysis project Ga0179593, IMG submission 185931) | Vadose zone soil fungal communities from Angelo Coast Range Reserve, California, USA - CZODoug2_1_08_16fungal (PacBio error correction) | ecosystem: Environmental > Terrestrial > Soil >...
AACTCGGCAAACTTACGGATAGCGAGCTTAGAAAGGGACCAATCTGATCGGCGGGCCGGCAGGTCAAAAAATCTAAGAGGGGAGAATGAGGCAACTGAATTGCGATGGGCAGACCAGGAAATCGGTAGAGACATTGTGTACGGGCAAAAACCCTATGAAAAATTTTCTAAGGGTATCAGATTTAGGAGCCGCAATCATTTAAAAAATAGCGAGGCCAGCCGGCCCGGGAGCTGTCAACCTCTAACTAGAAAGATCGCTTTTCTAAAGGGGGACATTAACGAACCAGGAAAAAAAAGAGGTTTGTCTTCATCTATCTGGACAAGGGGGAGTGGGGTGGTGACTGGAGCATATCATTGGCCTAGACGGCGACAAACTGAGGCAAGTTTGGGGATGGACGTGGAGGAGGCTGCAACGGCCTCGGCGGCCCGCAGTTGGGATACTGGGGAAAGGGGCCTTCGGGACATGAACCAGTTTTGACGCCGTACGGCTTTAATTGCAAGCCAGAAAATCAGGAAAGCCCTGTTCGGCGGATGAGCTCAGGGATGCAGGGAGGAAGGATGCCTGGGACATGTTAATCGATGCCAGACATGAAAATACGACACAACAGCCTGCCGGAGCAAGTTATCGTATGAATGCTGTCATTCCAAGCAGGTGGTGCGCATCCGTAATAGAAGGAGTCAAGAGATTTCTGCCGAAAGATGGCGGGTGGGATTTGGCAAGAGGTGACTGGTATGGAGATACAAAAGGATCGACGAGGGCTTGACCGGTTGCGTGCAGAGAGGAAGGAGTCTGAGCGAGGGGAATCTACGGCGGCCAAGCAACGAGGGTTGTGGATGAAAGGAACGGTTTGGGTGCTCGAGAAGAGGGAAAGACGAAGGGATGAGATGGTGTTTCCGTTTTCTTTAGGAGGCGACGCTGCGGACGAGAGGAAGAATCGGGGTCATCAACCGTTAACTCATGTCATGGCTTGGGAATTTTGGGGGGCCCATGTCCGTAGTGGCAGCATACGCCGCTTTATAGCTATAGGGGGTGGCCAAGGCTGGTCAAGTTTCCACGAGAAGTAAGATTCTTTTCATCCTGTGAAAAGTGGGACTGATGGGGGAGATAAGGATAGGTTTTGGGGGGGGGGTTGCAGCACCGGTATGCGACTTCGGGAGGGCGATGATATGGAATCTCCAACTCTGTTCAGGGAATGGCACAGCGTTTAAGACAAGACCTGCACCCGACGTGTATAGAAAGAGAAAAAAAATTACGCGAGCGGTGGGTGGCTCCTCTAGTGGGAAACATGGAGGAACGACTGGAAGTGATCATCGGAGGCTAACACGCTTGGGTATGCGGGGATCCGAGCCTTCTCGAGGGCGGTATATTCCGAGGGAAAGAAGGGCATGCAGCGAGCGAGTGGGGCGCCCTATAGGAAGCTGGGGCAACCTGGGCGCGTGAACCCGGGGAGGGGGTTGCACTCTGCGACAAGCTGTGGATGAAAAAACGGAGATGTTAACCTTGTCCCGCTTAGACCCCTAAGAGAATTATCTGGAAAAAGTTGGAGGAGCCTGCAGAATGAATTTGGACTGGAGGACGGAGTCTCCAATACCTTCCATCATACTGATTATCGCAAAGGACAGGTTTCGGCAAGTGAATGAGGATCGACGGCAATGCGCTGCGCCAGCGGATACCTGGAACCGCGCAACAGGGAGAGTTCTAGCAGGAACCGTCGATCGAAAACCAAGGAGTCATAGAAAGGGAGAGCATGTCGACAGATTTTTAACCAACAAACGCCGGGAGCTCAGCGGGGGGAGGAAGAGCGCAGTGATGATGGACCGTTTCTGGTGATCGGCAAGGTTGAAGAGTGAGGTGGTTACGGCAGTAAGTCCGGGACGCCATCTCGGGGAAATACGCTGCATAAAAAACTTTCAAAGAATTAAAGGGGGAAAAACCGATCCTACCAACACAATCTCTAAAAAGGGGATAGTAGGGGGAATTGGTCAAGAAAGAAGAATGCTGTCCAAGTGTGATCAGGCATCCAGTAAAACGACTGAAGCTTGATTGAAGATGAAGCAATGAGGAGGGGGGGGAAATTTGATTCGCGACAGCAGGAAATGCCATGACGCGGGCAGCTGAAACAACGCTCCGAAAAGAACTGTTCCAAGAACTCAAAATAAGTTCAACATTATGTGGATCCACTAATAAAAACAGCGGGACAATCCGAGAGCTTGCCAAGAAACAAATTCAAAACTATAGAAAAAGTGAGAGCTTTCGAAGAAAGAGAAATGAGAAAAATGAACGAAGACACTAAAGAAGGGGCTGAATCTCATAAAAAACCGCCAAGGTACGTCAAGTCATTTTTGGCAGGCATGGCCAACAGAGGTATAAAGAAGAGCTTTGGGAAAGATGAAGACAGATCTCTCTAAAAACAACTGATTAGTAGGACCATGCTCAATGCACCGCGAATGATACAGATAAACAAGAAGGTGGACCGCTTCTCACACCTGCTTCGTCAACTTCGGAAGGAAGGGGAGGCATTCCGCATTAGGTTGTTGAAAATGCGTCTTCAGGGAAAGAAATGGAGTGCGAATCTCTCACGGGGTCCGGGGGGGGGTTAATTGATCAGGAAAAAAGAGAGAGCCGGATCCGATGTTGTTATCCTGTGAACGAAAGAAGGTGGCTTCGGCGAAAGGGGCCGTTTTCGTCTGGAGAGAAAAGTTTTGGGTGACGCTGGCCAAGGGAACATTGCCTGAGAAAAGGAAAGATCTTCAACTGTCCGCTGCCGAATGGATGAAAGCTCCATGAAGGTCATTCTTGGCGCTTACGGAGCAAACTTTTGACAGCCAGGAAGTGAACAAGGATATACGAAAGGTTACGATCTGTGTGTTGGGATAGGTTACATGAAAGGGCGAGGCGAGAGTTTTAAAGTGCGGCGAGTCAAGGGAGGGCCGGACTGCCAGAAGAGCCAGTAGAAGAAACCGAGTCGCAAAGGGAAAACACCAGCACAGTTTATCATCATGAGAGGGACTACTGCGAGAAAGGGCGCCCCGTCGTGTTGTGTCAAAAAGAGGGTCCGAAATGATCATGCAGGGTATGAAAGACATGGGGTGTCGAGGAACCGGAGGGATAGACCGAGCAAAAAAAGTTTGCCTCTGCAAGTATCAGGCTTCGGACATAGAAAGCGTCGAGAGATAGAAAATTTTCCGAAAAGGCCAGGGGGGCTATCCTCTCGGAAAGGATGGGAAGGTAAGTGGGACGAGTAGGAATTACCCGTCCATTCTATCAGTATCCATCAATCGGAATACGCTCGATGGGAAGGTCGGCAGCGAAAATTGAAAAAGGCCAAAACGGCAATGCAAAGAGGGTCGAGAGTTGGTCAGTCCCGTCCCATCGGGGGAAGAGCTAACCATTGTCATGCGCCGAGAGGGAAAACTCACAAAAAGCTCTCGAGATTACAGAGGGGAGACAGCAGGAATTGACAAAATAAGCTCGAGGTCCCATAAGACGTGGTTGCGCAGAGGGGTCAAACTGCGGAGGGTAGACAAGTTGAACACGAGTCGTTCAGAAAGGCATTCTATATTGTTATCGAAAAGTCCGGACATTATCGGAGTACACCGCTTGTGGACACATAGAGAATGGGAATTAGGCCGAGATTCCCGGCGTCGAACTCAAGGAGAGGGGTAGCCGCTCTGACAAACCCCACTCGCGGAGGGCCATCCCGTACGAAAGTAACGTAAGGAAAAAATATTTCCTGCAGCGGGGGAAAAAAACTTGACATCCTTTGACAAATATCGATAGAAGCTTCTGGGGGGGGGAGGGAGGTCCCGGTGAACCAAGTAAACAGAATACCTGAGAAACTGTATATACCCTAGTAAGCCAGCTAGTAAAAAAAAGCAAACATCTGAGAAGGATCAAAACAGGAAACCATCATCGGAATCCTGTAAAAGTCAGGGAAGTTTAGCGAGCCCACACCCGTTCCCATGCACAACGCTGAAGTTCAAGAAACGTTGCCCGCCTATGCGAGAGACCCCACTCTAATATTGGAGAGAGTCAGGAAAAAGGCAGATCCCGAGGACTATTCTTTTGTCGAAATGCGTCCATAACGGCCTAGTACGCAATGAGGGTATGAGGGTAAACAGGTGGGGAGACTGGGCCTGAATATGGGCAAGGGCGGAGTGGCCCGTAATGGGATTGGGTAAGTTGAAAGATTTGTCCCAATACCCCAAAGCCCGTCGTCTCGAATCTAAGGCCGAGGAAAGCGCCCACACCTGACTGAACTCATTGAGCAACTGATGCCGGCATGCTGTGGGGAGGGTAAACTGGGGCAGTCTGTACAGTGAACCGCCGGCCCCAGACATCCTGGAAAGGGGGGATAGCAGAATTCCGCCGAACAGGTGGGGGTCGATAGAAGCAGAAAGCGTAAAGGGGGAAATGGCCAAGTCTCATCGATACCTTATCCAACTCAAGGAGCCGGGCCAGGGGAGAGAACCGAAAACCGGAGAAAACAGAGGAAGACGAGTAATCAAGAGGTCGACAAAGTGAGCTGGCCCCGAAAGCAACCATCCGTGTCCGAGATAGATGAAGACAAAAAACAAATCAAGTTTCCGGGCAGGGGTCATGATTAGAAATCGATCGCAGGTCTATTCGCGCTGTGGGACCAATCCCGGCCCGCTCAGATTGAGAGGGTGGGAAACTGATAGCGGATAAATCAGGATCCGCTAAGTTCAAAGGGGAAACGGCCACAATGGCTTCCAAGACGGAATTTGGACCCATCTGAGAAGAAAAGTCGCCTGTTTCCAGCCGTAACGAAAAGGGGGAGGGGAAACCGGCCCGATCGCCGCTGGTCCTTGATACAGGAGGACTTAGCGTGCGAGGTTGCGAAACCATTGGGGTTGAAAAAGGAAAAGCAGCTGGGCTTTGATTCAGATGAAAAATTGTGGTTACTTTCAAAATATAGGGAACCAAGTCGTGGATGGTCTGAAGAAGGAGGAGCAAGAGCATATCATAAAGACCGAGTCAGCAAAGATCAAGCAGGTCTAACCTCAAAAGACGATCCGTTAAAGCAGAATGGTAGATGAGTATCGCTCAAGAAACTCACTGTTAGACTAGGTCGTGCTCGGGAGGCCGCTGGCAACACAGCGGGGAAAAATAGTGGCACGCTCCCAAACTCCGCCGAGCGTTATTGAGAGCTTAAGAAAGGGAGGGACTAAGGACTAAAGTGAGGGATCATGTGAAAGCGAGCAGGGAGTTCTGGGGAGTCTCGGAGTCCGGGTGTAGTTACAAAGAGAGTTCCTGCGGCGTTTCCAAAAAACACTAAGTTTATGAAAAACTCCCGGAAAGAAAAGGAAAAGGAAAGCTGTCAAAAGTGCTGTTTACGCTGTCGAGTGAGGAGGGGAGGGGTTCTCATCGCGAGTCGGCGATCTCAAAAAGGATCGGAGTAGGCATAAGAGACTTAAGGTCCCGAGCGGTCAAACACGGGTGGCCCGAAAGAAAAAAATTCAAGTCGATCCAAAAATTCCGACAAACAATACAAAGCCCTAGGAGGTACAACAAAAATGCACTCGAACCTTCTAAGGGGCTGCCACGTACAGAAGAATATGGGGGGTCTTCATATGACACAGAACGGTTGGATCGCGGAATAAGTGGGTTTGCTCAATGAACGATTCTGAAGCAACCGGGAAGGGGCTACATGGACAAGGATGGTCACTACGCAGTATGAGGTGTCGTCTGAGCGCGGCATGGGAAGGGTGATCTATCAACCACCAACGAGGAGTAAAAGATATATATCGGGGGAAAATTAAAGACATCCCGGCACCTCATACAAACGGGATGGGTTAAAGGGAAGGGTATTCGACCGAAATGCGGGGGCTTATGAAAGGAAGTGTCAAACCAAAAACTATAGTCCGCGATCACAAAACTTTGGGCATAAGAAAAACAAACAGGCTTGAAGAAAGACCACTAAACGAAAAGAGTTCGAGTGCATTGGGGGGTGGAAGAAGAGGGGACGTTAATTTTTTTCTATTGTATCGAAGGACTTTGATCTCCGGAAAAAGTTTGGAATGAAGCGGCCCTTGAAATTCAGGAAGCCGCATAAAGAGGCGAATCGTCCTGAAACTGGTGGAAGGGGCGCCAAAATCCGGGAGAAAATACAGGCTGTACACACGACTAAAATGGGCCCGAGGCATGGGTACCGTAGTGAGGTAAGAGAATTTGAAACGCCGGCAGGAACTCTCAGGGACAAAAGGAGACGATGAGAGAAGACAAAGGGCCGATGCACTGAAAAATAGCAACGGCTTCATGCGTCTCAACGCGCTCTGAAGCTCACTGGGAAACGATAGAGCAGGGGGAATTGGAGTATCTAGATTGGAACCAGCTTTGGGCGTGGACAGATGAATAAAGACCTGAAAGAATCTAAAGATGTGGATGGGATAGGCTTATCGATCATGAGTGGTGAGAAGGTCGATTGGGTACAGCTGAGACCTGCTTGCTCGATGGGATTGGCAGCACGGGATTATTCTAGGCCTCGAATTAAGACCGAGAGATGGCCAAATCAACGACTTGTTAAACGAGAGGAAGTAAAAAATATCCCTAATGACTCAAGCCCATCTGCTGAAAGACTGGGAGGCAACCCTCAAGCACGCTTACGGATCGCGCAGGCGCCTGAAACAAAAAAAAAAAAGAAACTGGCGGACGGCAGGTCAGAAACACGGCATAGAGGGAGTTAAAAGGAGAGAAGAAATTGGCGATGGGGTCAAATACGAAAAGTCAGGGGAAGCAAAAATTGGCCAACAAAACTTTGGACTCTTGCTGAAGCGATCAGGCTTTAGGAGCCGAGGAATCAGGTGCAAAAGAAAAAGAAGACGGCGGGCGGAACAGGAGCTGTCAAAGAAGAGACTCGGAAGTCTGGTGAAAATCCCTGCAACGAAAAGACAGACACACTGGTTTGTCTTCAAATGGCCCAAGGAGTGGGTGCCTTGCGGGAAACAGCACTTGGGAAAAACCGAAAACGGGCCCAGATGGCGGACCGCAACGGTTGCGTACGGGCGGATTTAGAGCACCGAACGGACGCCCCTGAGAGGTGGAAAGAAGGGATAAGTGAAAGACGTGTGACATGGAAGAAGAGTACTCTTTACTGGAGATCCCAGCCTAAAAATCTTCCCATGGCGGCGAAGGAGGAGGGAGCGCCGGATGCCTTGGGGGAAAGGCGGGAAAAGGAACCACTGAAAGTAACCAGACATCTCCGGGACGGAACAAGTGGAGGATAACAGACTTTAGATTAAAAGGGTTAATCGATATCCCGGTCCTTCAAAAGGGGGAGGTCGCCGCCACGCCGGGCTTTGGGAGTGGGTTAAATTGGGGACTTGAAGGACGTCTGGCCCAACAAAAGAAAGACTGGTATGGGGGAAATCGTTGAATGCACCGCAGCTCTGGGAAGGTCGGAGAGGAAGGGATTCGCGCTAGGGAGAGGGTTCATGGGGAACGAATGCGTACGGTTCGTGTAGAGGAAGACTTGGGGTCCTCGCTCAATTTGTTCTGCGAAGCAAGAGGGTATGACTGTTCTGAGGGGTGGAAGATAAAAACGGGGTTCTTGAGAAGTAACAAGCTTGCTAACTATCTGAAAAAAACTCGGTCTACCAACCGGGTCCCGAAGAAAAAAAAATGTTCATGGGTTGAAACGAACGGGAAAAAGGTAATGCGGCCTAAGCAAAAGGGTTTTGTGTTTTGTTTGTTGTTTTCTTTTTTGTCCTGTTCTTGTCGTTGATTTTGCTCCGCTGCATAAAGCTATATTGTGACCACGTTCTGGGAGAATTGCATAGCTGCCTGAAGAAGAGGTCAGAGGTTTCCTGCGAACAGGGAGTGGCAGAGAAGCTGGGGGGTTTGGTACACCGGGGTTCTTGACGCTTAGGAATTCGCGGTGGAATCCGACGAACTAATTCCTAATGGAAAAAGGAATCAACGGGGTGGGGGGCGTGTGGGTGCGGGGGTACGATAATTGACACCCGGAATTTATCGAGATAACCAGCGCGATCGGTTTATAAAAGAATTAAAAACAGTTTCGACTACACAAGGAGCCATCTCGCAACAACCACGCTGGCGTATCCTCCCTTTCCGGCTAGCTTAAATGTAAAGACGATGTAAGAAGTCTCGAGAGGTGGCGACCGAGGATGCGCTGAAACCTGGGCCGTCGGGAAAAATGGACGGGGGGATTTCAAGTATAGACAGCAGGGGTTACGGGAGTGGAGGGGGGACACCCTTGGGTAAATAAAAAAGCCGAGAGTATCGCAGTTTTTGAAGTATCCGGCGAGAATGGAAGTTTTACTGAAGGAAGTAACTTCCAATCAAAGAGAGGAAGGGGAAGCACCGGCATTTCAGGGGCATCAATGGACGATCTCTCAGACACTTAAGGAGGGCTTCTATACCTTGACCGCGCAAACGGTGGCTAGGGGAACAAAAAAGGACATAGACACCAATGTAGGACATAGAGGAGAAGGTCGGACGATGCAGAAGACCAAAAAAAAACACACTTTCTTCCAAAGCTGGTCGAGCAGGAGAGCATTGGATGGGTGAGGTCTGTTGTCGCTGCAGTTGCTACATCAGGATAGATGGGTCCAGGGAAGGGGTTCCGGTCCAATCGAAAGAAGGGGACGTAAAGGAAGAAAAGAAGTCAAACAGAAGCCAATGGACCCAGTAAGCAAACAACACAAGCGCGCTATCCCCGCGAGGGGATCTGGAATTAATAGCTGTCGGTCCAAAGTGTGCTCCAAAGTCAGCAAAAAGTGAACTTGATGGAGCTGATCCATTCAAGGTTCAAGTGATAAGAGAGAAGAGCGAAGAGGCCAAGGCCCCTGCAGCGGGCTGTACCATCATAACCAGTGGAAAACTACGTAACACCTAAACAAACATACTAACACACTAACCGTCATCAAAATCTCTTTAACTCCTACATTCTCGCAAAGGTGTGCGTCCAAGTAACACCATCGGGAGACCCCGAACAAAAAGAGTGCAAGATACCTTGTGTCAAAACACTATCCGAAACCCGTGTGTGACGCAATTCGCAGAGGACTGCTCCATGAAGCATGTCGAATACAATCAAAAAAAAGAGATAATCGCATACAACCTAAAACGCAGGTAGTAACAGGGTGGCAGCGGGCCAACAGAGTGGGGAAAGGAATCCTTCGCCGGGGCCAAGCAGGAGCATTGCTCTCTCAAAACCAAATAGAATGATGTTCAATAGATAGTCAGGCTCAGCTTGCCCCCGGCGAAGGATAAAGTGGGTAGGGGCCAATCTGGTTGGCCGCCGTGCTCACAAAAAGTGCCGTCCAAAAAAAAGGGCAGGTTCTTTTTGTATGGCGTAGGAGAAGACCATGATTGGGGTTGGGAGGGGTGGGCTCATCAAGGAGACAGGGAGAGGGCTGGCAAAAATCTAATGGAAGAGTGTTTTGCCGGTATCGGGGTTGCAAAAGGAGATCGGATCATATACCGGGGTTGGAATGGGGGTGTCGAGACAAGAATTTGGAAACGTCTGGGAGAGGGGTAAGGTTTCGGTCGAGCGTTTTGACCTAGTCAATCGGGGAAGGAAAGTCGGCCCTGAATCTTCGCGAAGTTCATGGCCATCTGCACGAGGATGCAGCTAACATCAAGCGTCAAGTGAAGTGCTGGACCGGGGATGCACGACTTTGTCCCCTTATGAACGGACCTAAATTAGCTAAAGAGGGCTAGCCGCGCTTGGGTTGGGAGGATCATCCAATTGGGGGTCAGGGAGAACATGTTTAGGAGGCGTTGCGTGCTAGTTGGGGGAAAACTGGCCGCAGAAAGGGAAGCCGAGGCGCCCTGGCTGCGACACCAGCACAGGACTAAAGCACTGACCAAGGCGCGACAAATCTTGCTCCCAAGCGGGGTGTTGGGAAGGAGAAAAAAGGAATCAGTAGGAGTGACTACCTGGGTTGATGGGAATTCCTGGAGGAGCGAAGAGCCCCGGTTGACAGGAAAGGGCAGCTGTAACAAGCGACTGGCGTCCGAGAGAGGCGGGGACAATGGGAAAATGTGGTGAACAGAAATGCCGGGGGAAGAGACTCGCTTCCGTGGGAGGATGGGAAGGAAAGGTGACGATGGGATGAGAGTACAGTACAATTCCATTCTGAAGATGGAATTTACGCGGGGTAAAAAATTTGCTATCAGCTCGTCGGAGGTTCTCAGGAGGACAAGGTTGAACATATCACTTCCAGGCAAATCGGTTTTGGTGTTATTACTGGTGGAACGAGACGAGTCCAGACAAAGCGGGCATAAGCCCATGTTTTCACGCCGCGAAATTCATAACTACAAGCGTGTTGACGTGCGACAGCGGCATGACAGTGGGGTGACAGTCTAGGAAAGGAAACAGACTAGAGGGTCTTCTGAAGCTCCGGGACCAAAGAAAGTGGGGTCGGAGGGACAGTCTTAGTCCATCTGTCAGTTATGGGAAACGGACAAGTTGGTGGGAAAAACGGATGGAGGAAAAAACTCAGAGATTTGTTATACGTGTCGGTAGAAAGAAAGTCCCGGGGGGAACAGGAGAAGAGTCGAAAAAGGGCGTATTAATCGTGAAAGATACGGCACATAGGAACTTGGTAGGTCAGCGGAATTGAATGGAATATAAAGAGACGGGCAAGAAGCTGTAACGGGCTGAAACAACGAAAAATGTGGCATCAGCATTTAAGATTCAAGCCGGAGCCGGAACAAGTACTGAAAGAGAGCTACCTGAAAGACTGTGGCAACGTGAAAACCATAGCCTGAAAAAGTAAAAGAGATCGGGGGGAGCGTAGGAAAAAGCTTCCCGTGAACCAATGAAACCGCCGGAAAGATTAACTTTGAAAGCGGGCAGATAGTTCGGCGAGAGGGGACGCCGTCTCACAATAACCATGAAAATCACGCGAACTGGTCCGTCTAATGAGTTGATCTATCAAACAAACGTTCCTCATCACAGGCCTTGCTCGTGAAAAGGAATGGCGCCGCAACGGAGCGCTCTAAGTCCAAAACGAATTTCCATAAAAACGGTAAGAAAACCATAAGCCCTCAGTCAAGAGGAGGGTGGCAGCGTCCAGGCTGACCGAATTGTCCCGAAGAACACAAAAAAAGCAGTGGGGCTGGCCAGGTCTCGTGAGACCGGATATCGAACTAAACACGAGTCAAGGGACACCGGCATTGGAAAGGAGGTGTGAACCGTCAAGCTGTTGTATTGGGTTGCAGGAGGGGAATAGAACCGCGAGCCGGGGCCCCAGGCAGAGGCAAAACCTCATCGGCAATGTCAAAAGCAGAATTGTTAGATTGGAAACAAGAAAGCCGTACGCGTACCGGGCCAGGTCCCGGCCTAGGCTACCGTTCACACATCAGGGGCGCCGGGCCGGTCGGGGAAGCATCCAGGAGAAACCGTGAGGCCGACGCTTCGCAGAAGTCGGAGGGTGAGTGCCGCAAGCACACGCAAGGTTGGCCATATAGTGAAAACCTCTGTTCCGTTCGGGCATTTAGAATCGAGTTCGAAAAGTCAGGACGAGTCGCGGCATTGGGGTACCGGATCCCCCCGGGACCGCCTCTGCTCTGGGGGAAGATTCAAGAGTAGAAGGATCCGTCTCAGACAAGGGGCCAATGTAGGGGGTTGAAAGGGGACAAACTGAGGAATAGGAGCGAAGGATGTTGACCCCTCGCAATGCGAGAACCTTTTGAAAAAAAAAAACGAGCCGGTTTCTTGACAGGCGTCAATACAGTAACGCGCACGTGGGCCTGTTTCCTGAGGAATAGCAGATCCTTATAAGGAGGGGGAGACCCAGTTTTTTTTAAGCATCAAGAGGGGGCTTGCTTCCGGAGTGCAGATTGGGTGTGACGTATGAGAAGGGAGAAACAGAAGGGAATGAAGGCTCTAGTTAATCGAGGCTACATACGGTGTTAGCAATAAAGAGCAAGATGTCTAAAAAATCTAATAGAAAAGATCGAGGAGCGTAGGAAA
>Ga0179593_1353635_pt1 | contig 11962 bp, 15 predicted proteins | sample CZODoug2_1_08_16_FD_185931 | JGI IMG/M metagenome (GOLD analysis project Ga0179593, IMG submission 185931) | Vadose zone soil fungal communities from Angelo Coast Range Reserve, California, USA - CZODoug2_1_08_16fungal (PacBio error correction) | ecosystem: Environmental > Terrestrial > Soil >...
CACAAACAAGACTTTGCCAAAGCGGAAAAAAGGTTGGCGGAGGAGGGTGCTATAAGAAGAACTAGTCAAAGGAGGGTCGAAGTGTGACCAAGCCAAGCGACCCTCCTCATTGGGAGCTATCAAGGAAAACACCCCCAGCAAGCCACGACCGCTATTTCCCTGTGGTGGGAAGGAAAAGAGAGATAAAACATCTGAAACTGGGGGAAAGTGCAGTAGGTCAAGATTTGCGGGGGGGGATCGGAGAATAAAAAGACGGGGAAGGGTTGCAGGAATGCACAGCCCGGGAATCCGCTGTGTACGCTTCGAAGGCAGTGAACAGTCTCTGAAGAGGAGGCAGAAGGATGGGATTGCCCAAAAACATGAGGGGCCACATAAATGTCAAAGGAGAAGTAGGGTGCAAAGGACTAGGGGCTGGAGAGGGATTGAAGCCCTTATAGGCGAGGAGAAAGACATCCGTCGGATTGAGTTCCAGGAAAAAGGAAAAATCAGCGACACATACATGATAACCGTGTATCACCACGAGGGGGAGGGCGGAAGCAGTCGTTGAAGATTGGACGGAGCCGGGCAGAAGGGCGCAGGGGGGAAGCGATGGCCTGGTCCAAAATTAAAATTAAGCAAACAAGGGAAACCAACCTTTGCAGGACAAAAGAGCAGTCGGGCAATGTGGGTGAGTGGAGAGTACATTGAGGGAGACGAGAGAGTCCGCCTCAAGGGAATTCCTGCAGGGGGAAGAAAAAGACGGAAAAATAGTGTCCGAGGCGTAGCTTTTGAAGAAAGAAAAACGCAAAGCTACTTCAGAAGATCGGACGGGGAAAAAATGAGGGAAGCGCGAGTAGGAAGGCAAGCACTTCAAACATAACCCAATGTGGCATACAGGGGGGTCGCCAAGAGATAGACAGAGGGTGGTCGCGGGACGAGGTACGGAGGAATACGGGCAAAAAGTTGACAGAAGAAAAGTGTTCGAGGCGGTGTTTTGCCACGGGGAAATTTGGAGCCGGGGGGAAGGGTCTCACAGAAGGTTGATAAGGTAGAAACAGGGGAAAAGGTGGTCGGGCTGAAGGTAAGGGGAGAAAACCAAGTCTATGTTTTGCGTAAGAAACGTCGTCTCGGAATTGGAAGTATTGCGGGGGAAAAAAAAATTAGGGAATTACATGAAGAGAGAAAAAGACCTGTGCCGCGAAAACGCGTCAAAAAGAAAAGGGAGTGGAAAAAATAAGCAGATGCGATGGTGGGAAGGGCAGCCCCCCCGCGAGAACGGAAAAACGACCGTGAGAGACAAAGAAAAAGGGTGCGCCGTGATCAAAAAGAACTGTAACGGAAATTCAAAGGGAATGGGGGGACAAGGCGCTGGCCGAACAACGACGCCTTGCTAAAAAGGGAAAAAAACAAAAAAAAACTCTGAAGGGCTTCTTCAAAAAGAAAGGAATAGGGGGACGCAGGAACCGCCCGGAAGAGCGGGCAAGATAATGGGGCGTCAAAAAGAAAAGGAAATGCTAAAAGACGCGGGAAACGGCAGGCAACCCGAAATGCTCTTTGGAGGAAATTGATCCAGACAAAAAAAAGAAAAGAGTACCACACCGGGCGGCGAAGGGGGCCTTCCCCGGAAAGGGGAAGAAAACGCCAGGGGGTCCCAGGCATCGGAAGAGAGCGGACGTATCTCGTTTTGGAGAAGAAAAACGGGGGGACTCGCCGAGACCCACCCCAACTACTGCCCGAGAGGGGCCGGAATGGATGGCTAGTTTAGTAGGGGGAGATCTAAACCCATCAGGGGAAGAGGGGGGGGCTGCTACGACTCACTGACAGATACCAAGGTGAGATGAGGATGCCACAAATCTAAGTACAAAGGACCTCCTGTGACCAATCAAGACCAGTCCCAATCTCCCTTGAGACGGTAGGGGGATTGGGTGTGACGGGAAGGGCCCCGCAGGAGTGTTCAAGGGGTACGGTGGGGCGGGGTGGGTAAACCGGATCCACGGAGAGCGAAAGGGGCCTTCTGCTTCATGTGCAAGAAAAAAGACAGCGAAGAGGAAGCCGCGAGATCGGGAAACAGCTTCCAAGCGAAGGCCAGAGCAGGCCCCGACCAGGACGGCGAGGCATGGGGGGGAAAAGTGAACGTGCTCCAACTATAGGCTGGTTACTTTGCGGTAAAGAGTAAGGACGAAGTACGGGGACAAAGGGGCCATAAGAGTCTTTGATCTCAGGGAGGGACTGGTACTGTGAGGGACACAGCGGGGGAGCGAAAGAAATTCTGAGTTTCAGTGACGAACGAAAAAAAAGCTGTCAGTGCGGTTGGATGGCGGCGTGGGGATGCAAAGAAAAAGGAAAGAGTTTATCGAGCGTACGAAGATGCTGCAGCCATGGTGGGGTGAGCATCAGTGCGCATCGGTTTACGTCCCCCATAGTAAACAAAAGGGCCTGTCCGTCGGGGAATGAGCGAAGGGTCACCTGCATTGAAAGCTGATCTACCAGTGAGGTGCCCAGTGGGCAATATACTTGAGTATGGGGCACAGGGGAAGGAGTGGGCGGTCTTCGGAGGAGTAGAATGAATGAAGGTCTGGGCGCGTGACAAAAATGGGGGCGCGAGAAAAACAGTAGGCGTCCTTCCACCAACCCCCCGGACCCCCAATGGGCGGCACGTGGGTCCGTATTTTGAGGCGTTTGAAACGCGAAAAAGCGGCAAAAGCGTAGGTTCAGAATGACCAGACCGGGACAAAAAGGATTGGTGACTTAATCCATAACAAATGGGGGGCTCAAGTAGGGGGTGAGCGGGGGGGGCCAGGAGAAAAATGGGGGGAACCAGGTTCTCATCGACCTAGCAAACGATCGGACTGGCGGGCACCACCACGTTCAGGAAAAAGAGGTGCCGAAAATCGGAAGGAGGGGATGATTAACCATTGCCGTCTACTGCCAGAAGTAAAGAACAAACCAAAAACACGACAGGGTGGACGAGGTGGAAACGACTGTCGGGGTGAACTTCTCGGAAGGAAGCAGGGAACCCTCGCCACGAACAGGTGAACACGCCTGCTGGATGACTCACGGAGATCAGAATTCTAAAAAAAATGTGGTTCATCTTCTAGGGAAATTTTGCCAAGGACACCGGCACAAAGCAATTGTGGAAACAACGGGGTAGTCACCACGACGTTTCTTAGGGGGGTCGGGGGGGGTGACTCAGCGAAAACCACTTGAAAGGACGAAGAGTCCTGCCGAACAAAGAGCAAAGGAAGTATGCGGAAATTTAACTTCCTCAGTCAAGGGGGACTTCAGCGCGGCTTTCGAGTAGCTTACGGAGGAGTAAGCAGGGAGAGTTAAATAAAGCAAGATGAGGTCGACTCAGTGACCAAGAAGCCAGAAACTGGACTTGTCAGCCTCGAGATGCGGTCAAGAAAGAAAGTCAGCAGGAAAAAGCAAACGTGTGTAAGCATTGCGCAGGAAAAAGAAAAGCGGGGGGGCTCCTCTCTATTTAGAAGAGCGACAAGTGTGGGAAGCCTCGAACTGAAAGGCAGCGAAAAGGCTGCGGCAGGGGGGGTGAGGGCCCTTGAGTCCGTCGGATAAGAAGAAGTCCGACGGGGAAACACGGGCGTATGCGCTTGGGATTTGCCCCAAAGAGAGGACGCAAACACACGGCCTCGGGGCGAAGGGGGAAGAGACCGCGAATGCTTAAAAAGGGCAAAGACCCTCCCCGCAGGCGAAAGGCGATACTAAGGTAAAGATTGAGCGTGACCTGCGCAAGCTCGCAACATCGCCGGAGAGGTTGTGGGGCAACGATGCAGGTCCACTTTCTTAAGAAGAGTAAATGGGTGAAACTGCAGGACCCATTCTTCACAGGTTGGCCAGAAGACGAAAAGGAACAGGGGGCGAAAAACTCACGTAAAGGAGAGAGAAGAAGGGGGGGGTTACGGACTAGCCACAGAATCACGACCTTTTGGGCAAAAAGCGAAGCGCTGCGCGACTCCGACGTAACTGGATGAAGGGGGGCGATAGAGGGAGACCCAGCTTCACCGGGAATCTATTAACCAAAAGGGAAAAAAACACAGGAGAAAAAAACCGCGCGGCGCGCCCGCTCGAATCAGGGAAGCGACGAGGTGCTTTGGCCGATAGGTAGACAAAGGAGTCGGAGGAAACCTTCGCCAAACTGAACTGAGGGCGAAAGGGGTCGAAACTCATTTTGCGTCGAACCTGCACCGGGAAAAGAAACATGCATCCAGCGCCAGCATGCCGAGGCACAGCTAGCAGGAGGGGAGCAGGTTCGCGAAAGGGGCGCAATACCTGGAAAGCGACAAGGAGTGAAAAAAAAGCGCGTCATAGAAAGGGGTGCCGTCATACGACCCCCCAGAGACAGTTGGAAAAAAAGTCCTTATTGGAATCTTCCTCGGGAAAGCAGGAAAAATAGGGTCATCAAACCCAACCGGCGACGCAAACCTAAAAGAATCGAGTTAACTCAGGAGTTTTTAGAACGTCCCAAAAGAGGGAATGGAAGTCCAGCAAGATTACAAAAAGCCGATTCGGGGGTGGTGGGGAAAAAATGGGTTCAAAATGGCCGAGCAAGACGACCAGGAAGAAAAGCACAAGGTGTGAAGCACCTTTGACGGAAGACCAATTAAAAAACTCGTTGATCTTAGTGCCGATTGAAAAGGGGAGGCTGTAACGGAGGAGGAACACACGAGAAGGGGAAGAAAAATCGAAGAAAAAATGGGACCTCTATAGCCCCTCGTGCATCAAAAAAATATCTGAAGAGTGGCGGGAAGGAAGACAAAGCGGTGTCGCGTGCGGAGGATGCTGCGGATAAGGCTTCAAAGAGAGAGGGGGGGAAAAGGGAAAGAAGGAAAGCGCGTCCTGAGAGAGGGCAACCTATAAAGTTCCAAGGACCACTAACCCGCCTCTATACAACAACAAAAGGAAAGAAGGAAAAGTGGAAAAATTCCCCATTAACACGGTCGAAATGGACCAGGATCTCTAGGACCGTTCCGGCCAATGTGCGGCCATTGCTGCCAGAAACCGAGGGAACGGAAAAGATGGGAAAAAAAGAAAAGACCTGGATCTTTATCATAGAGTGAACAAGTGGTTCAAAAGAGCGGGTCGCGCAAGGGGCTGGGAAAGCAAAAACGAGGACCAACGAGAACGTAAGAAAATCAGAAAAGGAAAAGCTCGTTGTTGTCAATCTCCTAGGAAACGGACTTCAGACCAGGGGCTGAAGTCAGGGCGTGGGGAACATCGAGGGGGGGGAGCGGTTCTCAGAAGAACGATGTAAAGGAATAGGAAAACTCACCCCCCAAACCGGAGGGCTATCGTCAGCCCTCATCTCTAGAAGAGAGAGCTGGCAGAAGCACAACAACAACAGAGAGAAAAAAACGATTCGTGCTAGTGGATAGGTGGGGTGTAAGTCGTGTGGAAGGGAGCAGCGGCGAGGGTCAATTCACCGTGGTCCCGTGAGAGGCAGAGAATGTCCGGGGCAAAAGTTAATGTCAGTGTGTCTGGGGGGGGGGGGTGCGGGAAGAAGCGCGGTGGTCGGCTGAACGCGGGGGGGGGGGGGGGGGGGGGGGGGGGGGGGGAGGGGGGGGGGGTCTCGTCACGCTCAAGGACTTCGACAGCAACCTGAAAAAAAAAAGAAGTCCTGTTCCAAGATGAGGAGGTGTGCAAAAAAAAGCCTGCGAGAGTTCGTGTCTTCGATGTCTTGGGTTCTCGCGTCGGGGGGGAGGGGGAATCGCAAAACTATTCTCGCAACAAAGAAAGGAGCGACGATCTGTATGAACGGTGCACGCGAGGCTCAAGAAAAGAAAGGATAGTGATGAACTCAAGCGACAGAAAGGGGGCAGCAACTTGCCCACAGTGAGGGGCCAACTCGAGGATCCTGTCACGTTTCGAAGGGGGGTAATGGGGGGACTGCTGGGCGAGGCGCTGATAACCTTCTGGGTGGAGGATGGGGGAAAGCTCGGCGGGGGAGGGGTTGGCCCCGGGGGAAAGGCGTAGAAGGCGGCTTACCCTGAGATAAAAGCAGGAAGGAAAGGACTTTGTCATTTGCCACTAGCAGACTACCCTATCGCGAATAGCCCGTAAGACAAAAGTCCCGAGTTGGTTGGGAGGGAGAGGGCAAGAGATCTATCTTCTTGAAAAGGATTGGCTACTAGTAGGATCGGAAGCACGATTCTTGACGGAAACCTTCCGCGTGCTGTTCCTCGAAAAGGGTCATAAGAACAGCAAACCGTAAAGAGGAAAGCAAAAGAACGAGGAGAAGGGGATCCTGATTCTACAAGGGGAATGGGGAAAGGCAGGTGCACGAGGTGTTCAACTGGGCAGGGTCTAGAGGCGGAAAAGTGGGGCTCAACGAAAGGAAAAAGGGAAAAGTCTGCTCGACTGGCGGTAGACACGGTCATAGACAAGGGGAGAAAAAAAAAGGTACCCACTCGGAGGGGGGAACTCGATAAGCTGAACTGCGTGGCGCGAAAAAAAGGGGAGAACGAACTGCAAGTCCGGACCAAAGGCCGATCCCAACGAAAAGGGACGAGGTCCACTGCGGTTGGCGTCGGAGGCACAACGTGAGGACTCGAGAAAAATGAAAATTGGTCCTCTTGCGTGCGAAAGCAGGAGAAGCCCGAGTCAAGCGGGCACGCGTGGACGCGGACACTAAAGGGCGCTGTCGGCCATGCGGAGATGCGGGGAAAGTGTGCGCGCAAAGGATCGAAAAAACGGCAGACCTCACTTTGCAAGGGGGAATCACTAACAATCGATCACGATCGGGCAAACATTGGGAGCAGCTGTTCTATACCTTTCTTCGTACCGGGGTCGACGTCTTCTTACCTAGAAACGGAAGGGGGAATGTTCTTACCTGTGCAAGCGCTGGTTGAGAGAAGACTAGACGATGTGGAAGAGAGATAGTTCCAAATCACATTTTCAAAAGGAAAGGAGTGATAGAGAACGCTAGGGATAACCTCGGGCAAAGAGATCTTGAAGGAAGCGAAAAGAAACACGGGAAGAAGGAAGTGCGTTTTTCGCACGTTCGCGGCGAGAGGGGCAAAAAAATGTGAAGGGGGACTCCGCTACATCCTTAAGAGGACCGACGGAGGGAAGTGTGGGCCGAGGAGCAACCCACCCAAGACAGATAGAGAGATGTTCGCTCGATTTTCAAATCATCAATATTGAAATTCTGGAATCGCCTGAATACAGGAGAGCGTTTTTCACATGGCTGAAAAGAGAAGAGGTCCTATGAGTTCTGCAAAAATATTAAAGTGGGCATGTACAGCCGTTGGGGACAGAAAAAAAGGGAAAAAACGGACTTTTCCCGAGAATTCCTTTCAAACAACCCAGTACGAAGAATGTACCCAAGGGAAAGAAGACAGGTTGCCGATCATCAGAAGAGACAAGAGTTGGGCCCCGACGGGGAAAACGGCGGAATACAGCGCGGGGGAACGCAGCAAGAGGAAAAACCGTCTATCTACCTGTTGAGTGGACGATGAGTCCTCGCAATCTCGAGGGTAAAAGACATAGACAATGGCCGAGGTGGACACTGGAAAAGTAGCTCCGCCCCGCCAAGAAACAGTCACTCCCGAGTATTCCTCACTTAAGGCCAAATGCGCCAGTCCGCGCGGCCAGGGGAAAGTGAAATAAAACGGATTCAGGGTATGAAGTCCATGGCCGAAAAGACTGATTAATTGAGTGAGGACAATGGCGGCTTGTCCGTACGGTCCATTTTCATGTTCTCTTGCTCAAAAAGAAAAACAAGAAAAGAGAAACGTCGTGGGTGAGCAAAAAAAAAAGTTGGCACACACTTTTCAGGGGGACAGATTCCGTTGCCAACAGTGCCACCTAGAAAAGGGCCAAGTCCTGTGGATGAATGCTGGGATCGGAGGGAGTTAAAAAAAAAAAACTTGAACGCGTCCAAAAAAAAGGGAGAGGGATCATTTTCGCCCCAAAAAAAAACCAAAAAAAAAAAACCAAAAAAAAGAAACCCACCAAAAACCACCCAACAAAAAAAAACGCCCACAGAAAAAAAACAACCAAACAAAAAAAAGAAAAAAAAAACAAACAAAGATCGCTTCCGGAGGGGAAACAAAACCCTAGAAAACACTACCGCAGGTCGAAAAAGAGACAACCCGTTTCTGGCTTGCGCCGACCGAAGGGCGAACGGCAGTTGTCAGAAAAAAAAAAGAACGGCCTTCCAAGGTGGGAGCTGACACTTTTTTTCCTGCCCTGTGGTGGGGGACCCACCGAAAAAGCAAGAAGGGAGGAAAGTCGCGTCTGCGCCCGGGGCAAGTAGGCTTAAGGCATGCCTCAAAACCTGGTACGAACACCCGCTGGGGGTAAGGGAGGCTCCACCTCCAAGGAGTCGAGTGCTCAGTTGTTCTGGTCAAGATGATACGAAAACTAAATTCTGATGCACGGAAGAGAACAACACATCCACATCAAGAACAAGAAAAAAGCCTTAAACGTCATCAAAAGGTTGTGTGACAGGGGGGGGGGGGGGCAAGAAGTGGTTTTCAATGACGGGAAAAATCGTTTTCCCTCGGTATCGAAAGTTGGGGATCCCATACCAGGACAAGCTAAGGAAGAATCTGAAATAATATCTAGAAATATTGAAACACGGGGGTTGAAATAATCTATAAAAACGCGAGGCGAAAGTTTCATCCTCACGGGTCGAGGCAAGGCCAAGGCAGGTGAAAAGGAGTGCCTTCACAAACTTCATTTTAAAAAGCAAAGGTCCCCTCTCGGTCGGTGATCTGCGACTCCTACTCGGTGGGGGGGGTGTCCAGGGGAATCGGGGGGCCGTGCGCACCGTGGGGGAAGAAATCGAAGTGCTGCATTGATCATCCTTGAGACCATCCGTGCTCCTTCACAGAGGGCTTCGGGACGGCGCCCCCGGACTAGCAACAGTACGATGGGAAGGGCGGTAGATCACTTGACATTAACAAGAAGAAGGAAAAAGAGAAGAGCCTCTCTGGACTCACAAACGTCACCAGCGACAAGAAAAGGAGATAGAACTCACCTTCTTCGGCAGTACTGCCAACCTTTCAAGGAAACGGGCAAAGTTGCGCCCAGGAACAGCCCCGCACCGGGAAGTCTCGGGTTGGCCTGGGCACTTTGGGCAAACCAAATGTCCACCGGCCTCGCCTGCATTTAATTGTAAGAAGGAACGATAAACGGGTCTCCTTCCGATGAGATGAGTGTATCGGCGAAGGGGTCTGTTTCTTGCACAAGACTCGAGAGACCAGAAACTAATGGAGGGGGGTAGATCAAGTATCAATGTGGGGTAAAAATAGAACCAAAAAAGGGTAAAGGGAAAAGAGCTGCTTATAACGTCACAGGAAAAACGCACCAAACGGGACTCCCGTCTGATTTTCTAATGGCGTGCTTCTGGCTGGGGGAAAGGGATGAGGTTAAGGGGCTCTTCGGCCCTGTACCCGGGTCTTTGGAAGCTTGGCCTGATGTCGCGAGCAGGAAACTCTGTCCCCGTGAATTAGGATGGGGGATATATTAAAGAAACCCAAGAGTACAGCCCATCACCGAACGAAGAAAGAAGGGGGTGTCTCGTAACGTGCCTCGTTCGCAAAAACACGACGGACTTCCCGCTACAGTCTTCCGTCAGAGAATGGGACGTCGAGGGGGGTCGGGCCAGCGTGTCGGGGAGCAGGGGCGGAAAACTTTTTTGTTTCCGCCGCGTTGGGTATGGGGGGGGTGCGCCAGGATCGAGAATCCCTCCAAGAAGAGGAAGGCGGCTGGGTCCGTAACCCCGGTAGCTGAGCAGAGCTTATTTGAAGAAAGGGATCGGCGAGTCTTAAGGGGGGGAGAAGCTTCATCGCAGGGATTATCTCCGGGAAGTTTTTTGAAGAAAGAGCAACTGTATTTTCGGCCAGCGGGGCATTGGGGGTAAAAGGGGGGAGGGGAGGCCTTTTCAGTATGTGGTAACGGAATGGCTTGAATGGGAAATCACGCAATTTTCCTTCCTGGCGGTTGTCGTCCCTGGGGGCAGGAGAAAGGCGGGGTCGGACTTGCTGTCTTCCTTGTCGTCAAGTACAGTTCTTTTCTCGCCTCAATTTACGGATCGGGTCAAAAAATTAGGCTTCTCTCGTAATCATTTTTATAGAGGCGGTACTGAGATCAAGGCTCCTAGATCACTATCCTACCTGTGCTCAGGGTGGCCGGGCCTCGCAGGAACCGCCCAGCTGCAGTGAGTGGGGGTAGAGGACATTCCCGTTCATCAACCACGCGCTCCATGTGCGACCCTGATAAAAGAACGTCTGGGAACCGAGTCCACCGGATACCCGAATCCGGATTAAACTGAGCGACAAAGCCTCGGTGCATTCTGACCGGATAGAGCCATGTTTCCGCGGAAGCGGCCACAAAACGGGAAAAGCCCAAAGAGAAGGAAAAAGGTGGAGGCACAGGTGGGGATGGGGGGTGGTAAAGAATGCGAGAGCAACGCGCGGAATTAACGGATTGGAGGAAGGACGATAAAAATAGGGAACCGTTATACAAGTAGGAGGGGTTTTGTCCTTGACAGGAACAGGCTACGACCCTCGCCGGTCTGGTTTAGGTCTATTGTCGTCATTCCTTGGAGGGAGTGAAAGAGCGCAGCTCCTATCATGGAGAAAGGGAAAAAAAACCACATTGCCACGCTCGTTTTTGGCAATGAAAATGCGCCAAAAAGGGGTCCTCGGGGGTACCAAAATCGTACAAGCGACGCGCTCCGGCAGGAAAATAGGAAAACGCCAATGATAGGCCGCACGATACGGGGGGAACGCCAAAAAAAAAAAACGTGATCATTGTGATGGGCGACTGAATCGTCTTGCGAAGCAAAAAAGAATCGGAAGAGGGGTCGTGAATAGTATCTACGCGGGGGGCTTCCCAACTCTCAAGGGCTATACATATACCTTGAAGAAAGAGGAGAGAAGAAGGGGGAATGTTTCCAAATGAAAAGTTTTTTGTCCATCCAAATATTACTCGGCGAGATCATAGTATGGGGTGAAGGGAAGCTACAAACGCTTAAAAGCGGGGGGGACTAACCGCCTCAGAACCAATAGTGAGATATCGAAATCCGGTAAACACAGCCATAGTGATGACGCAAGCACTTGAACACTCATACTCAAGAGGGGTGGGGAGTCTGAGGCTAACTCCCCAGAAGACCCCCTTTAACGAGCGGTTCGTGTCCCTGGATGGAGTGGGGTTTCCGGACTAACAAGGGGCGCCTGGATGGGTAAACCAACATAGCACAGCTGTATATCACATGCATCAGACAACCCTTTTTACGAGGGAAGGCGGGGGGTGAAGTATACTGGAAAAAAACGGATCTTTGTAAACGAGGGGAGGAGTTTGGAAGGGGGTGAAGGAGTGGAGGAAGCTACCCGCACGGCGACAACCGCAGACTCTGATCCATAGTGGGGGGGGGGGAATGCGAATGTACTTGCATGTGTGGTGACTTAGAGTGTAAATAAGGGATCAAAAGGGGGAAACGGGAGGTAGCCACTACACCGAAGATATCATTGTTCTAAAGGGGGAGGGATAGGGCACTATGGGTTCCCAAACCATCGAGGAGAAAATAATTAGCTCTAAGACAGGCGAGTCTGTAGTCCGGTACGGGGAGGATTCCACAAAAATTGTCTCTGGGAAGGGAGTAGATGTCAAAAGCCACAAAAGCGGAATAGGGAACTATTCCAAAGATAAAATCGTGGACAAACACTAAATTCGGTGGCAAGACACCTCGGAAAGGGCTTCGACTGGCGGAGGGCGGAAATAAAAAGAAGTTTGTTCCACCGGTCAGTTCAAAGGCAGGAGATCTACTCCAAAGAATGGGAAAGCTACGCGGGACGCCCCAGTGGGAATTGTTCGGAACCCTAAAGGAAAGAAGAGTTAGTTATAATAGAAGCCGAAGATGGGTGAAAGGAAAACGTGATCGAATGTACAAAAAGGCGGGTGATAGTCGAAACGTGGGGATGGAAAAAAAGCATCTATGTAACAAACTGAGAAGAGAAAA
>Ga0179593_1492816_pt1 | contig 11962 bp, 10 predicted proteins | sample CZODoug2_1_08_16_FD_185931 | JGI IMG/M metagenome (GOLD analysis project Ga0179593, IMG submission 185931) | Vadose zone soil fungal communities from Angelo Coast Range Reserve, California, USA - CZODoug2_1_08_16fungal (PacBio error correction) | ecosystem: Environmental > Terrestrial > Soil >...
CCTCGAAAGACAACGTGCGGGTTTCACTTGGAGGCCGGGCAACAGCTCAAGGTACCAAAGACACGGATACATACGTACGGAGCAAGTATACTCGGAACCGTAAAAGATTAACACGAGATAAGAAAAGGAACGAGTGTACGGTTGGTGAACTCCAAAAGGGAACTGGGGGGCTCCTGCATCGGGATAGCCCGGCCCATGATCCGGCGCGGAAGGCGTAGGTCAAAAGGTAAAGGGGTCGAAAGCCACGAAAACGCTGGCAGACCTAGTGGATGGGCCGGTCGTCAAAAAAAAAAAAGTAAAACCGCGGTTACCTGGGCTTCAGAATCAATCTGGGAGGGGGAATGGGTTCAAGTGGTAGAAACACGTCGGCGTCCAGCAAACCGCCCCCTGCCTGGGCATCAGAGAAAATCATAGAACAAATGTAGTATGGGAACATCGCTGGAGAGAACCACTCAAAAAGAAAAGGACTAAGAGGGGCCCAACGATGAAATTCCCGGGATAGGGCAGTGTGATGGCGGAAGTAAGGACCAGTGATTAAAAGAGGAAACTCGAATAACTTGTTATCTGAAAAGGAAGGAAACTCAAGAAAAAAGAAAATGACCTAACGGCATTTAGGAAAAATGGCCCAGGTCCTGCGGGGCGAAAAATCGACAGTAGCGTACTTGAGGGGACCCAATGTAATTGCCTGGGTGAGGAGTTTAAGGGGGGGGCTACCCAGCTAACAAGACTGTGCGAGAGCAACTGACTGGGGCAGGAGGATTCCAAACGAACTCACCGGAAGAGCTCCGACAACAGCCCGCCACATATGCTGGTACAAAAAAGGGGAAGGAACTCTGGCGTTCGGGGGAGGGAATTGACCACTTGTCAAATAAGATGGGTTTCAATCTTGGAAACAACACGACGATTCCCTCATTTAAGTTCTCCCTAGGCCGAATAACGGACCAAAACCGGGCAAATCAGGGGGCCGAGAGGAAAAGAGAGGAAAGAAAGAAGGAACGTTCCTGACATAACACGCCCCCAAAGAACGGGAAGTCGTCACGCTGAATCTCAGACTTAACCAGATAGTAATCGACGGGGACTGCCCCGGATGGGTAAAAAAGGCGGGTCGAAGGAAATCTCAATTGTCTATGGGAGCCCAACTGAAAAAGGAGGATAAGAGCCCGGATGTTTGAACGAAAATCCTAAAAGAGAACCAAAAACAAAAAAAAAAAAAAAAAAAAAAAAAAAAGAAAAACACCACAAACAAACACCCTAAAAACGCGGGGGGACGAATCCCCCCCTCGACCTCAAGAAAAAGTTCTTCTCCATGATAGTTGAGGAAAATGCGCTCAATCATACCAAAACTAGATCCAAAAACTGGGTAGCGGAGACGGCGCTGGTATCTACTCTGGAGATATAGGAGGGACCGTGGCGCATAATGATCCCAGGAAGCAAGCTCAATTTGGTGGTCAGCATGACGGGGAGTCTAACTGGAGGCGATAGGTTTGAACAACCCGTTAACGGGGGGGGAATCCCGGGGTAGACGTTCAGCGGAACCCAAGCCGAGGAGAAGGGGTGGAGTGGAGCGAGCTTAACAGAGTACAAACGAGTCAAGATCCTGGGACTATCTCCGTGTACCTGACAACCCAACCATGGGGAGAAAAGCACCGCACAACCAAAAAAAAGCCAAATTAGCCTGACTACGGACTTCCGCATTCCAGCTGCCAGAAAAGAGGAAAAAAGAAAGAGACCAAAAAAGAGAAGGTGAGGATAGACACACACACGAGGCGGAGAAGGATATCTCTGTTTGGAAAGTTTACCTATGGCAGTCCTGGGACTGCAGTCAGTCGGAAGAGGATCGAGAGATGACTCCGAAGTGTGAGGGAAAAGGGATCCAGAAGGGTAAGATGTAAGGTACATATACTAGGCGATAGAAGGGAGAAGGAACAGGGTTAAAGATCAGATCAAAAGCCCCCCTGAGGAGATCGTGCAAAATGTTGAACGTCTACCCTATCGTTGTTTAGGGAATATTGACCCCGATAGGCAGCAGCAAATGCAAGCAGAAAAAACACGAATCTACAAAAATGAGAAAGAGGGGTCTAATTGCAATAAAAAATCCTCCATATACAAAAAAGTATTAAACGCCCCAGAAAAAACCAACGGGATTTATGTTATACAGGGAAAGGGAAATCTTCGACGGGGAACAGCGGAAGGAGGAAACGTATGGTCTAGTTGTGGGTCGGCGGTCGACGAGCGGGAAGTAGGTCCCGGAAAAAATCATCCTAATGGCGGGGCAAACCCACAAGCTGAATAAGAAATGCGAAGAGAAAGAACTAGGACGGCCCCTTCCTAAAGACAACGTCCCGTGCTAAAAACTCGATAGAGGAAGGAAAACGATTACTGGGGTCGGGGGGAAGGCTATGTATCAATGGAGGAAGTCGGGAGAGGGTCAAGGGTGGGGGACGATTAGGCAGGGAGATTCACAAGGGCCTGGGCATCAGCCATTAAGGAGCTAAAGCGCGAGCGAAGGAAAACCAAGTGACAACAGTAACCTGAAAAACCAAGATAAAAGAGCTCGGGAAAAGAAGAAGATAGGGGAGGACGGGGGGGGAAAGGGGGGCAGCTTCATGACGAATTTTGAAGGACGACGGACTAAGCGCCAGCAAGATTGATGTCAAAAAAGGACCCGATTGACTCGAAGACGGGGAGGAAAATCATCACAGAAAACAGACCCCTGATACCGGGGTATCGAGAAAAACAGAAGTCAAAAAAGAAAAGGCAAAAAAGGGGGAAAAGGCGAAACAAGGCAAAAAAGGGAGGGCATTTGTGAGAAGGGGGGGCGATCCATCGGTTTCCAGATGGAAACCGTTAAGGACGAAAAGAAGACTAACCTGGTCCAGACAAAAAACTTGCGAAAAAAGAAAGGGGGAAAGGGCGGAACGGCCGGGGAAGGGAGATGGCCCATAGACAGGAAAAGTCAACAGCGAGGAGAAAGAAAATCCTCAACGGTGATTCCATGAAAAAAGGGTGAACTTCGCAGGGCTGAGGGATGGAAAGGGACGGAGGAAATTGGTAAGGAAATAACAGGGGGGGGGGGGGGAAAAAAATAAATTATGATGAGTTGGGAAGCAAAGAAAACCATTTTAGGAAAAAGACCTGTTGACTCTACCGAGTCAAGAGGGAAAAGAAAAGGGGAGAGGGAGGGATAGACCAAACGGATAGAAACACCACTCAGCAAAAAATAGAGTAAAAATGGTAGCAGAAATAAACCACAAACCCAACGTCAAAGATCTATGCGAGGGAAGAGTGCTTTCGAAGGAGGAGGAAGGTTAGTACGGCTTTCCTCGCCCGGGATCGTTTCCCAAAAAACACTACCAACCAAAGGCAGTTCGAGAGAAAAAGAAGAAAACACCCCGGGGAGAAAGGAAAAGATGATAAGTCCAATCAGGCAGAAAGGAGGGGTAGTTGGCACTTAAAAAAAAAAGCCTATAAATCCGGAGAGAAGAAAAAAGTGGAAGGAAGAATACTACCTGGATACAAAGAATAGAAGCTAATTAAGGTACTTATGGGTAACCAACACATAATGTGGCTCCGGGAAGTGAGGCCTAAAAACTAAAGTCAATTTCGCTGGCGGCAGTTGAAGAAGAAAGGGTGTTCTAAAAAGAAGAGAACAGAGGCGGCCGTGACACTCGTGAATCAACCCAAACTAACTTCATAAACCGGTAAAAAGTCAAAGAAGATCAATAAAGAGATGGTCCTTGATCAGTGAAAAAACAATTTCAGGGAAAAAAAAAAATACCCACCGCGCAAGGAAAGGTCAAAAAATTCCTCCGAAGAAAAGGACGCGGGTCAAGAAAACTTTAAATGAAAAGAAAAAAATCTAAAAGGCGCGAAAGGAGTCAGGGATGACAAGCCTGGTCAGAGGAAATTGAACAAGGTGTCAAGGAAGGGGCACATAGATCAATTTGTCTGTGGAAAAAACTATGTAACCGAAATCCCCGAGATTACCCGAGAAGGTGACTGGCCAAAAGAAGGAGCAGAGAAAGGGACGGCGGGATTTTGAGGCGAGAAAAAGGGTGGGCTTGGTTTAATTAGTTGAGAAAGGGAGAAAAAGCGTCTAAGCAGCGAGGTCGAGAAGCTCTGACTACGCGAGGCCCTCAGAAAGGACAAGCCCTAGGTAACTACCCAAAAAAATAATGCTAGATGGCACTAGCGAGAAAAGAGGGGGAGGGATGGGACTTTGAGGGGACGGCTGGAAGAGAAGGGGGGGAACCCTCAGGAGGAGTAGCGTGCTCCAACACGGAATTATGAAAGGAAGACAGGAAGAGACAAACGCCAAGGGGAACCCTCGCCACAAATGATCAGAAGTACGGGCAGAAAATGGACCCACCCAAAGAAAAGTATCACCCAGGAGCTCAGGAAGGAAGAAAGGAATCTATAATCAAGTTGGAGGTGATAGGCCAGGGTGTCGTACGAGGTAGGGGCTTCACGATAAAACAGCTTTGTCTGGGGTTGGAAAAAGCGGGCCCAGGAGGCTGAGGTTACAGGGGGTACAGGGAGAAAAAAATAGACCGAACAGGGGAGAGGGAAAAGTCCTCCCAACTCGGACCATACAGAGCCAGCGGAGGAGGCGCCTTGAAATAAAAAACTTCTCCGACATCTAAAAAAAAAGAGAAAGCCGGGCTGCAAGGTCGCATGCAGGCTGGAGAAGAGACGAATGGAAGATATGTATTGACCTTTTCAACATACAAAGAAATGTATAAGAGGAGCATTTTGGAGGAATTACCGGGGGTTATGCAGGAGAAAAACTGGGACGAAGAAGTTATTACAAGTCACAAAAGACGGGGGGGTGTATAACAAATAAAAAGGGAGAAGGAACAAAGGATCCAACAGGAGAAAGAGGAGGTGGGGGAATTGAGCAGAGGAGGGAACTTCGGAGAAGCAGGCACGGATAGCCGCACGAGCTTGTACCTGCAATAGTTGGAAAACCGAGAAACTTGACCAACCCATACACGCGAAATCAAAAGAAAGAAAGAGCTATGACAAACGACACCGGAACTGCGCAAAGGATCCAGAATCCCAATGTCGGGGAAAATAAAGGCGCGAAGAAGGATATGGGGAATCCAACAACAAAAGGGATGAATAGGAATTTGAAAATTTATGTAGACGGAGGAGGCGTCCTGGCCTGTCAAGCAGTGGCTGGGCGCTATCTCGAAGACGAGCATGGGGTTGACTCGTCCGGGTATGGGGGGCGGAACAAAGTGGCTCGGTTGGTCCAACAAGGTACAATAAGGAATATCAACGGAAGGGTTAAAGAAAGAGAAAACCCAGAGAAGGAAAGGAGATCGGTCCGATACTGTGGGATTCTACACCTGGTATCGGGGATATAAATCTGGGGTGGAGGAGGAAACAAAAAATTGACTCAAAGCGGAGTACCGCCCTACACCGAATACTACCAAAATGACGAACGAGAAGTAGGATACCAAGGTAAGCGATGAAGATTAAAACCGACAGTGGAATAAAGGCACCGAATTTTATGAAAATCGGAGGGGGGATAAAAGAAAGAGGAGAGTTAACGAAATGATATTGGGGAAAAGCGCAAGCTCTAGAGGGAAAGTGTGTCGGGATCATCGTTAACTGGAAGTTGGGGAAGTGATCAGAAAAGGAAAACCGGTCTCGGGAAGAGATCAAAAGACCAAGAGAAGCAGGATATCCCACATGCAAGGAAACCGAAAGAGACGGTAAGCTTCATAACCCTTGCTTAATCAGCTATAGTGGAGATAGAGAAAATAGAAGGACTATACTTTCAGAAAAAAAAAGGAGACTGGCACTGTCCTTAATAATATAGCGGAGTGGGGAGAAAATGGGGACGGGAAGAGCAGGGCAAAGTATATTCAAATGTGGACACTGGCATCCATTCTTTAGTTTTTCGGGAGCAAAGGGAGGGGGGTGGGGGGGGAGAAGCAAGAATTGGAAAAAGATCAGGAAAACCCTCGGTACAAAAACCACAGACGATCCCAATGGGAAGCCCCTCCAATCAGACAGAGCGTGGGGGGCTTCAGAGACGGAGAAAGGGATCTAAACAAAAACGTGAAGCGCCAAAGGAATATTTGGTGAGATAGACATCGAGTGCGGTAGCCGACGTGGGCGTCACACTTAAAAATTACCCTCACTACAGATCGAGAAAAGCAAAAGACACGGAGGGGGACTATAAAGAAAGGGAAGGGGGGGAATCGGTTATCGAAAAAAAGAACCGGGATTACAGTCAATATAAAGGGTAGTGGAACATCGGGGGGGACCAAGACCGCAGTTCGACGGGGGAAAATAAACCCGAATGACGCAGGGGTCCTTCACGACAGCTTGCGAAGAAACGAAGGGAAGGGGGGACGTCCACGGAGAACTTCTTCGAGGGAGTTCTGCAGTAAAGAGGAGGGAAAAGAAGAAGGGTTCAAGACCCGTGAAAGTGGGAAGGTGGAGCGGGAAGGGCGAAGCGAGGGGGAAGGGAACCATCAATCAAAGGTTATGCGGGTTTAGAAAAGAAGTAAGAGTTTTATGAAGCGCGGGTGGATCGAAAAGGAAAAGGATAGGGAACTCCATCAGTTAGAGGGGCTAAGAAGCCACCTTGGAGGCTGACCACTGAAACGGCACCAAGAAGCAAAGAAGGAAGGTGAAGGTAGAGAAAGAGAAAGCGGGATCCACAGAACACGGAGAGAAAAACGAAAGAAGCATTTCTGCATTTCCGAGGAAAGGAAGTCGTGCATATTGAAGTAAAGGTTATGGGAATGCAGAGGAAAGGGCCTCAGGAAACTTTGAGCTGTGACGGACCTAACAACAAAAAGGTCGAGGCATAAAAAGGCATATAACCTCAAAAAAAAAGAGGAGGGATTAAAAAGATAAAGGATATTAAGGAAAATGCCGGGCAGGTGGTCGGTGGGGGCCGGGAACAGGACAGTGAAAAAGGGAAAGGAAAAATGGGAGACTAAAGAAAAGGGAAGGGCAAAGACCTCAAGGAAGGCGAATCATAAAATCGTGGGACGTTGGGTATCCAAGATGAGAAAACAGGGATCTTGACCCGGAAAAGGAACTTTGTAACTGCGTCGGGGCAGTGTGCACTGGTAAGAAAGAAGGGGGGTCGGGAAGAAAAACATTTTCGGAATCGGAGATTCAACAAAAAAGCTTCATAAAATATCCAATGCTTCGAAACGCACAATCATTTTGATGCCGGGGGGGATTCCAAGGACCACTGCAGGACGACTGAAACACTCTCTTCCGAGGAGAAAGGGACTCAAGGATAATCAAGGGGGAGGAGGGAAAACTGGAGAAGAGAAAATCTAGAAAGAGAAAACTAATCCGGGCCTTGGCAAATTCCGGGTTCGGGGAAGAGGTATGGAGGTAAGAGGGAAAATTCTAGGCATCTGGGTCAAGAAACTGGTTATGATGGGAAAAAAAGGAGGACAAAGGAAATCCCCGGAGAAATGACAAGTTGGGGCACTGCGGGGATTAACCCCATGAATTTCTATCGGTCTATCTCTACGAGTGGATTCAATCGCCCGATACACAAGGAGGGGGGGGGGGGGAGTGTGATAAAGGCAGCAACCAGAGCGACAAGAACGTTTTCGAGAGAAAAAAGAGGACGGCGCGGAGGCCCTGTCGCCGGAGAAAAACTCGAAAGGCCGAGCAGAGACCCAACCCTAAAAAAAAGGGTTCCGGGCGAGCGAGGCCAATCGGGTCCGGAAAACGGGGTAGGGAATCGCTTTCTGAGGGGTTTCCAGAGGAGTGTAGCGTTGGAGAAAGAACAAACCATTCCCTGTGAATTCCCGGTCCCTCATTGAAGCGACCGATGAAGAAAGAGGAACGGAAAAGGGGAGAAAAAGCGGCAGAATAGCATTAAAGGGTGAAATTCTAAGGACATCACAAAGGGACCAACCCTAAAGTAGGGCAAACGCTTATCTCAATAAGAAGGAAAAGAGAGCAATTGAAGGGGAGAGGACAGGAAAGACTCGGAGACAAGGAATAGAAACAGGAGTGTCTATTGTTTTAACCTGAGGAAAAAAGGGATGACAAGGAACCGGATGTTGTCCGATCCAACGCTCCACGCTCTATCAGGGAGAAAAAATAAACATCCCATCAACAGCGGGAAAGAGGCTAAGGGAACGAAGTATTTCTTTGGGAATAGTACTACGAAAAGCAAAGAAAGACTATATAGGAATCCAAGTTCTCGTTTCTAAAAGAAACTGGGCTAAAACGAAAATGGAATGAGAGGCGCACTAAAACTGGAGTCCAGAGGAAGGGGTTCTAGAAGCAGTGGGGGAAGAATACTACTTATTAAAAAATCGGGGGCAAACTAGCGGGATAGAAAGTAAGGCGTAGAAACTCCAAGTTCAGCGAAATCCGAGAAATGGGAGTGGATAAGTGATCTTTAACTGCGATCCGAAGGAAAATGCCGAAGCCTTTTAGATGGGGGGGAAAAAGCTGGCCTTGGAAAGGACAGCACGCAGCCGCCAAACCAAGAGGAAAAAAAGGAAAACAACGGAAAGAAACGGACTGCCCACGGAAAACGGGCGCAAGAGGCCAACCGGTCAGGGAGATCAAACAAACACAGTTACTAAGAAAAAGAGAAGTAAGATATAGGGTGAACGCAATCTTGCAACGATCTCTGGGTGGTGGGGTCATCTCTAAGTCGGAGGGACAGAGAAGAAGAAGGGGAAGACAGCCTAGTGATGGGAAAAAGACCTCGGTCAAAAAGGAGAAGAGAAGAGGGAGGCTAGCCGGTGATGCAGGGGAAAAGAGCAGCAAATCACCCCGATCTCGAGGAGAGGGGCCAAAAATTGAGAAGGGGGATAGGGGTATATCCCGAAACGTGGTGGAGTGAACAAAAAAGGACGAACTCCAGTGTGTATACACTACCAAACAGAGAAAAAACAAATTCACTAATAAGGGAGAGAAGAGCCAAGTATCCTCTATCTCAAGGAAGGGATAGGGAGAACAAACCCACAACCGGGCAGAGGGGGAAACTGAGGAAAGAGAAGGGTGGAGGATTCTAAAAACATAATACTGCAAAGGGAACAAAGAAAACACTCTTATGTTAGGGGGAGAGGTGACGGAGCGGTAGGACCAAAACCGAAAAACATAGAGGGGGTCATCCTCAAGACAATGAAGGAAAGACACAAAAAATAGACAATCGGATCCGACTCTGCGAACCGAAACGGTCCCCGCCGGGCCGGAGCAACGTCCCCAGGGACTTACAAAGAGGAAGATAGCCAATGAACCTACGATCCGGGTGTGCGAAAAAGGGGTCAGGAAAGAGGGAAAAGAAATTAAGTGCACATTCGGAAGGTCCCCGGGAAACCGTTTCTGAAGGGGACCTAGAAGACTAAGCGGGCGGAAGGGACAGAAATATTAAACCCCGAGGGGAAGCGGCGACAATAACCCCTAAACGACAACAATTGGAAGAGAGCCGAGGACAGAGTGTTGGGTGGCATAAATTGCAGGTACGTTCCAGAAAAACAGAAAGCGCCGAAGAGGGATCGGACATCTTGCTTTAGAAGGACGTGCGTCCACTTGTCAAACTAACACATAAACCCACCCCCCGTCACTACAGGTTTCGAGAATCAACGCCGACTCGAATAGCAAAGGGGGGGGGATGGCCATGCTGGGTGAAGACGCAACGAGTTCAGGGAGAAGGGTTCGGCACATAGGGTTCCAGATACCCAGGGATCGATGTGAAACAGTGACTAAGAAGCAAAACTGGTCCATTCAGCATTCCTGACCTCAGAAACATCAGATGTGTCAAATTAAGAGAAAAGGGAGAGGGATTCTAAGCGGGAGGAAGGAAAAGGAAGACATCGGGAAAGTACCTCCTCAACGTTTTAGGTCCATGTACTCCGGGTGCCTGGAAAACGAAAAGGAACCTCATGTGGGATGACCAAAAGAAGAAAAAGGGGGAATGAAGCGTTTTAGAATCAACATATAAAGATGAAGAAAAAGAGATGCGGGGAGGGAGAGAAAGGAACTTACCGGTCAAGGCAAACCGGTTTCGCTTGGCGACAAAATATACCCCGGGGACTACCGCCAGTCACTGCCGGAGACCACTAATCTAGAGGGGGACGGTATCAATAAGACCAAGGGGAGGAGAAAGAAAATCAGAAAGGGAAAAAACAAAACGTACTCGGCTCACTCGAAAACAGGAAGAGGGGCAGACGGCCAAAGGAGGTTCAATGATAAAAAGAGCCTGTTAGAGGGCAAGAAAAAAAAAGACAAAAACGTAAAGGCCAGAAGAGAAATACAAGACGAAGGGAAACAACTTAAGTTTACAAAATAGAGACGGATTGTCCCCTCGACTGACCGTGCAGGTTTGATTCAGGGTGTTCGGGCAACATGCTGAAAGGGGAAGGAAGGGAGTCTGCTAACTAATTGAAAAACGACTCGACCCTACGATGACAAGTTAAGAAGAAGAGTTTGTGGGGAAGAAAGGGATTCTGACTCTCTGCATTGTAATTTATGCACAGGGCAAAAGAAGTCCAGAGAGGGCAGGAATTGGGTAGAGATCAGGTCGTACTCAAGCGGAAAAAGGCTGAAGGGAAAAGCGCGGAAGGGAGGGACAACCCGCCCTTAATCAAGGAACTATTTTCTTCTACACGAATAAGCAGGGGAGGAATGGGGAGGAAAGGAAAGGGAGTTCAGTCAGGTCCCAACCAAGCGAAAAAAGAAGGCAGCAAAAAAAAAACACGGAGTATGGCACAAGTAAGGATGGGACGCTCCTTAGGAAAGTCAAATCCTTAGAAGAAGGAGAAAAGGGGAGACGGGGTTTGACACATTCCCAGAGGTGGAGGAGGAACGTGCACGAAGGGAAACAGGGGGAGGAAGGAGGATGGGAAAAGTAACTGGAGGGAAAAAGACCTATGGGAAGAAAATCAAGCCAAAAGGCTACTGGACTGCTTGAGACACCCCTGGTCCCTTTCCTGGCAGGCTCTACGGAGGAGGGGGGAGGATAGATAAAAGAGGGGGAAGGGGTTGAGGAGGGGGATGTTACAGAAAAAGAGGGAGGGGATAAATCAATAGGAGTAGAAGAAAGAACTACTGAAAGGGACGAAGCTTTCCGCCTTAGAAAGGAAAGAAACTGACAAGGAAGGACATTACCAGAAACCAGCCAAAAGCACGCGAGTCAGAGTCGATGACTTACTTTCGGGGTTCGGGTCTGTAGTTTCCTCAGGGGGGGGAAAAGCTCTTATGGTCTCACCAAGAAAGGAATGAGACTCATTGGAAGCGGACAAATCTAAAAAAAAAAGGGCAAACGCAGAAGGGAAAAAAAATGCGAATGCCACGAAAGACCCTTGAGCCCCAGGAGAGAATGGATAACAGAGGAACTTCCTCGTAGATGCAAAGGGACGGGAACGGGGGGGTCCGTAGGGAGAGTAGCAAAGATTGAGGATCGACTAAGGGGGGGGGGAAAAGACAAAGATAAAAAGTGGAGGAAGGTGAACTGGATGTTGTCCAAAGGGGTACAACGAACAACTAAAAAGCCAGAAAACTATAACATCCAGGGAGCTGCGCCTTCAAGATCATTTGGAGGTTAACGTGAAATACAACAGATAGAGAGAAAAGAGCAGAAACCGGGTGGATGAGGAAGATAGATGATGGACCGTGGCCATCCCTCACCCTGTAATAATACGCATTTTTGGGGGGGTAATATTCTGGTTGGAAAAAAGAAAGAGCGACGTCTTCCTAAGAGGGGGTTCAAAGGCAAACACTAGAAGAAAGAGCCCAGGTAAACGAAACATTTCTCGGACCCAACCTCGAAAAGGTTGGGAACAGAGGGGGGGCTTAAGAGAAGATTCCTCCAGAGTAAGACGTTACCGCCTAACTTAACAATTGGGAGGAACCCGAAGATAGGCGGAGTCAAACCACCAGAAACGATCACGGCGCACCCAGAAGGACCACATCCCAATGAGAAGTCAGCATAAGAGAAAAAAGCGGAAAAGTG
>Ga0179593_1525036_pt1 | contig 11962 bp, 18 predicted proteins | sample CZODoug2_1_08_16_FD_185931 | JGI IMG/M metagenome (GOLD analysis project Ga0179593, IMG submission 185931) | Vadose zone soil fungal communities from Angelo Coast Range Reserve, California, USA - CZODoug2_1_08_16fungal (PacBio error correction) | ecosystem: Environmental > Terrestrial > Soil >...
AAGACTCTGCACAATCAAGGGAGAAAGAAGAATCTGAGAGGGAGAGAGACAAATAAGACTTTCTCCCCTAAGGAAAGAAAAAAGCCATTTAGAGCTGGCATGGGCCCGGGGAGGGGGACCGCCCCAGAAAAAAGGAATGGTGGAGCCTCTCAAATATGAGAGAAACCAGGGAAGCGTTACCGAAGGAGCGTCGCCACCCTCACAAGAGGGGAGGGAAGAGGGGGACTTCAAAAAAGGCCCGCTCGACACGCTTGGAAGGGGGAGATTCGTCATCACGCATAAAAAAATCACCTTCATGGAAGAGGGGGCCCTCAGAACCAGAAGAGGGAAAGTCGGCGTAGGGTCACGCTATAATCCTATCGAAAAGGGGAAACGACTCTTCATCTGGCACGGAGGGAAAGAAGCACTTGTCCCGGACGGGAAAAAAAAGGGAGATTAAAGGTTTGACGCCCTGGGGAGGCAGGCGGGAAAATTTCGCGGATAAGGAGGGGAATCGCATGATTTCGGTTGGGGGTAAAATGGCGTTAAAACCTTCGCTCGTCGTAGGCGTACTGAAAAAAAACCATTGTTGAAGCCGGCCCAACGAAAGATCGTGCGGTAGCCTGCGCCGAAAAAAAATGCGTTCTGGGGGGAGGAAGGGAAGCATTGCCGGTCTCGGGGAAAGCGATGGGTTAGAGGGGGGAGGCGCCATGACTACCGGAGGAAGAAGCCTTTTTCGCCAAGGGGGGGCTTATAGCGATAAAAGGGGGGGAAAAAAACCCCGCATCCAAGGCCCGATGAAGAAGGACTGGAAAAAGTTTATACCTGCCTAGAGGCCCTTGATCTGGGGGGAGGGAGAAGGAAAGGAAGACCTATCGTTACTCGGAGCCGAAGAGAGATCCTTGGTCTATTAAGGTCTGAGGGGCACGGACTAAAGAGGTAGTATGGGGGGGGGAGCCGTCTTTCCGGGTGCTAAAAGGGGCCAAAATCTTCTCCTTCATCGAAAGGAGATCTTAAATGCCAGAAGCGAAAAGAGAGGGGGGGAGGAAAGGGAAGGCCACTGCCCAAGCTTCGAGATGCGGGAGTGGCGGTCTGTTGTTGAGGCGATGAGCGGGAGGCGAAAAGGGGAAGCCGCTGCACGGAAGGTCGGTGATGTAGAAAGCCTTCGGCGAAAAAAAAGAAAAGGGGGTGTCGAAGCTGACCAACTCGAAGGGGAGGTGAAAAAGGTGCGTTGAATGGCATCTTGCTTCAAGGTTTCGGGGGCGAAAACGGTCCCCCGAAGGAGAAGGCTATTGGAGCGGACGCGGAGAAAGCAATTACGCCAACACGAATAAAAAAGCGCTGAAGAGGGATCTTGGCCTCCTGGAAGGAGGGATCTGGAGAGAAACGAGTCATTATCTAGATCTTCTTATATCCTAAATAGGCAGGACTATTGCCAACAAAGGACCCGAGGCCTCAGAGAAAAAAAAGTGCCTGTTCAGTGGGACGGGGGGGTCGTGGTCCATAAAAATATCAACAACAACAAAGGGGGGGAGAGGGACCCCTACCGACCTAGAAAGGAAAAACCCTCTTCATAAAAAAAAAGACTTCCCTCACGAAGAAAGGAAATAGGCGCGAGGAAAAGAAGGTCGTCACACAGGAGAAACTAGGAGCCATATCCGCCATTTATTGGGGAAGGATTAAGCCGCTTTGGGGGAGAGAAGTTTGGGAGGAAAATTGTCGCCTTTGTGACCAAAAACGGCAATATCTCCTATACCTAAAAATTCGCCCAGGTCGGCGAAGAGAGAGAAAGTACATCATCGACGCAAAGAAAATTCGAGCTGGTCAGCCGGGGGACGCAGCCACCGCACGGAGGAATCGGTGGGGAAAAAAAAAGCCCCGACCAGAACAGCGGGGAAACCGTAGGTCCAACACGAAAAGATCATCGACGAAGCAAAAACGAACGGCAACCCCTCCAACAAGAGGGCGGGGCAGTGCGACTACTCCCAAAAAAAAAAGGAGATTAGAAGCTCGATTCTCATAACGTCGCAATGAAAACAGGGGCGCCACAAAGGAGAAGGAAAAATAAACCAGGCCTACTAAAAAAGGACTGAAAAAGACAATTCGCTTCGAGGAGGGTCGGCTACGATCTCTCCCGCAAAAAAGGGGGGAATTACGCGCCCGGGGAAAAAAAGTCCACAAATCAGAGGGAAGGGGGGCCCTACATTATCTCCTCAAAGGATGCTGGTCTGCCTATAGGGGGAAGCTCTAAACATCGGGAGAGGCAAACGCTATGGAAAAAATTTCCTTTCATAAAAAAGAGAGGTCTTCCTATACCTGGGAGAGAGAAAAATTGGACGGTAAATCCAAATACGCTAATTGAAGGAGAAGGGGATGCACTATCTTCGAGGAAAAAAGGCTCATCAAAGGCCGGCTCGAAAAGGAGGAGAGGACTACGCGGGGAGAGGGGCATGAAAAAGGACTGACACGTCCAAAAAGCCATAAAAAGGGAAATCAGAGAAGAAAGTCCTCTTCACCATCCGATAAAAAGGAGTAAAGGAAACAACGGCACTGCCAAGGTCTAGAAAGGAGTGAAAGATGAAAGGAACCAAGAAGCAAAAGGCTAGCTTGACCAGCAAGAAGCCCATACTTTCCTCTCAAAAGGAGAGAAGGGCCTCTTGGGCAAGGAGAAAGGAGGTTGGTCTCATTACAAAAGGGGGATGCCAGACGTGCACCCCCTAAATCGTCGCCAGGGCAATAAACCCTAGGGGGAGAAGAGAAGAACCTTCGGCACAGTGAGAAGGGAGATGGAAAGAAGGAAATGAAGGTTCTCGTCTAGGAGGAGGGCTATCGCCTCACCCTCAATCTTAAAGAGGGAAAAAAATTCAGACCATGACACCGAAGAAAAGGGGCCGGAGCCATTTCGTCTGGCTTTTGGCGGGAAGGAAGGGACTTCCACACCCCCCCCGCGAAATACTCGGGGAGCGGGATCGGAAAGGAGGGGGAAAACAACTAAAAAACAACCAACGAGGAGGAGAAGAGATAAAAAAAAGAAGAGTCTTGCCGCAGAGGATCAAACATGTCCGCCCAGAACCGAGATAAACGAATTATTCGAGAAAGACCAAGGGGGAAAGGGCGAAGTTGAGTACTCCCAGCAAACTGAGGGGGGAGGTCCAAAACGTCGACTATACCTTTCAGGCAGCGTAAAAAGGGGGGGAGCGCCCCCCTAGGGGACCTGAAGGGAGCGAACTGACCCTTCCGAACCCTCGGGGAAGGAAAGAGAGGCGGTAAGTTTATGGTTTTAGAAAAGAAACACACCGCACGAAGGGAGGTAGCCAAAGAACCAAAGAGGACTCAGGGAGAAAAAAGAAAAGAAATTAAATTCCTTTTCCGGAAGCTATAAGCCTAGCGCCTATGCGGAGTACCAATCTGGCACTCGTCGGCTGACACATAGAGAGGGAAGGGAAAGAAAGCCGTATCCCTTTCTTAGAGGGGACTTAGGGGGGAATAGACGGCTAATAGGCGCGGGATAAGGAAAGTGGTCTCTTTTAGCAGGAGGGGGGGAAAAGGTCATGCCTTCGATCGTTTTATCCGTCCTTGGCCGGAAACTAGAAGAATAGTGCGGAGCCAAAGAAGTCAAAGCTTCTTAACTCGAGCTCGACATTGAGGGGAGCGAATGTTTTCTCGGGGGGGGGGAAAGGATCGCACAGGACCGGGGAGAATCCCGTCCGATCGGAAAAAAAACCTAGATGGCGTAGGGGAACGGGGCGGAATCCCCAGAAAAAAGCCAATTGGAAGGGCCCCCAGAGAGGGCCTTCCGCCTGGAGGCGGAGAGGGGGGTGAAAATAGGGCGAGAGTCCTTTGGGACAAGGGGGGAGAGAGGGATTAGCTCGCCTAGGAATTATGGAAGATTTTCTGTCGCTTTGCACTACGGGAGAAAAAGGTTTATTATTTATAGACCTGGAAAGAGGTAGCCACTGAAAGGGGGGGGGAAAACTGACGCCTAATAGAAAAAAAAATGCCAGAATGCTTCATTGCTAGTCCGTTCGCCACTTAAAAAGAAAAATTCCCGGAAGACGATATGGTGGGGTTGAAAGAGACGTCGTATTATCTCTGCAGGACTCTTCACTGCATTACTACCGAGGGAAAGGCAGTTATCGAAAGGGAAAGAGAATGAGCTCCTCTCAGGTGAAAGTGGGGGCCGGAAAAAGGAATTCTTGCCCGAGAAAGAAGGAGGTGCAGTTGATGTGTAGGAGGGATCTCGGGAGTCGGGAGAAGGTCCCTAAAGGAAAGGAAGGGAGTGATCGTCTCGTTCCGCTTGGGGAAGAGGGAGAACAATCCATTACGAAAAAAGGGAAGGCAAAAAGCGCGTAATACTGGAAAACAGAGGGGATACATAAGGATTTCCAATTCGGAATGATGGTTGACGTCAGCGACAGTCTATGGAGAGAGCCTAAGATTAGAAAGATCGGAAGAGGCCTCTAAAAAGGTTCTTTGCAAAAACAAGGAGGGGGGGGGGGGGGCGGGCTAGGCTTGTATGTGACCATAAAGAAAAACAAAAAAGATATATGTACCACTACAAACCTCCCTGTAAGGAAAAAAAGAAGGACTGAGAGGACAAAACTCATTAATATTACGAAAGGGGATACATATCCTAGAACCATCATTCTCAGGGCAAAGATTGGCCAACAAAAGAAAGAAAGAGGGAGAAAGTGGAAAGACGGAGGCCTCCGTTTTGCGTACGCCGGAAAAACAAGGCGCCCGAAAAAAAAAACTAGACACGGGACGCTGGAGGGAAAAAGTCGGCTACAGGGGGTCAGTACAGGAGACGAAAACAACGGAAAAAAAAGCTAGTAAAAAAATTAGAATCGGGACCTAGAGACAAAAACTCCTATTCTCAAGGGCGATAACCGAAACAAGTCCTTCATAAGTGCGATCCAACTCTGAATCAGAGAAAAAAACACAACTACGCTCAACCCCTAAAAAGGGGTGTCTTTTCAGTGGTCTAAAGAAGAGAAAAAAAATAATTGCAAGAGGGAGGAAGAGCCCCGCTCTAGCGAAAGAGGAGGTCCGCATGCCTTGGCGCCAAACCATTACTACCAAGGGGAAATCCTTTGCAAAAGGAGGAAGGAATTCCCTAGGACAAAGTTCGGTCCAGAAGGTCTGAGAAAAGGAGAGGCAATTCAATTCCGAAGACAGAAAAAAAAAAAAAAAAAAAAAAAAAAAAAAAAAAAAAAAAAAAAGACCTAAGGAAGAAAAAAAGCCCGCAAGTGTGCAAAAAAATGACTCAGAAAGGGAGGGGCTGCCGATCATTTCTAAGGAGAGAGGGGCTGTATGCTCAAAAAAAGAAGACGAAGAAGCCAGGACTTCAAGATGAGAGGAGGTAGAGCGGCTCTATAAATGTACCCATCGAAAAGACGCATGATTTCGAAGGAGACGGCCCGGCAGACGAGATGCCGCACCGGAGAAAAAGATCCGGCCAAGCTCGCCTACCGCAAGGTGACATCGGCCAAACGCGAAAAGAGAACATAAGAGAGACATTCGAACGTCCTCGTTACCAGGAGTATCCGGAAGGCTTAATAACCTTGAAGGGGTACCCCGGCAAGAGAAAGAAGACGTTACCAGATGAAAAAGACAAAGACCAGAGAGACTAGGCGTACCATCCGAATCTCCCCATCGGGAGACGCAAATTTGCGCAAGGAATGGGGAAGGTGGGGGAATTGAGATGAGATGGCACCCCCTAACGCGTTCGCGCGGAAAGGAAAAAAAAAGAGGGGGAGGAAAGCGAAGAAACGCAAACGCTGTAGGTGGCGCAACGATCTCAAAAATAGTCACGAAGACTGTCTTCTGAAAAGGCCTCACCTCATCAAAAGGAAGGGCGGAATAAACTTGCCCAGAAAGCGAGAAGGGGAGAGGGCTCGACGAGAAGACATGAGGGGCGTCCCTTTATAGAGGGGAAAATGCCTCCTCGGCGCGGAGAAGAGGAGACTGCAACAAAAGAAAAGGGGGGAAGTGAGAGAAGTAGTGGATCATAAAACCAAAGGAGTAGACTATCACCATCAGACGACCTGTCTCACCTAATGAAAGCACCTACAAGGGGGGAAAAGGGGGGAGGGGAGAATTGGCGGAAGAAATGAGGAAGAGGATCGCCATCATTACTATCATCAATCCGGGATCAGCGTGACGATGAAGTGACTGCGAAAAGCAAAGGGAAAGGTAAAGGTCAGGGGCGTCTGGGAAAGAAAGGGATGAACTTGCCCTCGCGAGGGGGAGTCTTAAGTGTGGGGGGGAAGCCAGAAAAAAGGAGGAATCACCGCAGAAGGGAAAGAGAAACCCTACTTAAACCATGAGAGAAAGTAGAAAAGGCTGTGGAGAGTCATTCTGTGCGGCTTCACCGTCTGCCTAGTGCGCCAATGGGGAGAAATGGCTGGGCGAAATCCGGGGGCCAGGGTCAAGGGGAATCTCGTAAATAGAGCCCTGGGGGGAAGCGTAGAGCGCAAAAATTTCCAAGAAGGGGGGGGGAGTCTGTCATGGTCAGGAGCTTAGGCGAGTTGGCAGGAGAGGTCGAGAGAAGGAAGGGGCCTGGAGAATCTAAGAAGGACCGTCGAAGTTCAAAAGAAAGGGAATCCATTTTCTCGAGCCCTCGAACGAAAGTAGAGAGCGATGTTCTCGGGGGGAAAGGCGGACGGACTTGGAGTCAAATCACAGGGAAGTATAGCCGTGCTCTCCTCGAGACTTGATCTGCACAGCCCAAGAAAGCAGGGCCTGGAGGAGCGGTAGGTAGGGACCCCAATTGCCGCTGCTCGGGGGCCTGGATATTTTTGACCTAGGGACGGGAAGTCAAAAATTGACGGAGCGTGTGAAAAAAACTTTACTTCTTTCCGGGAAGTTTCTGTCGTCGCGCAAGGACTTTCCGAAGGGGGAAGGGGGGAGACTTCTTTCTTAGGACGACAAGGAAAGCATCCTTCTGAAGCTCTACATGACCAAAGAGGGGGGTCGAAGCAAAAAAAAGAGACGGTTGGTGATCCGTACGACTAAACCCTCAATGAGAGGTGTCGGGGTTTTGCGGATTACTCCGATTGCGTCGAAGGAAAAGGAGGCTATTTGTCTCAAACAAAATTCTGTTCTGTGATCTGAAAGCGCCTCGGCGGAAGGAAAACTTGGGGGGGAAGATGACCTCGGAAAAAGGATCTCCCCCGCTGTTCTTTGAGGTGGGGGTGATTTACTGGTCGGCTTCAGGTTCGGGAAGACCTGGGCGAAACGTCAACGAGGGGAAAGAGGGGGGGAGAGGCCGCTTGGCGGAAAAGAAAAGCAAGGGGGAGCTCAAAAGCGCGTATGAAAGAACATCGTGTCCTCAGGGGGAGAGTAAGGGCTCTTGGTGAAAGGTAGGGCGCAGGAATTGGAACGAAAGGAATGATAATCCATCCTGACTATTGCGAACGATCGTGGCCAAGGAACTCGCATTCACGGAGGAAAAAAAACAGGGCAAGGAGGGGGGACTAGGTTTTCGTGGTCCCATAAGACAACAAAAAAAAAAGGAGAGGAAACGAGAGAGAAGGACCAAGACACTGACCTTCGGAATGCGAGTCTACAATTCGCAATATCGGCGATTAGGATATCATAACGAAAAGAAATAATGCAGAAAGGGGGAAAAGCAATATCCTAAGGACAGGAAAGAGAACGCTTTTGAGCGAAGGGTTGTCGCCGAAAGCCAAAGAGGGCCTAGACGAGAAAGAAAGATACCTGAATGGATCCCAGGTCTCAAAGCCTCTGCAGTAAGACGCCTACAGCAAAAAGAGGGCGTCTCGGTCAATCAGGGGGGCACAAGTAAAAAAAAAGCATCCCTCCGAAGCTCTAGGACCTACCATAAACATGCGAAAAAGTGAATTGCACCAACACGGGCAGGACAAGAGAAATCCCAACTACAAGAAAGATCTTCTACTTGAGGAGGGCGTGGCGACCGAGAAGAGAAATGGGGGGGGGGTGATGGCAAGGGTCTATGAAGTATTAATCGCAGAGGGCCCAGGCCTGGGAAAAAAAGAAGAACAGAGGGACCTCCATAACCTCGGAAATCCGTGCACCGAAAGCCGCGCCAAGGCGCGGGACGAAGGAAGGGAAATCTATCACCTAGTCAAGGAAGGGTCACCAATATCACTTCTCCGGAAAAGGGGGAAAACGTCAATTGGTGGCCCGACTGACGAAAAAACGAGGAAGGAAGGATGCGGGGGAGGAAGGGAGATCGCTCTAAAAAGGCTCCACCTTCGTATCGTCCCGGGTCCTTGTCGATCAAAAGAGGAATGGAAATAGACCGGCAATCGAGGAGAGGAAATGGACGCAGAGTATGAAGAAAGACTCTGAGGGGAAAGCCTTCTACTCACTATCTGAAAGAAAGGCTTCAAGCAATGCCGGTCTCGAAAAAGGGAAAGCTCGCCTACGAGAGAGAAGAAGATGACCGAATGAAAGACAAAACATCAAAGGAAAAGGACTATTATCCTTCCAGAGAGATGAAAGGAGAAAGGAAATACCGGGGGAAAAAAAGGACAAGGATCTCTAAAAGCACGAACAGTGCTTAAGAAAAATATCTTACACTCCTTACGCCCTCAAAAAGGTTTCCTCATTGTCGCCAGCCATGGGGGGAAGAAGTGAGGATGCGTGACTTGGGGGGGAACAACCAATAAAAGGGAACGGCGGCGAACTCAAAAAATTGAATCCAAAACAAGGGGGGGAAACTTCCTTTCAACGCTAGGGGGGAGCTTCACTCTGCTGAACGGTCTCTTCTAAAGAAAAAGGAAAAAAGGACTTGCCCGAGAGGAAAGGAAGAAGAGGAAGAGTAAGGGGGGGCGTCCTAAGAAAGGGAAGGGAACCCTCATAAATCCTATAGTTTAGGGTGGCTGCCCTGTGTGAGCTCCTAATCCGGAAAAGGGATCGAGAAATACTGAGAAGAAAAGGAAAAGAAGAAAGAAGAGGGGATAACCGTGTGAGTATCAGAAAAAGAAGAGGCACGCAGAGAAAAGAAGACCTGGCTCACCTCATAGGCGAGATAATCCAAGGAGGGAATTTGAGGACGCCGCATAAAAAGAGAAGGAGGGGTAGTCCGCGAGAAAGAGCCAAAGCAGGAGACGAGTTCGGGACGATTATAGGGAAAAAAACAATCGTTTACAGAATGTCTTGCTAAAGGGGTAGAAGGGCCCAAAGGAAAAGGAGGGGGGGCCGCGAAAAGGGGAGGAAGAAAAAGCAACTGCATAGCACTCACATTGAAATGAGTCCCTCCTCTCCCAAAATGGCTTGCTTTCCGGCTGTCACGCAGAGGAAGAAAAAGGACGCTGAAAGAGCACAGGACCAGGGGGGCTATATCAGTACGAGGGGTGGGAAGGAAGGAAATCGGACTCGTTATTTTACTGGGACGTAATAGGCTCTGATGAGCTTATGTCCGAAAAAAGAAGAGGGGGGGGCCTGTCAGGTAGTCAAGGGGAAGGAGAGCGAGGAGGAGGATACGTAGACGAAAGCCTGTTTAACTTCGAAGAAATAGCCTTGCCCCGTGGGAAAGAGGAAAAGCATGCACGTCGGGAAGGTCGAGACTTTGAAAGGTCTCTGCCTCGATTTTCTCGGAGGCCAGGACCGGGACGGTAGGCGCCAAGGAAGGGGGGAAAGTGGACGCAAGAACTGAGGAACTTGATCTAAAATCCGGCCTTAAGAACCGTACTGGAGGGAGGTGGAAAAGAAGGGAAGGCGGAGGCCTGGAAAAAATCCTTGACCTTGGGAGGGAGCGGGAGAAAAAAACGGGCCGGCGGAGCGCATGGGGCTTCCGCGGGGGGGAGGTATGTCAACCTGGTTTAAGGAGGTTTCGTACGGGAAAGGGCACAACAGCATCTGAGAAGGTAATCCAGAAAGAATCGAGAGGGACATTGCTCTTTGTTGAAGAAAGTCCCCGCAATTCCAAGGGGGAAGTTCGGTCGGTGGAGGAGAGGGGAAAGGAGCAGGAGCAGGAGGAGGAGTAAGGTGGGAAGGCTGCAAACTAAACTGGTCGGTTAGCTTCTTCAACGGGGAAGGGAGGGCGGGCTGCGAAGGGGGGGGAGGAGGGGATGACCATAGAGAGGGTCGTTTGACTGGGAGGCGTTGATTTAGTCGATGAGAAGGGGTCGCCGCCCTGGGCGAACGGGCAGGAAGAGGAGATCGTGGAGAGGGGGAAAACGGGGAGGAACAAAGAATGAAAAAAAATCAAAAATCGCGTAAAACCTCCAAGGGTCGGAAAGGGGAGAATTGGGATGGCCAATCTGCGGTGGCGAAGGGGGGGGAAACTATCGTGCGAGAAGACCGACTATTGCGAACGATCGGGGAGGAAAGAGGCATAGGAAAAAAAAGGAAAATTGGCCCCACATGGCGCAGGTGTATTGGTCCCAAAAAAAAAAAGGACGGAAAAAAAAAAAAAAAGGGGGGGGGGGGGGGGGAGGAAAAGGAGAATTGAAAAAAAAGCCATAGCAAGGGAAAAGACCCTCGTATTCCTCAGAGAGTTCGCAATAGTCGGCGATTGATATCATAAGAGAGGGGAAAGAAAGAATTCTCGGGAGAAAAGAAAAAAGGCCAAAAGAGACCAGAGCGCCAGGTGGGGGGTGGGTAAGTACAAATTTGCATAAGAAAAGTTGATCGCCGTTTTGGAAAAAGGGAGGGCCTGCAAGGGGAAAGAACGAGACATCAGAAGTCAAAGATAAGCTTTCAAAGGGAGACCAGAACCTGAAGCAGAGGGGACTACATCAACGCCCGCGCAGACCGAGGAAAAGAAGAAGGGGAAATGAGAAAACAGTCGCAGAAGAAAGGGGCGTTTGAAGACTATCAAACGAAAAAGGGAAGGAAAATGCACTTTCAGCGGCTCCAAAACAAAGAAACATCTAAGCCATAGAAAAAAAAATGGGGAACCCCGAACCATCTTAAAAAAAAGGGGCAAGAAGGGCAGCTCTCTGTGCCTGGGTACACGATTACGGCGCATAAGTCCCAGGCCTTGGGAGAAAAAAAAGGCAACTCCTCACAGTCCGACTTTCAACGCTAAGCCTCTCCAGGGGGGGGGCCAAAAAAAAAAAAAAAAGGAGCGGAACGCGGACAAGTTAGGACCCGCTTCGCAATGGCTGCAGAAAAGGGGGAAAACAAGATAAAAGGCCGAGCAGCAAGGCGGTACGCAAAAATTGGGAGGCCAAGGCTGCATGTATTGCGGGGCAGGAAGAACGCTCTACGCCCATCTCTGCGAAAAAAGACTCCCGAAGAAAGGGTCCGTGCGGAGGGGGGTGGGGGGGGGGGGGGGGGGGGGGGAGGGGGGGGGGGGAGGGGGGGGGGGGGGGGGGGGGGGGGGGGGGCGCTCCAGGCCGGAAAAGGAGGGGAAGAGACAGGCATTCGGCAGGAAAAAATGGAAAAAGCATGATTTCGACTTCTACTGGACGATCTCGAGTTCCCTCAGCTGAAGAAAAGGAGCTCGACAGTAAGACAGGGACGACGCGAGCAGTCAGAAGGAACGACAGGACCGGAAAAAGGACTCCTCATCTCATCACAGAACAATGGGCGTCAAAACGATGCGATACGATCGGGAAAAGCCTGGTACAAAAAAGATCTCGTCCCATAGGATGAGGAAAAAAGACGCTCGTCTGAGAGGGGGGGGGGAAACAAAGAACCAGAAAAAAAAGAAGTTAAATCAAAGGGTAGAGGGGAGGAACAATTGTACTTTTCAGGGGGGAAAAGCTCATCTGGTCGCTGCACCAAAGAGTAATGCTCGGTCGGAGAGGAAAAGAATACCACACGAGGGGGAGGAGTTGAAAGACTGGAGAAGCGATTTACGGGGGAACTGTCTCGTCTACGGAGGGGGAAAAGAGGGGGAATCGTCCTCAAATAATAGAAAGGGGCCTACAACTTCGCCATGCGAAAAGCCGAGGGTAGGGGGGAGTCGCCTATTAGTTTAGAACCAGTTCTTCTGCTTCGGCGAGAAAATACATCTGCGGGGACCGAAGAGAGAGAAGAGGGG
>Ga0179593_1539065_pt1 | contig 11962 bp, 20 predicted proteins | sample CZODoug2_1_08_16_FD_185931 | JGI IMG/M metagenome (GOLD analysis project Ga0179593, IMG submission 185931) | Vadose zone soil fungal communities from Angelo Coast Range Reserve, California, USA - CZODoug2_1_08_16fungal (PacBio error correction) | ecosystem: Environmental > Terrestrial > Soil >...
CGAATCTAATCTGTCTCTTGAAAAAAAAATTATAAAGAGGGGGTTCAGGGTGGGGGTAATAAATCCGCAATTACAGTATGGGGAATCATGGGGTCTACAGAGGATAAAACCCGAAGGAATGGGGAGGATAGAAAAATTTGTCAAACCGAACGCACCTGTAGAATCGCAGGTCCTCACATTCAGGAAACAAAATAGCTATCCTTAATAAAAGAAGAAGAGGACTCGGAAGAGGAAGAAGTGGGATTACGTAATAGAAAGGGGTTTGAGAGGAAAAGGAATAAGGTACACTACACCCAAAATCGACAGAAAGGGCTGAGGAACCGGGCCTCGACAGCTTTTACAGTTTTGGTACTAAAAAAAGTGTTGCGGAAAAAGGCCGCACCGGGGAAAAAAAAGGAAAAGAAACGCTTGCAGATCCTTACTCCTCATGAACGTGAAAAAACTTTCATTCGAGAAGATGGGGTATAGGGGTCTGCGCGAAAAAAGAAAAGCCCACTTTAAAAGGAAAGAACCATCAAAAAAATTCCAGCGACCAGGGTTGAACCCAATCCCGTCCGCGGCTTTGAAAAAAGAACTGGGGGAAAAAGAGTTCTACAAACATCATCAGAGGGGGACAATCTATAGAGGAGTAGAGAGGGCCAGGCCAAACTCACAAAGGGAAAATTCCAGTCCTCGCCGGCCAGCCCCTTGGGGCTTAAAAAGGGGATGTGACGGAGACTCTGAGGGGAAAGAATGCGACCCAAAAAGAGAGAAGGAGGGCAACTTGGACAGTTTGGGGCATCTAAAAGTTGAAAACTCCAAATGATTTGACAAAGCAAAGGAGAAAAGAAGGAACGTGTCGCAGTCGGACATGTGGCAAGTTCACGCATATAGGGGGGGGGGGATTACCACGCTAAAAAAATGAAGGGGGAGGAGTGGAGTGGGGCTCCTATGAATCTGACGGGGGGAAAGGGGAACATTAGTACTAGGATCCAGGAAAGGCGCCTGCTTGGGGTGGACAGAAATAGCAGCGGCCAAAATGTACTCCAAAAAAAATTGGAGGAAGGGGGGAATCCACGCGACAAGCGGATAAATTATAGGTGCGGAAAAGGTGTACTAAAGCAAAAGAGAAGAGAATGGGTTGTAGCCTTCCTTTAAGAAACCTCAGAAGGAGGGCCCTATGTCCTTGGGGAAGACTATTAGAAAAGAAGGTAGAGACTTCTAAGGTTAGGGAAGAGGCCGAAGTTTCCATGGTACGGGTTTCAACCGAAGTTTTGGAAAGTCGCGGGGATGAGAGAGCGAGCTTGTGACACACGTTCCCTACACTCGTCATGCCGCATACTGCAACGCGGGATGTCAACTGTTTTGAGCGACTAAACACCTGTTGCGGGGCAAAAAAAAATCCCTACGCCCAAAAATGAAGGATCCCAGGAAAGGAAAGCAATTCCGACTGCCGCAATAAAAAGAGGAAGGAGCCACATTTCCATTTCCACTTGAAAGGAAAAGGATTCGGGGCGTGGGTGCCAGCCAGGAAACCTGGGGTCCGGAATAGGGAACACAAATAGCGCACGGAAAAGTAGACTCAGAAAATTAAGGAAGGAAAAGGGGCGTCTCCTACCGAAGGAAAAGAATGCAAAGAGAAACGCACAAGGAATGGGTTGGGTGTAAGGCCGAATCCTTTGAAAAAATAGTAAAAGATTCAACGGGTCATAACGGAAAAAAGGAGAAGATGCGCCAAACAGTATGTGAAACCTTAGCCATGACAAGCCATGCCCCGGACTGTTAGAATTCAAGTCAGTTAACAAACAATTTACTGGACAAACCGAAAGGAGGGAAAGAGGTTAGGGCCGTAATAGACAGCTTCATGAGAGGGTCGTGAACTACCGTGAGGTTGTTACACGGGGAATGGAGGGAAGTAATCAATAGGAAAAAATAAAGCTACGCGATTACAGGGTCAAGCGAGTATCTCCGGCGAAGTGAAGGGTTAGAAATGGCAATTAAATCTTTCTACTGGTGTATCGGGAACTCAAAACTTTTCCAACCCCAAAAAAAAAAAGGGGCTGCTCTCCAATTGTCAAAAGGCGGAGAAAGGGGGAATCTACGTTAAAATGGGAGCAGAATCTCATAGAAGAAAGGCCAAGGAGAAAAGGGAGAAGAAAAATGGGGAGGACACTATGTTCAAAAAGCCTTCAAAAGAAAAAGGACAATCTGCCGCGGCACAGAAAAGAGTCCATCGGGTTCCAGTTCAGAGAAAAGGAGGAGGAAAAAACTACTACTGGAAAAATACGTTCGCTAAGGGGGGTAAGGCGATAACGGTGGGGAATAGGGGTGGGGAAGAATAGAAGAAAAAAGGAAGGATGGGGGGGGGGGGGGGGGAAAGTGAGTCATCAGCGAACGGAACACTGGACGACAGAGATTGAGAAAAAAAACGTGATTTTTCGGGGAGAATTAGAGTATGTAAAGGAAAAAGATTCCGTCGAACAACCGTGAGGAGGACTCTGTTAGTGCCTTGGGGAAGAAGACAACAAAGGGGGAGATCCAAGGAAATTCAACGACAATAAACAGACGTTCTTAAACAGAAAAAATTGTAAAGAAAAACTAGATCAGTGGAATCCACTAAATCAGGAGGCACGGCGGGGGATGTAGGGTGAACATTTTGAAGGGGGGGGAGGATAGCAAGGAAGGGACGTATTCGTGCCAGTAAGTAGGTGATATCTGATTGGGTGATGTGCAACCTCTTGGGAAATAGAGATGCGTGCGTAGTGCCTAAGAGCCGAGCAGGAATAAGAGGAATCAAAGGGAACTGCAATTCTGGGGGAAGGGATCGAAAAGCAACTCGCGCACAACTTTTGAAAGCTTTTGAATAAAGCACTCACTTTGGCACTTTAATGTAAGGGGACCTCGCGGTTTGGGGGGAACAGTGGTGGAGTTTGCCCAAAGCGCTCAAGCAAAGAAAGGAAAAATGTTTCAATTGAGATCATAGAATGCCCACGAAAAAGACAGAGCAGCTTAGGGCTGTAGAAGGGAAAAGGAGGAAATGACCGCTGCGCAGATCGACGGATAAGAAAGCCTAAAATATGAAAACGGTAGGGGGGGTGGAAACAGAGAATATGTGAAGGGTGGGCAAGTAACAGATGGCATAAGACTACTGAGGGGGGGACAAGGGGAAAAAATGGGGGGTAAACGAAGGAAGAAGGGGGTGAGGGTTAGACAGGGAGGCGAGTATGAGGAAGGAGACATTGACCGATGAGGAAGGGAGGGGGAATGCATAGAGGGGGAGTAGGGAAGGGCAACGCGGAGGCTGAGGCGGGGAGAGCTAGGGGCGGGGGGAAAGAGAGAGAGGGGCAAGGGTTGGGGGGAGGGAGGGAGGGAGGTAAGGAAGGGGGGAGTCGGGAGGAGGGGGAAGAGAGAAAGGGGGGAGAGTGAGTGGGCGTAGCACATGGGGGAAGGGAAAGGGGAGGTGGGAGGGGGGGAATAGGGGGGGGCGGAAAGAAGCGGAAGTCGGGTGGGATTAATGGTTAGAGGAGTGGAGGGTGGGAAGGGAGGTCGAAGATCAAAAAAATGCGAGAAATTGGCGAAGAAAGAAAGGAGTGTGAAGGGGAAGGGGGGGGTAAGGGGTGAGTACTAGGGCAAGGGTGAAGTTGTGAGGGGTTGGGGGGGGGGGGGGTGGAGAAGGCGGGGGGCTGCGGGGGGATATGTGGGAGACCAAGAAGGGGTAGGAAGCTGGCCGGGTCGAGTGGAGAGGGAGGGTGGGGAGATAAGGGAGAGGGAGAGTGGAAGCAAGTCTCTCTCTTGGGGGGGGGAACCGAGTGGCCTGGGGAAATTGAATTTCTTAAACAAGCGCCAGAATCTTGGGTCTGAATAAGACACCGAAAGGGAACAATGGATAGCAACACACGCTCTTGGTCGTATGAAAGACACTTTCCAAGTCAAGGAAAGCGTAAGGGCCTAAAAAAGTGCTTGTTGGCGTAAAGTTGATGCTATTTTGAGGAGGGATATCGGACAAAGCCGAAGGGGAGGAACTGCCGGGGAGGAAGATCTTGCAATGACGCAAACAGGGGGTCAAAAAGCTGGAACACGAAAACGATCTTAGAACCAAATACGACACGGGGGCGAGGGCTTGATGCTATTGGCCCATGTGGAGTACAAGTCAGAAGGGGAAGAAAACTGCCGACCTTCTTCATTTGTTTGCGTCAACTGGAGTCTGAAGAAAAAAGAAACAGAGGAAAAAGAGTGAGTCAGACGGGTTTCGAATCCCACGGCGCGAACAGGTGAGGATCGCGAAATTTCTCAAAAGGGAAAGGCAACTACTTAGAATCAGATGTTATCAAAAGAAGAACCAGTGGGGGACAAAGGGATAAAAAACGGGTGGTAATCTTCAGAGAACTGGAGGGGTGGTATGTAGAAGACGTTTCCCGCCGCTACTTACAGCACCGGTTGCAACCATTCGAGGGAAATGGCGGAAAAAGGGTGAGGTCACTATTCCCGGACGAATTGAAAGATGAGCTCGAGGGTGCTTACCCCATTCGCTTCATAATGGACAGAAGGACAGTACCGGGCATCGCGCATCGCTAAAGCCAGCAGAGAGGGGAGTTTGGGGCGGGGAAAAAAGAACATCATGGTGCCCAGGGCCAGACCGACACTCATACAGGGGAGAACAAAAAAGTCCGCGGCTGTATGGCAACTGGAGGATTGTCAGGGCAATAACTTTCATAATGCGCTGGGAAGCACCTTCTGCAACCCTCGTCAGAAAGGGAGAAGGAAAACTGTCCCATTGGGAAGAAATATTAGGGTTGCGCTGATCTTGAGGCAACGCCTTTTGATTCGCCAATTCCGAAAGGAAGGGGGGGAGTAAGGATTCGCATCGTGAGGGGGGGGTTATCGAACTTAAGGAGGGGGACAAACAAGGGAATCTTGTTTGGAGGTAACGATTTTGCAAGACAACCTGGAGGAGGATAAATTCGAAGACGCGAATGTGGCGCCGGAAATTGGGGGATTTGGAGGGAAAATTAGGGACTGGAACTGGCCTAAAGAACAGAAATAGACCGTCGGGGAGGAAGATTGAACGAGGTGTTCCCCAGTTCTTGAGATAGGTTGAGGCAAGAGTTGGGAAGGGGGGAGGGGTTGAAGAGCCTGGAACAACGTTACCAGTAAAAACCTGCAACAGCGCAGGTCAAAAAACTTGCCGTCGCTGTGATCTCAGAAAAGATGAGGCGGTACCATGATTCCAAGCAGTCTAAAAAAAAGCTGCAGCCACTGCATTTTATCCAGATAATGCTCATGATTCCAGAATTTAAAAAACGTGATTTATAATGAAACGAATGCTGGAGAGTTGGATGGGATGTCAAAAATAGAATACTTGCTAATATATCTGGTCGCCATGGCACCTTCGCTAGCCAGGTAAATACAAAGTCCTTTATGGTGATTTATTAACAAATCTTTGGGACACTCTGAAGCAGAGAATTGTGCTTTCCGTTCTTTAAGGAGGGAAAAAAGAAGGAAAAAAAATGGGCTCCACCCCAACACGGGGAAAAAAAGATCTAATCACGGTCTCTTTAAATAAAAAAAAGATTAGGCGAGCAAGAAAAGGAAAGTTTTCGAAAAAAGATTTTAATACCATCAAAGGGATCGGGTAGAAAGTAGTTGAAGGGCTGAGCAGAAGGTGCTAATATCATTTAAAGCTGAGTCCTCTCATTGTGGAAGGAAAAAAACCCGGCCTCCAGAAAAGGGGGTAGAAGTCGAAAGGCTCACTCACGGCGGAACGGAATAATTCATCCACTTAAAGGGAGGAGCCATCCTCCAATCGTTTGATAACGGGGTTATCGAGAAGACCTGAAAACTTAAAAATGCCTTACCAGCTAACATGGGAGAGAGAAAGAAAGGGCTTCAAGAGGGAAAAGGGTCCACGGACAGGTTCGGGGTTGTGAATTAATAAAGGTTTAGGGGGGGACCTTTCCGGAACCAACCACCCAACCCCCCAGACCGGGTCCAAGGTCTACGAACGCAAGAAGCGCAACGGACCCGCTTCGCCAAAAACCGCGGGGGGCTAGAGGGCCCCGGACACCGACTGTAGTATAAGAGCAACTTCGCTGGGGGGAAAAAACGACCTGAAGGGGCCGGAACGCCGGGGAGATAGGAGACAAAGCCAGGGAACACCCGGGTAATGTTACGGGAGAGGGGGAGGCTTGCAAATAAAAAGGACTAAGACGGTGACGGGAGCGCCCGGCCGAGTTTGGGGAGGCGCGGAGATAAGGTGGTGGAGCGAAAGCAACAGAGAGAATCCCGGGGGGGGAAGGCCAAGGGAGATCACGCGAAGCGGGCAGAGCCCCGACCAGTTACTCCTCTCAACAAACCGCCCAACGCAATAAAACCGTCAAAACGTGGATACGGCCCGAGTGTGGCGGTCCAGCACGGGCGTCGAGAAGAGAGGAGGCGAGCCCCGGCGGGCAAGGCGGGGGGAGATAGGATATTGGAGTGGGGGGGGGGGGTGGCTGGTGGGGGCGGTCCGAGGGGGGTTGGGAGATAGGGTCATAAAAAGAGGGGATATAGAGCGGCCTGTAGGGAGGGCCGCGGGAGGGAGATAATACTGGTAGGGCAGGGGAGGAAGGGGGGTGGCCCGGGGGGTCGGTGGAAGGACGAAAGGGGGCTGGGCCGGGGAAAGTAACGGCATGATCGGGTGGTGTGCAGGGAGGAGGGGGTGGGTGGCGGGACGCCCGGGCAAAGGAAGGCGGGAGAGGTCATGTGAGGTGGAAGTTCTGGCGCCTGACCACGCGAGATAAGCTTCTAAGAAAGAAAAGAAAAAGACCTTCACTTCCGGGGGGATGAAAAACGGCTCAAATTGACAGACCTAAACACCTCAAAAATCCAAGACACATCCAACGGGCTGAGGAAGAAGGATTCGATAATCCAGAAAGGGAATGCCAAAGGAAATCAAAATCAGCGTGCACGAGGAGAAACGAGGTAGGTTTGTCCGGAAGGCCAGGGGCAAAATAGAAAGAATTAACTAAAAGAAGGAAAAGGAAAAACCAAAATCCTTTATAGTCCCAAAACCGTTTCCGGCAACAGAAAAACGGAGAAAGTTCAAGATAATCGAGAAAAAGGTGGAATTTGGTGGTGGTCAGAGAACCTTTCGCGGGCTCGGAGGAGGGTGGGCGGAAGGTGCTCGAAGAAAAAATGCTCAGGCGACATGACACCTATAAGTTGGCTCAAGGACCTTCCCATACTCCAGGTTGGTAGGGACTGGGGGAGTGGGCGCCCGGTTGAAGCGCATTCTTGGAAAGGGAAGGAGTGTGAAGCAATCCACTTTCGGACGCCTGCTGGGGGTGAAACGCAGCTGCTTGACTGACAAAGGAAGGAAAAAAAAAATGGCTGAGAGCGTGTGGTAAGCCCATCGCGAGCTAAATCTGTCCGTAATGAGAAAAACCCAGGTAACACCGGGAACAGACTGACGAATGGGTTGTGTCGAACCTGTCTTAGGGAGGCGGCTCAAGTACGCCGGGGGGGAACGCCTTGTCGGGAAATCCAATACAACAAAAGAGGGAGATCTTCGACGCAGTTTTTGGAACCAGGGAAAGGCCTCATGAATTGGGGAACTCGTGTGCCGTTTCGATAAATTCGGCATCTCATGTCACAAAGGGTCAAAAGAAAAAGGCTTTCCTCAACGATTTTCGAAGTGCACGAAAAGCCGGGGGAAGTTCGAACTGTTTCTGCAGAAAATGACGGCACGCTGTTTCGGTTACGTCCGAGGCGAAGGGGCAAGGACCAGGACCTGAGGGGGAATGTGCGGAAAAAACCGGTGCTCTCCGAAAAAAGGAGGGCCGACCTGTTTGCTCGAAGCGGTTTCCGGTGGGAAGGAGAGGGGAGAGTTCTTTCGCAGCTTGAAGAAGGATGGAGTACCGTAGCTTGTGCCGGAGGGCTAGAGACCAATAGCGAGATACGAGGAAGGTAGTAGTGGAAGTACCGGCTTCCTAACTTAAAACCAAGGAAAAAAGTCACCATGTCGCCGATAGTATCACTAAAGCCTCGCATATCCAATGCCCAAGGAGGAGGCACGAGGTTTGTTTTTCGGAAGAAAGGAATTCAAGGAGGAGGAAAAACGAGTGGAATCATGATTAGGACTATATCGCGAGGCTCCGATCAAAAGAGGAAAGGTTTCCTTTCGCTCAGGGGGGAGAGGCTAAAGTCCTGTTTAAGCAATCCCAAAATTTAAAAAGATATATCGTCCGGGGGACAAATGAAACATGATCGGAGGGGTAGAACTACCGTTTAATGGATGGGAGAAGGTTTCCCGAATCTTCGTCTAGAGAAAAATCCCATTCCAATTGGGCCTTGATCTATCTTCCACAACAAGGAAGAAAGTGGAGTGGGGGCAGGAGGACAGGAACTCGATCAAAAAAGAAAAAAATGATCTCTTAGAGTCTGGGGGTCGAGGAAAAATTGAAAAATCTGCTAAGTGTGGAGGTCTGGTGTAGCGCGGAACCCAAAAAGGTCCGAAAAAAACAGGATGAAATAAGCTCAATGGACCAAGGGGGAGAAGTCCAATAGTGCTGCGCTCGTTCGTCAACAGTGGCGAAAGAGGCATCTCGATCCAATTATCCGCAAAGATTTTGGAGATTAATACGAGGAGAATAAACGGAGGCCATCTCGCGGCAGCTGAAAAGAGGCAAAAAAGTCAGCGGGTTGAAAAGCAAACAAAATCAACGGCAAAGACCTACTGGGACGAGAAAGAGATCGTGAAAGAAGTGTGAAAAAAGGAAAAAAGAAAAACAAAAAAAAAAAAAAAAAAAACAAAAAAAAACAAACACACAAAAAAAAAAACGAGGGGTGAACACAGAAGGAAAAACAACACAAAAGACCCAGAGACAAAAACACCAACGAACCAAAAACGGATGGGTTAACACCCCCCTACAGAACAACCCCACCCCCCCAAGAAAAAAAAGCATACAAATTACATAGGGTACCTATTAGTCAGAATAGAATTGAAAGAGAAGAAAAGCGACAAGGCGAGTGAGAACGCTTGATTAACCGCTAGAAGAGAAAGGGTGTGGCGGTGGGAAGACAGAAAGACAAAGGGTGTAGTGACGTAAATGGGAAAGTAGTAAGGAGGAAGGGGCAGAAAGGAATGGCGGGTGGGGGAGAGGGCGCGGCAGGGTTAAAGAAGGAGGGGAGTGAAGAAGAGCCTGAGAGCAGAAAAGTCCAACTGGAACATGAACGGAAAAGAAGCATCGGGGGAAAAAGTAACCAAAAGCGCGAGTTTAGGGGCAAATTAACTAGGGGGGGGAACTACAAAAAAAGTCCAAAGTAATCCGCCCAGGATAAAGGGGGAAAGGTGTTAGCCGAGAAAAAAAAGGGGGGGGAAAGAGAGAGAGCAAAGGAAGGCACCCAGAAATCAGGGGAGGAGGAGGACTGAGGATTGTAATGAAAAAAATATACTTGGGCTTCCCCAATAAAGGAAATTCGGCAATGCTGAGGGCAGCATAAGTTTGACTTTGGGCGATTCCCTTATACGGGGAAGAAAGGGTTGCCAGGTAGGGATTAAGGGGAGGCCTGATGCGCAGTGGAACAGGACGGAATGGTGCGAAGAAGGAAAGCGAAAAGGTAGTTCTTAGGAAACTCATTAGGAGAAGGAGAGACAGGGTTTATCCTTGTCATCAATCTATGATAGGACACGTCGGCTTGACGAACGAGACGCAGCCTATGGGCTACCAGGTAAGGTAGTTCTGCTTGAGGGGGGGGAGAAGGTTGATGTCCCTCATCAATCACAGAACGTCTAATAGGGGAGAAAATCTATTCCACTACTCGCAGATTACAGACCCGGATCTCTGGGAGAGGTGGGTCAAATCCGTCTGCGCAGAGCGGAAAAATCAAGAACTTGTCAACAATATTGGAACGGACCACAAGGGGGAGATAATTGACGGCGGAAATCTTACTATACTGGGTTTTTTGACGGTGAAAGTGGGCCCAAAATGCTGAAACAGGGCGGCAGACTGGGGGATAAGGAACCTCAAATTAGGGGGGAGCGAAAGGCGCTCGTTCCGTCGTTCAGTAAAAGACCACTCTTTTCCAGGACCGGGAGGAAAAAAATAGTATTCGGCAAAAAAAAAAAAATGCCGGGGGAACTTAAGGGCCCCCGTAACACGATGAGGGGGAGCTTTCGGGCGAAAGAAATCAGCTAACCCCCCCCAGAAGGGTTTGAGGGCTAAGTCCGTGCGAACGAGGATGCATATAGGAAAACGTTTTTGGAAACACAGAAAAAGACCTTAGCGCCACAGTTCTGAACATTTACAACGGGGGGGGAGGCATTTCGAGTGAAAAAAGGCTTAACGCCGGATGTTCCCTCAGTCCACGGGGGACTGCTTAAGGGTGGATTCGGGGCTCTTAGAGAGGAACCGCAAAAAAACAAGTTGGTCGCAGAACATTTTAAAAGGGTCCAGACGCGGCACGGCACAGAAAAAGAATGGAGAAACCGTTAAGGGGAAAGGAATGTTGGACAAGCGAGATTGCAACTCCGAAAGGCGGGGGGGGGGTAGAAAAACAAACCGTAAAAAAAATTAAACTGGAAAGAAGGGGCGGGCGAAAAGTGGGAGTCTTCATCTCCCGGATGAAAAGTGTGTTGAAAAAGAGAAACAGCCGGGGTCCCAAATAAGAAATGAAAAGCCGAAGGCAATCGAACGCTCATTTGGGGGGGGGACATTCGAACAAATGGGGAGTCGCAATCTGGAAAGGGAGAGAGGTGCTCCGAGGGCTACACATTAATGAGTTTTTGTTGGGCCAGCGTAGAACTGCTCTGGAGACCCATTCCGAGCAAACAAAGGAGTAATTGATGGGGACTTCCAGCAAAAGAGGTCAAAAAAGAACCTGCGCCGATACTCGCCACCAAAACAGGGATTTCAAAGTCCGAGGGGATGGTGGCAAAGGAAAAAATGCATAAGGGGTGCAGGAAAGGGGCCGAGCACGTTCATGCTGATCGAATGTCGAACACCGGAAACCTGCGCGTAAAACAACCGGAAAACTATAAGTGAAAGAGGGCGGGAGGGAGGATGAATCTGGGTTGAGGGGGGAAAAGGTCAGAAGAAACCAGATGGAAACCTGTGCTAGCTAAAGGAGTAGCATCTGGGAGAGAAGGGGGGGTGCGCACTTGCTTTGGGGGGCCCCCGAGAGGGATGTCGGAGATTGCCTCTTGGGTGGAGGGAACGAGGGGGCAAAAATGATAGAATAATGCCAAAGCGAAGAGTCTCCTGGGAATGTCTCAAGGTGTGAGTGGATGTGCCTGTTCAACATGCTGGGGGAGGGAGGAAAACGACTAATAAAAAGAAACCTCAGGGAGAAATTTTGTCCCAGTCTTGAATTATTCGGCGTTGAAGGGGGCCTGGTGTAAGCGCAGATGCAGACAACTGGACCAGGAAGTCAAAAGAAATTCGAGTCTCTGGGGACTCACGAACCATTCTGATCAAAACTGAGGGGACTGAAGCCTTCCTTTCACCCAAACGATGCAAACGGAAAAAAAAACCGGGAGGCGTATTAAGAAAGCTCACATGAGAGCCCTCATTAAGGCGAGACTCGTGAGGGTGCTAAAAAGATGCTCGGTCGGCTTGCGTGTTCAATGGGGAAAGGGGCTAGTAAGAGAGGGGGTCCATTGGTAGATAAAGCCCTTGTCGATGAAATGATAAAATCCTGTAGGGAAAGAGGTAAAATCTAAAAGCTAAGGAAAGGCTAAATTGGGGTAGGTGTTTTCTTTCAAGAGAAGAGGGGAGCAGGCTTCTAAACAAAAAAAAATAAAAGGCTGAGATCTAATCGACCGTTCCTCTGAAAGCAAGGGAGCCGAGCAAACAAGACGGTATAGTTTTCCAGGAAAGATTGGTAATCCATAGGGGACCGCCTTTTCTTAAAAGAGAAGGTGGAAAAATATTCACATTGGAGGAAAATTTAAATATTTTGTATGGCTGGAAAACAGGAAAACGCGCCGAAAGATGAGGTTCCACCG
>Ga0179593_1311771_pt1 | contig 11961 bp, 12 predicted proteins | sample CZODoug2_1_08_16_FD_185931 | JGI IMG/M metagenome (GOLD analysis project Ga0179593, IMG submission 185931) | Vadose zone soil fungal communities from Angelo Coast Range Reserve, California, USA - CZODoug2_1_08_16fungal (PacBio error correction) | ecosystem: Environmental > Terrestrial > Soil >...
TTCTATCCGGGGACTAAAAAAACACCAAAAAAACTGTCCCATGAATGCGGACGAAAATTGAGATTGCTCCGAGGGTGACCTGCTACAGGAACGACGCAAATAAAAGAAAACTACTTTCCACGCTGCTCTGTGGTGGAAAGGGGAAAAGTGAACCAATTTCTGCATCGAGCCGCCCAGTGGCGGAAGGGGGGCGAGGTTTTGGGGAAAGAAAGGTGGGGAAAACAAGGGACTTACAAAACTATAAACCTGTCATTTGCAACCCCTTGGGCAACCACTCCAGCTCTTGACACTAAGGCGTTTCTCCCTGAGGGTGAGGGATCGAGGTGAAGCCTCAGCTCCAGGGTGCGAGCTTTCTTCAGCCGAGCTTCCGAGAAACACAGATTTAGGGCACTTAATCATCTCACTGCATCAGCACTACACCTGCTCAACAAGGCCAGAAATGTCCAACCCCCGGAAGAAGAACCACAAATTAAGGCCCCTAAGAGATATCCCGACACTGGGGGCAGCGAACGGAAAAGAAACAGGCAGGAAAATCCTTGCAGGAGTACCAAGGCCTATCTCGTGTGACAACATTTCCGTGGCCAGGCTTGTGAAGGGGGAAAAAAATGACTATCAAATAAATCCCTAGGGCAAACCGAACAAGGGAGCACTTAGACTTCCCGGCCTGCATCCTATTGAGGCAAAAGTTTCTGGCTGCGTCGCTACCAGGTAGAAAGAAAAAAAAGGGGTACCAAAGCGCTCCATATTCAGAGGGAGCCTCAAATCCCGCCAACTTGGGACATCCAACATGGACCGCGCGCCCCATCGGGACACGAGTTATCGCAAGTCCGCGAGGAACAAGCTGACAGAAGTGTGGGGGAAGCGTTCTGAATTTCAGAAATATAAATTATGAACGGAGACACCTCTTTTCTGGAACGATCAGTTCCTAATAGGAAGGGACTCGATTGAGGAAAAGGCAAAGGTCAAAGTACGGAAAAGTGCCGCTCTCAGAAAAAAAAAGGTGTTCTAAAAAACCCCCGGAAAAAAAGGGATGGGGGGGGGACTAATCGAACGCGAAAAAGGAGTTCATGTTGAAAAGAACTAACGTGAAGTGGTAAAGCGTTATCCCTTCACCTCATCAGAACGCATAACACTCGCAAGACTCAAAGTAAAATTACGCCGCAGCCCTACCTGGAAATGGTTTTAAGCCGAATGATTCGCCACCAGGGAACGTAAAAGGGGCCCTTGGTGGGGTCTTCGGATAAGACGGAAAAGTATGGGAGAAAAGGGTGGGGGGGGGAAATCTTCTAAGTTCAGGTTTGCTCATATTTTCGGGCTGGGGGTGGTGTCCTTCCACACGTGGTGCGCAGGACTCATCAGCTTGATTGTGGAGGGGAAAAAACGAAGTTCAGGGTCGCACTATGCATGAAGGGCACTCAATCCTCTTGAACAGACTGCAAAAATTCGATGGACACGCATCAAAAAGTTAAACGAAGGTGGGGGAAGTTCGTAAAGGCTCCCGGAATCTAGTCGGAGAAAGGGAATCGCACGTCTCTGGGGCGTCGCCCCCAAAAAGAAGGGACGTTCAAGGTTGTGTTGTCAGTTCGTGTTCAACCCGGAGGGTCCAGCACGATCCTGGGTCGGGGGGATGGATGAAAGGAAATTCAATGGTTGAGAAAGGGTCAGGGAACACGCGCCTCTTTATCCGAAACCCGCGACCTCGGAACGCAAAAGCGCGGCAACAGAAAAAAAGAAAACCCGCTCAGGGGGAGGCACCGGGGCAATTGGGGGTCGTGGAAAGTTTAACTCCTTGAAACGAGGTTTCGTCTTCAAGGAAGGGCAAAAGGCAGATCAAAAGAAAAGGGGAAAAAAAACGGAATCTTGACATTTCACTACAACACGTTGCACGCACATTTCAAGAGGAGGGGGGTTCTTAATACCTTGAAACACGATGGAAACAGTAGGAAAAGCGCAAACTCCACAAAAAAAGCAACGTACAATTGAGCAAGAAATCCTGGTTCTAGGGGAGTCACATCCTAAAAAAAATGGGTTATCCGCGTTGGGGCACCAGGGAAGAAAACACAGAACAGCGCAGAGAACAGTAGAAAATAGGACCTTGATCTATTGAAAAAAATACCACGCAGAATATGAACCCTCAGTCTTTGAAGAGAGACAACCAACGCATGTAATCAAAGCAAAATCGCGGGCCCCGGGCAGAGTGAAGAGTGAGATGCAAAAGGAGAAATAGGGATATCAATAGCCTTGCAGGGAAAAGAACAAAGGAAACACAAAACACCGCGTTAAAAAAATGAGAGCACAGTCCGAAACAAAGGACGCTAAAAAGTTTTCCGGCCGAAAGAGCGTCCATCTGCGAATGGCTACTTACGTCAGAAGAAGGGAGAAAGGAGAAAAAGGCTGCGCAGAAGGGGGGGACAAATAATCAGGAATAAAAAAAAACACGGGAAAAGATCTTCACAAGCAGGGCAATACGCGAAAGCACGGGTGCGCAGTCTCACCGGATGCGGGGGAACCGCGTGAGCAAGAGGAAAGAGATGTGCCGGTTAAAAAGGGGGGGGAAAATCACAGACGGTGACAGAATTTTGGAACGGCGTAGGTTTGTAGAGGGGGGACATGAAAGACGATGATACTCCAGATTCGACGCAAGCGCAAGGATGAAAAAGAAGGAGAACGGAAGGAGGAAGGGAGGGGTTTTAAGGCGTTGGTGAGCAAATTCAGATAATATCCGTGGTTAGGGCTTTTTATTTTGGGGGCAATAAAGCACACTCAGGCTTAGAAGAGGGGGGTGGAGAGACTATAGTGGGGGTGCTTCCAGGCCAAAAATGACCAAAGTGCTTGGGTGGAGGAAATGGAGACAACGGATAATGCTAAGTCAATGACGCAGGGCTTGGCTGGGTGGAACGGTGGGGAGAAGGTGACAACGGAAAAGGTACTCAGAGGATTCTTGGAAGAGAATGGAAATGTCTTTTCAAAGTTTCGGGGTCGTCCGAGTGAACAGTGTCTGGGCTTGGCACGTTTGCAAGAATTGGGGGAAAAGATGCAAAAACGAATCACACACGGCAAAGGATTTTCGGAAACTGGTACCTACCACGAAAAAAAAAAATAGTAGGAAAGAGCGTTGAGGGGGGGGGGGGGGGGCAGTGTGCACGAAGTCGGCGAAAGGGCCGGGCAAGGGGGCTACATCGCTGAAGGTCGGGTGCGACCCGTCCGACAAGAAACAATTGAAAAAATGGGGGGGATCGAAATAAAAAAAAACAAGAGGGTATTTGTGAACGCAGAGGGGGGGCCGAACTTGTAAAAATGTCTAAGTTTGTTAGAGTACGCCAGAGAAGCAGCACGTACAAGGATGGAAAATAAAATAATAATGAAGGGGGGAGGTTCACCCAGCCAAAACTTCGTGGGTGACTGGGGGAGTGCAGGAAGGGTCGAAGGGACCGCAATTACGAGGTAGGGGGGGAAAGATACTACGGTAAGTGGGAAGAGGGGTCGCCGCTGTTTGGGGCTAAAACCTCAAGGGAATTCAGATGCGTATGTGCGATAAAGGGAAAACTATGCGAAAAAAGGCAGGGAGAGGAAAAAATCAGAAAGGTGACAGTCTCCGAGGCCAGGGAAAAACCGTATTTCACAGTTGGGGGGGGCACGAAAGAAATTCGGAGGGAGGGACCGCTAAGCAACAGGAAGGAGCCCGAGGGTCCTGGAGGAGGGGAGAGGGGGAGCTTCAATTAGAATCGCCGGGATAACTGAAAGGACGTAGTTCTTTGGACACCTGAACTTTGGCCGAGTTATGTTAGGGCCATGAAGGGGGGAAAGTCTTAGGGAGCGGGCGGTTCGACAGAACGTATCGTTCTCATCTTAAAAATCGGCGGGGACGGCTAAATGGCTTTCTATTGAAAAAATTCGCAAAAGATAAAAAATTCAGAAAACCAAGATTCGCAGGAAGACTTTAGGACAACTGAGAAGAACGCGTCCAAGAGGGAATTTGCTGGTATCGCGAAAGACTTTGATAATGTCACAGGGAAGGGGGCGCTAGGGAATTGCGGTAGGAATAAACTCGCTATCGGAGGGGGGTGTTAACGGCCGGGCTGCCGAAAGGATTCAAAACAGACTGCTGGAATAAATAAGGCAATGGTGACTCACTGTTTATTGAGGGGCAGAGAGAAATGTATTTCTGAGGGAGAGTGTTAAAGGACCGGCACCGAGACATGGGGAACATCGCGCAGGAAATTTTCTGTAATCCTGAACGGATTTTTAAGCCGCAATGTGCGGGGAAAGCTCCAAAAAGTAATTGGATTGAAATTCGAGTGTTGCATGAAGGTGGGATTGGGTGACCTGGTGAGGAAAAAGGGGATGTCGTGGTAGTGAATCGAAGCTTCGATATTTCGCGGGGGGCAGACCCGTCTAGGACATCGCTGCAAAGGACAAAAACAGGGGAGGAAGACAGCGGCGACACCAAGAAGTGGAAAACGAAAAACAACCACTCAGTGGTCAAAGCTCTATTCGGGCCCCAACTGGTGTTTGGGACCAGACGTTAATCTCAAAGGTTGGGTTACAACTTGTTGTTGCCAGGGGCTGTGGAAGAAAAAAACCTTAGAAAAATGAAGCAAAGGGTACATAGTGGGGTTAGGCTAAGAATGAATTTGGAAACAGAGCAAAAAAGTGTTAGCAAGAAGGGTCGTGTGGCGGTCCCAGGGAAGGGGATCCAGAGGAGAGAATCCTTTTTATACGTCATTGGTGTGTTGCGAGGGGTGGGTGGACAGGTAAACGGGGAGACTAAAGATATCTTAAACAACGAGGAGGAGGTAGGAGCAGATCTTGGGAGACCGTTACTACGAAAAAAATCTCAACTCCTGGAAAAAGAAAAAAAAACAAAAAAAAAAAAAAAAAAAAAAAAGGAAGGGCTTAAAATTTGAGGGAGGGGTCTAGTCAGGGGATGTGAAGTCGAGAAAAAAACTGAAACGCCCACCCACGACCCTCTAAAACGCTGATCTTTTTAAATTTAAGGGAGAGAATAATATAAGATCTGCTCCAAGGGGACTTCAGGAAAGTGGGTTCTTCAAGCCCTTTGGGAACACAATTGGGGAAACTGAAAATAAAACTTCTTGGCAAACAAGTGGACAAGAAAGAGCTTTGGGGACAGGAGGAGGAAGGTTTAAGTTCGCCTCGGGTTTTGGGGGGGGGCCAAGGAGAAGTTGAAAAGAGGTGCAGGAAGAGGGAGGGAAGGAGACCGAAGAAGCGGGGGGCCAGAACCGAAGGCAACTGCAGAGCGACAACGTCATACCAATGCAGCATAAGTATATCTACAAACCGCACCAAAACGTCCCCATAACTCAACCTCATCGGCAATCCAACAGGAAAGGGGGTGATCGCAAAGGAAAAAAATAGCTTCCGCAAATCCGTAGATGGGCAAGCAAATTAAAAAGGCTCTCGATGGACACAAAATAAAAAAATTTGATTCCAACAATCCGAAGAAGTAAAAAAATGACGAAGAGGTAAAAACAAGAAAAAGAGAGGGACTGATACCGGCAACAAGGGTTCCAAGGATTTCGGGGCGAAGTCGAGACGGAAGAACGAAACTACCAACAAGCGCTACACAGGCTCGTAAAAAATCAGCCTACCTGCACATGCGCTGCCAGCCCCACGACAAAATGCGACACGCGATTCAAAACGATGCGATATCACAGTAAAAATAAGGAATTGCGCGGGTTCGGGGGGGGGAGACTCTCTAAAAAGTACGGAAAATGATTAACTTGCATGGGGTCGAAGCGAAAGGAGAATGGGGCTGAAGCGAGAATCGCAACTTCGTCGAATTGCAACGGATACAGAAGGGGGGGTACCGGAGGGGTCCCAGATTGCTCAAAAAAAAAGCAAGGAAAAAAATGAAAGGGGCACTCATACAGCGGCCAGAAGGCTTCAGGTGGGACAGATGAAAGGTGGGACGTAACACGACCGAATACCAGCCCGCGCCAAAAAGAAAGTCGAGAATCCTCGCAACCAACCAAAGAATAAGGTCCCTCCCCTGGGTCGGTCAGCCAATGGAAACTAAGGTGAGGTCCCTTTGGGGAGTCGGGGAAAGCAAACATGCTAAGTTGTAACGCGGAGGCTGAAGTTGTTTCTGCAGGATGGGAACCTTCCAGAAAGGCATCCTCAGCGGCGTAAAGAAGCTTGATGTTTGAAGCCAAAGACAGCGTGTACGGATTGGCGGAAAACACAAACTATTATCGGTCCAACCGGTCATTCTATGGGAACGCACTCAGGGGTTCCACAAACAACCCGACGTGGGGCGTGAAAAAACAGACAGCAATCTACTCGATGCAGAAGTTGAAGGCCTTAAAAAAAATGGGCAGGGGAGAATCAACCAACCCTGCAGTTCTGCAGTGTGGTTTCGGTCGGTCACTCTGGCGTTCACAGAGGGCGATCACAATGTGGTCGGTTCAAACTGATGGCCGAATCCAGTGCAATGGGTAGTAATGGGGGGGCGATTGACGCCGCCAGCAGCGTGCATCCCCCAAGGCCGCAAAGATACAGACGCGTGAGCGCAAAAACGACAAAAAAAATAAAACCGCGATGGTGTCGACTAAGGTTGAAAAATTATGGAACTTTGACGCCGCGGGGATTATCATCCAACAGGAGGGGGCAAGCAAACGAGAAAAAAGAAAAGGGGGTGTGATCTGGGGACAATTTTAAAAAAACAATCCCAGGTCTGGAGGAGGGAACAAATGACTCCAAAAAAGGGCGAACACCCTTGTACTTTGACGTTCACACTCGAACTCAACAAGCGGCTTCCATTGGCAGAAGTAATATGGGGACCGCTAGGATTCCTAAATAAAGGGGTATACACGTTGGCACAGGATAAAACTAGGGTCAAAAACGGAATCAGATCGAGGAAAAAAAGGGTTAAATTGAAAAAGAAATAACCACGGACAAAATATTAAGAACATTCTTGAGGCTCATAAGACTTAACAAATCAAGCTATCAATTGAGAGGGATTTAGTCGAAAAGAGGCCTAAAGTCATAGTTAGGGTCGCTCGTGCGTAACTAAAGCTCAAAAAACCAGAAAAGGGTCAAATTCGAAAACAACGTCGTGGAAATCAATTTGGGTAACTTCCGAAGCGATAAGGCGAATTGAGATTACGCGAGGGCAGAAAAGAGGGGGGGGGGGGGGGGTTTTCGCACCCGGGGCGGAGCGCATGCACAGGAATATGAGAAAATCACAACCACAAAAGAGGAGAGGAAAGAGAGGAGGGCACTGCGAAAGTCACTGTGCAAGTTCCCCGGAGTCTTAAAGGCCCGCGAAGGGGGAAAGGCGGAAGGGATGTCCGGACGGGAAATTGTTCAGACGGACTCGAAGTAGGGCGGCGGTCAGGAGAAGCAAAAAAAGAGCGGGTTAACTCAACATATGAGTGCGCTTTTGGTAGGGGAAAAATTAGGGCTTGCCATAAGAAGGAGGCAGATTTTTTGTGAGTACAGCGTTTGGGACGCAAAAAAAAGCGATAATATTCTGGTGGTTTATCATGGGAAAATAAGAGCACCAGACTCGAGCTGGAAGAAAGGGTGTGAGACGGGAGTGTTCGGGTTCCGGAAAAAGAGGTACCCTGAGGGAAAGGGGGAAGGCATAGCGTAAAGAGGACTGCGCCTCAGGGAATCGGCTGGCGGTTGCAGGACCAAAGACAAGTGTCGATCGTGGAGGAGGAAGGTTCACGCTGGGAAAACTGGGCTGACTGTTGCGTAGTGAAAATGGAGTGCCACTCGGGCTCGTTTGGGGGAAGTCATGGGTGCAAGGGAGTCGAGGCGGCAAAGGAGTGCAAATTACATCAAAAAAAAAATTCGAAGTCGCCACTACTGAGTGTAAGGTTTGGGCGGTGGGGGTGCGCTCGAGCGAAAAAGGGCGATCGGGGCGGCTACAGGGAGGCGGTTCCGGGAACACCGTCCACCCGACTCGTCGAAGAAAAAAACCAACGGGTATGACGAAAGGTGACGAGAGTTGGACACAAACTTTAAAACTGGGCCAGGGAAGGTGGTTGAACGCAAAGGCTTAGGCAGAGTAAATCTGAAAGCAACGTATTTTCCTGGGAAGAAGTTGCACCAGCCACAACTTCGGGGGGGAACTTTGAGTGAAGTGAATCGAATTGTGACCGGCAATCGTAGGACCGCTAGTTCGTGCCGGGAAAGGCGAAAGCGCTGAGTTGTCGAAAACCCGCAAGCAGCTAAAAAGTCCGATGGGATAAAAAGGGCGCGCGAATAGAAACTAAGGGGCGCTAGAACTTTCAGAAACGGGCTTAAAAAAATGCGCAGAAAGGCGAGGGGGACTTCAACAAAAGGAGGACCGTTATTTCATGGGGGGGAAAAATTCGCGGGGGGAAAAGGGACACCGCTGTAAAGCGGCAGCGGCAGGCTAACAGACTTCCTGGAAGGAATGTGGCGCGGCCGGAACGTTCTTCTTTCGGTGGCCGGTACAAATACGGTGGGGAGGACAGGAAGTCTGAAGCCTAGTAGGGATTATGCCCAGGAGGTTAAGAGGGCGGGAAAATCTTGGAAACTTTTCGGATATCTAATCAAGGGGGGGGGGCGGAGCGGCAACAGGCAAAGGAGAATTGCGGTGCGAGTAGGCCGCGTGCAAAGATAGAACTGGCGTCGAAGCACGAAATCGGGGACGACGTGATTAAAAAGTCCTGAAAATGGGGAACGCGACGTGGCCGCTGGATCCGCCGTTGTGATAAAGAGGCAGTGGGTCGGGGGAAAAGGCAGCGAGTGGGAAACAGGAAAGGCGAGGGGGAAGGTTGGTAACTGTCGGGGGCTGCCAGGGAGGCGCCTGCTTAACGCAAGAAATCTTGGACTATTCTGCATGGGCCTGAGAATGACCGGAAAGGGGGGGGATTGAAGGCCGAGGCGGGGGAAATTTAGGACGAGATTTCGTCCGGAATTGGGGCGGGGGGGGGGCAATCGGCTGCCTGGGCGGGAAACAGCCATGAAAGGATGGTGCAGGCCGCGCAGTTCCGTGGGAAAAGGGCCAACCGTGGGTGCTCGAAGGAAAGGGGTGCGGCAATTGAAGGGGTGGACTGAAAGACAGGGGGCGATTCCTCTGGACTGAAAAAATGTGCGCGCTGCCCCGTTAGAATATAAGGACGCTAACGGGATTTCACGAGGGTCACGGATCAGCTTAAAAAGACTCTCGGGGAAGGATACTCGGCGCACAAAACAGTAGAGCGAAAAAAACGCTAAGGGAAAAAAAAACTCCCAGTCAACGAAATTCCAACGGGTCCAAGGGGTTGGGCAGAGTTATCTCGGGTTTTAACTTGTGGGGCACAGAAGGTTTGCAGAAACAAAAAGGGCGAGACCCTGAAGCCAACCTGGGACGATAGCGGACTAATTTAAAAGGAGAAAAGTCACTTTACAACAAAAACGTGAAGCAAGGTGGTGTTGGACAAAAGGGGGGCGATAATAAAAACCCGGGAAGCCGTTCACTAAAGGAAAAGGGGCCCCCCCTCAAGGTTCGGTAACAATTCATTTTAAAGGGAGGGAAAAGTTTGGGGGAAGGAAATATCAAAAAAGCTCATCAGAAAATAGAGTTAGGGAAAAAGACAAAAGAATCAGGCGCTATGTGAGGTACAAAAACCAAGTCACTCCTTTAAATGAATGAGCTGGTCTTTCTTGAGGCTAGCCCTGGTGAAAAGGCTAACTGGGCACGAGGACAAACAAGGAGCTTGCTCCACGCTGCTCAGGGTTTGGAGGTTGAAATTTGAAATAACTTACTTACAGGACTATTCGAAAAAAGGGCTTCAGGTGGTGGGAGGCAAGCCCTTTGAAAACAAGTTGCCTTACAAACACTGAGATAAAAACTGTACCAAACCCATTTGGACAATAGGATCGTTGAAACGGAGGAGGGAAAAAATAGGCGTTTGACATAAAGCTGGTTGGTAGAAAAGAGTCAAAAACTCGGTGGCGCAGCTGTTCTGCATCCACTCGGGAAGAGGACAACGCCAAGCGGTCAAAAGAAGAGAACTGCAGCAGCACGTCCCCTACGCTTCAAGTACAGATAGTAGAAACAGCAGGGACAAAAAAAGAACAAAGGGAGGAAACCAGAAAACGAAACGGTGTCCAAAAAAAGGCAACCAGACGCCTGCAAATGGCAAGGAGGTAAACAGAAAAGAAGGCGCGGATTGGGGGGAAAAAAATGTCAAAACACGCAAGGTGCAGGGGTCCGAAGAGAGGGGGAAATAACATCAGGACAGCCACATCAATCACAGCATCGATTAGGGGGGCACCCATATATGAAGTCCTTGCCTGCGGAAAAGCAAAAGATCCAGCAGCACGAAGGTACAACCCTCGCTACAGCGGAAATCGGCGCCGAGATACCGGATAGAAACCGCTGACCCAACCCCAAAAAAAAGACCAAACGAAATGACACCGCTTTAAAAAAGCTGCGCGATACAAAAAAAAATATTGGCGCGGTCGGGATTGAAGGACTAAGAGAAAGTAGGAAACGGTGGGATTCAACGAAATGATCTTGGGGAAATCGGCCCTCCCGCAAGGCATTCGCGACGTGCGAAGGGGAGTAAAGTCTACGAAAAAAGGGGGGAAAAAGGCTGGCCTCAAGACCGCCGGTAAAAGGCAGGCAAAGAGACTCGGCCGAAATTTCATGTTGGAAACTCAAAGGGAATGGTAAAAGGAACAGTACAATAGAGAAAACCTCGCGCGACGGACTCATTAATCAGGAAGGCAGTAAAAAAAAACTCCGTAACTGTAAGACCGGGGAAAACTCCAAGCAAGAGGGCTTCGCCCCAAAAATTTAACTAAGGGTCCTGGAACCGTTTGGCTTCGGAAGAGCCGTCACAGTGCGAAAGGACCGGCACCCAAAACCCAGCCGAATGCGCCAGCAGAGGGGTCTGGACTACTTTTGACTTTTGCGCGATAGTTTTCGAAGAGCCCTGAATCAGCATCGGACTTCCCGAGGTGATGGTGGGGGAACAGTCGGCGCAAAACTGGGAGAAAAGCACGAACTCAGCGGGAAAGGCACGAGGTAAAACTTCGATTCACATAAAGTTCAACCAGAATGTGGCATGTAGTCAAAGGCCAGGGGGGGAAAGATAACAAGAAAAGTTTGAAATGAATTGGCGGTCGGAAGGCACTCCTGCAAATGGCTTGCGGGGGTGGTGCAGTTCTGTGTAAAAAATAAACTGCGTTCACACTGGAACCGCTTGGGTTTCGGGGATTTGGTTCAGCAAATGGGGTGGGGCAGACAAGACGCCAAGAATGTAGCAGCCCGCTTCCTGCAACCCAAAGCCAAAGGGGAAGAGCCACAACGCCAAAAACCGCGACGGGGGCCGGCCCAGTCAGATTTGTTTTAGTGGAAATTTTCGGAAAAAGCCTGTAAAGGGGATGCGACACTCTGCTTACAACAGGCAAAACAAAAACAAGGCAAAGCGGAATCTTGACTTTCACTACGCCCACTTTCTCAAAAAAAAGTTCCTCGCGGGGGCGGAAGAAAAGTAACTCAACAGATGCGAAAAAAAAAACTTGTCGGTCGTATTCCAGAGAACGAAAAACAAACCGGGGAAAATGGGACAGGATCGGGGGACCGCTAGATGTCAAATTTCCTGAAAAAAGTGATCAAAAAAGCGGGCCAGGATATGAAAACGGGAAAATCAAAACAACGATCGAAGCTAAAGGGGGGGGATGTCTTGGTGACTGTCGAAAACCACGGCCAGCAGAGATCCGAAAGGCGAGCACCAACGCAGGGGGAATCAATCAAATAAAAGAAAAAACGCGGACAGTACGAAAGTGGGAGATGAAAGCATCAATCAAGGTATCGGAAGGAAAATTCCTCAAAAACGACAGCCGCTAACCAGGAACCGTCGGCAGAAATCTGTCATTCGAAAATAGAAAGCTCTGCGAATTCTAGTACAGGGCAAAAGACCGAAAATGCAAGGAAAAGGGGGGACGCAATGCAAAACGCTGGGGGGGGAG
>Ga0179593_1363463_pt1 | contig 11961 bp, 14 predicted proteins | sample CZODoug2_1_08_16_FD_185931 | JGI IMG/M metagenome (GOLD analysis project Ga0179593, IMG submission 185931) | Vadose zone soil fungal communities from Angelo Coast Range Reserve, California, USA - CZODoug2_1_08_16fungal (PacBio error correction) | ecosystem: Environmental > Terrestrial > Soil >...
GGTAAGAGACCCAAGAATACAATGTTTTGCATAGCCGGCCAAAAAGCAAGGAAAAATAAAGCAGCGGGGGTTCTTGTGGGTCAGGGGGGGGTTGCTTAACGGAAAAAAAAACCAGAATGGGTGGCCCGGGCAGAGACGACAAACCAAGGGGGATGCCCGAGCAGTCGGCGGTGCGGGCTCAAGGACGGAAACTTATGGCGGGAAAGCATCCTAATCCCGGGAAGCCAAAACTCCTCGGATTTCTGGGGGAAATATTGGACCACAAGTTCGAGAAAACTCCGTTCAATCGGAAAAAGAGGGATCATGGGCGGGTGTTAGGTAGCCATGAAACCGGAAAGGAAACGGGGAGTTTTGTACTGATAACGAACGACAGTGCCGTTCCTCCCGACCCTCAAAACGTTCGTAAAAAACACAAGTGACGATCGCGCCAAGGCAGACCAAAGAAAAAGGGTACGTTGTTATCTTCATCATAAAGCGTAAAAAGTACCCGACGGTCACTAGTAGCGGGCGTGGAAGCGAAAGAAAGCCGGTGTAAACATTTTATATACACCTGTAAAACATAAAGGGCGGGAAGGGGGGGGAATTTCTCTCGACAGCGACCGTCCCAAAATGGGGATACCGCGGAAGTCAAGGGAAGAAAAAACGCTCACCGACCCCTTCAAACAAGACCACCCAAAAATCAACCCAACACTTTCATCACACAAGAAAAAAAAACAATACAACCACAAATAACCACGGGATAAGGAGACTTAAGGGGGAAACGCCCAATAACCCAAAAAACCTCGGGACCGAAAAAAAAAGAAAGGAAACGATTCCATCACAAACCATATTGGTCTTACGACAGCCTACTAAACCTCACCAAAGGGGATAAAACTAGAGCGGGGAAAGACCTATTGTTCGAAATGTAAACACGGGAATGGGTACGGAACTAAAGGAGAGAAACCAGAAAAACAAAAAACCCACCACCGCACCACAAGGAAAGACACGTTTCCCGTACAAACGAGAAACCTAACAGGGAGCGTAGCAACTTCAAAGGAAAAACAAGAGGGAAATGCAAAAAATCAACCAAACACACCTGTACTATGGAAAAAAAGGGCCTACGGGCCAAAAACCCCGAATACTGGGGAAAGTAACCACCACAACAAATTGGGGGGGGGAGCCAAGCTAAAAAACCCTGAACATTCCTACCGATGGAAGGGGACGGGGGGTCATCTTGGGAGAAAAAGACCGAAAACTCTCACAAACCATCCAGGAAAGGGTCAATAAAACTTGCAAACCCAAGAAGTGTGAAAGGAAAAAACTTCCCCTAAAAAGACGTAAGGAGGAAAAAAAAAGGTCGACTCATAAAGCGAAGAGGAGGACCGAACTGTCCTTCCCCGAACGAAAAGGTCGAAACCCAAGCGCGCTTGTACCTCTTTAAAAGGGCCGAAATCCAACCCGTTTACAAACAAAGCCCAGAAAAATAAGCCGAACAAGAGGGAGGTAAAAACCATCCTTCTAAGTGACGAGGGGGTGATCAAGTAGTCGGGGACCTGGTAGAAGGGGGGAAGCCTAAAGAGCTTTAAAAAAAACAAAGCAGGAGTAAGTCCCTCGGGGGTTCGAATACTGCGAAGACCAATGAGCAAAAGTCAGCTAAGGGGGCCCACACAAAAAAAGGATTACAAATTGGAGGAAGGGGGAAAACATTTTGTTCTCTCAGGTACCCAGGGAGGGAGGAACCAGAAAATTCCCCGAACCCATCAGGACCCCTCTCAGAGAAACAAACAACAAGAAGGGAAAGAGAGAGAGGTGTCGGGTAGGTGAATTTGCAACATAAGGGAAGGAGGAGACCAAAATGTTCCACTGCAAAGGGGGTAACGGGTGTGGGCAAAGGGACGTGAGTTGAGACCTACGGAAAAAAAACAGTTCAAGAAAAAAAGAGAGGGATCACGGAGTGGTTCGGGTGGGGAGCGACGTAAGATCAAGTAGGAAAGGTAACCCGTGGATAAACCTAAAGAATCAGGCAACCCCAAACAAATGGAAGGGAGGTGGGGTCAACCTTCCTACTGGGCGGACTCGTCGAAGACTGGGGGCTGGGTCCGGGCCAAAAGGTTGGGCTGTGCACCATTAAATCTTTGAAAAACTGGGGGGGGGGACGTCAAGTGAGAAGGAGGTCCGAGCACGCTTGGGCGCGTAGTAGGAAGGGGGGGTGAAAAAAATGGGGGGGGAGGTTCCCACGTACAGAGGACCGGAAAACTCTGTGGGACAGGGGTGTTGAGTCCAATGAGATGGGCGGTCGGAAGGATAACACGATGAAAGCTATAAGCATGAACAAACTGCTTAGAGGATGAAGGGCTACACACCAACTTGTGGGGGGTCTAAAAAAATGAAGAAAAAGGGGGGGGTATCGCCAGGAGGGGGGGAGCATAGAAGGGGGGGGAGTGTCGGGTATAAAGGGCAAAGAGGCTTGCAGAAGGGTCGCAATTCAACCATGGGGCGGTTCGGAAACCGGTGTGAGCAAGGGGGGATTTTGGTTGGGAAGGGTTTTTCGGGGGAGGGGGGAAAGCAAGTAAAATGGGAACCAAGAAACCCCTGAAGAGGGACGCCGAGATGCCAAGGGGACCCCTGGGGGGGAGGAGGGAAGAGGGCAAAGCAGGAACAAAGTTTTTTAGGGCAATCGCAATTGGGGTTTTCAGGCAACGAGGGGGGGGGGTGTGTTTGGGCAGTAAAGCAACCACCAACGGGGTCCCGGTTCCGTGTTTTGAAGTCGCGGTGGGGCGCCGGCAAGGGGGTGGGGACGGTGGGTCTGGCGGTTGGGGATTTGGTCCCAGGGGTGGGAGCAGGGTGGTAGGGACGGGGAAGTCCGCTTGTTGGCCAGGGTAAAGGAAAAGTAAACAGCGGTATCCAAAAAAGGTAAATATCAGGAAGCACTGAGGAATACTCACGAAGGAGAGCCTTGGGCCAGAGATCAGAAGAAGGGGTTTAAAAAAGGACGCAGCGAGCAGAAAGCTTTCCTAGGAGGGGGGGAGACGGGGAGGCTATAACTTCCACACGTTCACGGTGACGGGCCAGTGGGGGGTCCTGATCAAAACCCTGGGGGGAGGGACTGATGAAAGTGGCGATGGTGGAGACGTCATTTCCTATGAAGACGGGATCCAGAAAAAGCAATAACCTTAAATTACCGAACACAACTACAACCATAATCACATAAAAGGATAGGGGGGCCCATGATGAGTGGAAATTTTAACGGCCTTTTGTCAAGAAGAAATGAAGGAAGAGTCAAGTGCGTGCTTAAGGAACAAAAAAATCCCAATGAAGGAATTGCCCGCAAAACCGAAGAGGAACCGAGAGTGAACACCCGGCAAAAATTGGACGGTTTGCCGCTTAATTAAAAAGTTGATCCGTTAAAGAACCCCATCATGAACAAGTCCGGGGCGGATAATCTAGAAACCACGAGCAGCATGATGGCAAGTTTTAGTAGGCATCGCTACAGATCTTCTAGCAAAAAATCACAACAAAAAAGGAAAAGGGAGGGGGGAATATATAAGGTCATTCTCGATCAAGGAAGCAATAAAAGCGGCCGAGAAAGCCCAAATAAAAAAAATCGGGAGGTGGTCCACGGGGGGGGACACCAGGTCATCAGGGTAATAAACTGAAAAAAAAGTCAGAATGGAAAACTTCGAGGGACACATTAGCGGGAGGGGAAAGAGACGTGGAAGGTAGTCTTTTAATCAAATCACCGCTCATGAACGGGAGAGGGAGCTGGGAAGAAAATCAGCGACAAAAAAAAAACTGTTGAGCTAGGAAGCGGACTAGGGTTCTTTGGGTACGGGGACAGGTCCCTTTGATGGACGGTATGAGGAAAGTTCGATCAGAAAAGGAATTCGGAAACCAAGAGTCGCCAAAGGCCATCGAAAACAGAACCACCGGGGCGATCAAAAAACAACGGACAGTCCACCGACGGGGGGCCGTGCTGAGGATCACCAGCCATCGAAACCCCCAAAGACTCGCATTGGACGCTGGACCTGTTGCAACCACGCTGCGAGCCTGGAAAAGCATAACGGCGTGGAGGCCCTCTCAAAGAGGGGATAGGCAAGTCCGCAAGGGGGAGAAAAAAGGGTAAACGCATGGGAAACAGTCAACACCGAAAAGTCAAAACGGACAAGACCGACTGACGGAAACAAAAATGGCAGAAACAAAGAAAGCAGCCCCCAACCGCAACACTACCTGTCGAAAACAGGGAAAGGAAAAAAGGGGGACCGTTAACAGTTAACAGTGGTACACCGCAAAAAACTAGGTGGAGGGAACTCCACCCCGAGACATAAACCCAATATTGGGTGTCGGAAGGAACTCGCAAAAAAAAAAAGTGACCAGGGATAAAAAAAAAGAGGGCGCTCTCCAGAAAGTCTTAGAGGGATTTTTGAGGAAATGTAACCTGGCGGGTTCCTATAAAAGATAAAACAACAAAAACAGACAACCACAAAAATCAACCCGAACTTACTACACGGGGTAAATGCCGGAAAAAAGCACAAGTGCGGAGACATGACCAAGCCCTCGGGCCGTGGGACCGGGGAAAACAAAAAAAAAAAAATTAAGAGCGTCCCTCCTGTAACCAGGACGGCTACTGGGAAGCCCATTCACATCAAGTGTGTGGAGAAAAAATCATCTCGAAAGGGCACTTGCAAGCTGGGGAAGGGGGAACCTGGAAAAAAAACCCCAAAAAAAAAAAAAATTTGGCAGGAACACTGGCACACCAGAGGAACCGTCAAAAGGGCCCTCTCACGAGGGGAAAGCCCGTCCTCAGACTCATAAAGCGAAAAAGGTGTAGGGTACGCGGTCTCAAAAGAGAATAAACCCGAAGAGGAAAACTTTAAGGGGAGGAACACCCAAACCTTGGGACCGAAAAGGTCCAGCAAAGGAGAAAACAAAAAGCCAGGAAGAGGCCAAACCATAACCGAAGATGGACCTCTTGGGAAGATCAAAAGGGGAGCACGGTAACCCTTTGTATAAGGAACGACTTCGCAGACCAAAGCCAAGGAATTCAACCTGGGCAAAGAGGACGCTCGCCTCGACCGTCAGTCCCAAGAAATCTCCCGTAAAGAAAAAAGCCAAAAAAGGCGAAAGGGGGGACCGCCGGTACCACGAAAGGCCCCACGCGAGGGCTAAAGAAAAACATAAGCTATCAAACAAAACGGGAGGAAGAAAGAGATATTTTTACTGATGGTATGTGGAAGGGGGAGGGTTTGACACTCAAAGGGACTTGCTCCCAACGTTTCAACTCAGACTGGGGGGTGGGAAGGGGGGGAATTAAGGGAGAAATTGAACTGAACGGAAGGGGAGGGCGGGACGAATATTGCTAGGTGTCCGGGAGGGGGGCCTTGGGACAAAGAACGAAACAAGAAAAGGGCCCCGGGAGTACAGGTTAAGTCTTTCAAAAAAAAGAAGTACAGTAGGGGTTTGAAACAGGAGTCACGACTCATCCTGGGCTAGGGGAAAAAGGGAAAAGGTGGTGGGGCGGTTCGCCATAAAAAAAATACGCGCGCTGGTTTGAGAACTCCAGGAAATTCGGGACCCAAAAAATTGTGCGCGGGAGAGAAAGCTGAAATAGGGAGAGAAGGGAAACGGGGAAAGAACTCTGTTTGGGGGACAGTTGGGTTGGACATGCCAGGGCAGTTGGTGTCTACTTGAGGGAGGGATCACAGAGGAGCAACAAACTAAAAGCCTGAGGAGTGTGGGCTAAAACCCACTTGATGGGGGAGTTCCCCCAGGGTAAAATGGGTAACATCGTAATGGGGGGAGGTGAATGGACTCTAGTAAAAAGTTCCTGGAAATGGGGGACGACGGGCGGGGGACCACCGGGGGTATAAGTAACGAACAAAGGTTGCACGGGGGGGAGGGTGGGGGGGTGGGTGGGGGGGGCTGGGGGGGGGTGGGGGCGGTTTTTAGCGGTTTTAGGGAAACGCCCCCGGTACATGGCGAAAAGGAGAAAGAAGTTCATCGGCCGATGTACTTACAGAACAAGGTTTAGAGTTATCCAGAAAAGGGGGGGGGGGGGTGATGGGAAAATCGGGGCCGGAGGGTTGGTGGCCGTCCCCGTAGGTTTGTTTTGGTTTCTCGGGGGGGGCCGTTTCTGGTCCCTTCCAGGAAAGTTTCTAAGGACTGGGCGAAGGGGGGGGGTTTCTGCAAGGAAGGGGGGGGGGGGGAAGGGGTGGGGCTGAATTTTGTCGAGGTGGGGTAATGCCGGTGGTGGGACGTCAGGGAACGTTCGAAAAAAAGCGCGTGGGGGGAACCGACCAAGGCCGGTACACGCGTAGAAGGTAACGGGAGGAAGCTGTAGCCTCAACTCACGATTCGCTGGCAACAGGAGAGAAAGCGGGGAACAATCAACGTAAGAGAAATCGGGCCGAGGGCGAAAGGCCCGATTGGAGATGAAGAGAAAAGAAACAACCTCGGACAAACTTTGGCGGAAAGGGAGACGCAAAAGGGGTCTTTCAAGACCCGGGGGGGGTAGAATTAAAGGAAAAAAGGAAAGGCGAGAAGACCGTTATCACTAGGAAACAGAACAAGGGGGAAGAACGGACAACACACCGACCACTTAGAAAAGAAAAATATCTTGAAACGGGACTAGGGGGTGTATGAAAGAGGGGAAACCCAATCATCGTGAAAGGAGGGCAGCTTGATTCTGATGACCCAAGCCAACTGCCACGGAAAGAATTTCCCCCTAAGAAAAACCGCAGAGGACCGCGATGTAAATGAAATCAATTTAGGACCTGGAGGAAACCAGGAGCATGGAAACGGAAACCCACATGACAAAACCGCCCGACGGAGTCATTTCAAGATAGGAGCAAACCAATAAACCACTGAGGTATGTCAAAGGGCCTCATCTCACTAATGAATAGGATACAAACAAAAACTGAAGGAAAAGGAGGTAGAGGGAGTCTCTATGAAAAAAACTCAAAACTTCCTCTTTAATCGAGAGTGCCAACTTCATAAAAAAAAAACCTTAATAGACGAAGGTCCACTTGGGAGGAGGGCAAGAAAAGGGGGGGCCACTCATCTTCCTAACGGCCCCGGAAAGGACCTCTCTTTAATCATTCTTTTTGGCGGACGGAGGGAAAGGAAGTATGAGGGGCCTAAGAGTCCGGGGACGCATGAAGGCCGGGGGTATGAAACGCAGGTAGACACAAAGAACTCGAACTCTGCAACTCGTCCGAGGGATCAAGGGGGGTGAGGGGGAGATCCATTGGAAATGTGAGAGGGGAAAATTATACAAGGAAGGAATCTCCAAAAAGGAAGTGCTGCACATATTCCAAGGAAGCGTCGTCATACCCGGGTCTCACCAAAACCAACGTAAGGCACCGAAGTTTGCCGTGACGGGAAAACGCCATCAAAAAAAAAAATCTGAACTATGAAGAGGGGGCCAAGAGTCGCCCTGGGGAAAACCATAAATAATCTACAAGGGAGCAGACATACCGTGGATCTCTACATCAAAAAGCAACCCTTGCCGCCGGAGAAAGCAGGTAGGCCCTTGCCCGTCAACCACAAAAAATCCGACCGCCGGAAACGACACGACGTAAAAAAAAAAAAAAATGTCATCAAAAAGACACCGGACACAAAAAACGTCAACAAACTAACAGCTAAAAAAAACTAACCACCTAAAAAAGGAATTTAAACGGTGGAACTCAAAACAAACAAAAAGAGGGGGGACCGGAAAAACCTGAACCCCATTCAATCCACCCAAATAGTTTTTCTTCATCTGAAATACTCCCACAGGTGGAAAACGTCGAACGAGGCAGGAATTCTTAGCGTATGTCAGGAAATTAAGGAGTTGCGTGTCAAAGAACGCTAAACCAATAAAAACAACCACCCCCACCGAAAAACCAAAGGGAAAAGTTCAGTGAAATCAGAACCTCAGGTACGCGAGGACAACAAGCACCGACGCAGAATCAAATAACACCTTACGAATGGCGGACATAAAGGGCAAGAATAAAACGTCTACTGGATCCAGGAAAAAAATAAAGGTGGGGGGGAAAGCATAAAAGGCGTAAATTTAGATTCGTCAGCGGGGGGGGCCCAGCCCCGTAGCCCAAGCCCATGCCCTTTGGCAACAAAGGGAAAAAACAAAATGACCGGACAGTCCCTCTACGGGACAAAAGACGCAAGGACTCCTACGCGCACCGTACCAAAAAAGGGGATAAAACGCCGTTCGGACAACACTCGCGTAACGCGTTAATGGCGAAAGCCCCAACCCGGGAAAAGACTACAAGCCCCCGTTGGAAAAGAAGAAAGACCTACATCGAGGGGGTGAAAAACAATAAAACGTAGAGATGGCTCGTTGGTGTCAAGCAATGTGACGGGGGGACCTTATCCTGAGCGCAATCCATCAAACCACAAGCCAAAGGAACGGATCAACTAGTAAAAGAGTTCGCTCCGGACACGAAAAGTCAAGAACTTCAAGCTCCAGGGGAGAAAGAACCAGGATTCCCAAGAGGAACCGGGTTGGTTCGCACTAAACTTTATGAGGCAAAAAGCCAAGGGACACCCTATAAGACTGCAAGCAACCACACCAAAGGAGGGGAGGAGGGAAAAAAAAAAAAAAAAATTTCTGATGGTTTCGGGGGGAGGGGGCGGTTGCTGAAAAAAGGGGAAAGAACGAACCAAGGGTGGAAAGCGGCCTGTTTTTTTATCTGGGGGTAGTGAAGAAAAGGGGGAGTGGGACTGTGAGACCTGACAAGGGAAACTAAAGAGCGAACTGTACTAGTATCACGGTGGACGGGGGAATCGAAACACTATAAGGGGGAACACGGGAATAACGGCAACAAGAGGGGAACCTATCGACGGGGGGGTTGCAAATGATGGATCTGGGGCGCGACTCTGGCTTTCGGTCACACAAGGGTTGGGCAGTGTTCGCAAACAAAATTTAAGACCGTAAAAAGGTTGAGAAGGACCTGGAGACAGTAAGTCCAGAAAAAAAAGTGCATTCTTGAGAAGGGAGTCAATAAAGAGGACCGGGAAGGAAAGGACAACAGCTGGTGTGCCAGTTTGTTTCTGAAGGGCAGGGGGGGACTGGGGGGTTGGGAGAAGTCGGGGTAGGGAAGAGAGAAAACATCTAAAAACCTGCTTCAGATAGGGGGTGCTTGCCCACCCACTTGAGGGGTAAAAGGGAGGAAAGGGAACGAAAAGGGGAAAAAAACGCATCGTAATGTGGGATTGACTGGACGAAGGACGAGGGAGGTAACAAGTGCGAGGAGAAGCAATGGGGGGTGCCGGAGGTAAAGAAAATGGGTCTCCCTTTGGTTGGGGGGGGTTGGTTCGTGGGGTTTCGGGGTTAGGAGCTGGAAACGCCCTGTACAGTTCGAAACCGGAAGCTAAGCCGGTTCAGCAAGGAAGCAGGTGTGAACCAGAGTAGAAAAGAAGCCGAACTAGGGTGGAGGGTCCGAGTGAATGGATTTGAAAGGTCACCGAGGTTTTTTGTGGGGGAGGCATGTCCCTTCCAAGGGCAGGGTCTTCCTCAAACATGGTGTGTTGGACAACCTAACGGGTTTGGTCACTGGGGGGGGCCTGAGGGAATTGGGGTGCCCAGGGGGTGTGTTTTCCGTCAGGGGGACGGTAAAGGAAGGAGTTGTCCTTCCATGGCCTGTTAACTACGCGGGGAGGAGCACTGGGCGAAGCGATGTCAGGGAAGACTCAACAGAAGGAAGGAAGTTCCATTTATTAAAAGGTGACAACCGGAGCTCAGCGGGAAAGAGAGAAGCTGGTGGCCGGAAATCTCCCAGGAGGTGATGAGAAAAACCCAAAATGACGTGATTTGATAGGCCACCGTTTTTAGTGGGGGAAGAAGAGAACGGTGGCGATGAGGCTAAAGCGACCACATGTCTATTAAAAATAGACGTGATTCAACGAAAAAATCGGTGCGTAGGGAAAATGGACCGAAAAAAACACGCAAACCACCTAGAAAGATCTTGAATAGGGGTCAGAGTAAAGGGTGATAAAATCAACAGCATCCGTTGTAAGGGGGGAGACGGACAAAGGAGGAGAGAGTACCGCCAGACGGGATTGCAAAACGACCTAAGTAAACTAGGAAAGTGACGGGGCATGCAAACTTGAACTTCCACAAGGATGCCCGGTAAACAACAAAAGGGTGACGAAAAACCCGCCTAGAGATCAGCTGATGAAGAAAAAGCACAAGAAGAAAATTCATTTGGGAGTTATGAAAAAGCGCCAGAAAATCTAAAGCGCAGCGAAAAACTCAACACAAAACTTGTAATTAAAATAAATAGAGATTCAGGGCGGAGGATGAAAAAAAGGACCTCAACCGCGGCCTCACTCGGAAGGGATCCTACACCTGGATCGCCATGCTTTTTCACGGGGGGGGGGCAGGAAAGGGCACTGGTGAAAGTCATAAGGAACCTCAAAAGGGGGACCCGGGGGCCCACTCGCGGTAACTGAAAAAAAGTCGGTGTTTCGGAGGGAATAGGTGGGAAAAAGGATGATAAGAAAACTAAGAAATGCCGAGACGGTCAACTGTCTGGACTGGAAGCCAACACTTCACGGCATCCCGTTTCTTTCAATAACTCTGACGCGGCTCCATGGGGGGGGTAGGTGGGCCAGAAAAAGGACCACGGTTTCTGGCGTGGGAGTATAACGTAGAGAATAAATCCAGTCATAACAGATCAGGACACGGGGAGCTCCTGCCAGAACCCCGTTGCGCTCCTAGCCAACGGCACGGACAAACCGGGGAAGGGTGGCTCAGAAAACAACACAAACAGCATCGGCCCAGCCGCCCCTTGAAAGAGAGAGCGTTTCAAACGGAAATGGAACCAATCTTCTCTCCTTGACCAGCAGTCAGTAGTGAAGGCTAAGAGAAAAATATCGCCAAACGGACATTATAGACAGGGCGGCCTTCAAGCAACCCAAGGACGCTTCCCAGACCCGACCACTGAAGGCCCCACCACCTCATCAACACAGACCAACGCCAAAGCAAGCAACCCACCCGGCGAACAACCCCAAGTATAACAGTACCCAGGGAACGGGTAAAACAGCACACAAAAAAAAAAAACCAAAATAACCGGAAAAAAACGAAAGGGGGAAAAATTCATCCAAAATTTGTTCGGACGGAGTCCAGAGACTCAAAAAAGGGCCACACCCTAATCCAGACCGCGGGAGGGAAAGAGTAGGGCGTCAAAAAGGTGTTCAATGTAACCGGGCTCCGCTAACGCTATAACAAAACGAAACACCAAAAAGAAAAAAAAAAAAAGGCACACCCCACCCCCAAAAAACAAGGGGGGTGGGGGTGGGTGTGTGTGGAGGGACACCGGGGGCGTGTACCTACTAAACATTGGGGGGAGAGGGAGCACAACCTGAGACGCCCTCGGAACTTTACATCACTTCCACACCGAAAGATGCTTCCATAACCGGCAGAGAAAACCATCGCCAAATAGGGGAAGGAAACAAAATCACTGTGGGGAAAAAGAAGAAAAAAAAAGTAAAGGAAAAGGACTTTCAAAGAGGATCCACAAGGAGAAAAAAGCCAGGCAAACGGCAAACAACTGTGCAACAGAAGGTCCCGTGAAGGAAAGGGGTCACGCGAAATGGGAAAACAGCAAGCTCAAGACTCAAACGTCGCCAAATAGGGAGACGGTCAGTCAAGAGGTTTCTAAACACATCGCAAATTACGCTTAATGGCGAACATACACCTTGGAAAAGAGACCACCACAGGGAAAAGATAAACCATCCGTCCGATAGGGGGGGACTTGGGGAAGATCAGACTGTTTCCCGGGGTTACCTGGGTAATAAAACGGAGCGACGGATGGACACACGCCACAAAAAGGGAAAGAGTCCCACTGTTACTCAACAACACGTCCGGATCACATCTCAAAGAAAGAAAGACACTCAAGGAAAAAAAAATAGGGAAAGGTTGGGGGTCGCCTCCGTTTGAATAGGGTAGAAGGCAAAAAGAAAAGTGAACGCAAAAAAAAACAG
>Ga0179593_1385572_pt1 | contig 11961 bp, 24 predicted proteins | sample CZODoug2_1_08_16_FD_185931 | JGI IMG/M metagenome (GOLD analysis project Ga0179593, IMG submission 185931) | Vadose zone soil fungal communities from Angelo Coast Range Reserve, California, USA - CZODoug2_1_08_16fungal (PacBio error correction) | ecosystem: Environmental > Terrestrial > Soil >...
GTAGCTTAAGAACGAGAGGGGAGAAAATTCAGTCGTCAGCAGGGAACAATCGAATATATCGGAAGACGGGGGAGACCAGACAAAAGAACGCAAAAAGCGAGCATGAAAACCTCTGACCGGGTCAAGGGACGGTAGACAAAAGATTGTCGAAACGAAGAGTCAATGCAATCGGGGGAGAAAAACGCTCAACGAAGTATGTTGCAAAAAAGGAAAACAAAAGAAGAGGGGTGAGGCCTACTCCAAAGCACAGAAAACTGCTGATGGCAGGGGAGCTCTAGGAATTGGAGGGAGTGCTATACCATAGAGACGACAAAAAAGAAGCGAAGAGAGAGGAAAAAGGCAGGAAAAAAAAAAAAAACCCTATAAATTAAAAGGCAAGGAGGACAGGGAGGCTTTGCGTAAACAGCGAAAAACGAGCATTCTAATAGAGGGGTCTGGAAAGAGCCAGAGAAAAGCAGGACAAGGAGAGTGGTCCAGGAAAAATTGTGGCAAGACCAAAAAGGTGCTGAGGCACTAGGTAAGATTCTCAAAAAGGGGACAACGAGGATGAGCATTAGTTCAGGAAGGGGACACTAAAGTTAGATCACTGGGAAGGGGAATTCGAGGGTATATCTGTCGGGATGTGGCGGGCACCGGACGCCGAAGAAGGAGGACTCTGCCATTACTCGAGTGGTTTATCTCAATGAGAAGGACTGGGTGGGGGGAAAGATGGAATATAAAAGCAAAAGGGGGGAGAGGGAGACGCGCAATTGGAGAGGGGATGGGGAGTTGGACGCTCACTGTACTTGGGGGGGATATATAGGGAGGAGTGTCGTAAACGAGTTTGGGGAGAGAGAAGGGGGGAAACGATCTCATGTGCAGCTACAACTAGATCTCTTGGAGGGGATAAACGAAATGCGATGCGGATGTACCGTAGGCTACCCCCGCGGAAGGGAGGCACAAAGAAAATGATAGAGGGGAAAAGCCGGAAAAGGAGGAAAATACCACGAGCATGCACGGCTGCAGATTAGCAAAGTTTGCGAGCTAAAATTTAAGACGGTCCGAAACAAAGAAAGAAGGAAGAATGCAAAATCTACAAGACACTCACAAAAAATTATGGAGAAAGTAAAAAAAGGAGGAGACTACAAGGTGGTTCCTCATAAGGTTCTAATGCATTAGAGAAAAAACAAAGGAAAGAATCTTGGGGAACGCAGGGGAAGAAAACAAAAGAAATGTGGGGGTCAGGGGGAAAATGCCCTGGGGCCGGGCAAAGGCTGCATCTCGAAAGCGGGATTTCAGCGCACTTTCAGGTTAGTACGAAAGAATAGAAAGAGGGGACCGCAAGGGGGCCAAAATGCGAACAGGAAGAAAAAATACAAGGCGAGGTGAAGAAAAGTTCATGCTGAACTTCTCGGGTTAGCACAGACAGATGAAAGGATTGCAAAAAGGGGAACTCGTCATGGACATCAAGGGCAAGAAAGATCAAGAAAGTCAGGAAAGAGGAAAGGGTACTGAATGGGGGGACTGATAAGAGCAAAGAATCGCGTTACATGGAGAAAGGAAACTCCCAAACAGGGAAAGGGAAAAGAGAAGAGAAGGGTCAACAGTGCGCTCCGGGGGGAAACGGAGGAGGGGCAGACTACAATGGGCACGGGATAAAAGAAATCAGGTCATGGCGCTAGAAAAATGACAAGACCGATACCGAAGTGAAGGGGAAGAGGCAAAGAAGGAAGAGAGAACTGGAACTGTGGAGGCGAAAAGGACCGATCCACTCCCAGAAAGGGGGGCATCCGGAGGGAGAAGCGGGACAAAGCCTCGAAGGGGATTTCATGCCAAAAAGGATGGGGGGGGGGGAATCAGCTGCTCTAACAAGAGAACAGCGCATGAACAGGCGTCTGAGAAAACGATCAAAAAGCGTATGCCTCGCGAAACGGAAAAAATGAAGGGGGGGTCACTACGGGTGGGGGGAGCTTTTAATTGGTAGAAGAGGGAGGCGGCAAGCTAACAAGGACGTACAGGATAGCCATACTGGAACACACGCCCGCAGAGGGAGATAAAATCCGATGACTGGGAACGGAAGAAGTCAGAGACCTTAAGCCAATGGCAACTCGAACAGGTAAAAGGATGTGACGGAGGTCTCACGGAAGTGGAGCTATGTCGCCGGGAGACTGAGGAGGATCCTGCAGGGCAAGCGAGCGAGACTGGGTCTGCCGTCACAAAGGAGAGAAGGGAAGGGATGAAAAGCAACATAGGGGGGGAAAAAAATGGGGGGAGATACTTCTGCCGGGTAGAAAGCTGCTGGACGCAAGAGCGTCGGGAGAGGATAAAAAAAACTAATTCCGACAAGGGGAGGAAAGAATAGCTTTCGATCGTAGGGTGAGGAATATGGTGGGGGACAACAAAACAAACGGAGAGTCGACAAAAGGATTTGAGGCTCGGGAGAAGATTGGGTGCGAGAGGGGACGTGTACTCTCAGCGGCTCGAAGGTAAAACGAGAGATAGAGGAGAGAGCAGATGACAGACGTTAAGAATTAGACGGAAGGGGGAGTCGGTAGAGAAAACGTAAAAAGAGTGGCGTTCGATGATTCGATAACGCCCTTACGAAGGCACTGGGTAACACTGAGATGGGGACAAGGTACAGATCTAGAAGGGGGGAACGTGAGTCTAGGGAGACGGAAGGGGAAAAAAAGAAGAACACTGCCAGGAGGTTCAGCACCTAAAGGGCCAAAACCCAAAGAAGGAGCGAAATTGTGGAGGCTGCATTCAACAGTTACAATCTGGCAGAAAAAAAAAGGAATAGTGGGGGGGAAGGTTAAGTCCAGCGGCACCGCATTAAGGCGACCCAAAAAGTGAACGGAAATGGAGTCAGTGAAAACATTTCTGTTGGACTAGGAAAGAGATCGGGAAAACAAGCGTTCGTCAGAGGGGAACGTCTGAAACCCGAAAGGAGAGGACATTGACTACGAGGGGGGGCCAGAAAAAAGAAAATGCAGGAACAGGGCAAGCTGAAAGCAAAAGGCGATAAGTAAACACGTTTACTCTGAGTAATGTGCGGGACAGGGGGAAAAAAATTTCGGGGACTGGGGAAAGGGAGACTAGGGGGAGTCGGAGGAGGCGGCTGAGGAGACGACCAAGTCATGACAGAGGAAACAGCCACCAACACAACGCAAAGCGTAAGTAGGAAAGAAAGACCCGAAAAGATGCGGATTAGGGAAAGAGCCATATGCGGACTATAACAGGAAAGAGGAGAAAAGAGGAGAGTCCAAAACTTGCAAGAGAAAAGGTTGGCGAAGAAAAGATAAGGTGAACTAGAACAAGGCAAGCCTACAGAAGCTCAAGGGGAGGAAGACGTAGGGCGCAAGGAACAACCGCACGGAGCTCAAAGGTCAGAAGAATACAACAACGGCCTCGAGGGGAAAGGGGTGGCCTGGCCAAGTCAGGGGGGACCGCATCAGAGGAAGAAAAGGACAATATACCGTAACGAGGAAGAGACAAAAACGGAAGAGTAGCGAAAGACAAAAAAAACGGGGGGGGAAGAGAAAAAGGGGGATATGATGGAGGGGGAGATGGCGGGGTCAGAGGAGGGGGGGGAGAAGGATACCCAGAGGGAGACTTGGGACAGTCACTGTAGGACACGTTCAAAAAGACTACAGTCAGAGGGGTCGAAAAGGTTGCAGAAAACTGCAGAGGAACGATCAACTCAGGCGGAAGTGAGCCTAACAGGAACGCAGATAGGGAAGAGGAGATTAAGAAACGAGAAAGTTGCTTACAGATAACTCCGAGCGGGCATGGGGCTCGAATGCTCTAGAGGGGGGAGAGAGACGATCATAAGGGGAAAAAAGCAACGAAATAAAAGAAGGGGCGAAAGCGATGGTGCAGACAAAAAAAGTCAAGGTGTCGGAACGGAATACGTCGTGATCATCTAAGACTTTCAGTCGGCTCACAGTAACAGAGCGAGGGGGGAATTGGTACGTAAAGTGCAGAAGAGCTGAAGAACGAAAAAAAAAAGAACAAGGGGTAACACTTCGTAATGAAAGTCGCAGTCACGAAGCAGTGAGAGCTCCCTGAAGAGGAAAAAAAAAGGGCTGTAAAGAGGCAAGCGTAACAAAAGAGAAGAAAAAGCTCGGAGCAGGGTTCGCAAGATAAACGGGAAGGGTCGGGGAACGGGGAAAGGATCGGCGGGCGTAAGATGGCAGGGATCGTATACTGCGGGTGAAAGATGAAATCGGCTTTAAGTGGACAGGGAGAGATCGCACGCAGGGGGGGGAAAAGGATGGGGAAAGGGATGAAAGTGGACTCAGAATCCGCTCAATCAGCGGACCTTGGCAAGGGCACAAATCCACGATGGTAAGACCGAAAGAACTATTGAATCACTCACTCAGGATCGCGTGCTACTGGGGGGAGCAGGAAAAGGGGGGACATTTGAGGGAAAAAAGATAGATCGCAGAGGACGGGTGGAAGGACAAGAAAAAAAGTAGCTGGGAAGTCAGGGAGACGGCCGTGCAGGAACCATAGAGAGGCAAAGGGGAGGAGAGAGGACATATACGCCGTCAAGTAGCGACTGTAAGGCGAAGGACAAAGGGGGCCCTACGAAATCTATTACAGAGGGGGGCTAGCAAAAAAGAATACAGGTACTTACCCCGAAATCAGATTCAGGGGAGAGGTGTGAAGGAGGGGGAGCTAGTAAAAATCTAAAACAGGAAAATACTGGAAAACTTAAGAACTTGCATGGGCGGTGCAGAAGGAGGAGGGCACCCAAGTAGAAAAAGAGGAACTAATCGCAAGTCGGGAACATAACAATAACACATACAGGGAAACCAGACGTAACACAATCGGTGCGATGTAGGATCAAGTACGAAAAGGTATCTAGATACGACGAGAGGCAAAGGAGACGCATGAAAACCGGGGAGGCATAGGGCGGCAAAAATACGAGATGTGGGGAGGAATGCAACAGAAAAAAACCTGCGAGCGAGGGAGAAGACTACGGACATACCGTCTTGAGGAGACGCTCGCAGAAAGAGACATTGAGAAACGAGATTCGCAGGAGGGTCGACGAGATAAATCGCAGATCAAAGAGGGGATCTGGGCGGGCAGGACAGGCCGCAATACCAACACACGTCCAAAACAACGAAAATCACAGCCTGACCAAAAGAAGAGGAGAATAGGGGACAGACAACTCATCAAGAGGAGAGGGGGATGCAACATTGCTAATTGGAAACAAGGGAAATGCAAAGGGAGGGGCCTAGGTGTTTATGTGACGCACACGCAGTGCCGTAAGGGAAAGATGGCTGACAACCCCAAAAACAAAAAACAGGTCAGGGGAGAGGAAAAAGAAGAGAGGGGGGGAAAAAGGGTGGCACGATCTCTATGTCAGTGGGGGAAATCGAAAAAAAAGAGGCGGCACCTCGGCATGATGATTGTAACTCAGTCAACAGGACATAATATGAGAAAACAATGGGGGGAAGGACGCGGCAAATAAGTACGGAAGAGTGGTGGCGGATCACGGAAGAGCAAAACGTACAGTATAAGACCGGACTTAGGACAAAAAAGAGACAGGAGAGGAAAAAAAACAAGAAAATAGGGAAGGGAAAAGAAAAAGGAGAAAGAGAGTTCAAAACAGAGCCATGAGGGGAAGCGGGGCTCTGTTCGTAAAGCAGCCTTCGGATAGAGTGTTCGGTAAAGAAAACGAAAGGGGGAGGAAGGGGGGGGACTAAAGGACTGTGATTATGTGCTTGGATGGCTTCAAGCACTTCAAAAGAGAAGATAATTGCCCAAGCAAGGTTACGGGGAGGTAGGGGAGGGAGGGCGGAACACAGGGGAGATTGAGGGACAGGAGTTGGGCAAAAAAGGGATTGACTGGAGAAAAGCGAAGCGTGTACTTGCGAAAAAGAGTGAAAGCCGGGAAAAAAGAGAAGTGAAGGGGGTACGAATGGAATAAAGCAACGAGGGAAGATCGAAGTGGCGGAAAAAAAAAGGTTGGCTATGTTCTCTTGGCTGCATAATGGGGGGGTGTAAATAGGAAAAAATGATAGGGTAACAGGGATCGTCAACGCTATATTCATCTGAACAGAAGAAAAGGAGACTGACAAAAAATCGGAAACACGAAATCAACGAACAAAAAAACCCCGCGGAAGCAGAGGGTCAAATCCAAGAGACAAATCGGCTCAACGTACGAACGGGCCTTAGCTGAACGTGACCGAACGATACAAGTGGGGTTCGTAGGAGGCTTCTGGAAGGAGGGGAGAGTCTAAGATCTCGGGGTGGGAAGTAATGGGGGGGCACAGGAAGCACGTTCTACCGGGTAACGAGGAGAACGCAGGTGTAACTAAGGGAGGTGAGGACGTAATGAAAAAAGAAGAACGGGGGGCTACTTCTCCAAAGGGGGGCGGGCGGGAAAAAACCGGCACAGGCACCGTAAGGGGGGCGGGGGGGCCATGCAGAAATAGGAATAAAGGGTCTGCGGGAAAGAAGACTGGGGAACAAGAGGCATAGAACGACCGTGAAATCGGTCCGTACGAGCAAAACAAGTGCGGAACAGTACTGTTAGGAGACAGAGGGAGGGGAGTCCAAGAATACGCGTCTGGGGAAGGGGGGGGGGACAGGAAAGATTGAGAACTGGGGGTCGTGCAGGGGGGTTCAAAGGGTGGAGGAAAAGAATCCACAGTGCGTTGGGTATTCGGAAGGAGAAAAGAGAATGACTAAAGAAGAGAGCTTGGGAAGCGTGACGCGGAAAAAAAAATAGAATTGGAGGGGATCAGGATAGTGAGGCTCTCCCGGTCAGGGTTAAGAGAGGACTAACTCATGCGGGAGCCGGAACGAAGGGAGAGGGGAGCAGTACAGGGGAATCTTGAAGGCGGCCGAAAAGTGCCCGGCATTTAGGGGAATGAAGGTCGCTTCGGGCTTGAAGGAAAAAATGAGGAATGCAGGCGGCAAGTCGGAAGGTTGCAGGTAATGGGGGAGGGGACGGAAAAGGAATCATCTGCTATGTGGAGATTACAAAGGAAGGGTAGTCTGTTCCGGTAGGAAGAAGGGGCAGAAAGAAATCATCAGATCCCCAAGGGACCAAGGGAAACGGGAAGTAAAGCAGAGAGGAGACAGAAAATAGGACATGAAACAGGCGCTAGCGTCTAGAATGGAGAAAGTCGTCCGAGCTTACGAAAGTAGACTTGAGGCAAAGGGTAGAGGGCAAAAGACGAGGATGACGGTAAGAGGGAGATCGCGGGGGAAGACTCGGCATCGCGCTTCACTACGATAATATGGAGAAAAACTTATACAGGGGGCTGGGGAGGGGCAAGGAGAGACTAGAAACTGCAGCCGATCAGAATTTTCGTGAGCACGAGGGGGAGGGTTTGGGTGAAAGTAGTGAAAAGGAGGAACTAGGGGGAAGGAGTCAAAAGCCAAAAAAAGTCTTGAAGGAGAAGGGGAAAGTTCAGAGCAGAGTGGAGAGATAGGGCAGGAAGGCGCCAGGGCAGATGCAAAAAAAGGGAGAAAGGAAGCAAGGAGGACAGAAAAAAAGGCTGACTAGGGTGAGGAAGTGAGGGGGGGAAAACAAAAGATTTCATGGGAGCGAGGGTGGGACGTGGGTGGCAGAACGACGAAAAAAAAAAAGAGCACCGGGGATTGCTACGTGGCTGGATTCAAAGCAATGGGAAGAATTCGGTGAGGAGAACCGAAGGGTACCTCGGAAAGAGAACAAGAAAATTGGCCGCAAGTGCCATAATAACAATACAAAAAAAAAATGACCCGAGATGTATAGAAAGCAGGAGAGAAATAGAAGGGAAAATAGGGGGAGCTCATGCAGGTTTCTTGGATCCGAGGTACAAAGCTGAAGCGATCGCAACCAGAATTCCTCTACGTTGAGGGGTACGGAGAAGAGAAAGAGTAGGGCGAGGGTACACGCAAAATTAAGGAAAAAAGAAGGCGGAGAGGGGTCGGTGTCTAGTGCACAAAGCGACAAAGGGGATTCTAAGGTGGAGGGGAGGGGAATTCGTAAACGAAACTGTATTTTGAAAGTGAGGGGAGGCCAGCACGAAGAGGGACAGTAGGAAGCTGGAAGGTACAAGATGCAAGTCAGTGCCTGACGAAAAAGCGGAAAGCGAACGGAAGGGTCAAAGGCGACAAAAACTCCAAGGGGCGTCACTGTACGAAATCACCCGAAAAAAAAGAAAAAACCAAAAACCCAAGAATGGGAGATCAGATAAAGGGAGGGGGCTTCAAAGAAGAAGAGATAGAGGTATGGAGGGGGGAGGCGAGAAACTATTTGTCTTTGTGAAATACAAAAAAATTCTCGGCGAAGAGGAGATAGGAGAGCTTTGGAGATTTCGCAAAAGCTTCGTTCGGGAGTGAGGGGACAAGGATCATCACAAAGAAGATGGACGCGTTTCTAAAGACCTCTTGGCTAGGACCTGAAAACAGAGGGGGAAGGGGCGCTAACATCGACAATTGAACGAGCGAAAAGGAACAATACGGAAGGAAGACTAACCAGATACTGAAAGCAGCAGGGTCAATCCACAGAAAGGTCGAAGAGCGGGTCGGCTGGGAGGGAAAAATTTCCTCATAGTACGGGGAGAGAGAAAAGGGGGCGGAAAAACTCAGCAAAAAGCCAGAGGGGGGAGGGAGAAGGAAAAGTGAGTGAGGTATAGAAAGAAACCGCCGAAAAGATATCTGACGGCAAGTAGAAGGACTATGAAACTCTAACATCTGACAGGGAACGGAGCACTTGGGCAAGTACAATTGGCCTAAACAAAAAGGACATGGGGAGCATAACGGCGAAGGGGTTTGCAATACATGAAGAAACATACTCGAGGAAGAAGGGAGCAAAACACAAAGGGAATTACGAAAAAATCTCAGAACAGGGGACTAGTCCATTGAAGGACAAGCGTGTACCTGGCAGGAAAAGGAGGATGGGTGGCCGAGTGGAAGGGGGTCGGGCGCTCTAGAGGGAGGGGGGGGGAAAGGGTCGAGGGGTGCAGCTGAAAGGGGGAAAGGGGCGGTCGGGAGGGGTTGAGGAGGAAGGGTTGGTGGAGAAATGCAAAGTGGGAGGAAGGGGAAGGGTCGCCGGAGCGTGGGGTCATCGCAGAGGGCAGGGAGGGGGAGAAGGAGAGCAAACGGAAGGTAGGAGAGAGAGGGAACAGAGTCAAGAAAAGGAAAAAAGAAGTGAAGCGTCAGGGGAGGGGACCGGGAGAAAAAGGCTTCGAAGAGAAAAGGGAAGGGGGGAAAGGAGGGGAGTCACCAGATCGGCGCCTATGAGAGGGAAGGAACAAAAAGGACCGACAGGGAAGCTGATACACCAGAAAAACAAGACTGGAAGGAATCAGGGAAGATCTTGCTTTATATCGAGGGGAAAACAGTTTGACGTTGAGCGACGGAAGAAGGAGGCACGTAGAACGGAATACCGAAGGGGGATTTAGGTACCCGGGGGTCTGGGGAAAAGTGAAAGAAAAAGAAGGAAGCAAAGGGACGAAGTGAAACGCTCGACGGGGTCAGCGGATGTAGGAGGACTAGGGTCCGGGAGAGGAGAAAGGAATATGAAAAAAAAAGGGAGGAGGGTTCCGGGTCAGAGGAACGCATCACAAACAGAGGCAAGGGGGGGAGGGGGAATCCGGGGGTGTGGAATTGCCGCAGGGATGGAGGTGAAACTTAAATTCTCAAATTTGCAAGGAAAAGAGGAGGAAAGAGGACTGAAAGGAGGAGAAGAAAAGGAAATAAAAAGGGGGTATAAAGGGAGAAGAGGGAAGGGTGAAGTAAGAGTAGAGGGGGTGCAGATCTAAAAAGTGAGGTTCTGGAGGGAAGATTCGGGTAAGAAAGGTGGGAAAGTTTTGGGGGGACGGCAGGCATCGGTCCGGGTCAAGGGGGGTGTGGGAAAAGAATTATTGGGCCCAAGCCGTGGGAAGGAAAAGAGCAAACAGGAGGAAAAAGAAGAGATGCCGAAGAAAGGGCCTACCACGATTGCAGCAGTAAAAGGAGGGCGTAAGAAAGGGTTCACTGGAGAGTAAACCCCATTGGGGCTAAAGGCAAGAACAACACGGGAGTCTGAGGAAATAATAGGGAAAAAAAAGGGTATGCCTAGCCATGGAAAAGAGAAAAAATTCTTAAGAAAGGTTGCAATCTGAGAGGAATGGAAGAGAAGCTAAATGAGGCCTTGAAGGGGGAGGAAGGCCCGGACCAGGGGCCAAAGAGGGGTAAACCAACAACAAAAGTACGAAGAGAGAGGCCGCCCAAACTTTATCCCAAAACCTGAGATCGAAGGCCATAAAGAAAGAGAAATGGATTGTCCGAGAGGAGCGAGATGGGAAGAGCAAATAAATCTGGTGGGGGACCGAGGACCGGAAGTGCTCTAGAGGGCGGGTTGGCAAAGGACGTAACTAATGGGAAAAATGTCGAAGAAAAACAGAGCCCGCAAAAAGAGAAGTAACCCAAATTGGGGGAAATCCGAAGAAAGAGACTAGAGCCGTGGTCTATTCCATACCTGATAGAGATGAGAATTTCGGTTGAATTCTAGGACAAAAACGGAAGAATCTTGGGCAGCCTTCGAAAAAGGCCAGTACGAATTTAAAGAAGGAATAAGGGAAAGAGGGGAGGGGGGGGAGGGTCAACTCCGCGCAGCTTGGGGTGTAGGGCCAGGACAGGAAAATGGACGAGGAAAGAACACCGTGCGTTCTTGAGGCTGAGAGTCGAAGGGTTGGGGTAAGGTAAAAGGATTTACGAGAGACGGGGGGGAGAGAGAAGGCTGAAAAAAAACGAACTTTTAAGTCATTTGTTGTAAGGGAAAAAGAAGGGAAAACTTCCCGCCTGCAGAAGAAGTGAAGGAAATACTTCTCCTCCCGTAATACACGGGAGGGATGGGGGAAGAAAAAGGGCCGAACAAACTTGAGGGAATGTCGGAGGTTTGTCCTGTGAAGTGGCCCCACTGAACACTGTCCACTCGGGGTCACAAAAGAATTTCGAGCGGCACCTAGCAAGGGGGTTGGACAAGGCTGCTCACTTGCAAGGACCTGAAGTCTTACGACCAAATCCCGCAATAGACTTGAGCGAGAGGAGGGCAGAAAAAGACAAACGGAAACCGCCACACCGACTCCGAGGGGGTGGCTCTCCTTATGACTTTTGTTTAAGTTGGAGTGTCAGGGAGTGCTGTGACAGGGGGGCTCACAAACAGCTAAGTAATCGAAGAACGCAGCCGCTTGCTGGCCAGAAAGAAGTTACTGTTCCCATCACTGCTTCATCAGAGGGGGGCGACGGGAGAAAAGAATCAAACCGAAAGACAATCCAAAAAGCCAAACAGCATATGTAGGGTAACGAAGAGAACGGAAAAAAAAGACTCTAAGTTTGAATCAGTGAGGGAGAGCGTGAAAATAGGGGCGGTGGCAATCGAGCCGAAAAAGAACTCCATGATCGGAAAGAAAAAAAGACCGGAAGAACAGATCCCGAGGCCTGGGGAGTCCGGAATAACCCCTTGTTATCGGAAGGGTGCGTCCGAGACTCCCTCCCTGAGGTGATCGGGGGAGCCATGAGTCGGTTGAGGGGAGAAAAAGGATAGAAATATGGCAGTGTAAAAAGGAAACCCGTTGAGGGCTGAGAAGAGGAAAAAAAGAATTCAGGAACAGCAAGAATGGAAACTCAAGGACAGGTACAAGAACTTCTTCGAATAGCCTCCCTCAATGCGAGAAAAGCCGCGAAACTGAAGTGCAGGAGAAAGAGAAGAAGGGCAACAAACAAGCGAAAAAGTGTCAACGTTGTGGGAAAGGTCCGCGGGTGAAGCGTGAAAGGACAAGAAAAAAGTCTACTCTTTCGGAAAGAGGATTGCATAAAATAGAGAGGGACGAGGGAGAAGATCAAAAGGGAAAGATGCCAAAGGAGGGCAAAAAAAAAATGCAACGTTGCTGGGGGAAACAGGAGGCAACCCGTGGTAAGAGAAAAGGGGTTTTTGAAAAGGGGGAAGAAAAAAAGGACCTTTCATGTCCGCTGTCTTTAAAAGGCGGGGAA
>Ga0179593_1401630_pt1 | contig 11961 bp, 9 predicted proteins | sample CZODoug2_1_08_16_FD_185931 | JGI IMG/M metagenome (GOLD analysis project Ga0179593, IMG submission 185931) | Vadose zone soil fungal communities from Angelo Coast Range Reserve, California, USA - CZODoug2_1_08_16fungal (PacBio error correction) | ecosystem: Environmental > Terrestrial > Soil >...
CTAGTTCGACCCGTATATATAGGTATGGAGACGAAGACAAGAGTGAAAACTATTCTGGGCTCCGCCGAAACAATCGAACCAAAGTGGCCCACGCATAATTGATTTCTAGTAGTAAGAAGGGGGGAAAAAAGAAAATGTTAATCACTTTGGATCTCGAATATCGAGGGGAAAAGGGAGGAGGGAGGAAGGGGCTGCGCCACATTCGGCGACAGTTGGAAAAAGGAAAGGAATTCGCAACTGGGCAGCCCCTTTTTTTTCAAAAAAGGGGAAGAACACCAAGGAAACCGCGAAACCGACCCCTCGTGCATCGAATGCGGTTGACAGGGGAAGGAAGAGAGACGAAAAACACCCGCCAATCCGGGGGGGGGGGGGGGGGGGGTAATCAAGGAAAACGTCCGTCCTACCGCGTCCCCCATACTGTGACGGAAGAAATAGAAAGAAGAAAGAATTGGGAGGGAGCCGGAACTCTCATCCCGGTCTTCCGGGACGGAGGAAACGAGTCAACGTAAGAGGGCTGGTTTGTGGTTTTGCAAGAAGACTGGGAAAAAAAAAGAACTGTCCAAAAAGGGGGGGAGAAACAACGGGGAGGGGGATCAATCTCTTGCCCCAAGGAGCGCGTAGTAGAACGGGGCAAGAGGGGCAAGGGGAGAGGAGAAAAGTCCATGCCCCCGAGTCCCCGATGCTCCCATGTGGAAAAAACGGCATGGAAAAAGAAGAAAACGGGTCGGTGCGTGTGCTCGGGTTGCCGGGGGAGATGAAACGGGGGAAAAAAAAAAAGACCAAAAACTATTCAGAAACGTTTTGGAGCTTGTAGTTTTCACCAAACGAAGGGAGGAGAACCATGTCGAACTTGGGCCGCGCCTCGCAGAACGCGCACGGTCGTAATTCTGGGAAAGGAAAAGCAAAAGCCGGGTCCTCGGTCACATGGAAAAAAACAAAAAAAAGTACCGCGGTGGGAAAAAAAAAACGGTTGATGCCCCCTAAACCAGTTGAGAGCTGTTGATATGGTGCGGTTAAAGGCGAGGAAAAAAGTACCGAAAATTTCGTTTCTCCACTGATCAAAAAAAAAGTTTAACGGGCTCGACCCCGGAGGCTCTTTTCACATCCAACTTAGAAGACCCCAAAAGCAGGAGGAGAAAGGGTTAAATCCATGCACCGCTGTTTTACGGAAATGTAGTGGCTTAAGCCGCTTGGTAGCCTATCGTCTGCAGAAAAAAAAACTGCCTTTGTTTATTTGGCGGACCCCGCCTAGGGCAAACGAGAGTCATAAAGAGGGGAGGGACAAAAGACGTAGAGCGTCTTCATCACACCCGTTCGTTCATCAAAGAAAAAAAAAAGGAAAAAAAAGATCCTTTGGTGTTTACAACAGAAAAAAAGGAACACAGAGACCTCGTGATGAACCCTCCTTTCCTGGAGATGGTGCAGACTAACTAGGTGGACGCAAAGGGGGAAGAGGAACCGATCACATGGAGGGACCGACCTATGATGACTGGACCAAAAATCCACCCATGCACAAAAAGGCCACGAAGCTCGCCAGTATCTAAAGAAGAATCACAAAAGGAAAAAAAAATCTCAATGGAATGGTGCCCATATCACAAGTCGTGGGGGAGGAGGAAAAAAGGGGTGGACATTTGAAAGGAGTCGGGCACGCCGGTGAAAGCAGGTGGTGGGCAGAGGAAAAAGAGCAAAGAAAAAAAAAAAACGTGCACTCTTCAAAGTCGTTCTCGTCAAAAAAGGGGTTGTCGGAAGGGACCCAACATCAGACAAGTTTACTCACAAGAAGGTTGAATAGAGGAGAAATCTTTCTCCATAACCACCGTTTTTGCAGACCAAAAAAAAGGGGGGGGGGTGCAGGGGATCGATGGCTCGTTTGACGGAAAAGCCCTGAGAGGGAGAGCGGCAGATGGACGGCTGAACCCATAAGGGGGATTGAAAAAAAAAAAAAAAAAAGGTGCTCGTGAACCAGGACCCAGCTCGTTCGATCCAGGACGACCCTCCGCTCCATTGAAGGGAACCTGGAGAAAAAACACCGACTTTCTGGCGTCTGAAAACGACAGTGAAAGGGGGTGGTGGGTGGGGAACCTTGCAACAAGAGCCGGTACCTCAATCGCCTTGTTCGACTTGAAAAGGTAGAAAGATAGGAAAGTGCAGAAAAAAAAAAACAAAATGCAAAACATCTCGGGCTAACAAAAGGACCGGTTAGTCAGAACGGGAAAGCGGTGCCCTTTCGTGGTGCTCTACAAACATAGAGAAAGACTAAGAAAAAAAAAAAAAAAAACCGACCTTCTGTCTACCCGTTTAAAAGGGAAAAAAAGGGTAGGAAGGGGGGGCCGCGGCAGTCAAATGAACGAAGGAAAGTCCAGACTCAGATTACTGAAACAGGGGGGAAAAAGAAAGTGGAAACGTACCCAACGCGAAGGCGAAGCCCTTGGTAAACCTACTTGCTGGCAAGGGAGGTGGTGAAACCTTCTTCGGACAAATGACCTCGAGTGAAGGAGTGCCTAAGGGGGGGAAAAAAAAAATGTTTTTATGCGTTCGTTCAAAAGCCGGGGACCCTCCAGGGTGAAACAGAAAAAAAGACAAACCATCAATCATCAGTGGCCGAAGACATTCAGGAAAGGAAAAGTAAGGGGTGGGGGAAAACTTCAAACAAAGGACAATTGGCAAACGAAAAGCATTTGGAGCGGCCTCAATCGACCGCCCTGGGGTAGCTGGGGGATGCGAAAAAAGGGCGCGAAAATGGAAGCATCTTGCCCGTGGCAACTTGGGCAAACCAAAAACTCCGCACGCCCCGCCAAAAAAGTCGTGGCGACATTGCCTCCCAAAGCAGGACAGAAAAGGAAGAGGAGAAAACTCCACCGCCAAACCTCTGCCGCCTCTCTCCCAACTCTGAAAAAAAAAAATAAAAAACCCTTCGGGCCTCAAAACCAAGGCCGGTTCCCCCTCCAAAACGATGTTTCCCCACTACAAAGAAAAACGAAGAAAAAGACCCCCTCTTGCGCCAGTCCCCCGTCTAGGTCGCAGACTCCTCCATTTGTCAGAAATACACCCACAAAACCGTGTGGGCCAAACTGTTCCCCCCCCTCCGTCTCCTTCACAAACCCCCAACTTCTTTGCAAAGAAAAGGAAAGGAAAAAGGACGCCACTCCCCCGTTCTATTTATTCCCCCTCCTTCAGTAATAAATAAAAACAAAACCCCCAAGAAAAAAGGGGAAGAGAACGGACAATTGGAGTCCCTAAATACCATGAAAGGCCCCACCCAGGTGAGTAGAGCCAAAAAAAGGTCCCCCTACTGGCTTTTCCTTTATCCATTTTCCGTCCAAGCAAAAACGGGAAAAGGGCCAAGCTGAAAACCAAGGACTGGCCCGAGGAGGAGCAAAAGAAGGAGAAGAAAAAAATCTACGTTCAATGACGGTCAAGTGACTTCATAGATGAAAAAGCGAAAAGGGGGGGTACCCCCACCACGCTGGGCAAGACTGGAGAGGGAGGAAAAAAACTCCTGAGCCCCGTCTGATCCAATTAAATGGCAAGAAAAAAAAGCTCAAAAAATGTTGGGTAAGTCTACAGAAAATAAGGAAAAGAGAACAAATCGTTCCTTCGTTATCACCGAGGCGACCCTAAGGAAAGACCTCCCAAGGGGTTAGCCATTCCATCAAATAAGGCGGGACATTCTTGCAGAAGGGACCAGGGGAATAAAAAGAAAAACGCTGCTAATCCCTAATCGTTGTTTGGTCAAACCTACACAAGAAACAGCAGGAGGCGGAAGGCGCTATACTAATGAGGCGCCCCAGCCAGAAGGGTAGGGGAAAAAAATCTTCACCTCCGGGAACGAATTATCGGGCGAACAAGAAAAAAAAAACGTCGGCCGGGCGGCAAGTCCTTTGGAACACTTTAAAGGTGATTCCCGAGTGGAGAGGAAAGAATAGGAAAAAAGGGGGAAACGGTCATTTTCCACCCGGATCAGGTCTCTTATCTGAAGAAAAGAACATGGAAAATCCCGGGCCCAAAAAAAAACTTTGGACCCAAGCACATGTGCAGAGAATTTGTAATGAAAAATAAGAGGAATGGGGGGGAAACGGGGTAGTAAACCTCTTGGGGCGGTTTCGCCACACGAGAAAAAGAAGAAGGAACGGAACATACCTTATGGGATGGAAGGATAAGGAAAAAGAATAAAAGAAAGCCAGCACTAAACCGCACTAACTTCAGAGAAGAAATCGTAATAAGAAACTCCTACCAGGAAGAGCAAGAGAGAAAAAAAAAAGGAGGCCTACCCATTGTTTCGCTCTCACAGGGAGCCACAAAAAAACAAACCCTCACCGGTCTCGTCACGCTTGTTAACAGGAAGAGAACCCTCAAAAGAAAGGAAAGACTCAAGAAGAGTTCTTCATTGCCAGCCCCTCCCTGGGGGGGGACCGGCGTGCGAGCTCAAAGGCGAAAACAGATGACGGGCGCGGTGGCTCTTGGGGGGAACGGAGAACCAGGGGGGGGAGAAAACCCAACACCGCTCCGTAGTTAGCACCACAAGGGGGGAAAAAAGGGGGGAGGCAGTACTTTATCCTTGCACAGGAAAGAAAGAGGAAACGTAGGAAAAAAAAAGCGGTTCGTCCGTCCGCAGCACCCTCCTCACAGTTGACAAAGCAGCCGATTGCAGGGGAAAAGAAAAAAAAAAAAAAAAGAAAAACCTGGAAACGCACCCGGGCGAATACTACGGAGAGTAAAGCATCAAAAAGATCATAGAAAAAAAAAAAAAAAAAGAGGAGGGGGAGAGAAAATAGATATTCTGTCTCCCGCGCACCCCACGAAAAGGCATCCGCCTTGTTCGTCCGGGCCCTCCATCAACAAAAAAAAAAACTGCTTGCTTCTGGGTTCCGCCTGTGGCGGGGGGGTGCAGGCAGAAAAGACCGCAAGGCCCATCCTGGAAGAAGGAAGAAAAAAGAAAAAAAAAAGAGGTCCCCTCTATAACCCCCAGAATCCTCTACAATGGGGCAAAAAAAAAGACACTCCCCGAGCGCCGGTCCGACCAGGTAGAAGGGTTGAAAAAGCAAAACTCTTGAAGTGAGAAAGAAAGAAAGGACAACCTCCAGGTAAACCACAGAGGAGAAATGAAAGCTGAAAAGAGGGGAGAATCAAATGAGTTGGCCTGGTTTGATGAGAAATGGGAACAGAGTTGCACTATACTGTTGAGTTGGTAGCTACAGGGAATGGCTAAAAGGTGGAGGGTTAATCTGGTCCTTGGTGGTCGAGTTGTTCAGCGAAACTGTCAAGGAGGGACAAAAGAGCCAACTCCCCTGCTTCTGGTGGCCGAAGCCTGGGGGGAAGAGTGATCCTATCACTGTAACAGAACTCAGGGGGCTTTGATTTTGAAGAAGAAAATCTCATCCATATATTTGGACAAACAACAAATAGCTATGACCTACATGTCACGAAAATGGGGATAAGAAGATAAATGCAAAAAGGAAAAAATTAACCCACCCTGGTGGTTTTCAGTTCACAGAGAAAAAAAAAAAGGAAAAAAAGGTCTCGATAAAACGCGAACCCGTAAAAGGGCCCAGATGATAAGGCGTGCGTTAAAAAACGTAAAAACACCGGAAAAAAACGGGAGCCGGTACCATTCGGGAACCACTGTTATCCTGTAAGCACGGCACTAAGGGAAAGGGACTCCCTTCCTCTACATGTTTTCGGCTGACCTTAGGACCAGAGGCGAGGTGATGGACGACCATTCACCTTGGCGGTCCCTAACAGTTGTGGGGGGGCGAAGCGCCCTAAAACTGGTTGCTGTGCCGTTACTGTCGTCTCCAAAAAAGGGGGAAAAAAGGGGATATAATCTCCGCCGTGATCTAGTTCCACTTGCAGGTCTAAAAATCACCAAAAACGGGACTGGCAGATACGTTGTGGTGGGAGATGGGCCTTACAAGGTGGAGAATAGGGGGAAAAAAGAAAAAAAAAAAGATTTGTGTGTCAAGGTCACCCAGATTTGGCTGAAAGAAACCTCCAAGAGGGGACGATCTCAAAGGGGAAAACGATAGGTCGCTAAAAATTCTCCTCCAGAATTAACGGCAGGAAAAACGGGGGGGGAAAAAAGCTCCTTGCCCGCTCTCCTGACATGAGGCAACGGGGAAAAAGGTTAGGGGGTGGATGCCTAAATCCTATCGAAAGGGAGGAAAAACAAGAAGCGGTCCCATTAGTGCTCGCCATGAACATTAAGGGTCCTTGGAAGATTCCAAAGGGAAGAAAAAAAAAAGATAAAGAGGGGGCCCTGTCAACGTGCCTCGACGACTGGGCATGAAAATGTTTGGATCGGGGGCTCAAGGAGCCGCCCGACTGGGGCAGGTTCAGTTTCGGGGGCAGAAAAGGAAGGGGGGCAGGCAACAAACAGGTAGACAACGGGGGTTCAAAACACAACGGCCGGTCAGCGTCAGTATTCACTTGTCGGGGTGAAGAAAGCAAAACATAAACAAAACGGGGAAGGGAAAAGGCGGAGCAACGATCCAGAAGTGGTTCAATTTCGGCAAATGCACAGAGGAACGACCTGTAAACAACCCCGAAAAAAAAAACTAGACTGGGCCTTCAAATGCCTTTTCTTTTAACTACAAAGATGGGGACGGCCCTGGCCGCCCTGTGGGGCCTAAAACCTGCCACGGAGAGGCCAGGGAAAAAGAAGAAAAAAGACATTGCACTTTGGGGGTTTCTTACCCGGATTGAAACAAAAAAAAAAAAAAAAAACCGCGCAACTGGCCACGTTTCGATACGGGGAAAAAAGAAGCAAACAGAGAAAGGGGACGCAGCTTTATCCCGACTAGACATGTCAAAACCAAAAAAGAAAAGACAGGGGGGTCAAGGAACCAGGTGGACAATGCTTGGTGTGGGAGAGAAAAGCAAGGAAAAAAAATCGATCCTCGCCGTTTGGAATGTCAGAAATGAATGGTAAACCTCCGACCCAGGAAAAAAAAGCAGAACGGGAAATGGTTACCACCCTTAACAGCCTTAATGGGGGGGGTAGGGAAACGCATTTTCTCACTTCACTCCCCCCTGCACTGTGCGCTTCAATCCCGACGAAACGACGCGTGGTGTGAATAAGCATCAGGAACGAGCCTGTTCGCGAGGGAAAAAAAAACGTGGATAAAAAGATTCCTCCCCCCCTCCGTCCAGGTCGAAAGGGGGAACCAGGAAGAGGGGGCAATTTGCCCATCCACATTCAACGAGTAGTGAAAGAACAACGACGGCGGGGAACTTGTCTCACCCGGTCGTTCAAAGGGACGAAAGAGCTTTTTCGGGGAATGTCTCGTAAATCGAGACGTGGTCCCTAGTGTGGAAAGGAGAAAAACGAGAACGTCTGGGAAAAAAACTGCCCATCTTGGTGGAAACCAAAAAAAAAAAGCCTAGCAGGGATCGGGCTACGAGGAGGGCTTATAAAACCACAACAAGGATAACCGGGGTTGCCACGATCCCTCAAGAATCCAATGGGAAAAAACAGAAGGGAAGAAAAAAACGGGTCAAGGGATCCGATCTACGCGACATTTCATAGCCGAGGTGCGGACAACTTTGGCACTATGGGGTGGGGGGGGGAGAGGGAAGGAAGAAGACGTATCAAAGGACGAGTCGCTTTTATGGTCGCTCCGAGCATGAGCAAAAAGATTCAAAAGGGGGGCCTCCCCGACCTACAACCAAGAAAGCACACCCCGTGACCCTCACTCAAGGAAAAAACTACGTGCTGCGGGTCCAAAGTGATACAAAAACAGAAGTTAACGGGAATCGTTCCTTGAAAAAGAAAAATGTGGTAGTCTTAGTGCAGAGAAGCGGGGGAAATGGAAAATACGTGGCACCCGTGTACTGGAAGGGTTCTTGAAAATGAAGGAAAGCAGGGCCTGATCCTCGATCGTGTGAATAACATAAAAACTTTGTCTAGGAACAAGAAAAAAAAGGAAAAAGCGCGGAGTGGCGGTCCATCCCAACAACCACGGGGATGTGGCGGGACCGGGCACGATGGGGCATCTGAATACCTGCGAATACGGAAAAAAACGACTTAAACTCACTTTTTTTTGAATGGTTATTAACGACGGGAGGAAGAAAGACGAAAGAAGAAACCCCACTGCTAAATGATCGGGAGAAACGGGGGACGGCAATATGCCCCTCAAATCCAAAAAAAGGGGGAAAAGGAAGAAAAATCCTACTGGCGTAAAAGGGAGGGATATGAACAACCCATAAAAATGGCTGGTAAAAAAAAAAAAACAGACAAAACGCAAATGGGAGAACAAAAAGGGACCCTCCCTCCGATGCCTCTTTCATAGAATCGGGGAAAAAAACAAAACAAAAAGCACAAAACCGGTCTGGGGTCCAGGGGGTTATCGGATGGGTCGGGGTGGGCCTCATAAGGAAGGGGGCATCGAAAATAGGGGATTTCCACACGCTTGGGGCTGTTCGCGACAGTGTCCTGCCTTTTGAAGAGGCGGAGCAATGGGAAAAAAAAAGACAATATTCACAACAGCCTCAAAAGACAATTGGGGGGGGGCAGGGGTCAAGGCCCCGCAAAGGGTCAGAAGGGGGACGGGGGGGGTCAGAGGGTCGCCTATTGGGGGGGGACGATTATGACTATTAAAAAAAAATGATGAATAATAAAAAAACTTATATAGTCAAATAAAATGAGCCCTCAGTTCTCATCGAGAGACTTCACATTTTCAAAGACCTGTCGTCAGGAACTGGTCCTAACTTAAACTAAATCTGAGAACTCAGAAAAAGCGTATCGTGTTCCGAATGTGGCAAGAAGAAATAGAGGCAAAACGGCGAACCCATGCCCCACTATCACGGGAAAAAAATAACCCGGGAAGGGATCTTTCCATTGTCGTCCTGGTCAAAAGACAAGCCATATCGGACATATGGGGGCGAAAAAGGGGAGACGAGTCGGGATAATCCACCGCAACTGGGAAAAGAGCGGCCTCGTCCAATAAGTGTGGTGGGGAGGAATGACGGGGGGGACAAATGAAACCCTTTGGGCCTAGGGAACGACGAATTGACTTTCTGTTTAAAAAAAACTGTTCTCATGAACAGAAAAAAAAAAAAAAAACCGGAGCACCTTCCTACACCATACTTTAGGAATCATAAAAGCCAACTAAACTCTAATCTGTTGACAAGGAAAACCCACGTATTTTCATAAGATCTGAAACAAACAAAATACTTAAGTGGGTACAGCTGGGGGTTATACGTCACACGGATTGGCGGACTTTTGATGGACCGCATGCAAACCTGGGAGGAAAAAAAAACGGTGTTTTTACGCCAGAGACCGGTAACAAGGGGAAAACGCAGGCGGATCGATCACGCGACGGGGTCTTCACACAGGGTCCAAGGTGGACCGATAAAACACCCCACCACACCCACCCCATACCAAAACCCGACCCACCCCCGCCTGCCCACAGACAACACATAACCCCACGCCTGCCCGGGCCCCCTGCCCCCCCCATACACGCCAAGGCCATCCCTGGCTCAACCGCACCACAGGCTCGCGGCCCAAGCACCCAGAGACCCCCCCCCCCGCCAGATCCCGCTGCATTCCGCTCCCCACCCCCGACACAAGGACCCCAGTCCCAAAAACCAGGGCCCCCTGGCCCCAAGCGCTACCCTTCACCAACCACCAAAAACCCATCGAACTCCAGTTTTCTTGCACAAGATTGGGGATCCCCCCCCACCCCCCCCACCGCCAAGCAATCGTCCAGTTGTCCCCCGCCCCCCCCCCCCCCTTTTGACCCCCCCGCCCCCCCAACCGCCACTCCCCCCCACACCCACACACCACACAAGCGCGCTCCACTCCCCCCTCCCCCCGCCCCCTCAATCAATTCAGGCGACAAACAGCGCCCTTCCCCCCCGCCCGCCCAAAAACCAACACTAAAAACAGAGGTTGGGGGGGGTTTCGTCTCCAGCAAAAAAAACGGGGGTCACGTGAAAAAAGAAAATCCTGAAATTCCGGGAACTGGTCTAAGGAATGGTCGACAAGTTGGGGCTTCGAGCTAAGACTCTCTTAATCGACGGATATGCTAGCGGTCCTCGACAATACCACAAAAAACAATTTAGAGCCAAGGGGGGAAAATCCAATGGTCCTCCGTACCTACTAGGAAAAAAGAGTAAAACCGGGAAGGGCGCGTCCTCCTTAGAAAGTCAAGTCTGCACCTGTTTAAAAGGCTCCAGGCCGAATCCGATTGTCCGAATAGACAGAGAGAACAAAAACAACACAGGGGGGAAAAAAGATAGGAAATCGTACTACCACATAAGATTAATCCAACAAGTATCTTGCCACGGGGGGGCCCTTTCGGAACAGAAAAAAAAAAAAAAAAAAAAAAAAAAGCGCCCAACGTGTGCCTCGCTGGTATATGGGGAAATCCATTGTGTTCAGGAGAGTGGGGAGGCGGGTGGGAAGGGGAAGGACGGATGTCACCCTCTGGGGCAAGGGAAAGGGAAGGGTAGCCAACTGTCAGAAGAAAAAGGAAAAGAAACTGATGGATCTCCTTTTAAACTCCACCCAGGGGAAAAAGCACGGGTATTCATTCGCTAAAGGGTAGAAAAAGAAACAGACCACTCTTTACCTCATGAAGTTTTCACACTGGACAGTATCACGGGCAGAAAAAGCCAAAAAAAAAAGACAGGCTCCATCACGTAAAGGGGTAGGTCCGGCTCCCCAGACTGTCCCATAGAGTGCAGGGGAGAAGAGAGAAATCCCTGTTATGCCCCCCCGGAACTGCACAGGACGGGGCTCGGCAGGTCCGGACACGGGGGGAAAAAGGCAAATAAAGAAGGGGTTCGCGACTGGTTTTTGGGGTTCAGGACTCGTCCAACCACGTTCCCCCGGAAAGGGAAGGGAAAGGGGGGAATGGGGGATCACCTTCGCCACAGGACAGGCAGGGGGAAACGGGTTCTAGAGGTCTAGAACGTCACGCAACCCAGAAGACCGATGAACGGGGAAACCGAGCCAATGAACTAAAATCATCCCGTTATCAAGGGGGGTTAGGGTGCTACGGTGGGGAAGGGTTACTCGTGCACGATCAGACCGGTGTTCCATCAATCCACCAAAGATAAACGGGGTAAAATGGGGGAGTTCGGTTTCGGTCGAAGAAGACCCATGTCTGGGAAGTGAAAAAAGAGAAAGAAAAAAAAACCGCGAAATGTGCCTTGATAAGACTCACCTGTCCGAAGGAAATGGTCAGAAAAAAAAACTCCGCGGGGGGGGAGGTGATGGAAGGCAACAGGTGCTGGTGATCAAACTGCCATTTCAGATTAACGGGTCGTCCATTTCGAGTAAAAAAAGCGGTGGGGGGGAAAAAAAAAAAAGAACACGAATTCCCCTCTGTAGAAGAGGGGGGCCCCGTAAAATTCTTGACCTGGTGGTGCAGCACGGAGAACAAAAAAGCGGGGAAAAAAAGGAAGGGGTGAGCACAGGCGGGTTTGTACTCCCTGAAAATGGGGGATGGGGGGGGGAAGTTGAAGATGGGAGGAATTCTCGGCGTGGCGAAAACGCGCCTGGGGTGAGGGGGACGAAGAGAGGAGGATCTCGCGAATAGTGAAAGGGAAAACGAGAGCGTCAAGAGAAATCGTTCCTCCATCACCCACCACCGGCCGTCCCGAAAGAAAAAAAGAGAAGGGGGGGGGAAAAAAGGCGAAAAAAAAGGCCCCGGGGGGGATCGTCGTTTTATGAAAAAAAGAAGAAGGGGGGTCATCCCGAGTTTGGAGCCACGTGTTCCGGGGGACATGACCGATCGGGGGGGAGAAGAGAAGGAAAAAAGGCATAAAATCACCGTCAACTATCGCCCCGATCGATACCACCGCCTAACACAAAGGGGCAAATACGGACGGCCCAATGTGACGTTTTGACATAGACACAAAAAAGGTCAAGAAAAAAAGCCAGAAGGGGGGATGAGGCCGTGGGGTTGCTGAAGGGTCATAGTAGGGCAAAAAATCGGGGGGTGTCATTCGGAAAGG
>Ga0179593_1446065_pt1 | contig 11961 bp, 16 predicted proteins | sample CZODoug2_1_08_16_FD_185931 | JGI IMG/M metagenome (GOLD analysis project Ga0179593, IMG submission 185931) | Vadose zone soil fungal communities from Angelo Coast Range Reserve, California, USA - CZODoug2_1_08_16fungal (PacBio error correction) | ecosystem: Environmental > Terrestrial > Soil >...
AAAGGGAATCAGGCCTCTAGCTGGGTAGGGACTGTTTTGCAGATACATCAGTCGGATGGATTGGTAGGATTTTTTTCAAAGAACCACGCGGGGTCGTCGAGAAACAAAACTTGAACTGGCAAAAAAAAAGACTCAAGTTGGGGGGGTAGGGGGGTCATTAGCTTCTAAAAATAAAGGGGGCAAACACATCATAGTTCGCCCTCTCGAAACGGCGGACAAAGACATGAAAAGAAAATTCTTAGCTCAACCCTGGGTGGTTGGGTTGAGAAAAAAACGAAGGAGAACGGTCAGCAGGACTTGGGGACTTCAACAACAAGCGCTTCTGGGCGGTGTGGTCACGAGGAGGTAGGAAAAACCTTACAAGGAGGAGGAAATTATCATTCACAAAAACTCAAAAAAAGTTGAGGAAGGCCCGAAGAGAGTTGGGGTCCACCTGAAATACTATAGCCAAGACCCCCAGACTAAGGATGAAAACTGAATCAGTTTGGGTGCCACATCTCACGTCGATTTCCCTCTACGGGGTAGATGCGTGCCAAACTGGTTTGACCCTCAACAAAAAAACCAAGGAGCAGGGAACTAAGGGGGAAGGGGGGACTGCCGCCAAGGGGGGAAGAGAGACGACGGGGGGGGTGTTGTGGGGTGTTTGGGGGGGGGGGGGGTTGTATCGGTAGGGAGGAGGACGAGGCCGGATGGGCAGTCAGGAAAAGGGCGGGGCAAGCAACCTAAAAGAAGGAAGCATGGGTGGGGACTGGCGGTGCTTACCCGCCTGTTTTGACCCGGAGACGGGTGCACGGAAAAGGGGGGTATGGGGGACCAATAAGCAGGTAAAGACGTCAGGTGGGTGGTGGCAAAATGTAGGGACATTGTTTCGTCCCACACGAAGGGGGGGGGCGTGGACAGATGAAAAGGAGCGGGGACAGAAAAAGACCGGCCTAAACCATTGTAAGATAACGAGGGGAAAGCGATCGACCCAAAATTTTTGAAAACTGGACAAATTCAGGGGGACCAACCGCCAAGCCCAACCGAAACCGGCCTTGGCACACCTAGGGGGAATGGCATGCCGTAATAAAAGAGAACAAGAAAGGGTCAGCACCATGCCTAAGAAAAGAAAATAAACTTCAAAGAGCGCACCTTAAGAAGGCTAAGGAAAAACGGTTCAAAAAAACTGCCGGGCCAAAATCCAAAAAAGGCGATCCCGTTTGGATTGAATGTCAAACCCCAAAAAGGGGGGGGGGGGCAGGAACGGTGAACGTCAGGCGGGTGGGAAAAAAAAAGGCCGATCCCGGGCAGTTCATACAAAACATGCTAAAAAACGGAGGGTCAGGAAGGGGACGGAAAGGACAAAGTGGAAAGCCAAAAAGGGCCAACAAACATCTCAATAAGTGCGGCTCACGGTTTCCGAAGTGGACAGGGCCGCCTAAACCTGAAAGAAAGGGGGAAAAAAAAAAGTAGGGGTGGGGAGGGATTGCGGCGACCACGAGGGTGGGGGGGCTAAGCCACCGGGTGCATTGGGGATTATGACGTAAGGGGGGGGAGTAATGGGGCGGGGTCGTCGTCTGAGCCAGGTGAGAAGATAAGAGAAAGAAAACAACCAATGGGAACGAAACGGAGAGGACAAGGGCCTCGCGAGGGGAAAAGAATAGGGAAGTTAGCTAACGGGTCTCTGTACAGGAAAGCTGGGGTAGAGAAAAACAAGGTGAAAGTAGAATAGCGTGACGGTTCCGATGAAGTTTCCAAGGGTTTGGTGGGAAGAAAAACTGTGGCGTGCCCTGGGGTTGGGGACTTAGAAGCAAAGAGAATCTCCAAACGTCGAACGTGTTGGGGCAAGCGGGAAACGGTTTGTGATACAAAAGAAAAGGGGGGACCTTCGGTCGTAACTGGGAATGGGCAAGAAAAAGCTCAAAGAAATTGTGAGCGGAAAAAACGAGTTATGGTATGGAAGACCAAGGGGGACCCACGGTTTTCCGCTTTCCCCGAAAAAAAATACATAAAGGGGGGATGTTCCCCAGGAGGCCACGGATACACCGTCACGTGTCGCAAGGCCTTCAGGGAAAAATTCAAAACAAAAAAGGACGAGCAGAAATGTTTTTTGACGAGTGGGTGGACAGGGTTGATTGGAAAAAGGAGAAGAAGACTTTTTCCCCCGGAGAGGGGGCTTCCGGTTTTGCTATGCGCCAAGTGGTAGGGGGGGTGTGTGTGGTGAGCCAACCTTTGTGGGACCAAGTGGAGAAAAAAACAACCGAAAGGTGTAACTTGCAAAACCACTTTAAACCCCCCAGGAAAAGGTTGGGGTCAGTGGTCCATGGTCGTCAACAAGGGGGGGGGTTCTGTTCTTTACCGGCAATTGAAGTTTTGGTCGGTGAGGCGAACATGGCGAAAACACGTTCAGGGGACCGTGAACGACCCCAGGTAAAGGTTGGGGGGCCCCGCAAGTGAACCGGCCACGCGGGGGGTCTCAGGGGTGGGTGTCAAAGACTTTGGGGAAGGGGAAAACAGACGACGTTCCCCCCCCACGGGGCGTTAGACGTGGCCAACCGGAGAAAACGTTTTCTACGGGTTTTGAGGAAAATGTGTGTTCAAAGCCGGACGGAAAACAGGCGAATTGGAAAAAACGGAAAAAGTTTGGGGGGGGGGGGGACTAGGCAAAAACGACAACGCATTTCACAAAAGGAAAACCTGCCCGGGGCTGTTTAAAAATTAAAAGAGCAACAGGGCACACACCGTGGGGGGAGGAGAAAAAAATGTAAAGGGGGGGAAAAGTCATCGGGGTTTGGCGGCCGGTGATCAACCGGGGAAGAGCGAAAGGAAAAGGGGCGAGCTGACATAGGTGGGGGGGGGGCAGAATCAGATATATTTGTTGTCGAGCCAAACGCCGGGCGAAAAGCCAAAGGGGGGAGGGACACCGAACCGGGTTCTTTGGTAGACAGGGTTGGGGGGGCCAAAAGGGAGCGCGACGGGGGACACAAGGTAGTCAGTAACATAAAACGCTGGAAAAACAGACTTTACGTACAAAAAAGAAAGCGCAGACGACGTGGTTTGAGTCCAGAAAAAAAGGGGGTAATTAACGTCCTGGGGGCCGGAGCAGAAAACCAAAGCCGAAAAAAACCACACAAACAGACGGGAGGAGGGACCTAAAAAGAGAGGGGGGAAGTCAACGACTCCGTGGAAACACGTCTTGGGCCTGAACCAAAATGTTAAAGGCGAGGGAAAAAAAAAAGGTTTCTGAATGCCGGATGAAGGTGGGGGTCAGGTAAAGAAAAAAACCCGACCTAAAAAAAGAAAGAAGAATCCGGGGGTGGGTCCAAAAAGGAGAAAAATCCAAGCAAAAGCTACCAGGAGGGTTTTCAACGACCAGGAAAATCAAACACCTTAGGCTAATAAAACAAAAGAATCTCATCGTTGTTGGCGCCCCACAACGTTTGGTCACGTAAAGACAAGGTCAGATAGTCCTGTTGCAAAATTTATCAAAAAAAAAAAAATTCTCCCAAGATGAAGGAAAATACTAAAAGCATTGCGAAAAATAAACCAGGGGGGAAAGGTCAAAAAACAAGATGTTCTAAAAACTCAAACCCCGCGTTTCAAAAGGGATAAAAAACTGTTACAAAAAATAGGGGAGGGGTTTACAGGGTGGAAGAAGTTGCCACAAACTCGACCAGCTCCTTCGAAATGTGACAGGGCGGGCCACAGAACAGGGAAAAAACCCCAGACAATACACACTAATTCGACCCAAGGTTCACAGTAGGCAACGGAGAATCCCAGGGTAACGGGGCGGATTGAACAGGGTCAAAAATTAAGGGTCATAGGGGTGAAAAACCGTGGTGAACAAGACGACGTCAGGAAGAGGGTCCAGAAAGAGGGAAAGGGGCACAGAAAAGAACGCCGAACAAAAAAAACACCCAAAAACAAGAACCAAACACTGCAAAAAAAAAACCAAATTGAAAAAGGATCATGGGGGAAATTGAACAGGGGGTAACGGAACGCGGGGGGAAAAAAACCTCGGCCTTCAGAATACTGGGCAAGACCCAAAACGGGAGGACGGGGGGCAGAGGGGGGCAAAACCAACACAAAAAAGGGAAAAATAAAAAAAAAAAGATATTGACGAGACCCCCAAGAGAATTACAACCACCATACCTGTGTCAACAGAGGATCAGAAGTGGGAAGGTGAGAGGAGAAAAACGCGAGACTTTTGAAGCGTGTGCCAAAAAAAAAAACCTGGGGGGGGGGCTTCGGGAAAAGGCCAAAGGCCCGGACGCAAAATTCAAAGTGGAAACTGCATCACAGCTGGAGGGGAGGTACAAAAAACGCACACCTGGGGAAAAGAAAGGCCCATCCCATGAAGGACAAAAAACAGGGGGGGGAAAAACGCCTTGGGAACCTACAGAAAAGGGGTGATGTCTTCAACGGTCTAAAGAACAACCACTGGACCGGTCAAGTTCTCACCAACCAAAAGGAAGACCACTTGAAAAACACTTCAAAGGAAAAGCGCAAAAAAAGGGAAGGGATAAAAACAACTCCCCAAGCAAAATTTTCACAAGGTAAAAAACCTGAAAAGATAAGGGGGACAGGCGAAACGGACGGAAAAATGAAGGAAAACTAAACTTCTCCGGCACGTCCGATCCAGGCACGAAACGGTGGGTCATGTAAGGGACCGCTTAACATCCCAGACCCGCAACGGGGGAGACAAAAGGGGGACCAGTAATGCAAAAGTCGGGAATAGGATACAAAAAAAAAAAAATCTAACCGGGCCCAAAGGGGGGCCGGCAAAAACACGTAAGGGAAAAACCCCAAGGGTAGTTGAGGGGGGGTGGAAATGGGGGGGACAACAGGAGGGGGGGAAGAACCTGCAGGAAAGGAAAGTTCTGAAACAGAACTTGGAAGGTGATGACGGAACATGGGTGTGATGAAAAAACCACAAGGACAATAAAAGATAAAAGCGTCGAGGGGTTGGGGGGGCGGCAGGAACTGTTGTCTGGTTGATAAAAGTGAGCATGCGTACCAGACAAGGCAATTTGCATTTGTTTACTGGACTGGGGGTGGGTTGGCCCATAACGTGCCTTCAAGGGCTCCCAGGTCATAGGAACCAGGTCTTCCCCGGGGGACACCCCAACTTCGGGGCAGTTGGGAAAAGAAAAGGGACCAGAACACAATCCCCACACCCACACCTCAGGGGAAGGTCGGGGAACAATCGGCCAAAAGTCAAGGGGGTAAAAAGAAATCCCCAATCGGTGTGGCCCCTCTAAAAGCACAAGCACCCCCATACATCTTCTTCCAAAAGGGAGGTTCGACTTGGGGATGACCTTCGGCAGAAAAATAAAATAACGAGTTTCAGTCAGGTATAGACGGGACAAACTTCCTTCTTCACATCTACTTTGGAGTGAGACGTGAAGGGCAGACCTGGTGGGGGGCACCTCAAGGGGGGCGGGGCGGGATTAGCTCGGAGAGAAACAGAAAAGCCAAAGGCGTCACACTCTAATCCAAAACCTGTCAATACCGCTCAGGGACCCAATAACGACGGGGCGGTGTTGACAACGCAGAAAGCCTTGTAACGGGGGCTGGAAAAAAACACGAACCAATCCTTGAAGAAACGTGACGGAAAAAAAAAAAAGAAAAAAAAAACGTTGTAGGAAAAAATTGTGGCCGGGTTCATGATCGTTGAGGAAACCACCATAAAAAAAAGGCAACCGCCAGCGCCGACTTCAAAAACCCACAGTACTTTGTGGGCATGAAAAAAGGTCCATAAAAAACGTAACTGCACAGAGGCGTGCCCAAAAAGCCACCAAGGATCGGCCTCGACCTAGCCTTTTCATGTGGGGATCAGTACGTAGGGGGGAAACCCCAGGGGAGAAAAAATTTCTATTTCCTCCATGCAGGGACCAACCGGGGACAAAACACTCAAAGAAGCCCCTCGGTCGGCGGGTGGGAATCTACGAAAACTGTCCTAAAAGGGGGGGGGTTGGTGTAAGAAAAAGGTAACTTTTCAAAAGAAGGACGGGCCTCATGGGGAAGCATTGAATCATAATCCTGCTACGCCTATTGTTTGTGATAAGGGGGGGGAGGGAAAGGTCGCAAAAAAAACAAACTTCGAAACTTTCTTTTTGTAGGGTGAAGACCTGGGGGGGCCCGTAGTGACTGTTTGACGGACAAGAAAATGATGGAAGGATTAAAAGTCTTTACGGGGTTTGACGGGACAACTAAAAAATGCCACCGAAAGGGGTACTGGTCGTTGCTGGGCCACAAATGTCTCTCCAAAAACATGCACTGTAGACCCACCAAGGAACGTTATCCCTATATCAGACACCAAAAGCACAAGGGTAGATGAGGGAAAAACTGAATGAAGGAAATCCAACCCTCCTACTGGGGTTCCTTGAGTAACGGATTGCAGTGCCCCGAAAACAGAAAAAAGTCCAAAAGATTGTAAAATTTCAAACCAAAGTTCCTCACCGCAACAAAATCCTCATGTGGGGGGTGGGGGCAAGTCACCCTAGACAAAGTACAGAGTGGACCACCAAAGTAGGGTTCGTCAAGGGAAAGGCGTCGAGGTTGTTGAAAGCAGGGGGAGTCCAAAAGCACAGAAGGACACCTAGTTCTGCCCGCAGAAGGACAACAAATCGATAACCGATCCAAAGAAAAAAAAAGTCATATGTCTCTCACATTCAAGGAAAAAAAAATAGACCAGACTAAGCGGCAGCCTTGTCGGGATCAAGTCCAACAAGAACCGAACCGGAGGGGCGTTCAAAACTGGGACAGGGTCAAACTGAACAGGCCAAGGGGTCAAGGTCTAAAAAAAACCGAGGTGGGGCGGTGGGTTGGGAGGAAATTCTAGGCCCCCCATACCAGGCATTTTACTGGGGAACGAGTTTGACGGCAAAGAGTGCAGTCGAGCAACGGCCTGCCCCCACACACAAAATACTAAATTGTCAAAGAAAAAACAGGCCGGCCGCAAGGGCCTCAAGCATCTTGGGCCACACCCAAAGGCCAAAAAACACCAGATACAAACGGGTTCTTTTGCAAAACCAGAAAAAAGCCAAACCCGAGCGGGGGGGGTCACAAGCGTATACGGTCCTCAGGCCAGGAGGGCACAAAAAACACTAACGTTGTCGGAGGCACCGGAGGAAAAAAAGGGAAAAAACATTAGGGGAAAAAAAAAAGGGGAGTGGTTATAATAAAATGGTTAAGACCAGGGTTTAAACGGAAAAACACCACGAGCCTAGTTCAATGGCCCTAACCGGGAAGAACCAGCAAAAAAGATTTGGGAATAAAAAGAAGGTGGTAGAAAAAAAAAGACTGAGAACCCTCGACGTTCGAGCTCAAAAACAGGGGGGGGGAACACCGCAGCAGAAACGATCACCATCTACGCCTATATGGGTGGTTTCGGTGGAGGGTGGTATAAAACAAATACCCCGACACTTTTCATCTCACTCACATTTAACAAAAAGGTTAAATTTGCTAAGGGGGGGGGACAGGCACCTGCCACGGGCGGGGTGGGAGTGCGGGGCAGTCACGGGAAAAACCAAAAGGGAAGGGGGGGGCTTTGCCCGAAAGGTACACTGAAAACAATTCGCCTCCCTTACCCTAAATTGGGGTTCCTTCGGGGAGACGCCCCATCTACAAACTGTCGGTACCTAAGTCGAGACAGTAAAGTGCACCATAACCGTACCCGCCTTTGACAAAAGCCAGTCATCAAGATTTGCTGTGAGAAAAAGTTGCATAAACCAGGGACGTAGCCGCTAGAGGAAGAAGGGTTACTACCCTGGGGAAAGGGCGAAGTCCGGGACCAAAGGGCGGGGGGAAAACAAAACCTAACAACAAGGGACGCAAACACAATGGGGGGAGACCCTTCGTGGGTTTTGAAGAAACGTGGAAAACAACCTGTAGCAGTAAAGTCTGGGGGGGGGGAAAAAAAGAACCCCCAAAAAACCGAATTTGAGATTTCAGGCAAACTGCGGTTAAGGGAGGGTAAGGAAAAATAAGTCCAACCTGGTTAACGCACCCTTGCCTGGATGCAGGGGTAAGGGGGGGTACCCAACTTTTATGTCAGAGGGGAGATTTCCTACCCCCAACCACAAAAAGATTAACTTCCTTTGTTGACTAGAAAACAGTTCTCGAATGGTTCCTGTGTTGAAACACGGGCTTCTTTTGTCAGGTTAGGATACCAGAACGATGCTGGAGAGGGGCCAGGGTTGGTGCATTCAAAAAAGGTTGGGAAGGAAAAATTGAAAAATTGGGGCAAAAAATGTGGGTTTGGTAGTAAAAATACGACCTCCACATCGGGGAGGCGCTCACGTGGTTTGGGTGGGGAAAAGAAACAAGCCGATGGGAACGATTTCCTGAGGAAAAGCAAGGGTGTCGGTAAAATAAGCTAAAAGAACTAATGGTGAGCGGGACGGACTAACGGGGGGTGGACGGCGCCGTTGTACCATGCAAAGAGACAAAGGGGGGGGGGAAAGGTTCACTTCTGACCCAAAAAACGGATCTTAAGGGTCCGCCGAAGCTAATAAAGGAAACAAAGTCTGGAGGACCTGGTTTGTTGACGCAAAAAGTGTGTTGACCAGGTGGCTTGACACAGAAAGGATCCTTTTAAAAAAAAAAACAAACTCCCCTATGGAAGCTCAGGTGTTGGGGGGCCCCGACCCAGGTATGGGGTGTGGGGGGGAGTGAGGACACGTTTTTGGGAAAACCCAAAGTGGCCCACGGAAGCCCCTCAAAGGGTGTAATTGTGTGCCGGAAGACCCCCAGGGTTGGTAAAACGGGTGGTTTCAGTTGGGTTTGGGGAAAACAGGGGGCGGGGGCGGGGCTTTTCCGGGGGGAGTCACGGAAAAATTGGTTGTTGGGCTGGGGCCAATGGGGCCGTCACCGGGAGAAAAAAAAAACCGTGCAGCAGGATAACTGGGGGGGGGGAACAACAGAACGTACGTGCGCCAAAAACTCCGGGGCAACAGTGCTGAAAACAAACACGGGGGAACGCGAGGCCCACGTTTGTCCAACCCGAGGGTCCCACGGGGGTTCAAAACCGAGACCGGGGGTAGGGAAACGGGTTGGGACAATGTTGGGTCAAAAGGGGGTTGCAAAAGGACATGCAAGGAGGAATGCGTAGGGGGCAAACAGGTTGGTGTAATAAAAACGGACACCCAGAGAGGTACAAAACAATCAAGGGCCCAAACGGGGGTTTCGTTTGGAAAAGAAGAGCGGAAAGGTAAAACAAAAAAAATGGTGGGGGAGTTTCTCCGTTTTAAAGATTCCTCGGTGTGGGGTTGCAACATGGGGTTGGGCGCCGTCCAACTTCGCTCTTAACAGGTGCGTAGAATGTACCGGGGGGCTGTTGGGTACAAGACAATATAGGGTTGTTGCACGATCCTACATACGGGGGCTATCACCAAAGAAAAAGAAAAAAATTACAATTGCAACATCAGAAACTGGGGGGGGCACCCCGGGGGGAGTATACCACCACGGGGACCCACCATAGATTGGGGGGTTCGTGAGGTGCAAGGAACAGGACAAAAACCTTCAGTCAGTGAAAACTTCCGTAAAAAAACACCGTCCAAAGAAGGAAAACGGGGGGGGGGGGGAAAGGTGCCTCAGGCCTATCTTCGGAATACTAAAAAAAAACAAAAAAAAACTAGAGAAGTAAAAGAAAAAATAGACGATCCGAAAAGAGGAACGGGGCCCAGGGGGGAACCTAACCAACGTTAAAGGCACGAGTAAAAAGAACTGGCTTCACGGTCGCCAGAACCCACAGAAGAGGGATCTTGGTTGAAATGGTAGACGCCCCAGAAAAGGGGGAGGGGGGGGGGGGGACAACTCCAAAGTACGTCGGAAAGGCAGTTCTAGAAAAAAAAAAGATCGCCCTTGTCGGCCAAAAACCCAGAGGGGGGTCCGCCGAAAAAGAAAAGGGGGTAGCATGCCGGGGGGAAGTCGCAAAATTTAACTTTCAAAAAAAACTGCTACAGCCACCAGAAAGGGGCCAACGGGGGAAATGTGTTAGACTGGTCCACAACGGCACCACCCACGTGGGAAGGGGCTCGGTGGGAAAAAAAATTCTGATGGGTTGACGTGGTACGAACCGTCCAAAAAAAAGATAACCTATTCGTTCTCAAATTGCGAAAAACCAAACCGTGAACTTACGACAAACAATAGAAAAAGGGCGAGGAGAGGGGGAACACACTAAAACCGGAAAGGGTTCCACAGGTCGTATGACTTTAAACGGGTCAGGTGTCACAAGCGGAGGAACCATCTCCTTAACGTTGGACAACGGGTCATACGGAAAAAAAAACAACTTCCCAGCCCACTCTGGCCGGCAGCAGAAAACGCCACCGAGCGCACCATACGCTGCAAACATTAAAATGTGGTCCCGTGCAAAAAGGAAAAACCAGGGGGGGGAAAAAAAAAGGGGGCCACAAACCCAGGGGCGGGAACAGTCACACAAAAAAAGGTTCACAAAAAAAAAAAAAAAACGCAGGTAAGACCTTCCGAGGGGGGGGGGGGAAACCGGATACAGAAACATGGAAACCAAACCTGCCAATCCCGTTACAAAAAAAACATCGCAGACTTTTGGGATCTAGTGAAAAAGGATTAAACTACGAAATACGGTGGCCGAAGGGGGGGCAATAAAAAAAAAAATGGGCTCTCGGGCCAACTAGAAAAACCCCAACTGCCATCAGGGTAAAGAATCAAAAACAAAGCGTACAAAAAAAAGGTCACACCAACAAAAAATAAGACGCAACACTCAACGGTGAATGAGACCTCGCCAGGGAGACACCTGTGGGGAAAGGCTGCAGTGGGGATCGGTGCAAAAAAAAAAAAGACGTGTGGTTTCCGTCAAAACTAAAAAAAATAAAAAAAAACCCACAGCAAAAAACGTGAAAAGTTACAAACAGAAAAACTTGAAACAAAACACTGCAAGGGGGGAAAAGGCTACGCCTCAGGGACGATCACGGGGGAAGGAGACCAAAGAAGGGTGGGAAAAACTGACCCGTCAAGGCCGGTGGACGCAGGGGAAAAAAAACGCTTCAAACGGAGGGAAAAAGAGAAATGCACAGTCCGGAATCAACCCCCAAGGTAATAGAAAAAATACGTAGCACATGAAAGATTCCCTCCCCAAAGCGTTGGGAAGTGAAGTGATCCTTAAAAACCAAGGGGTAGAAAAAGGGGAAAAAACGTCAACATGGACCAATAGGGAAAATCGGGCAGAAAACCAAGCCTAAGTAAAAAAAACCGAAAGAAGGGGAAAATGAAACACCTAACGGGTGGGAATCAAAAAGGGAAAAGGGTCTTTAAAAACAGGTTGGGGGGGGACAGTCGACTGGTTGAATACTAACTTCAAAAATTCAAAAAAAAACACAAAACATGGAGGGGAACTGGACGGCACGGGGGGGATTGAAAAACGAATAAAGAACATCGAGTTGGACCAAGGGGGGGTCAGCGTGGGGACAGGAGGGAAAAGACTGCGGCCCGACAAGGGGGGGGAAGGTGAAATGTAAAGAGGGGGGGGGCTTGAAAAAAAAAGTCTTCCTGGGGCCAGCTTTCACACTAGGGTCACAGACCACCAGTCAGGAGGGAACTAATGAAACCAACAACAAAAAAAAAGCCAGGGGGGGAATTTCAATGGTACGGACTCCCACACAGGGAGGCAAGAAGATAGGGAAAAGAAGGTTCGCTAAGACCTAAACAAAAAAGAAAAGAAAAAAAAAAAAGAAATACTCTTCTTCGAAGGGGAACTCAGGGGTATGTCAACTGTCAATCGGGTAAAGACCCAAATCGCATAGAACCAAAAAGGGGGAGTGTCCTTACGGAGAGGGGGTTTCGCGAATTAAAAAACAAAGGGGGGGGCAAATGAACGAGCACGTCGGAGAACGACCAGGGAAGGGACCAAAACAATGAGAAAAAGAATCCTGATCCTACCTCAAGAAAAAAAAACATGCTCGAGGAGGGGGAAAGCTTCTGGGAAGAATCAGACGGATGAGA
>Ga0179593_1501243_pt1 | contig 11961 bp, 21 predicted proteins | sample CZODoug2_1_08_16_FD_185931 | JGI IMG/M metagenome (GOLD analysis project Ga0179593, IMG submission 185931) | Vadose zone soil fungal communities from Angelo Coast Range Reserve, California, USA - CZODoug2_1_08_16fungal (PacBio error correction) | ecosystem: Environmental > Terrestrial > Soil >...
CGGGAAAAGAGGGGAACTGGGATGACTGCGAAAAGGTGTATGGGGGAGGGGAAAAAAAGATTTGGGGAAGCGAAAGCATGCGGAGTGATTGGGGGGGGAAGCGGAAAAACCCGTTAGGAAAAAGGTCGGATGCGGGGGTGGGAAAAAGGCCTCGAAAGGAAGGCAGAGGAAATTGAAAGGCACATCTTGGTTCAAAAAAAAAGGGGAAATAGGGGTTGCTGGTGTATGCGAACTTCAGGGCGGGGGCGGACTTGGTGAAGGGGGGGGGGGCTAGAAGAGGAGCGCGTGACGGCATGGATCGGCGCTTGACGAAGGGGCAGGCAAGACAGCAGATGTTTAAAGGACGGAGAAGGAGCGAAGCGGTATTAATAGCGAATTTGCGGAGATTAGACGTGGTCGAAAAAATTTGGGAGTTCTGAATGGGGGGGGGTGGAAGATCACAGGAAAATTATAGAGGAGAAGAATCCACGGTCTCTCGGAAAGAAAGGAGCGCGAATAAGAAAAGAGAATGGGCTGTGGAGGGGGAGAAGGAAGAGAAGATTGCATCAAACTGAGGACGCGGGGGGGGGAGAAGTATTCTAATTGTTATTGGGAGGGGGGGAGAATCGAGGGGGGAGAGGGAATCTCGTGGAAAGAAGAAACAGTCAGCCCAAGTGGGGGGCCGCTTCTGGTATCGGGGAAGGGTTTGGAGGGGGGGGAAAATCGCAGGAGAGGGCGTGGGGAAAAATATGGGTTTCGTGTCCCGAAGGGCAAGTTAGTGTGGAAGTTGAGGTACTAGGAAAAAGAACGAGAGGGAAGAATCAGTGCTGCGTGAGGGGGACGACCGGAAAGAAAGCAAAGATTCTAAGCGGAGGCAGAAAGGGATTCCGGCGGTGATTGGGCCTAAGTGAAGCCAGAGGGTAGGGGATTTTTGCTCGGGCGAATTGGGTCCGAGGGAGGAAAGGGGGGGGTGGACGAAAAGGCGAGAGGGGAGCCGAAGAATAGGGAAAAGGTCAAGGGAAGTCGTAAGTCGTTTGAAGGGAAAATTCTTTAAGGTACACTTAAGAAAAGAGCCTTCGCTCATTTTAAGGGGGGGGGTACGGGTTGGGTGCCAACCGCGTTGAAAAGAAAAGAGTTTTGAAAGGGCGGGGCGCGGCAAAAGACTAAGTGAGGAAGGAAAGGGGGGGGTTAGGTGAAAAGGGGGAAGTTCGTGGGAAGGAAAATGGCGAGGTGGCTCAGCGAGTAACCTTTAGGGCCATACAACCCAGGTTGATATTCTCAAAGAAGGGGGGGAGGCTAAGGCGGGGGAGGGAGAAAGAAAAAAGGAAGGGGTCGGAGCGGGGCGGATCTTTCGGGGGAGTGTGAGGAAAAATTTCTAGCCCGACAGGGGGAAATGAAAAGGGGGGGGGGAAGGATATTCTAGGGAGAGGAGAGGACTGCTACTGTACGAACGAAACGCAAGGGTTGTTCTTGGCATCGTACTGGAAAAAAGGGGGGGGAGGGGACGTAGGCCTCGACTTTCCCTGACTCAGCCTAAAGGGTCTTCACTAGGGAGATCGTGCCTAGGACGCGCCAGTTCGGGAAACTCAGGAATCTAGATAAAAAATGAGTAGACATCTTAACCCCTCTTTTTCTTGAAGTGCGAGAGAGGTTCGCTATGGGGGGGGGTGGGGATGAAAGGAAGGTGGGGTAAAAAGGTCATTGCGCGGGAGCAGACCAAAAGAAAGGAAGAGGAAGTCGAGCATTTGAAAGGGAAAGGAATCAGGAAGAGTTTTCTATAAGATGGGGAAAGGAGAAAGTCGAGGAACTCAATCCTCCCGGGGCTCTATCTCTTGGGGGTGAAGCACTGCTTGTGTGGAATAGTGTCAGGAAAGATCCACCCATTAGACAGAAAAAGGGGTAAAAAAAATCGGTGACTAAAAGAAGAAAGGCCTCCCCCTTTTGAGGCGAAAGGAAAGGGGGGACTTGCAACTTTAAAAAGCGCGCTGAGAAGGGGAGGGGGGAAAACCCTAAAATCTATGACAGAGGGCGATAAACCGAGGGAGGGGTCATGGTTGAATACGTCTTCGCCTTATTCAAAGAAGAAGAGGTGGGAGGTGCGATTCTCATACTAGTTTGGAAAGACTCGACGAAAAGACAAACAGTGGGGGGGGAAAAAACCTGTAGACCAAGGTGGCAGAAGAAAAAGGTAAAAGGAAGTGTTAAAAGATGTGGGAAAGGAAAATTCGCGCGGACATGTGGTATCTTCCAAAGAAAAACTCAGGGGAAAAACATCCTTTATTCCGAGAAAAGAACAAGGTGCAAAAATCCAAATCTTAAACCTAGGGAAAGGGGGGGAGGGGGGTCTGATAAACAAATTATCTCTCTAAAAAAAAAAACGAGGACGGAAGAAAAATTTGGTTATCAGAGAAAAGCCAGAACGATAAGAGGGGGGATTTGTCTTGGGGGAAAAGGGGTTTTGGGATCAGAGACGGTGAAAAGAAGGCGAGGTTGGAGGGAAGAGGAAAGACTACCGGCATGAGAGAGAGTTCGTCTATGAAGAAAAACCATGCTACTTTGCATTTTTGGGGAAAAAAGACCTGGAGGAGGACGGTGGGGAAACCCCAGGGAAGGTGGAGGAGATTGGATCTCATACTTAAAGATTCGAAAGAAAAAACACCCTGACAAGGATTTATGAATAAGCTGGAATCAACAGTCCGACAGGGGTCGGTGAGATGAGACGAGGGCGAAAAAAAGAGTTTGCTCTGAGTCTCAAGAGGGACGAATGTGCAAGGGGATGACGGAACGGGAGTTGGGGCACGAAAAAGAAGCCACACAGGGAGGTCGGAAAACAGTAGGTAGTGCCCGATTGGAAAGAGATCTGGAGTACTTGTCATGAGAAAAGAAAGGAAAAAACCACGGACGAAGTGGAATAAAAGAAACAGAAGAGAAAAAACCTAGGCATGGGGAAAGGGGGGATCGAAAAAGTCGTATAGGCGAAGGGGGGGAAGATCTCCCAATTCCTTGCTAATGAGAAAAAAAGAGGAAAAGCGAAAAAAAGCAGGAAATTGGGGTGTGCACGACTCATAAAAACGGGAAAAAAAACGAGGGGAAGAATCATAAACGGAGGGTTTAGATTTAGTACAACGGGAAAAAAAAGATCAGGGCGGACTCATTGGGGAGTTCGACAAAGAACTGGGGGCGGGGTAAAGGGAACAAGAAAAACTTCAGAAAGAAATTGAGAGAAAAAATTGGGACCGGTCAAGGGAAAGGTCTGCTATCGGACATACGATAAGACATCAAAAGGGGAAAAAAGCAGGCGATGCAAGAATCAATAAAAGAAGTACGAGATCAAGCGACGCTTTCTGAAGGAAGAGTCAAATGGTTCTACAACAGCCGTGCTAAAGAAGAGGGGTAAAGAAAAGAACTCCGCAACGAGAAGAAGGAAATCCTTGGGGGGGGGGGGGGGGGGAACTCATGCAACGAAGGGGAACCAAGAACCGGTGGGGATACTCATAAACTAAGGGGGGGGGGGGGGAGGGATTGCATAAAGGGGGAGTCCGAGAGCCAATACCTCCGCTCTCAGGAAAATTTAGAGGAACTCCATTACATTCACCCCTTGAAAAAGAGGAGGCATCTTTGACCCAACACTCTTCGTTTTCAAACGCGTGCGCGAAGGGAACAAATGTGGGTGGGGTAAAAAAAACGAAAAAGGGGAGCGCAGGCCTCAAGAATTTAAAGAAATTTTTTTCTAACGGGGACACCAACGACTTACGAAGTAAACACCAGGAAAAGGAGGTAAATCGTGGGAGAAAAAAAAGGCCTGAGCAGCGAAACGAATCCGAACGCCGCCCAAAGGGGACTGTCGCCCTTGCCCGATGAACGGAAATAAAAAGGGTCACCGCTTCGGCTTCAGGAGGGAAAATCACCAGCAGTAACTTTCTTCGCATAGGGGGAGAAAGAGTCAAGAAAGAGGAAAGCGTTCGGTCGGGCCCAAAAGGAAAAAAACCCAGAGGAAGGACTCTTGGGTGGATGGCTCGGGGCCGCAGGGCGCTAAAAAAAAGGGGGGAAGTTCATGCGGAAAAACATCAGGGGAAAAGACCTCAATTCTAGTACAAAGGGGTAAAAAAATCAAAATCCAAAACTAAAGAGGGGGTAGTCTAAGGACAGAATCGGGGCTTAGTGGGAAGGAAAAGTTACCTACATTATTCCAGCTCAATCAGGGGAGAAAGAGGGTGAAAGGAATGACCCATTTCCACTGAAACAAGAGAGTCAATAGTTTGGATGTCAAAGGGAGGGAAAAGAAAACGAAGGAGACCAAGGGGGGTAGGTCAGAGATCCATCGTGAGATAATCCGACGGAAGGGGAGTCGGCAGGTCCAGGAAGAAGGGAAAAGTTCTTCGGAAAAAGAAGGGAACAAAATCAAATTTGTCGAATCCGAAATGGGGGGAAGGGGGGGGAACACCGGTAAGAAGGGAAAGAAAAACCTTGTCCGCTTTCGATCTGAAGCGGGAAGAAAAAATGCGCGTGAGGAAGTCGATACGAGAACCGCAAAGAAGCACGCCGCTCCGCTCGTAAGGGAACCCTCCGCAAGAATCACCGTAATGGATCTGGAGAAGGGGGCACTCGTGGGGGGGGGGGGGGGGGGGGTGGTGCCCGGTTCCGGGAAAATGGGGATATTCAAAAACTTCCACCGAGGGGGAAAGCGCCTAAGGGGGAGTGAAAAAAGAAGCCCGTGTGTCGCAGGGGGGTGATCAAAAATGTACCGTATAAACAAAGAGGGAAACCGGAGCCATCACTCTTTTCGGGAAAAAAAAAGGAAACCCAAGGTTGCGAAAAAGAGGCAACGGGAAGAAAAAGAAAAAAAAACAAAGGGGGAGAAAGAGAGGGAGAAGGGGGGGGGGCGAAAAGGGGGAGCAAAGGGGGGGGTGGAAGAGTGCTGCGAAGAAATTGATGCTGAAGGGGGGACGATTTGTTGGGTATAGAAAAAATGCGCGGTTGCTGTCTGTACACACTTAGGAGGAAAAATAAAAAGGGGTTCTCTGGGAAAAAACCGAACATTGGAAAAAAAGAAAGACCGGAAAGGGTTAAAAGAGAATATTTCTTTTTTCGCGAAAGAAGGAAGGAGGGAGGAACGTTTGTAGACGCATACTATCAAGGAAGAGACAGGAAGTGTTGGGAGGGAGTTAAGGGAAGGGAAAGCATACACAGCATGGGGGGGTCCGCATTCGTAAAACCCAACAATATCGAAGAAACGGAAAGGGGGGGAAAAAGAGAATTTTTTACGCGGGGAAAGGGGAGGGAAAATCGAAAATGGGAATGGGCTTTCGGAGGGGGGAAAATCCGAGAAGGGAGGACGGAATGCAGGGGAAAAGGAAAATGGAGGAGGTCTCATCAAAAAATTCGCTCCTCCATAATACAAGGGGAGGGAAAAAGGGGGGCGGAGAACGTCGAAAAGGAGGGAAATCAAGGGAAGTGTGCGCTATTTGACTCCGTCAGGAAGAAAATTAAGACGAGGGAAGGTGGGGGGGGGGGAAACTCGGGACAAAGAGCATGGGTAAAGGAAAGGGATAACATAAGAAAAAGGGGGGTTCAGGAGCGGCTGGGAGCGGGGGTTTTTGGCACGGTTTTTGGGAAACTTTTGGTCGAGACATTAAGCAAGGGAAAACTGTGGCTTGGAAGCAGGGAGGTGTCCGGTGAGCTAATTTTGTCTTGAAAAAGGATAAAGAAAAAGACGATGAAGAATCGGGCTGGAGGGGGACGACCAGGGGAAAAAAAAAGAAAGAAGCAAAAAAAGGAACTTCGCGGATCCCTAGAAACGGGCTGGGATGGGTCCGAAAGGAGCCAAGGAAGAGGTGGGGTGGAGGGAGAGGGGGGGGAGGCGTGGGTTGATCAGAGGAAGTGGGAGGTGTTGGACGCTGCAGAAGGGTAACGAGAAAGAAACTATTTAAATTGCATTGGGAAGGGGTGCTTAAAGTTAGATAGGAAAAGTTAGAAGGTGAGAAGGAAGCCTTGGTGTCCGTGGGGGGTAAAAACGGCATTTTCAAAGATTGCGCAGTGGAAAGAAAAAATCAGTTTAGGTCGTAAGGGGGAAAAGAAAGAAAAAAAAGAGTTCCAAGGGTGGGACCTTAAGATGGACGTTTGCCAAGGGGCGCGTCTCGCTGGATGAGGAAGCGAAGAAGTTGTATGTCCAGGGTCCCGGTCAAAAAAAGCAGGGGGGGGTAGGGATTATCACATAAAGGATGGGGAAAGCTTGCAAAAAAGTGCGGGAGCGTGAATCTTTCTTGGATAGGGGAAGAAACGTTGTATAGCACGGCAGTTGGGGAAGAATAAATAAGGGTATTCGAGCGAAAAAGCGGACGCAGGGAGGACGAATCCTCTCCCTCCTGAAAAAAAAAAAAAAAAAGGAAAAATGGGGAGGGGTGGCATCTGGCAGACTGGGGGGGAAAAGGGCAAATGTCTATCCGTAGCCTAGGAGGAAAGGAAAAAAGTCACCTGAAACAGGAGATCGGTAGTCTTATAATTTTTTCATAGGGCAGAGGACTCAGAACAAGTTCGTGTAAGAAAGGAAGAGGAAAGATAATCGACAGTCTGGGAAAAAAAAAAACACATCTGACGGGTCTATTATGTGGGAAAAATAGGGGGGTGCCGTGAGAAAGGAGAGGGGTAAAAATTCCTTGCGGGGGTTTGAGGGCTGCAGACGCCTTAGCCATGGAGGAGAAGGAAAGGGGGCACGAGGAAGGTTCTACGATTGGAGGACAGCTCAAGGTAAAATGCCTCCCGAGTGGAGCTGGGGGGGAGAGAGAAAGGGCCTATTCAAAGACGTGGGCAGTGTTGAAAGGTGGTCAAGAAAGAAATCCAAAGCGCACAGGTACGTTGAAAAGGGGCACAAAAAGGCGCGAAAAAAAACGTGGGGGGTCGTTTAATGAAAAGGGAACCGATGAAAGACTGAAAAAATAAAAGAGATCTTTTGGGGGAAGACCTCAAGACAAAAGGGACCTCGAACATGAAGAAAAAAGAACAAAAACGTGGAGGATGTTACAGAAGTCCTAGTTATTAAAAAAAAGAAAAACTCCGAGGGGGGGGGGGGGAGTGTCGATGAGCATGGTAATAGAGACTCAACCGAAGGAAGGCTTGGTTCACGAATAAAACCAGGTGACAAGAAGACAAACTGGGGAAAAATAGTGGAAATGGACAGGAGAACAAGGAGGGGGCGGACAAGGGAAAGAATCCGAGAGGAAAAAACAATAAAAGAGTACGGCTAGGTAGCGAAAACGTTCAGTGCAAAAGAACAAAAGATCAAAGAGGGAAAGGGAGTCTGGGGATAAAAAAGTCATCTCTAGAACAAAAAAAAGAAAGGGATGGACGGTCAAGCAACAGCCAATTCAAAGGGGCAAGAAAACGGTTGAAAAGATTTGGGGGCAAGAAGGTGGGGGGGGGACTATCGATAATGGGAAGGGGGAAAGGTTCAAAGTTGCTGGGGAAGATCGGCAAGATAGGAAAGGGGGAATGAGGATTTCTATGTCGAATGACAATCTTGGAAAAATAAGGGGGGAACAGATGTGTTGGGCTGCGAAAAAAGGGGACTTATTGAAAAAAAACCAAAAGATTGCTTCGGCACAAGAGGGGAAGGAGAGAAAGACACTTCGTGCGCAGCCCACACCAAACGCGGAGTTTTGTAAATATGCTAACAGCCGCAAAGGAAGTACGGGGGGTTATAAAAGATGGGCGAAAGAGTGTGGCTCTGAAGGTGAAAAGAAAAAGATGGAAGCAGGGGCGATTTTTCCAAGAGGGGGACCGTGGGGGAGAGCAACAAAGGCGAGAAAGAGGTCGTGCCAAGTAGAAAAAAAAGTCTCTGCAGATGGGTGGAGATCGAAGGGAAAGGACAAACTCGTCAACATAGGCAAACGGGGATGAATAGGGAAAAAGAAAATAGAAGGAGAAGACTAGGGCTGCAGAGGGGTAAAAAAAACTCAATCGGAGCGAAGCAAGACCTTTCCCCATGCCTTCGCTAATAGAAGAGAAGGGGAAGCGAAACGAGACGGGTGTACCCACCGGAATCCAAAAAAAAAACTATCTGAAGAAATCATACAAGGAGTGGGGGGGAGGTCGTGACCGCTGAAAAGAACTTCCGACTGTGTAAGGCGAAAAACGGTGTCGAGGAAAGTCAGGAAGTAATCAAAGACATTGACCGAGATAAAGGGTAAAGCCAAAGGGAAATTTTCAGACTATCTCGGGGTAGACCAAGGTACTGCGATGCCAACGGGGGAAAAGAAAGGGCGGAGGACAGTAATCAGTAAGGCGAACGAGTGGGCCGTCATTCGAATTAACGGAAAGGATCTGAGGAAGTCAAAAAGGCCTCTAGACTAAAACAGGGGTCAAATTCGAAATTGAACGGGGGGATACGGAGCCCTCTTTATATAGGGGGGTTTAGATACTTGGAAAGCCGGGGAAAAACATCATCCATTTTTGATACATCAGACAACTGGGGTCCTCATGGGTGGCAAAGGGAAAAAGGGGGAAGAAAAAAAAAAGTGCACCTCTTCCACTCAATGACGACTCACTACAAAAGGGGGACAAAGTAACGAATTAAAGGCAAAAATTGCGAACTCGTGCGAAGGGTGTCCTCTCACTTAACGAAAGAGGGGGAAGTCATAGAAGCATTTGTTTACCCACAAAGGAAACAAGACTCATGTAAAATCTCGAACAAAACCCCCCCCCCAAAGACCCACCCCCCCCCACAAAACAAAAACACCCAACACACCAAACCCCCCCCCCAAACCCAAAACCCCACCCCCACCCCCCCCAAAACCCAAAAAACCCCCACCCCCCCCACACACAACCCCCCAAACCCCCCCCCCCCCCCCCCCAAAAAACCCCCCCCCCCCCCCACCAAACCCCCCCAAAACCACCCCCCCCACCCCCCCACCCCCCCCCACCCCCCACCCCAAACCCCCCCCCCCCCCCCCCCCCCCCACCCAACTTTTGGGTTTTTTTTGCCCCCCGGCCGGGCGGTGGTGGGGGTGTTTTTTGGTTTTTGTTTTGATGGGTGTTTGTGTTTTGTTTTTTTTGTTTGTTTTTTTTAAGTTTGTTTGGAGGGTTTTTTGTTTTTTTGTATTTGTTTGTTTGGTTTGTGTTTGGGTACCCCCCCCCCCCCCCCCCCCAAACCCCCCCCCCCCCCCAATCAATACCCCCAACCATCAAACACCCCCCCCCCCTGACAACACCAACAACCCCACCCCCCCCGACGACCCCCCCCGAGGCCACCCCCACCCAAAACCCGCCCCTCACCCGCCCCGAAGCCCCCCCCCACCCCCACGACCCCCCGCCGCACCCGGAGGCCCAGAAAACCCCCCCCCCCCCCCCGCCCTGAGACCCGTAAAGCCCGGCCCCCCCCACACACACCCCCCCCCGCTCCCGCCACCTCCAAACGCCCCCCTCCCACCCGCCCCCCCGCTCCAACCCCCGCCCCACCCCGCACCCCCCAAACAACCCGGCCGCCCCCCAAAGATCCCCCCACCCCCCCCCCACCCCACCACCCTGCCCAGGCCCCCCCCCCTCCGCCCGCACCACCCCGTCCCCGAGGACCAACAAACAACCACCTCAGGCAACCCCACTGCCCAAAGACCCCCCCCACCCCCCCGCCCCGCCCACCCCCCCCCTCCCGAATCGGCCTCCCCCCCCAACCGGAAAGGCACCGACCCCCCACCAGCCCCCCCCACCGCCCCCCCCAAAACCCCCCAACCCCCCAACCAACACCTCCAATTTTGTGGGGGGGAGAAGGGGCACTGAAACGACTGACGCGACAGGCTTAAAGAAGTTTCTTTCGGCGAGCCCCTGCGGAGAGAAAAGCAAGAGGGGGCTCAAAGGGCCACCAGGGGCCAAAAAACCCGCAAAATCACGGCCATTCGGGGGAATTCTGAGTAAGGAGGGTATAAGCTTCTCAATAGGGGGGGGGGAGATACATCTTTGGGGACGGAGTCCAAATCACCTCAGCTCCGTCTTCATCGTCGCGTAGGGACTGTTATTTAATTGTTGAAACTCACCTACAAAAAGACTGCAAAGAAACGGGAGAGAGGAAACTCAAAATAAGATCGACAAAAAAGTCCAACACAAATCCAAGAATCCCGGACGATAAGTGTTTTTGTCAAGAGGAATACAGTAAATCTCAGAGGAGGCTGGAAGAGGGACGGTCACCGGTCTTCAAACAAAAAGAGCTGAACTCTTGAGGGCAAATGGTAGAACGTGCGCCATTTGCTTAATAAGGGGAAAACCAGGCACGTACGTGAGACTAGAATCAAAAATTTGGGGGACCATCTTCTGCAAGAGGATAGGTGTTTCAAGGATCTTCGGGCCAATCCGAAAGCAAAAATCAATTGTAGAAGACTATTCTCAGAAAAAAAAGGTCAAATTCCGGTACAGGCGGAGGAGGATCCGAGAACTGGCAGCAAGAGTTCGAGGTGCGTAAATAAACCCGCGCACAAGCAACAATCCATGCAGCAGAAAAGATCTTATTCGAACCGGGGAAAAAAGAGAAAAACCGACCGTTGCGGGGAATTCTATTTAAAAGCACGATGTGACCCGGCATGATCGAAGAAAGTGATATAAAATTGTCCACCTCGAATATGCAATGGGGGGGTCCTTGGTGGGGAGAGGGGCCAGACAATAAACAAAAGGCATGATGGAGGAGAAAAAGAGTAACAGAAACATCCACGGTGGTCGTCAAAATTTTTGCCGAACGATCCAAATCTCGCAACAACAAGGGATATGGCGGACTCGGTCGACAAATTGGGGTGGGCGAAAAGAGTTGATGGCGCGGGTGGTACGAAGGCACATCATGAAGCGGGGATTTGGCAAGAGCGGGAAACCAAAGGGGGGGCGTGACGCGATCGGGTGAAAAAGCCACCTCTTGAAAAGGGAAAGGGCCACATCTTGATTCAAGAAGAGTGGCGGCGTGGATCAGCATAAGCCGGCGCTGGAGTACTGGGAATGTAAAGGGAAGAGTTAGCGTCTCATGGAGGGAGGAGCAGTTTCGCATACGACGGAAGGGGCATTCCAGGCGCCAGAGCTGGAAAAATTGGGAAGCGGAGCTAGGTGCTTTTGAAGGGAAAAGGAGAGTCGTAAATTGAGTGTGCGCGGGAGGTGAAAACCGGGGGAGGAATAAAATTAAAAGGGATACAAAGGCTCGGCTTCTCTCAAGACCGCAAAGGCAACGCAAATCAAACCTATAGAAAAAACGGGGGATAGCGTTCTAGGAACGAAGAATGGTATACTGAAAGTAGCAATTGGGCTTCGTAAAAGGGTCGGGAAGGTGTCCGGACGATTGGAAAGTTAAATGTGATGGGAAAAACATCAGGCCACTGGGAGTGCAATAGCGCTCAGCAAGTGAAGGGGTTTTGGGAGATTGGGGAACATTATCGGGCGTTTGAAAAAGAGGGGGAAAAATGGATTGAGACCAAGTGTGGTGTGGAAAGGAACGGACGGAAGGAAAAGCAACTCAGGAATGGTTTGAGGCGTGTTCAATTGGGAAAAAGAACGAAAGGAAAGGAGTCGAGGGGACGCAGCTGAAGAAGATTACCGTACAGAGGCAGGGAAAAAATAATCCTAAGAGGAGATGGGCAGCATAGTTCTAATTATTGGGAAGGGAGGGGGAGAGGGTCTTATGGGTGAAAGGAAGCTGCCGGTTTAAGAGTAAGGGGGTTTGCCTTGACCGGGTAAGAAAAATTGAGGGGGAAGTCGTCGGGGGAATGGGGGGGTTCCTTTTGTTGGGCACAAAGGAAAGGGGGGGGGAAAAGTTAAACACGGGGAAAAGGGGAATTGCCGTTCGCTTCAAAAGAGCAGAGAAAGGGGTTGGCGAGAGACTAGTTGCAAGGGAAAAAGGGAATGGGGGGGGGAGGTGGTCGCAGCGAGGAGAAGGGGGGGCCAAACCCCGGGAAAGTTTTAATAAACAAGGGTATTCCGGCTAAGGCTTGGGGAGGTATCAAAACAGGGATATAAAGGCGG
>Ga0179593_1514374_pt1 | contig 11961 bp, 9 predicted proteins | sample CZODoug2_1_08_16_FD_185931 | JGI IMG/M metagenome (GOLD analysis project Ga0179593, IMG submission 185931) | Vadose zone soil fungal communities from Angelo Coast Range Reserve, California, USA - CZODoug2_1_08_16fungal (PacBio error correction) | ecosystem: Environmental > Terrestrial > Soil >...
GAAAGCGAGGGCAGCGGGGGGGGCACGGCGCAGAGAAAGAGCGAGGAGGGCCGGAGGTCGTTCGGATGGAAAAAAGTGAAGGGGGGGGTCTGGGATTGCGATCGGAGGGAGGGAAGGCGAAAAAAAAGGGCGCGGCGGGTAGAGGCTTCCAGAAGTCAGGAGATGGAGGCCTGGGCTCGGCGACCTAGGGATTGGCAGGAGCCGGCGTTCGCAATCTAAAAGGTGAGTGCAGTGCGCTCCGTCGATACCTAATTGTGAGCCTGGGCGGCGAGGATCTCTTATCGGAAACGGGATGCGCGGCTTAAGGAAAACTCAAAGTGGAAGCGGATCAAAGGAGCAATAAGTGCTGGATGACGTTCTGGTTCTAGGGGGAAGGGGAAGGAGGTAGGAAGAGAGAGAGGGGCGAATGAGGTAAAATAGGAGCCGGGGAGGAGGGGGCGATGTGGTCAGGTGTGAAGGAAAGTTGGGAGGACATAGGAGAGCGGAGGGACGACCATCTATAGTGAGCTTGGGGAGAAGCAGCGGGGAAGGAAGAGATATTAAGAGAAGAGAAATAAAAAGGAGAAAGTGGAAGATTGAAAATGTTAAGCGGGGAGAACAGAGGGAGGACGCGGCGGGGAAAGGGAAAGGGGGAAGATGTTGAGGTAGAAAGGGAAGAGGGAGTTTAGGAGAGAGGGATGGGAGAGAAGGGGAAGGAGAGGCAGAGGGAAGGGAGGGGAGTTCACAGAAGAGGGTGGGTAGCCAGAAAAGGGAGGGGTGGGAAGCGTGATGAAAGTAGAGGGGAAGAGGGAGGAGCGGAAAGCCCGAAGAAGAAACGGAGAGAATTAGAGAGAAAGGGGGAGGAGGGTGGAAGTGGGCGCGACCCATGTAAAAGGATGGAAAGGAAGAGGAGGGGGGGGGGAGATCAGGAAGTAGCAGAGACGTGGGGAAGAATAGAGGTAAATAAACAGAACAACAAAAGAAGAAACGAAGCGCAGATACGCAGGAGAATGCAAAGGAGAAAGGGGGGAGAAACAGACGGCGGACAAGGGCGAGTGCTAGTGAGGGGGAATGCGTGGGAAAGGCAGCCGGAAACGGGGGGTGGGAGAAAGGAATGGGGAGTAGAAGAGTAGTGTATGTAGAGGGGGGGGGGGAAGGTAGGGTGTGGTCTGAGTGGTTAAGAGGTGGGATGAAAAGTGAGGAGGGGTGGGAGATGCGAGGATGGGGGGGAAGGGGGAGGAGAACGAGGGAGGGGTGCTCCTAGCGGGGCGAACCGGTGAGGGGAAAATGTGAAGAGGAAATAAATCGAGGGAGTGGTTGGTGGGGAAGTAAGAGGGGGTAATAAGGGGAGGAGGGAGGAGTAGAGGGAGAGGAAAAAAGATGGAGGTGGAAGGGGAGGTGGTATGGGGGAGGTTGGGTTACAGTGAGGGGGGCAAGGAGATAAAGTAGGGGGGGAAGAATGGGACAGTAGAGAGAAAAAGGGGACCGGGACGAGTAGTGAAGGATGGAGACAGGGGGAGAAGGATGAAAAGAGGGGTATGAGAAAGAGAGGGGGGTTAAGAAGGAATTGAGCGGACAAATACTGCAAACACTCTTAACTCAAAGCGCCTGGGGCGCCACTGCGGCCACGCTACATTGTAGGGGCTTTGCGCTTCTACTTGTGGAAAAGGTAACGCGGAGAAGGATAAAAAAGTCTAGACATCCCTCTCCCAAGGGTTGGGGGGAATGACGCTCGGACAATGGGGACGCTCTGGGCGTTCCTGGAGGGGGGGAAACAGCGGAAGCTTAGGATTAAGGCACGCGAAGAAAAAAAGAGGGAAGAAAAAAAAACGGGGCTTTGTTTTGGGGGCGGAAAAGAGCTCATCAATCCAAGCCGATTTGAGACTCTCAAAAACAGAGAAAAGCGAGTCGCGAGCTGCAAGGAAAAAGACTTAACGAGGGGAACACTCAAGTAAATTATAAAGTCTCGTGGCCTGAAAAAAAATCGCTGTTAACGCGAGGGGCAAAACTGCAACCCCAGCAGGATGGGGTCGACGTTAAAGCGGCGGGAAAAATGGGGTTCCCTGGCAACGACGACTATGCAGTATATTTCGCGGGGGGACAAAAGAGAGATGAGGCGCAGAAGGAATGGAAAAAAGGATTCAATTCCAAGTTCAAGCTGGAGCTCCGTGTCTTGAGAGGACACTGGTTCCGAGAAAAAAGGGAGCCAAAACCGAAGCCAATTTCGGAAAAGCAGAGCGACAACACCAGCGATTGGTTCCTCAACGGGGTTCTAGGAGAGGACGAGGCCAAAGAAACAGAGGGGAACAACAGGCCCTAAAAAGGCCGGTGCACGGACAGGCAAGTACAAGATCACTCCGGGAATGACAATTCTCAGGGGACCGCACAAAAGCTTTCTATGATCTACGGAAACGAAAGCACGAAGAAGTCCAATACAGCGAGGGCAATAGGACAAGCCCCGCATGGAGGAGTATCTCAGGGCAAAGAAGGATCGGTTGAGAAAGGAATTGGCGAACGAGAGCCGGAAAACGCAAAGGGACCGTCCTGCCATCAAAGAAGCTCCGGAATCAAAATGGGGAAGCTAGGGCCAGAGCAACTCGGTGTGAATCAACCCTATCAATACAGACAATAAATGAAAAAAGTCCTCACCGACAACCAAAAAAAAAGCAAGAACAAGATTAGGGGAAAAGCTCAAAAAGCTATCTAAGTTACCCCTCCTCATTCCTAGGTAAAGGGCTCAAAGATCTGCAGCAGAGGTGAATGTCCTTGGAATATACCAGAGGGTTCTCTCGGCAGGGAAAGTGGACCCAAAGGAGAAGGGGCGAAAAAATAGGAAACGTCTTGCCGGGGCTCAGTTAGAGAAAAGAAAGGAGGGAGCCTGGGTCGAGCCGTGATGCTCAAGATCCCGAGGAAGGGTAATCGGAGGGGGCCGAGGAAAGACAATCAATAAGGAAAAAGGATCAATCACCGAATCTGCTGAAAAAATGATGCGGGGGAAAACATATAAAGGAGTCGTAGGGACGTCCCGGAAAGGACAAAGACAGAGGTAAAAGAGAAGAAGCAAACGAAAAGGTCTCAACCCCCCCAGGGGGGGAGGGAAGGCAAATTCCTCACAAAAAATAACTGGGAACGAAGAGAGAAGAAGCGGGAGTCAAAAAAAGGGACTGAGGGGTCCTCTACTAGGATATCAAATCTCAAGAAGTTTAATATAGTGCGCCGCCGTCGTAGAAGCAAGAGAACGCGGAATAAAAAGTAAAAAGCCGATGCCACCGATCACTAGACAAAGGAAGGGAGGGGAATCAAGACGTCTCGAAACACTATTCGGAAAAGAGAAAACAGGCCATTAGCCAAACGGATAAGGTCTGGGCAAGCCAGAAACCTGCCAAAACTAGTTGAGGATAAGGGGGTACAAAACCAATCTCGAAGATCATGACGAAACAAGAGCCGAGACATATAAGGCGTGGGGTTCGGGAACCTATCAGATAGAGAATAATCTGAGGGAAGATCAAGAGCGATTTATGGACCAACGAGAGGTGGGGGGTTAGGCATGACTCTACCCGCGTTCATGGAAAGTTAGAAGATATCGGTGTACGAAAAAATAAAACAAAATAAGGAAAAGGTCAAAGGTTACAAGATCAAATTGGAGGGAGTTGAGAGCATACGGGTGAGGAACGACACCGCGATAACGAAGATGATGCTTGCGAGCGCGGGATAAACAAAGATTGAACGATCCGGGAGAGGAGGAGTGAAAAGGAGGTTTCTCCGGAAATGGGATATTGCCGAAGGTGAATGACATAACAGGAGGGAGGAAGAATCAGAAAAATCCTCCATAAAGAAAGCAGGAAAAAAGAAATGCAAGGCGAGAGGAAGAGTGGCACAACTCTAAAAATACACGCAAGACAGACGGGAACAAAACCTCTACACAAGCGGATCGGGAACTCGCGATGGGTTTTGAGGAACCAGGGAAAAAAAAAACGAAAAAAGCGTGCAGCTCAGCACAAGATACGGCTTTATGGTACCGGAGAAGGGAAGAGGTGCAGGGGTGAGCCGGCATAGGCCTAGAAAGGGCGAAACGGCGAGTGCGGCGTTGGGAGACGTGACGGTTTTTCCTTTTGGAGCTCAAGAAAAAAAGCTCGGGTCTGAAAGAATGGTTTTATTTCTTGGAAGGGAAGCCTGACGCCTTGAGAGCAGTGTAATGGGGGCAACGGGGGGGGAAAGAGAATCCTAAAACGGGAAGGGGACGGGAAGAGAGAATAGGATAGCGAAACTGTTCCACTAAGACGCCTTCATTGGGGGGAAAGGTCGATTTTGGAGATAATAAAATGGCAGGGGGTGGTCGGCAAAACGAACCAAAAGAAACCCGTAGGGGGGACAGTCTAAAATCACCGCCGGCATGTGGTAATAAAGCGGGAGCGGGAAGGAGGAGAGAAATCACAATCGTATTGCGAAATAATCACAGGGGAGAACCAGCGGCAGCCCGGCATAACACGAAAAATGTATGGGGAATATGGTGATGCAAAGGCTAAATTTGTGCGTTGGCAGGAACGGGATATACCGGCAGAACTTTGGAAGAAGTGGGGGAAAATTGCGCCGGCCGCTACGAAAAGAAGAAGGGAAGTCACGATAAATTTGGTCGAAAACTTGACATTTCCTTATGGTTAGGGGGAGGGGGCTAAATCAAGAAAGAAGTGGTGCTGCACATTTAAGCGGAAGGAGATCAGCTAGTAAGAAGGCTCGACAGTCATTCTTCGGGGAAGAAAGGCGCAAAAACGCCAGCCTCAAACTTTAACAAAGGTTCGCCTCGACCGGCGCGCTAACCATACAGCTCTGCGGACTAATGGACTAAAAAAAGGTAAAGGATTTGTGGAATAGAAAGTGGAGTTTCAAAAAAGAGGGGAAAGGGCTAAAACCAGCGATCTTGCCGCCACGACGAGAGGAGGTAGGAGGAAAACCTTCAGGGGTGCGAATGAAACCCGTTAGAGAAGAGGGGCTGTAAAGAAGAAGATTTCCCTCCGGAGGAGTTAACTAAATAACCTCGAGAGAAACAGAAGAGGGGAAAAAATTTTTTTTTGCCAGTGGCCCACAGAAAAAGACTGCAACGAGTGCTGGAGAAACTAGTCGCGAAAAGAAAGGAAAAACAAAACGACAACAACAACAAACAGGAAAAAGAGATGGTTTCATTGCTGAGTACTGGAAAGAAAAAAAACTCGAATTTAGGGGGGTGTTGAATGAAAACACACGGGGGCAGCAAGGAGCCGGTGGTGCCGAGGCTCCAGCTCGACGAAGAAAAGTGACTAGATTTGGGGCACGACGCTGATTGGTCCGCCAAGAAGTGACATGAAAAGAAGTAAACGCCATAGAGCGGATGATGTCATATCGGCGGAAGCCCGAGAATCAGTAGTGTTCCTAAAAGTTCAGCTTAGTAGGCCGCAGGCTCCGAAAAAAGGATGAAGAGAAAATAGCTGAGAATTAAAATGGAACGGATGGCTTTACCGCCTTGAAGGACAGCAGAAAGAAAATGAAGATACCAAAGGCCGGACGCGCATGAGTCTTCGAGGAAAAATCTTTTTTCCTCAGATAGAACGACCAAAAAAAAAATCAAACTGGCAAGTTCATGGATCAAGGAAACAGAGAACTGAGCCCCCGACTAACGGGAGGCCGAGAAAATGTCTGGCTTCAACTAACTGAAAAAGGAAAAGATCTAAAATACAAGGTTCCCAATCCGATTACATCTAATGGAAACACGATGTCCGCGAGGCATCGAAAGGAGGTTGCTTTGCGGCGGGCGGCATTTATAAGGTCGTCAACTAAATAGACAAAAAAAAGAGGGGGGATTTAAGCGAGAAGATCCCGCTCTAGGCCCCTGCAGGATTAGGCCGCGCAAGCCCGGAGATAATACGCCTGCGACGACATCCTAGGGGTTTAACGGTCAGACAATATCGCCCAACAGCGACAAAACTTAGGAGAACCTCCGCGACAGTACCGAAGAATTCGTCTAGGGGCGATAGCTCTCATCAATGATCGAAATCTTCCGGCGGTTCAAGTAAAGACACCCCAGGAAAGATCCTGCCCCTCCAAAAAGGTCCCGTCGGTAAGAGGAAATGTAAAGACCAGAATCCCTAAGAATATATCGGCTCCTCTCCAAATTACAATTACTCACTTTGGGGAGAAAGGACAATACAGGGGGCGCAGACCCGACAGACGCAATCCGGCGTAAAGAAAACACATGGAGAGGAAAGCATCCAAAAGGGAATGGCTAAGAGGGTTAGGGTGTCCTCGGCAAGCAAACCCAATCATGGAGAAGAGGGTTAACCAAGAGAAACGTGCGGGAAAGAGGGGCTGTGCAGGAAGCTTGTCCAGGAAATAGCGTAGTAGAGGGGGGATCCACCGAGTTAAAGGTGGGTAAGGGTTCCTTGGAGGAGGGGGGGACCCAGGAAAATTCGGATCAGGAAAAGGAATGAAAAATGGGACGCAATAAAAAGTCAGGGAACTAGGGAACGAGCTTGAAAGGCTGCCCTGCTTGGATCAGGGAAGAATACGCCGACAGGGGGGGGAGCGGTAAGAGGACGTGTCGAACCAAGTAAGACCGCGACCCACTAGAACAAAAAACAAAAAAGGAATGGCGCCATTGGGGAGCAGGGTTTTTAAAAAGAAAGGCAGAAAGAACTGTGGGTCGACAGGCGGCGAGATGCGGTCCAGCGAACGGCCGGGGCTCGAATCCAGGCACCGGCGTCCTACAAAAAGGGAGGGGGAAAAAAGAGGAGGGGATGACTAAGAGCTTCTCGTACTGATTGCCCGCCGCCTCCTCGGGAAAAAAAATCGCGCAAACCTCGGAAATATCTGACGCAGGGATGTCAGGGGGGAGAAAGACGGCCTTGTGTCCTTGGCAGGGGGGGCCGGAGCTCGTCCGGAAATGGCCTCGAGCTGAAAGGTCATAATCGTTCCTGGCCGAGAACGCATTTCCTCGAAAGGGGGTGGGAAAAGATTGAAATCGGGCGGGCTCCTAGGATCGTGGTCGATCTCTTGAGTAGGTCAGGGGCAAAGAGGGAGAAAGGAAAGATAGGCCGCCGAGCGAATGGAGGAGCGGGACAATGCCGGGCATTCTAGAAGAGAGAGGAGATACATCAAAAGAGGAGGGGCGGATGGGTTTGGAGAAGCAGGGTGTGGTGACAGGCCGTGGGAAAGGCCTGTTGGAGCGACACTGATTAGAATAGGGACCGAAGGGAACGTTCCGGCCGGCATAGAGTGACGCTCGACGATACTGAGGTACACTCATCATGGAAACTGAGCGATCATATCTTTCAGCCTCTGAAAGACATATGGCTGGTATTCCTGGCGACACTCAACTATCGCTGGAAGGCAAATAAGGACGCGGGAGAGGGAGATAATAACGGGGAAAAAATCACGGGAGGGGAGACCCTTGAACCAGAAGTGATATCCGCCTGTAAACAGCGGATTTGAATAATCTTTCCTGCCACATAATGGGGGAGGGAGTTCATAAGAAGAAAACTGGCGGTACCAAATTCGGTCCATACGCGTCAGCCAACAATAGGGCGGCAGCCTGAGAAAGACTGGAGGGCGGGGCAAAGCGCTCAAAATGGCCGGTCGGCCGCGAAGAAAAGGAGTGTCTGCCTGGATGATGTTAGGTGCTTGGCGGGAATCGTGGAGTCGCGCGGTGGGTCTGTACTTGGGGGCGTGCGAAAAAAAGAGCTGATGCGGGGACGGACTTCCCGACGTTCGAGAAACGTGCCCTTTTCTGGCCCGAGGCCTTAAAAAAAATTTGGCGGCAGCGCTGGTCGCCATCATGCGGTAGAAAGAGATCAGGGACATGCGCTAAAAGAAGAATTGGTGAATTGGCGCATAGGCCGCTTGAGGCCATTTGAAGGAGCGGATCTGAGTCGAGGGGAAGGGGGCTGTGTCCTCACCTAACAGGAGGGTGGGCTCGTTCCGTGCGGAGAAAAATGGTTGCGTGCAGGGAAAAAAGAGGGGGGGGGAGGAAGTGGCAGGTGGTGCAAGGATGACCTTTCAAGAAAGAGAAAAAACCAGATGACCAAGCCTTGGCGGGAGGGGGTCGCGTCCCTGAAAAGGAGGGGTAAAAACCATTCCGTGTCTTCCCAACGGACAAAACAATCGTCGCTAAGAGACACGGGTAAAGAAAAGGGAACTGGAATGAGCTGGCGGCGATAGAGAGGATTACCCGTCCTAAATCTAAACTAAGAGAGGAACGCTGCGAGAGGGAAAAAAAAGAAAAAAAAAAAAAAAAAAAAAAAAAAAAAAAAAAAAAAAAAAAAAAAAAAAAAAAAAAAAAAAAAAAAAAAAAAAAAAAAAAAAAAATCAAAGAAACACTGTGGGGGGAGCATCTGCACCGCGAGAAGAACAAGTCTGCCTGCGTTGAAACGCCAGGGCCGGCTTTCAGGGAGCAATCTAAAACAGAGCTCATTGAAGGCGCGGCGGTTTGAGCATCAATGGTCAAATCATAAATGGGCGTTCGAAAGCAAGTCAGTATTGACTATAGATCGAAAACAAAAACTTATGGGGGGGGAAGAGGAGAATAGTCAAAGACTTCAGGGGAAGAATTAGACGCGATCTTCTCGACATCTTCTACGCATGGGAGGACGTAAATAAGCAGGTCCTTTGGGACAGGAGAAGCAACAGAAAAAGATAACATGTTCTGGGGGTTAAAAATAAAAAAAGCGTATCGGTTAAACGAGCGGCTCTGAGGGGCCGGTATAGGACGAGGCTTACGGTGTAAAGATATATCGAAGCAAGAAAATGTCCTTGGAAGGGGCTAAAACACAGCATCTGGGGAGCGAGCAAGGGGGGCTGCGGCCGTTGGGCCGACCAATAGGAGTTGAAAATCAAAAACGGGAAAGGTAACATACCGGTCTCAACCATCCCTAAAAAGCGCTTGGTCGTCGCGCGGGTTGTTAAAAGGGGAGGAGGAGGGCAGATGAAAGGTCTGAACAAAAGGAGGAACAATTGAGGAAAAACCACACATTATCAGAGCATTAACGAGCACCGGGCAGTCTCGGGGTTATAACTCGCCCCTTTAGGCACTCCGCGCCGGGGATACGGCCCGATCAGCGAGACAATTAAACGATCCTCCGCAAGGGATCTCGCACGTATCGCAGTCAGCAAGGAGCGCGGGGGGCTAACATGGCATTGGCAACATCGCCCTGCCCCGCCGGGGGGGAAGCCGGCCGGCCAGCAAATTGTCCTGCCATCGGAGAGAAGGGTGGACTGCCGAGCTCTCGGGGGAGCCCGCGTTTGAGATAACACAAACCAAAGCGCGATCGACGTGTCCACAAAAAGCAAACCAAAAAACACGAAATTAGTATAGGGCCTAGTCTAAACCTAGGGGGGGAAATCGGATCTCAGGAAAAGATTAGTTATGGGAAATCTAGGGGAAAGGGTCAGCCCCTTCGTCTCCCCATATTTGGGGAGGGAAGAACTCACGGGAAAATAGAGACTTTGGGAAAACCTTAATAAAAGGATACAATAATTTTCAAAGAGGAAGATTCCGATAAAAGAGGTGCTGCGGGGATGCTTAGAGAAAAAACGCGCGAAAGTGTCGGGAACTTTACTATGCACGGGTGATATCTCAAACTCGAAAAGGAAGAGGACCTAATTAAGATAAGAGAACGTGCGAAAAGGGAACATACGGCCCAATACCAGAGGATCTCTAAGAGGAACTGCGCGAAGACTATGCGGGTGACCAAAAAGAAGCTAAACTTCCGTCGGCCGCGGGGAAAAGCCAACCAGTAACTCTGGATAGGATCATAATATAAGACACGAGCAAAGTTCACCACTCCAATGGAGAAAAACAAAGCCCCTGCGGGAAGCACAAAAAAGGTACATTTTGAAAAGAGAACACTCCGGCCGTCATGGGAGACGCAACGAAACACATGACGCAAAGGATCATGGAAAGAAAGTCGCCGGAAAGCTTCGGTAAATTAAAAATGAGGGCAGACGGGCGCCGGGCTCGCGAGCCTGCCGCCTTCAAGATCACACAAGCTGGGGAAAAAAAAGGCTACACCAGGCAAAAGTACCGTTAGATCGCCAAGGCACAGGGAAAAAAATGTATAGAAAAATCCCACCAGGGGGAAGAAAAATAGGGTGGAGAAAGGATGACGAACATCCGTCACTGCCCGAGCATGAACGAATGGTTGGGGGAGACTGATCAGCATAACATTAGGGGCGGTACAAGCAGCTCAAGACGAAGTACCGGATTCCCGACCAGATAGGACGATGTAGGGGGGAAAGGCCCGTAGAAAGGAAGGTTCAGGAATCTTTTACACCCAATTATAAGTTTAGAGCCCACACAGGGGATCCAGAAAAAAGAGCGTACATGAAAAAAAAGCGAAAGGAGCCAGCAAGGGGAGAAAGGGGCAGGGGGGGGGACGAGAAAAGGAGGAAAAGAAATCTATAACGACAGATTATAGAGGCTGATATCTCGGCGGCGAGACCCAGAGAAGTAAGAAAGAAGACTTCCCAAAGCATCGCAGAGTCGAAATAGGCTCGCGAAAAAGGGTATACAATGAGGTAATACCTGATAACGAAGATCAGGGGACATAACAAAGCCATCAGATCAGAAAAATCGGCGGCCGTGGAATCACCAGGATCGACGAATGTTGGTCACCCATCTAAAAGAACATTAGGACAAGGGGGAAAAAATCCTTGACGGGCACAACAGCCCACCGCGGAAGAGGGATGGGCACACTTCCTGTTGGGGGGGGGGGGTGGGAGGTATTTTCTGCAACCCCCCCTCACCAGAAGGAGGTCCTCCGAGAAGAACCGGAAAGGAGAGTGGGGTATCCATGGAATACGAGGTCATTTCAAAGACGTACGTAGGGTTTGTCGGTATCACGGTCTGGCCTGGGGAGTGAACACGAAGGTTTCGTGGGTCCCTTGGGGAGTAAAACAAAAAAAGAATCGGAAAGGGTGAGGGTGGGATTTTAACTTGAAGCGTAAACTTTCAAAGCCAAACGCAGGGGGAGTCTGGGAATTTCCGTGTTTATCGGGAAGAAAATTCACCGGCCTGCTCATCATCGGGGAGACGGCGAATCTGGCAGAGAAGGAAGGGGGAAAGTTAGGGTACTTGTGGAAGGTACAGGGGGGCGAGGGGGGAAAGACTTAGATTTGGAGGGAGAGGGGGGCGACAGAACCGACACGTCATTGAGAACGTGAGAGCTCTAAGGGAGACCGAATTAGGGGGGGGCAGAAAGAATCCCGCTCGAAGGAGCGGGATCTTCTGCGCAAAAAATCCAGGGGGGGGGGGGGAAATGGCAGAGGACGAACTGGACCATCCGCCCAGGGCAATGAAACAACAGGGTCCTGGTGGATTGGGGCAGGAGGCTAAAAGGGACGCCTTTAACGGATTGGAGGGGTTAGACTAGGGGAAAATTCAGGAAGGAAGGGGGGGAAGTGCGATGGGGAGGCCCGAAGAATGGAGGAGAGGACCATCTTTTGGAGAAGGGGAGTGTCGTGCATTTTCTCAGGGGTCAACTGGGGAAGGAAAAGGGCTCGGGGGTATTTGTCGGTCTGCCAGGGGAAGAAGTGGTAGCAGGTAACCGGCGAGTCTCCTTGAGGGAAGGCACTGGGAGGAAACTTCAGGAGCGCGAAGGACCGGATGGTCAACCCGCCAAAGAAAGTTCAACCAATGTCCGGGGTCAGGAAAGTAGGGACAGTGCCGGAGCAGCATCATTCGGAAATGGTCGCCAAGGCGGGAAACTTTTGCCCCATACGCTCTACCGGGCCTCAGACGATCCGGGGCGCAGGACAAGGACCAGCAGCGTTGGGGAGAACCATCTGGAGGGAAGTCCCGGTCCCGCTCAAAGAGGTGACAGATCTTTACAGGGGGACGGCGGCCACAAAGATCGAGGACAAAAAAAGAACAGCACAAGACGGAACAATGTGTTTTTGCCATTTCAACACCCCTCAAGTCAGAGGCAGAGAGAGGGGTCCATCGGCGCTAAAAAACAG
>Ga0179593_1560512_pt1 | contig 11961 bp, 6 predicted proteins | sample CZODoug2_1_08_16_FD_185931 | JGI IMG/M metagenome (GOLD analysis project Ga0179593, IMG submission 185931) | Vadose zone soil fungal communities from Angelo Coast Range Reserve, California, USA - CZODoug2_1_08_16fungal (PacBio error correction) | ecosystem: Environmental > Terrestrial > Soil >...
GGAAATATAGAAAAATGAGCGGTTTTCCCGCCGCGTGGGGGCAAACGACCGGGAGAAAAACCGGGACCCCCGAGGAGTGAGGCAAAAGAACTATAAAGATACTTGACGGGCACCGCGGTAACCACCCCGACGTTTGGAGGCTCAAAGGAAAGAGCCTGCTATTCTTGGAACTTGGGGGGGGAAGAAAACTGGAGAGAAAGTTACTGTTTGCCAAAACTGTCTGGCCGTTGAAGTTGGACACTTCAAAGAGGGGAATGGGTGAACTGTGGAAGGGGGGGGGACGTGTAGCAGAAAGGACTAGGAAAGGTCCAGGAGGCAAGATGGGAATCGCGGTACCTTGTACCACGGGGTCCGCATTGTGAAGAACTGCAATACAGCGATCGGGAGTGTGAAGAGTTACGTTACCAGATCGGAGGGGGGGTTGTCGGAGCGCCTTTTACGTTGACGACAATGGTGGTAAAGTCGAAGGTGACAGCGCCCACCTGAAAAAAGTGAAGAAGGAAATCGGGACCGTTTAGCGGACTGGAGGCTGACGGTGGCCAGGTAGTTTTGCAGAAAACGGGGTTAGACGCAAAAGGGAATCCAGGGGCGGTAGGGGGTCAAAGGACATGGTAGACCCGGTCCCGCCAGGCTACAGGGACTGCGGCGAGCGAGTTAGGAATTGGGAAAAACGCATATCAGAAAAGGAGGACGTCGTCGAAGACAGATAAAGGGAAGGTTAAAAAAATTCAGCTCTGTAGTCAGGAGTCATTGAAAGCCGACAACCTGCTGCTTATTAGAAAACAGCGAGAGTCGGACGTCTGAGGAGCAAGAGGAGCAAGAAACCCGTGAAGTATTCGTCACCGTGTGAGGTTGGGGGGGGGGGAGACAAAAAATTCCGGGGAGCTTAAAGATATGGCGGAGAAAGTTGAACACCATGTCAACGCCTAGTCCTGCCAACTGGCTCCAGGGCCGGAGCCAAATTCTGGTATTTAGGGAAAAAAAAACTTGGGGGTTGCTCGAGTACAGAGGGTAAGGAACGCCAGCCACCGGATGTGTCATTCTTTCTGGGAAAAACATAGTTGACACAGCGGGGGGACCATTGGGGCGTCCAGGGCGAAGGGAGCCTCAGAGGGAAGATCCTGTATTGGGGTCCCCCAGGCGGCGTAAGGGAGCGTATAAGCGGACGCAAAACGCCGATGATAAAGGCGTAAAGTATTCGGGTCCCGAGGAGAGAGGTTCTATGGGGAACGGAGGGAAATTGCAGAAAAAAATGTCACATGAAACCAAATCGTTATACATTTGGAGGCCGTGGTTGCCGCTGAAGGAGGAATAGTGGATGCGCTTCCGACGGGACTGAATGGCCTACAAAGCTACTTGGAAGAGGCCTTTTTGAGGGAGACGAAAAGGGCTTGCCAAAGATATCCACAGTGGAACTGCGCGGACTCTGGCCGAATCAATCCCCGCAGCCTGTGCGGGTCGAGAGGACACTTTCGAAAGGGGGGCAGACGTGAACCATTCGCCGAGTAATCGAACGTCAGCGGTGCCAGGGGCTGCGGCCAAAGGAAAGGAGGCTAGGGATTCGGAAGAAAGAGCAGTCAAAGACTCTGACGGGGGTAGGACCCTTATCAGGGGGAGGCCGCGGAAGGGGAAGCTTAAAAACCGATGGGGGGAATCTGGTCCAACCTTCTTCAGGAAAAAGAGTCAAGCCCCTAACTACGTGACCGTCCACGGTCCGCGCCTTCCCACCATACGGCATAGTGCACCCCAATTCTCGTTCCCCGGTGAGTTGACGAAAAAAAAAAGTTAAGGGGGCTCGCAGGCCGGTCCTGCGCTGACTTGGCGACGGAATAAAAATGCGACACGACCAACAAACACCACGGCTGAGAAAAAAGGACCTAAGGCTGGCGTGGATAACCTATTCCCAGCGGGCCATAGCTGGCGGGGGAGCAGTTCACGTGGGGCCCACCCGGCGGGATAGCCGACCCGGGGCACGCAACCTCTACGGGGATCCCCGACCATAAACAATCGGGAAATTGCTGCACGTACTGGGCAGTCAAAGTCGGAGCGCCTCTAAAAAGCAACTCGGGGCAAAAACGGTTGCTGAACTCAACTTCAAAAAAAACAGGCGACGCGGCGGGATTAAAAGAATTAAAAGAACGTCAAGACAAGCAAAAGTTAAACGTACTAAAAAATTCTCCTCGGAGTTCTAAAAGCTGCGAAATGCCGCGCACGGGGAGGACAAAAAAAATAAACAGGGGAGACCGCTCAAGTAAAGGGGAACAAGCTGCCAAGAGAGGAAATGGAAAACACTGACGCGCGACGCAGAAAGAAGGGAAGACTCGTGCTTCCAGGACAAAATCACGGGGGAAGGCGTCGGGTTACCTACTCGAAGAAAAAACCAAGTGAAAAGATCCTTACCCGGGGACCATCAGCCGTCAATGCATGCCTGTGAGAGGGATGCAGAACAAGGAGGACGGGTGTAAAACGGTCCGAGCGCGACGAATAAAGTGGAAAGGGTCCGAGGGGGGAACTAAAGAGCGTTCAAGCGAGCTGTCAGCAAGTGCAAGGAATAAGGGGACGATCGGGGGGGACCTAAAAGTTGAGGGGGCAATGAAAGCCTACCAGAGATGAAGGGTTCAACGGGGAATCAAGTGTACTGTCAAATAACGTTACAGTCACGCCGGAAAAAAGGGGGGCTTACAACAAACAATACAACCTGCGGCGGCCCGGCCGCCGTCGAGGGCCGGAAGCATGGGTGTAGAGGGTTAAGAACCCACGTTCTAAAAGACCGGGGGGGCAAGGGAGAGAAAGGTGTCGCCGAAAGGACGCCCTACAAACCGTAACAACTCCCTAGAATCATAAGTCGCCAAACATCAAGAGCATAGGAGGGGACGGTCCAAAGAACAGGCAAGCTTAGGGGATCGAGGGTAAAGAAGAAGCAAACGACCGTCTGCACGAGAACCAGAAAACCAAAAAAAAAAGAAAAGGAAACTCCGAAAGAAACACGACCATGGTAAAGACCCCGAAGAAAGAAAAAAGCATGGGGTCTGACCAGCGTCGGACAATGGGGCGTAACCGGGACAGGAAATACAAGCTAAAAACTACGCATAACTCTTCTATACGAAGGGAGGTCTGAGTCAACTGGACCCCCCAAGTCACCAAGAAATGCTGAAAAGACAAAATCAGGACCACCAACCATGTCTGAAACTCTCGCGCAAGGGTACAACAGGGTACCCCTGTCGAACACAAAAACCGTCGTCAGAAGGACAGCCTAAAAGGACAAAGTCGGCGTGTCGGCTACAAGAGCGGACCCGGAACGAAGGGGGCATCGAGACCGGTCCGGGACGACCTACAAACGACATACGTGTTGGTATAAGAGAGCCCCTGGGTAAAAAGAAAGTCAGGCTGCCTGACGCGGAGGGCCCCAAAAACAAAAAAATCTCGGTAAACATCCAAAAAAGAAAAAAAAAAACTTCGAGAAGAGAGCGAATGGTGAAAGAGAGTGTCCCGCTCAGCGGTGTCCGCCGGAGGGTCGGGGGGGCGCCACGACCTGAATCGGGGGAAAAGGGTTTGCACCAACCCGAGGAATGTGAGAAGGAAAAGGGACCTCGGACCCCGTTCCGGGCACGCGGGAAGCCGACGCCGACGTTGTCAGTGAGGGGCTTCCAGGGACAAGAATCGAGGCGGTTACGGTGTGGCGAAAAAAAAAATGCGAGTGGGCGTGAAGAAGTTGGGTGGCACAGAAAGGATTGCCTGGCGGGGACACGTGTCCGGAACCCAAAAAGAGGGGGTTTTGGTCACTGGTATCAGCAAGCTGGGGGGGTGTGGGGTACCAGAGGAGGCCTCCACCGGGGGACGCAATCTGGCCCCGTCGACGTTAGACCCGTGAACTGTACCGGGAAAAGGGTCCCAAGGCTGCCGTACAATGAAAGAGAGTGAATATGCATTGTAAGTGAATTGGCGGGCGAGGTTTGGTGTGTAATGCGCCTGTACTTACGACCGAAATTTAAAGGCGCACGATCTTCAACAGAGAGGGTTTAAAAAAAAGCACGGGAGGGGGTAGCTGGCGAAGGATAGGGGACGGTGCTAGGGAAAAACGTTGAGGGTGCCATCGTAGGCGCGGGAAAAAGTATCGTAAAAAGAAGCGGGAGTATAAAGCCACGCCCTGCTCGGCGACCGACCAGGCGGCGCGTAACCGCGAAGTTGTGGGTGTGGGTGCCCCGAATACCTTCGGGACTTTCAAGGGGGCCGGCCGGAAAGAGAAAGGGAAAGTTGAACGAAAGAGGTAAGGCGCGCGGCAGACGCAGCCACAATTGCTGCCTACCAACTGAGAGGGGAGTCGTCGAGGCAAAAACAATAAGCCCGGCAGAAAACGGGACGTAGTTCTTCAATCCGGAAAAAAAAATGAACGTGACGCTATCGCTTAAGTTGAAAAAATGGTCAAAGAGACAGGCAGAACAGTCTGACGTATGCCCGAGGTCCAGGTGAGAGATCACAGGGGGGGCGTTGAGAGGAAAAGTGTAAGAAGCCGAAGGACCCTTAGGCCACAGAAGGCGGATTTCTGCGTCAAGGGGCGCAGGTCATGGCCCCTGGTGACGCGAGGGACACCTCCTTTCGCGGAAGGTCGACGAAGCTGAAAAACGAAGGAGAAATGCGAAGAAAGCGGTACTGGAGAGGAGGTACAATGACTGTTACGCGGTACATGCCGTAAACCCGCCCGAGGCGGCCGTGTTCGCAGACGAAGGAGATAGGGTTAGGGGAAACATGGGGCGCTGATCGCGAAATAGTGAAGATCGCGAAAAGACCCAGTATAACTCCCAGCGCTGACGTTGACGGGGTCGGTTGTCTCAGGGGAAGTGTGTAGGGGAAAACCTGGAAGGCTAAAAAGGTAGTGAACGCGCGGCGTGGCGGATGGCGGCCACTCATTTGGAGGGGGGTTCTAAAATCGGAAGCTTGCCGGGTTTTGGAGTGTAGGACCATCGCGGAGTACGTCCGAAGCACGACGTGCCCCGAAAATTTGACTGGGGGGGGGGGAGGGGCTAGTTATTCGGGACTAGGGCCACAGAATTGGTTACCCGGTAGCCGTAGGGGGGGTCCGCGGAAGCAAGACTTCAAGGATTTTATCAAAATCAAGGATGAATATACAGGTGACCGTCAGGCCGGTAACGGCAACAAGTAGACTGACTAACCAAAAAAAACACAGGGAAGGTTAGAATAGGAAAAGGCCGAGTTCACAAGTGGGGAGACGCAGGCGCACGGCACCGCTGACGCACTACTAGGGGCAAACTGGGGGGGGGGGAGGAAAAGACCAACAACTAACAGAGAAGGACACCAGCTATGGATGCCCAGAGCGCGGCCACGTGAGACAGTGTAACGGTTGTTCCACCGGCGACGTAAAAGAAAAAGGGGGGAACGCAGACCGACACACCAACAGAAGGTCAAAAGGGAGGGTCTTGAAAGGATCCCCAATCCACTATGCGCGATCAGCGGAACCACGCAAAACTAAAACCTCAAGAAAAGAATTCCTGACGGCGAAAAAAAAAAAGGCGGGGATATAAAAGGCCACAGCGACGGAAACGCCGCAACAGTTATCCAACGACGTCCGAAGACGACTGGGCGCTTCCGCTCGACAGGAGAGAAACGACACGGGGGGGGAGACACAATAAAAGAAATCGAACTCCAGCAAAGAAGGGACAGTGGACCATGACGCTCCTGGACAACAACGCCGCCGATCTGTGGCGAAAAAGAACTGGGGACGGACAAAGAAGTGGGCCGCTGTAAAAAAGCACGAAGAGCAACTCCACCACCAGGTGAACGTCAGGTGGACAATAGAAGAAAGTCATCAAGAGGGGCGTCGGAGAAAGTGCCCGGATCCCGCGAGATCTACGAGCAAACGTTGCCGTTTAACGGCGGGAGGGTACAAACTAAAGGGAAAGGGGCGGAGGAGCTGAAGGCAGAAGGAAAACCGGACGCCTACGCGAAGTAACTTGTGACGAAGAAATAGGGTGTGGTTGGTGGGGGGGGTGAGGCTTTCGTCAAGTCCGACAGCCTAACAGTATATTAAAAAGAAGGGGGGAAACTGAGGTCACTAAAAGACAATAACTCCTGAGGACTGAAGGGGAAAGAACGGTACAAGTGCAGGAGGGCTGTAATCCTGTCTACCTGGTTTACCAAGAGGTGCTCCTGGACCTGATCAGGGTCTGCGAACCTGAACTCCTAGACGACGTGTAACCGCCCCGGCAAACCCTACCGGAAAGTCCCCCGCTCAGGAGAAATCTACAAATCCAAATCCGGAGAGAAAGGCAAGAAAAGCGCAGACCTCGAGGAACCACTAGGGGGTCGGGCGTCACGTCAGGGAGGGAAATACCGCAAAACCCAGAACCGACCGCAAATGGTAACGGGAAAACCCGGAAACCCCAAAAACAGGAAAAAATGTCCTCATCGTCGTACATCGGCGGAACACCGTTACAGGGATCCCGCGAGGGGGCCCCTATTGAGAAAGGGGGGCTGGAAAACGAGTCGAAGCGGAAAAAAATAAGAAAAACCCAACTTACAACAATAACAGCTGAAGACGAACGTCCCAACCGCACAAAGAAATGGATGTTGCCCAACCAAAATCGGAAAAGGAAACCACAACCAGTTCAAAGCCCGGGAGACCTGTCCTGTACAACCTCTCCAGAGGACAATTAGAGGTGGTCTCTCACGGCGGTGGAGAACCCTAACGGCAGTCCTCTACCGGGGGGGAGAGGTCCTCCCTCAGAGGTTTTCAATCGCCCAGCCACCTGGGGAACCCGCTAACAAAGGTACAAACAACTAACTAAAATTCTCAGAGAAGAGCGACACATCTTAGTACCACGGACTGGAAACAAGACAAAAGAAAGGCAGACCAGAGCCCCTCCCCCCCCCGGGAATTCTGAGAAGGCCGGCGGACTAAGGCTGTGGTAAGAAAGAAAGGCTGTGCCCCGTCTGCATTTCCCTATTGATTTTCCCTAAGGGGCGTTCCCGGCGGAAAATGTTATCTTAGGGATTACTGAGAACGCGTGGGGATTTAGTCCGGACAAATTCGGGAGAAAATGACCGAAAGGGGGGACCGGGTCAGACCCCTCCGACCAGAAGAACTGCGAGGCGTTAAGGGGGGTGCGACCGGGGTGAAAGGTTGCGCTCGGCGGCGTGGTGGTCCCGCGGGGGGGGGAAAACCCTCCTGATGAGGTCTTGCCTTCAGATCTTGAAGACGTGGGGTGTTCCGGGAGAAAACCGACGTCGAGTATCCTACGACCTGGCGGCCTAAAACCGGGAATTCGCGGTAGAAGGTGTACCCGGGGGACCGACATGCGAGGCTTGCAGGAACAAGCAATCGGGCGGGGGCCGGGAGGGTTGCGGGGCAATTACCATGTGGCGGTCGGCGGGGGGGGGTGGTCAGTTCGTCGCAAGGGACAGTTGACGCTAGAAAGACAGTGTAAAATCGAGGTATAAGAAAAAGGACTGCTTTCTGGGGTAAGTTTTTGTGGCACGAGCGGGGACGTGGGGAATGTTGGAAGGGGGGAGTCCACGTCGTAGGAAAACGGTGACTTCAAAAAAAATTTCCAGGGGGAAAAAACGGGAAAACCTAGGAGAATGCGCCGAACGGCGAAGGTGTCCGCCTCGATTTGTAGTTGGGGGTAGAAGAAAAGAGGCTTACCGCGTGAAAGAAGAGGTCCGTTTACAGCTAACGTGAAGGAAGTTGTGTAAAACCGAATCTAAAAAAAATGCATGAAGGGAAAAACTTTAGCTGGGTATACTCAGAAAGGTCGATAGCGTCGGGCTGGCCATTGCACAGAATAAGATACCGGAAAACAGACACCGGTGACGTAGGGAGTCACCCGCCTGGAAAGGGGGAACTTTCCAGACTCGAGATATGCGCGGGGACCGTGAAATGGAGGGAGGTTGAAAGGGAAGAAAGCGGGGAAAGGCTGCCCTGCTGATGGTCCGGACGGATGGGCTCACGGGTGGCGTGCCGCATAAGGTTACTAACGCAAGCTTCAGGCCACTCCAGGTCTAAAAGGGAACCGAAAAGCGAGTCTGCCTCAAAGATGGTCCACCTGGTACGCAACGCAGCTGGAGGCAGGCAACGATCAAATGTGCGGAAAAAGGCTATCATTGAACGAAGCCGAGAAGGAAGGAAAGTACGGGTGTCTAGAAAGGGGGAGTGCCGTACGCACACCATCCGAAGGGCCTTAAAGTAGGAGGGGTAAGGACTGGTTTCAACTGTCGCGGAAAATAGGGATAGACGCGACTTCCCGATATGCTAAAACACGCGGACCGTTGACGCAATGGGATTTAGGTAAAATCCTCGATTCAAGTAGGAAAACGGAAGTAGCAACCGGGAAGTCGGAAGCTTGCGGCGATCTGACATCATCCAGCAGGAAGTTTCCAACCAGCTGTGGGGACGTGTCGCAAAAACGCGTACGTCGAAAGTAAAAATCGTGCATAGTCCACGCCAGGGGAACGGCTTCTAGGTGATCTTCCCGGAAGGACGTTGCACGCCTGTGTTGGGACACCTTTAGGAGGAGTCCGAGGAAAAGTAAGAGAAAGTTATTGAAGGGCTGATCCAACACACCAAAGGAGAGGAAAGAAGAGATACCATCGGGGACCGGTCAGCGGCCTTGCGCCTCCCCTAAAGGACAACCAAGGAGTACCCAGGGGTAAAAGGTAGAACTCGCCGCAGTGGGACCACTTGGGGGGGGGGGGAGGCCGCAGCGGAATTGGGGAAAAATCTGACGGGGGACGTCACAGAAAACTGGGGCGGAGCTGCTAAAAAAAGCGAAAAGAACCAGGCGGGGGCGTGTATGGCCAGCGCGGCAAGAGACGCAGGGTCAACGGTGTCCACAGGGAATCGCAGAAAAAGGGGGGGGGGAATGCAAAAAGGAACTCAACCAGAAGTTTAACTCGGATTCCCCGGCTAGATCAACCCCTATGTCGCGATCAAAAAAAACACGAACTCAATTCATGCAAGGCTGAGTCTGCGGACCAACATAGACTGGAAGAGGGGAAGGGAAGTACCTCCATCGACGGAAGGAAGGGGAGCCAGTTACCCAAGAGAGACGCCTTCTAGGAGGAAGAGCTCAAAAAAGACGAAGCCTGGGGATAAAACACCATCCGGGCCGCGAAGGGAAGGGGAAAAGAAATAAGCTGCGCGGGAGGGGAAACAAGCAGGGGGGGACAAAAGACAAAAGGTACTCGGTCTTTAAGCAAAAAAAAGGCACCGTAACGAGGGGCTTTCAACCCCTGGAAGAGGAGCCAACAAGTGAGAGAGTCCGACCTGGGCAATCGCCGGGCACAAATTGCAAGCCTAATTTTGCTGAAGAACAGCCGTTTACCAAACAAAGGGGGAGGCGGAAAGTGTGAGGGGACCGGCGGGTACTAAATACATGACCGGGGGATTAGAAGGGGATCCTTTCCGAAAAAGTGGGGCTTACCCCTAAAAATCGGCAGGGTCCTTACAGCAAGCACCTGATCAGTAAAAAAAGAGAAGGAGCAGGTTAACAACTTCCTAAGAACTGTCAACGCACGGGACGGTGACAGTCAAAAATCCGGTCCAACCCTTGCGGAGAGTAGACCCAACAGACAGAAGTCTCAGAGAGCCAAAAAACCGTGAAACCTGACCGCGGGTTCTAAAAGAAAAAGTGCTCACCTGGGACCGCGAAGAGCAGGGGGGACAACAAAAATTTAACAGGGACCGGAACCCGAAAGCATCCGTAGCAGCGAAACAAAGACATCAACTATACGGGCTCAAAGATCAGTGGAAAAAGACAAATGTCGAACACAAAACGAGGGACGAGGGACAACGCGGGAAAAAAAACTACACCAAAAAAAAAAGCACAAAAAATGGAACCCAGCAAAGCAGAAAAAATGCCAAAAGAAGAGTCCGGGATCAAACATGGGGCAAAAAGGCGGTCTACCTCGATGCCCAGATTGCGAAGTTGGCAAAAAAACTCTTAGAAAGGAACGGGGACTGTATGGGAGACCCTAAAAAATCACGGTCAAGCCGCTGGACTGGGCGAAACGTTTCAACGGGGAAAAAGCAAGCAACAGCAGGGGGGGAAACAAAGGGACACAAAACCCAAGAGAGGCACCCGGCACACGTCAGCAAAACTACAGAATCGCAGGTAAATTCCCAGGGGGAAAAGAACACTGCAGCTAAAAAAGCCGAAAAATTAAAAAAAGCATCGCAACGGGGTAAAACCGTTACTAACTCGGGGGAGACATGAAAACAAGTCGTTGAACCGACGCGCGGGGAACAAAGCTGCAAGGACTCTAATGATCAAAAGATAGAGTCAACAACAAAAAAGGAGGATTAGAATTTTTTAGAAAAGAGGTTCCCGGCAATCGGTGTGGAGAAGAGGCGTCTGGAACAGGAACACTGTCCCGGGGGGAAGGAGGGATACCCAAAAGCAATCCCGCGAGAGGGAGGTAAAATAGAACCGACGACGTTGTCAAGGGATGCTGGCAAAAATGACGAGCGGTGAACGACCGGGGGTAATGTTAGAAGACGATTGGGGGAGTAAAAACATCCTGAGGAGGGGGACACTTTTCCGACGTCAGCGGCTGTGACTGTGAACGTGGGGGTGGGACCGGGGATAGCCCCTTCATAAGAAAAGCTGCTGCCGGGCCAAGGGATAAAGTTGCAAAAAAAGTAGTTACTAAAGGTGGACCACGAGGGACGTGCCACAATCGTCGGGGGTTGGCCGTACGCGGTTGGGCAAGTGTACAAAGGGGCTCGTCGTGGGGGGGGGTCGGGGAGCCGGGACTCAAAACAAATTGGGGTACAGGGCGAGTCCCGCGGCCCCGGATCGCAAGACCCCAAGACGGAAGACCGTGATCGGGGGGAAAAGGAGCTTGGACGGTAATGAATTGCGTGGGACCGGAGTAGGCGTCGGGAAAAGGTATCCGTCAAGAAGCGGTAAAAGGCACGTTGGAAAAAACAAGAGGGAAAGCCAGGCTTCAACGAGAAGAGGATCAAAACGAAGTTGTCTAAATCCGGCGTTGTACAAGGAGGGCACCGTCCGTGCAGTAAATCACCTTGAGGAAGTTGTAAAACCCGTGCAACTCACTGGGGAAAGGCATTTGAAGTGCAACCGAACCGGGGGAGAAAGGCCTTGGAGGAAAAAAAAAAGAAGCGTCGGGCCTCGTCCAAAAGCCGACGAAGACCCCCATTGGATTCGTCACCCCGAGGGAACGGCATTTAGCAGGAGATATTCCGGAAGGGAACACCAGGGCTCCGCTTTCGGAAAGAAAGAGAAGCTGCACAGGAAAAAGGTTGTCCGAGAGAGAAGGGTGAGGAAGAGGGTAAGGGGAAACATTCAGGACCACCGGATGGGGAACCCAGGGGCGGAAGCCAAGAAGTCGAGTTCTTCTTCCAAAAAAAGGGGGAGGAGAAGGGGGGGGGGAAGAAAAACACAGCTGGGATTCGCTCTGGGGTCGAAACGAGGTCGATCCTGTAGAAGCGAGAAGCCCGAAGGAGATGCTAGTAAGACTCGGTAAAGGGGAAAAAGGTAAACGATTGAAGGGGGGGGGGGGGGGGAAAAACATGCCGGAAAAAACTTGGGTCGTAGAGGTTAGGGGAAGAGGGTTTGAAGCGATATTGTATTCAACGTCCGGGGACTGCCCAGTAAGAGGGAAAAACACAGCAGCGAAAAGGTGGGGTCCTAGGGGGACTCGGATGGAGAACCCTGGGCAAGCTCTTGGGTACAAAACGTAACGTTGAAAGTTGCTCATAAGAGTGTCATAAAACTCATGGTTGGATGAAACATTTAAAACATATTTTTTGAGGGTCCCGCCAAGTCAAGACCGAGTATCTACGAAGGGAATTCCGCTGCGCGAAAACCTTGGGGAAGCGGCGAAAAGGATGTCGTGAAGAACACCAGGGGGGATATGTGTTTGGGGCCAGGAAAGCAGGGGAAGGGGGATGCCGCGAAGGCCGCTGGGGGAAAGGGGTCTTGT
>Ga0179593_1598643_pt1 | contig 11961 bp, 14 predicted proteins | sample CZODoug2_1_08_16_FD_185931 | JGI IMG/M metagenome (GOLD analysis project Ga0179593, IMG submission 185931) | Vadose zone soil fungal communities from Angelo Coast Range Reserve, California, USA - CZODoug2_1_08_16fungal (PacBio error correction) | ecosystem: Environmental > Terrestrial > Soil >...
TGACATCAAGAAAAAAAAAGACCCTGAAGCGCCAGGTTCGAGATTGAGTCAAGAAACAAAAGGGGCCAACCTCCGACGACCCAAGCGGAAGACACAGGGGCCATTTCATAGGCAGCTGTGCCTGATCGGCAGCTAGGAAAAGAGCAGCACGTCTGTAGGGAGAAGAGGAGGAAGAAGGATAAAGAGACAAAGTGGTCCAAAAGCAGGGCCGTCTAACATATGCCTCGTTAAAAACGCTAATTCAGGCGACGATAAAGGAAAAAGGCCTGCCCGTACAACCCATCTGCGCAGGACAAGGGAAGAGTTAACTCTTCGGAAAGTCCAAGAGGGGGGGGCAAGGAAAAGGAAGAAGCGGTAAAAAATGATGCCAAGGGGTGATAAGAAGAAGCGGAAAAAGGACGAATTCACGGAAAGGGTAGCAAGGTGGAATGGAAGTTCTATAGGAACAACCCTCCACCCACCAGGATCTTGAGGAAGTAGAAAATAAACAAGAAAGGGGGGATGAGAAGCGTCAAGTCAACTACAAAAGGCAATTGAAAAGACAATGTACCTTGGCAGAAAAAAGGAAACAGAGCGTATTTGGGTAAAGGGAAGTGAATCAGTACGAGAGAGAAAAAGGCGCCATAGGATGTTACCGTAAGATGAAAAGAGGGAATCCTTGGAGCAGAGAAAAAGCAAGCGAAAATGCCCTCTTGAAAAAAAGACCGGTACTAGCCATTGAAATAGGGGAGGGGCGGGAAGGGAAGGGTTAACAGAGAGAGGAGAGCGACTAAAAAAAGGACTCGGCATTGTCCTGCCGCTTCAAGGTAGGAAAGGAAACTCACCCTTTGCGAGGGAGAACAAAGGATAATCCATAGCCCCGCAAAGGATCAGAGGGAAGGGGAAGGAAGAGGAAGACTCAAAAATTATTCAAGAGGACAAGGTCGGTCCTGAAAAAATAAAGCCCCGTCCGCAGAAGGGCGGAACGAGAAAGGAAAGGAGTCTTCGAAGATCAAGGGGGGAAAGCCAGTCAGACGTTGAGAAAAAGAACGCGTGATGCAGCTGAAAGAAGCAACCGAAAAGAATCAAAAGGCCGTTTTGTGCGTCCGTTGCAATAGAAAAAAAGAAGGATGCTTAACGGGGGAAGGGCGAGGGCCTTCCAAGCGGTTTCCGGCTTATTGAAACATTGTAGGCCTCGGAAGAGGATAACCGCAGGACACAAAAGGGATTCGGCCTTCGAAGGAGTGGAGGGTCGTTCACTAATCTTGGGAAGGAAAGAGAGCCATTCGGGGAATTCTCAGAGGGAAAGGATGTTGCAGTGGAAGAAAATAGGACCATACTAGAATAGGCCGGGCGGGAGGGGGCCGGAGAAACGTCAAAAAAAAATAAGGGAGAGTTGAACCTGACCGGAAAGGGAAATGTAAGGTTCTAGAAGAAGGAATCCTCTCCTCAAGGGGAATTTAGCAAAAAGGGAGAGGATAACGAGGGAATAAGAAACGTAAAAACCTTCAGAGAAGAAGATAAGGCCAAAAAGAGGAGGGGGGTAGCAACAAGACTCATTGAAAGCTGCGGCAAAGGAAGATGCTCGAAGGGGGGGGGAAAATTCAAGACGCGAAGCGTAAAGTTGGTTACCCTAGGAGAAAAAAAAGGGACTCCGGCTCTCAAAGACTGTCAATTGGCCGGAGAAGCACCAGCTCACGCGCCGGGCGTAGCAGTGAATAAAAAGAAAAGCAAGTCTCTGACACATATGTGGGAAAGAAAAAATGTTCTCCCACACCAAAGCAGCGTCCTGGGCAGAAAGGTGAACACAAGCCTCGTAGTGGTCCGCGAAAACAAAAAACAACCAGGCGCTGGACTGAGAAGACCCAAGGAAAAAACAGGCATAGAGCAACAGGGACAAAGAAACTTATTCTGAAACAGAAGGGTCCCAGAGTTTAAACAGCTTCATTGTGGAAAATCGGACACAACGGGGGAAAGAAAAAAAATAGGGGGGAATAAATGCCGAGTTTATAAAAACTAAAATAGGGGGCAGTCAGAATCGAAGGAGAAAGTCGTCAACTTTCATGAGAGAAGCGGGGGGAAAGAGGGGGATTAAGCGTATGGGAGGGCGCACAAAAAGATGGTGTTGCTCTTCGGGCAAAAAGCCTATGAGAAAGGAGGAGAATTGACACGGACGAATATGTGTAATTTGTGGAAGGGATGTGGGGAATGTCAGGAAGAGAGGGGGGGAAGTTGGAAAGACAATAAGCGGATTAAAAGGTCGCCCCGGAAAGGAATCAGGTATACCGAAGACACATATTCTACGGAGAAAGGACGGGGAGAGCAAATAAAGAGGAAGGTAGAAAAACAACAAAAAGGGAGGAAAAGAGGAACAGGCAGAGAGAGGCAAAAAGAAATGGGATTCTCGGAAAGGAGTAGAACGAAAGGGGGGGGGGTTAAGTTCTAGCTGAGGGAGGGACAAATCAGGGGGGGGAGGAAAGGAAATTACGAGTAAAAATCTTGAAGTAGGCGACCGAAGGGCAAGAGAAAGAGAGCCATGGAAGAGCTGGCCTGAAGCAGAAGGTCTGGGAAGGAAAAACAAAGAAAAAGAGAAATTACCAATCTGGTATGGGGGAGGGACGAGGGGTGGGGAGGGAGAAAGGAAAGAATGCATAAAACCTAAGAAAACACGCATTAGAGAGCAAAGGGGAAACAACCGAGGGGGTGATCAGGTAGAAGGGGCAAAAAGAGCTAAAACTAATTCCGGGGAAAAAGGAACCTCAGTATCAAGACAAGAGAGGAGACGGTGTCACGCGGAGAGAAAGCAGTAAGAAATTCTTGGGTCCCATGGAGAAGGAAGACCAGAAAGGGAATCTCATCATCTATCGTGGGTCAAAAACGTCAGGAATGGGAAAAATGAGTGCAAAAAAAGTGGAAATTCGGAGGGGGAAGGGACGGAACCAAGGAAAGATGGAAAATAGGCAAGGGAAGGTAAAAGTTGCCTTAAACTCCGTCATCCGCTTCAACAGTGAAAGAAATAGGAGATGGAAAGACAAAACGAAGTAGGAAATGCTTTCAGAGGAAAGCCAATCACGTAAAGGAACGGAAGCAAACGAAGTCCGCGGGAGGGCGCGTAGCGGTCGTGAGCAAGACTGATGTTCACTCACCATATAGGGAGAATAGGTTCAATTAAGGTGGGTAACTCAGGCGGGAGCGCGGAGTGAACGGTAACACGGGAATACACGGGAGAACTGAAAAGGGAAACCAGAGTTTCCGGAAGAAAAAAGCCGATTGGATTACCTAGAAAGATATCCAGGGATTCCGCGAGATCGAAGAAACAATTAATGAAGGCCAAGGATGGAGTCCACAAGGTAAAAAACGTGGGGTAAATTCATGGAGGATGCAAGGGTGAGATTAGTTTCACCATCCAATGAAGAAGAGACAAGGTAGGAGGGGACCTGGGTCGTCCTGATAAGGAAGAGGTTCCTGGGGTCAAGGACCTTCCAAACGGAAAATTAAAAGTACCTCACAGGTCACACCTGGCCATAGAGAGTAGAAATACTCGGGGAAAAACACAAACGAAAAAGTAGGAGGCAAAGTGGGGGGAAGGGAAGGTAGGATTGCTTTGCCCGTTGGCTGGAACTGAATTGAGGGCCTAAAAAGGGAAGAAAGGACTTCAAGATTCAAAAGGGGTGGGGGTTGGGCTGGTGGTGGGAAAAAAAAGACCGCTACAGTCACCATCCGGAAAAGCTCTCGAAAAAGGGGGGAAAAAAAGAATCTTACGGCCAGGGCATAAGGCCGTATCGCCTTGGCAGAAAGAGGAAGGGTTTACGAAACGACAGAGTACAGGAGATCTGGACCACAACAACGTGAAAGAAAGAAGAGAAAAGGGTCGATGTAAGTGGGTTGGAGCCAATAACGGAAAAAAACAATTGGGGGACGAAGAGGAGACTGTAAGGGAAGGGGTAATCGAAACTGAATCATGATAGACGGGCCAATCTAACATGAAGGGGACCAGAAAATTGCGGAAGAAAAAACGAAGGGCTCTTTCGGCCTGCACAAGGGGCCCGATGGAGGGAAGAAAAAAAAAGAAAAAGAACCAGGATGAGAACACAGACAACAGCATTGCTGAAGGGGGTTGGGAAAAGCTACCCTCTCTTGCTTCGGAAGAAACAAGGGGTTGGTAAAAAAAAAAGATCAACTTCCAATCTCGGAACCGGCGAACCATCAAAACCTCTCAAGGACGCACAATAAGAAGGCAATCACGGCGAAAACAACAAACGTATGATTGAAAAGAAAAATATAGATGAAGACAATCATTCAAGAAGGGGTGGACTTGAGCGGCGCCGGTGCGAGCTGAAGGGACGCCACGTGTACACACCTCCTCCGAGAGAAAAAAGAAGGAAGAAGGGGGTTATCACCAATGACAAAGAAGCCATAATAGAAGGAATAAGGGACACTACAGAATGAAAGAAGGGTCAAAGGGAAAAAAAACGAGATCCATTCAAGCGTAAAGGTGAAGAAAAGTGGGGGGGGGAGTAAGAAAGGGAACAAACACGGGATGAGAAAAAGATCTGAGATGCCCTTCCGCAAGGGGGAAAAACAGAGAGAAGATCTAGAAAACTGAAGATTCCTTCGACCTGATCAAGCGAAAAGAATAAAAGGCTCACCACCATAAGGAAGCCAGTGGAATTTCGATCTTCCACGACGTTGGGGTGGCAATACGCATGAGGTACAAAAGGGAAAATGGGGGCAATCAAAAAAGTGATCTATTCAGACTAAAAAGGAAGGAAGGAAGAATGGAGGGGGAATAATGGAGCCACGGGGAGGGGAGGGGCTGTATAAGAGAGAAGGGTTTATTGGAAAAAAAAAAAAACGCCAGACAAACCAGGGAGGGGGAACTGTACGGTAAAAGGAAAGGACCAAGAGTCCGAGGAACAGGGGAACGGAAAGTAGCAGACAGAGAAAGATAAGGCCCTTGAAAGAAATAGTCAAAAAGGGGTTCCCGTTGTCAATCACGAAGGAGATGAAGGAGTAGAGAACCCAAGAAAATGGAAGATTGGGTGAAGGCTTACATAGACAGGAAGAAGGGGGGAAGGGTCAATCCGAATACACTAAACTAACCGACGAAAGGCAGGAAAATACCGCTAGTTCCGTAAAAAGATGGGAAAACGAAATCGCAGGAGGGGAAGAAAGGAGTACCGGCCGCAGTATATGACGCAGAGGCGGACGGAAACCAGAGGTGTCCTAATAACAATAAAACTGAGCTGACATCAGGGCAAAGGCCGAAAGATCTGAGAGAGATTAGTAAAAAGAAAAAAACTCCAGTGAATAATAAGGAAAAGAAAATAATAGACGCTGGGGTAAGTGGGAGAGCTAGGAACTCAGGGACACAGCAGATGAGGGGAAAATGGGCGATAGAAACTAGAAGAAAACGAGAGAAAGAAAAGGTCAAAGGAGCTAGCGAGAGAGGGTGAAAGGAGGGGTATCGGAAGGGGGGCTAAGAAAAGAGGGGATCCTAAGAGGGGGCTGCATTAACAGGAGATAGGAAGGGAGGCACATGATGAGAAGTGTTAAGTGAGGTGGTAAACTAAGGGACATCAAGGAAAGAGTGGAAAAAAGGGGTGTTCAATCAGACCGACGAGAAGGAAGGCGGAAATTTGGAAAAACCAGGATGAAAGGCAGGTTAAGGGGGTATCTTCCTTTGGCTGCCGAGAATAGTGTTGAAAGGACTTGGAAAGAAGAGATAACTAACGTCGGTGTTTAGATAGAGGCAGCGTAAAGGAAGAAAGGTAAAAAATAGAGATGGGGATTAGGGGGACAGCCGAACGAAGCTAACAGCTTTGACGTTAAGGTACGAAAATCACTCAGTTTTAACAGCAGAAAAGAAATTCAGTTGAATTTGCTCCGATCGGGGGAGGGAAAACCGAGGAGATGCTATGACCTCCCGACGGCTAGACGAGCAAGTGGAAAAGAGAAAAAAGATAAAAAAAAGGGAACGGCCGCTCCTGCGAAGAAGTCCGAAAAAGATAAAAATTGATCGAGTCCTGCCTCAGGCTACAAGAGGAGAACAGGACAGGAACATGGACAGACAGGGAGCGTATGCCTCGAGGACGTAGAACAAGTTCGTCATAGATCATGACAGATAGGAGGAGAAATAAATTATGTGGTGGGGAGTTAAAAAGAGAGGACATGAAGTCTCATACCCGAGGGCCAAAATGACTGAGAACCGCCGCTGGCACGGCCTGGTAAGAAGAGAAAGAGATTGACCCAAAAGGAGGAAGGCTACGGACCAATAACCCTGGTCTTCACAGAGTGAATAGGGGATAAAAAGGGGGAACTCAGGCGTAGGTATCCGAAGAAGTCCAGCAAATCGAAAAGTTAATCCAAAAACCAAGAGTAGATTCCCCAGACAGGCCATCGAGACAGAAATCAAGTCCTTAGAAAAATGAAAAAGCGTATTTTGAGCCGCGGGGACTAGACAAAAGGAGGAGGCACGGGAAGGGGAGGAGTGAGCAAGCTGAAGGACAGATCCTGATCATAAAAAAACTGACAGAAAGTGCAGAAAGGAGGAGTAAACGCCCAACACGGGTTTATAAACTCTGGAGTGAGTCTCTACAACAAAATAAGAAAAAGAAGAAGGACACACATGCAGGGGGGGAAGAAAAAAAAACGAGATGGAGAAAAAGAATTGTCATCTGGCGGGCTGCAAAAGGCCGTGTATCCCGGAGGCGGAAGAATAAGGCCGCAGCAGCGGAGAGGGGCATAAAAACCGCACTACGAGGGCCGTTCCAAAAAAGAGAAGGGAGGCGTTTGTTGGGTGAAGACGGATATTGGGACAAAAAAGAACGAAAGAGACGCCTGTATCTGTATACCACGCTACCGAAAGGGGGGAGGCCCTCTAGGGAAAAAAAGGAACCCCTGCAGACCCGGAAGGTGCGCAGAGGGAACTTCTTTTGGGTGGAAAGAGGGAAAAAACCAAGAGCAGGAAAAGGAGACACGATAGGCCAGTGTAAGAGAGGGGACAAGGAGAGAAAAGCCTTCTGAAGCAGGGAGGGGTTAGTGGCCTGCAGAACAGAAGAGGCATATGGGAAGAGCTGACTCTATTATAGGTTTTGACAGAAGGGACGTTAGGCATAGAGGGAGATCTCAAAATCCGTTCAAGAGAAAACCAAAGAGCAATGGGGAGGCTAAAACAGAACGTAATACGAAGGAAACGGAAAGAATCGACGCAAGCGAAAGAAAGGCTAAATCTGTCGGTCCTCAGGGGACACCGACTAGCATAAGGGAAGCGCCGAATAGAAAAGAGGGCGAGGGGTCACCCATAAGAGTGGACTGACGTGAAAAGGGAAAGGGAATGAATTCGGTGCAAGAAAGATACGTAATCGGAAATCAAAGGAGTAATGCAGGAAAGAACGACCAGCCAAAGAGGGGAGAGGCCACGATCACAGGAGGGTAAGGAGAAAAAAACGCATTGGACGCATCTGCGCACAGAGTGAAAGGGGTACAATTCCTGGACGGGAGTTGGAGGAAAAGACAGGTTGATTCTTTGGGAGAAATGAATGAAGGGTTTACTCCTCGTCCCGAATCGGACCAGGAGCTGCTATGAAACTAGGACGATCGGAACATTCAGGAGAGGAGACTTAGGCCTACGAGAAAGGCGGAGTGATTTAGCTGATTCGCAACAATAGTGAAAGAGGAAAAAAGGCAATCTCTCACCTGAAAGGAAGGGGAAAAGGTTAATATCGCCATCTGTAATGATCAGCCATCGGCTTGCTCAGCGGGCGGGGAGCAATCTGGGAAAAGACATAAGATGGTGGTCAGGAGGGGGAAAGAAAGCACGATCTGAAGCCACGAAGGAGAGGAGATAGAGGTGTGTTCATCACTAAAGGTCACAACTATTGAAGACCTATATGAACTCGGAACCAAAGATAGGTCGGAACAAGGGCAAGTTCAATTGTTGGGTGAGTGTCACTGAGGCTCGAAGGGGGCCAGGGAGGGAGGGAAAAAAAAGAAACTTGCAGGAAGGGGGGGCGTTGTTTCCCACAATCCAGCGACAGTCCAACAACTTTCTCAAATTCTTCCCGTCCGAGAAAAGGCTGAATCCGGATCACCTTCGCGGTCTGGAATACAGGAGGTTGAAAAAAAAAATTCGTGGAAGATCCGAAAGGTCCAGACGAAGGGGAGGAAAGAAAATCAGATGGGCAGAGAAAATCAAAGACGATTCCCGAGAGAAACAAATCAAGAGAATAAGGCAAACCGTGGGGGCGGGGGGGACATAAGAGGGGATTCGGCCCTTACCGACCGTCAGCAAGAAAGAAAAAAGGCGCAGATGCATAGAAAAGGGCCCTCTTTCGGAGGGTCTCGAATTTTTACCAAGAGGAAAGGGAATCGAAAAACAAGGCGAACGAGAAGCCAGAAGTTCAGGAGAAACTATAAAACCACGAGGAGGAGGAAAAAATAGAAAAAAAGAAACCAAAGCGCAGGCTTCCGGGTGCGAGATTGGAGAGATGTACCAACGGAGAGAGGTATCATGACAAGAAAGAAAAAGGGAATCTGGGCTGACCTAACCTTGGGAAGGGAGAAGGAGAGAACGTCGGTCAGGCCTAAAAAAACGGAACGCAAACAAAAAAAGTTCGAACGTCTACATGATTCCCTCCGAGACTCGCTATTTAAAAAAGTGTCCAGGAGAAAACTTATTAAAACCAATGGAGGTGGGGGCAACCATAAATTCGACGGGACCTTGAGGGGAGGAAAAAAAAGGTTTGTGGAGATAAAAAAGAAGTGGGACATGTATCAGAATGAAGGGAGAAAGACTGACGCGAACGGTATCGACTGGAAGAAATGTAGCCAGGGGGGGTTAGCTAGCTGTATTGTTGAACAAACAAAAAAAAAAAAAACCGGGGTTGAAGCAAAAGACTACCCATTAGCATTCGAGAAGAAAGGCCAAATCAAAATAAACTTTGCCCTTGAACGGGAAAAAAAGGCACAATAGTCGTAGGGGGGGGGCCGAGTATCTAGAGAAGCAATGATCATAGGAATGTGAAAGGGAAGGGGGGGGAACCTTTGCGTTCAAGAAACGAGAGCTCTCAAAGATAAGGAACCCATATCCTTAAAAGGACAAAGAAAAAAAATAACAATCCGTAGCCAATGGGGAAAACAGCAGATGGAGCTAGGAAAAGGTACCAAAAAAGGAGGTGTGATAAGAAGGCCTTGGGAAAACTCACAGACGCTGTGCACTAAAAATATCCCTAGGGAATTCGACGGGGGAAAAAAAAAACTGAAAGAGAGTGACGAGGGACCAACTCCCGGACAACGTCTAAAGACGAGTCTGTAGGACAAAAACATCGCAGAAGGCGGGATGAGCAAGCATCTCGTCGTCCATGAAATCGGCGTGAAAAAGTCAACGGATTTAAAAAAAGGTAGAAGGAAGAGGCACTTGAGGTTTGTGAGCAGGTAGAGAGAGTCTCCCCCAAAAAAAAAAAGACGGTCCCCCCGGCTTTAATGCCGTGAGAAAAAACGGAGACGGATAAGATAGAATTCCTTGGGGATTGCCGTCGGGGCAGCGGGCGGAGGGGGGAAAGAATAGAAAATAGATCGACATTAATTTTAAAAACGCGGAGAGGGAGAGATACTGGGGGAGAAAAAAAGTAGAACCTAAAGCAGTAGCACACGCCGGGTCAACCCGTGAGCCGAGGGGGGGAGTTCCGCCGGAAATAGGGTCGAGACTAAAAAAGGAAACGGAACTCCCGGTTAAAGGAAAAAGAGAAACGGGAGCGAACAACTTGCCCTCAAGTCCGATAGAAGCCATTGCAAGGTAAACGACCCGTAGAAACGTTCAGGAGAAGGCTTCTGATCGAACAATCCGAAGTAAACGACTCCAAGCAAAACCGCTGGCGCGACTTTTCTAGAAAAACCCAGAAGGGGAATAAGAAAGAAAAAAAAGGTGAGGCCGGGCAGGGATCATCCATCTGGAGACAAAAAGATAGGGTATCAAGGAAAGCCACGCTTCAGATTTGATTGGGAAAAACCATTCCGCACAAAAACCAGAAAAGCCGGTACGGGGAACTTAGGAGTTGGGGAGAGAAATAGCCACAACAGAGGGAGAAAAGAGCCAAGTCTGCCCGAACCAGGAGCAGGCAGCAAGTCCGCCATGCAAAGGAAACTCAAACAATTGTATAGAAAGCTCTCGCACACAACAAAGAGGATTAAATTAAATATAATAGCACAAGAAAAAAACCGTGTTGGTCAAGGGGGAATAGGGGGAAACGATTTCTCTCATATCCTTGGGGAAAGAAAAGAGTGTTTCTGAGCTCTTGGCAAAAAAACTCGTCGCGCAAAAATAACGAGAACAAAAACACCTTTCCAGACGAGGGAGGTTGTGGGGTGAAGGGAGGGGGGTTTGTAAAAAAAATGAAAAAAATGGAAGAACCTTTGATCTGGATACAAAGAGAAAAAATCGGTATGGCTTGATAAAAAAGGGAAAAACCCCCCTGGTCTTGCGAAAGGAAAGGGAGAAACTAAAGGTGTTTTGGTCTATTGACGCAGTGACGACAAGAGGAGCCGCGGAGAGGGGGGGCAAGGGAAAAGGGAGATATCAGATGCCTTATAATTCAGCGGGGGGAGAGGTCAGGTGCCTGAAACAAAAAAAAATGGCTTTCCTAAAGAGTGTATTTTGGGAAAACTATGACTAAAAGACCGTCTCCTCTAGTACGTGCGAACTAAAAGGAAAGGAAAGGACAGCTTTCAGTATCTCTAAACGGGGAAAAAAAAACACGAGGGATGTAATCGAAGTCTTGTGCCCTACTTGCGTAGGTCCTCACGGGAGGCACAGAAGAGGGGATAAGGAGCAAATTCGGAACGTCATAGGGGGGGGGAAAAATGATCTTGTACAAAAGAGAAGGTGATGGTGCGGAGACACGGAAAAATTCGGACATCGACTGCCATGGCCGAAACGCAAGAAAAGGAGCGGCGGGGACATAAAAACAGATATCACAAGGGGAGCACAAAAAAAAGTAGAACGCGGCGGGAATCACGCTTTCGGTGCTGATACCAAGGAAAAAAAAGTTTTTCACGCACCAAATGGGTGTGACTAAAAGGAATGATGTGGACGCGCATCGATGCCCGGAGAGAACTGGAAAGTCTAAAGCAATATACTGGGGGGAGAAGAGGAAGGGGCAAGCGGAAATAAAAGGGCCGGCTACTATATTCGCGGCCAGGAAGCGATGAACAACGGGAAATGTCTTAAATTCCAAGGGCCTTCTGCTAAGGTAAAACGAAGTAAAGGAGGTGAAGGGACCATCTGACGGTTAGTTTCAAAAAGAGACTCACGGGGATCAGGAAATCTTCTATGCCATGGCGGAAGAAAATCAATAGTTCCGGTATGAGAGCAGCAAAAAAAAAATCTTCAAAAAAGTGGCAGCACGAAAAGGTAACTAGGAGAATGAGATGAAGGTAGGACACTCGGGAACGCAGAAGATGAATGTCAAGGGAAAGTAGTTGCTGGGACACGGTTCGGAAATAAAAATTGGGGACTGGGAAACAAAATGCCCCTGTGGGGGGTCGGTTGGGGAAAAAGCACTAAAGATACAGAAAATCCATCCACGTGTGCTGGACAAAAGAAAAGACTTCAAGCTACCTCAATCCTTTATCAACCTCGCAGGGGAGAAGAGAGTAATTCGTATTGCCAAAAACATATGGGAGAAGAAGGAGAAAATGAGAATTTAATGGTGGGGAAAAGAACAAAACTAGACGGGGGTCAGGTCGACGGGGCAAATGACATAAGTAAACGAATTAAGGAAGGGGCCTCAAGAATAACTTGGGATAGGAAGGGGGCGCGGTGTGACGCAAAGCTCGTCGTCCTACCGAAACCTCCGCGAGCGAGCTCAATAGAACACAGAGCAGAGGGGGGAGGATTTGGGCATGGTTAGCCGAGAGTGGGATGAAGCGGCTGATGTTGTAACTTCTTTCCAAAACGCAAAAATACACAAGCGAGGGACGAAG
>Ga0179593_1679921_pt1 | contig 11961 bp, 15 predicted proteins | sample CZODoug2_1_08_16_FD_185931 | JGI IMG/M metagenome (GOLD analysis project Ga0179593, IMG submission 185931) | Vadose zone soil fungal communities from Angelo Coast Range Reserve, California, USA - CZODoug2_1_08_16fungal (PacBio error correction) | ecosystem: Environmental > Terrestrial > Soil >...
CAAAAAGGAAGACAACTCAAAGAAGGGGGGAAATGAGAAACCGGGGGTAGGAAAAAAAGCACGCGTAGAAACAGGCAAAAAGGAAAACCTGTGAGAAATCGCGGAGCGGGGGGGGAAGAAAAAGGGAAAGTATCACACAAAGGAAGACAAAAGTTTGTTCCCCCAGGGCCGGAGGAGCGGAAAAAAATGTGTGGGCTTTCCGGGCATGGAAGCCCAGCCCGCGCAAGAAAAAAGGGGAAAGGAGGACAACAAAAGTAGCGCCACGCGGAAAGAAGAACCAACAAAACAACAGGGCACACTTTTGATCACAAAATAGATGGGTTTTCTCCGGCGAAGGCACGGGAGGAAGGAAGGAGGAGGGAAGGGTTCCTAAACCGGGGGGGGGAAGGGGGATGGGAAAAAGGGGTTTTGCAAGCCCTCACGGGATAAGTGAGCCGAAAGAAAAAGGAGAGAAGGGGAGAAAACTACTCCCCATTTCCCTCCTTCAAGGGGAAAAAAAAAGGGCAAGGTAAAAAACAACCTTCTGTTGGGCCAATGATTGATGCGCGTCGTCCAAGGCAAGAGCCAACAAGAGGGCGGGGGTGGGTGCAGAAAAACCTGGAAAAGAACAAGAGGGCATGCAACCGCCACATGAAATCAGTATCCGGTGAGGGGGGAAAAACCCGGGGGTTTAAAAATAGGGGGGGGTGTTTTCCTCAAAAACGGTGGAATGAGGGATGGAATTAAAAAAACGCGGCCCAAATAACGGGTCGTAGGTGGGACAACCGAGACTGGGAGGATCGCCGGAAACATTCTGGAGGGGGCAGGAAGCCTCAGGCCCTGACTGGGGGACGCCAGGGTGGGGGGTTGTCGTATTGCCCCTAAAAAACCTTCGGAGAAATGGTATCCGTGCCGCGCTCCTGGGTCGGACTAAACCCGGCCTGAAAAGAAAAGTAGGACGGGGAAGGGTCGATCACCAAAAACCGCAAATTGCGAACAGGAAGGGGGAAAGAGGGATTCGATGATGAAGGGGGGTGGAACCGGATGTGTTGGACAAGGACTATGGGAGAAGCCCGTTGAGACAAACAGTTAGACAAGAGCAATGGAAATGGACCTAGCTCCGAGTCATCACTGCTGAAGTGCAATGGGAAAAGGAACGAGGCGATTCATTTTGGAAAGCAAGCCGCGGCGGGCCAGAAAGGGGGGGGTCTGAAACATGGACTCCACGGAGGGAGTGCGGTCCGCGGCGGGTGTCCAAAGGTGGGAAAAAAGGAAAGCGGTGGAGTTGAATGGGCCTTGTTCAGGGAAAAAAAAAAAAAAAGAAAAAAGATCAAAAGAAAATTAGGTTCCAAGCAAAGTACCCAGGGCTGGGTCAGGGGAACACACCTCCTTTTCAGATAACACGTCATAAACTTAAGGGGAAAAGAACACATTTGAGGAAAGCCCGGAAATGGTGAAGGGCGCCCTCTGCGCTAAGGAGGGGGTGAGGGCAAATTCTTCCAAACTTGGGGGGGGGGGGGGGGGAAAGCGGGAACGTTAGAACGGGATCGCTTTTCGGGGGAGGGGGGGGGGGAAAGGTTTCATCGAGTAATTTACGTTGATAAAAAAACCCTCGACTTTGAAAAGGTTCGGAACGAAAGGACTAGGGACTAGAAGAAAAAAAGACAACGCCAAAAAAACGCACGTTACGAAGAAGTATGACCCGGCAGTAGGTGAGAAGCAACCCGCCACGTATTACCATCGGATTTTCAGTTTCAATTCAAGCCGGTGGAAAAAACTTAATTTGGAGTGAGGGGTTGTAAAATGGACCTTCCTGGACTTTCTCATAAAATGAATGGAAGAGCCGAAAAGGTTGAGGACCCGAAAAAAAGGTCTGGCAAAAAAGCTTGGATAATTAGTGTCACACGAATACAATTTGATTTCGGAAGGTCGTCACAAAAAAAAGGGTGTTTGGAGCGGTATTTGGTGTTTTCCCGTGAGTTCCCCTGTGGGTTGGTCGGTGTTTCCCGCACGTTTTCGAAGGGGGTTTGATGGGAAGTGTTTATACCTTCCTTCTTTTTACACCGGAGGTCCAAGCACCGGGGGGAAACAAGAGAAAGAAGAAGAAATAAAAAGGGAAAGCAGGGGTAAGAGAAGGGAAGAAGGGAAAACCCGAGGGGTAGATGGCCTTGCGAGTCCGAATTCGAAAAAAAAGACGGTATTTTCGGGGAGTTAGGCCCGTGCGGGGGGGGGGGGTTTTTGTTTGCAAAGGTGACAAACTCAAAAGGAAAGGACCTGGCAGAGATGCCCCCCTCTGAAACGCAGAAAACACCTCCGTGAGTTATATACCCTACTACGTTTCTCCCTTGGCGGCTCTCTTTCAGATGCTGAAAACTATCAAACGGGGAGGAGACTGAAAAAATGGGGTTGTTCTCGGGAAGGAAGTCACGATTAGGAAAAGGCCCAGGGGGGGGGGTGGGTAAGGCGTTGTTAGAGACCAAGGGGGGGAAACTTAAAAAGAAAAAAGAGACAAATCCGAAAAAAAAGGAGGATGTCAGGAGAATGATCGGGGTTTGGGTGCACTCACATAGGGGGACCCGGTCCAGCCTATTGTGATAGTATGGGAGAGTATGTTAAGGGGGGGTGTCTTCGCCCAATCTCGAAACAAAAATTGGGAAGAGGGGGGACAGGGAAAGGGAAAAGGGGTGGGATAAACCAATACCACCTTCGCTGACGGGAAGGACACGGATACAGGCTCAAGCTTTCTGGGAGAAATCGGGGAAGAAGGAAAATGAAATCTCTCTGAAAAGCAAAGGAAGAGAGCTCGCGTTGAGGGAAAAGCAAGCAAGGGCCATCAGATGAGGGGGAATACTGGAAAAAGGTAAAAAAAAAAGGAAAAGAACACATGGACCGCAAGTGGGTCCTGTCAGGGGACAAATATAAAAAAGGAAAACAAAGCTTTAAACCAGCATCGATTCCAAAAAGGGAAAAAAAATATGGAAGGGGCGGGGGGAGCGGGATACTTCTCGTGGAGGGAAAAAAAAGGGGTGGGGAGTTGGAAAAAAAGCTCCTTTGTTTGGTGTTCCCGAGGAACTGGGGGGAAGGGGGGGAAAAAAACGAAAGGAGAAAAGGTTCAAAAGGTTCTGGGGAGGGAACGGGAAAAAGGAATAAAACGATCCATTAGGGGAAAACCAAGCGCTGACGCCCGGTTGCGGCATACCCGAGAGAAACCCGTGAAAAAGATCCGGGGTCTTGCACTGGAAGGTGGGGGGGGAAAAGTAAGGGGATTCCTTTTCGTCGTAAGGCCGTTTCGGTGCGAAATTCGTGATCTCTCTTCAAAAAAAAAAACACGGAGGATTAGGAAGGGAAAGCAAAGGGCAAAAAAAGGTCGAAAACGCAGGGGTGCGGAAAAAAAAAGGCCAGTTCCCAGAACAACTAGAAAACGTCCGGAAGAGGGGGGCGATGTAAGGGGGGGACAAAGGGGTATCTAAAGCGTGCAATCACGGGCGGCGCAGGCATTAGGCAGCTGGATCGTTGCTGCTTGAAGAGAGGGGAAACAGACAAGGGGAAATGGGAAGGGTATTTTTGAACAGAACAGTGAGAAACGAAGAGGTGTGGAAGGACCAAGCCCAATAGTCAGCCGAAAAAGATACAGGGAGAAAAAAAGCAAGCACAATCAAAGCGCTCAGAAAGGGGGAAGAGATGGTGTGACAAAGAATTGAAAAAAGTTGAAACATAAAGGAGGGGATTGGAAAAGTGGGGGGGAGTTGCAAGTGGATTCAAAAAAAAAAAAGCACCAAGCTCTTGTAAGTGGGGTAAAGTTGGGGGTTAAACAATACGCGAAGCTTTTACTAAAACGAAACGATTGGACTTAACAAAGAGGAAAAAAGGAAAGACAACGGGACTAGGTCTACATAAAGTAAATCAGAAGAAATGAAGAAAGGGAAAGATAATTGGGAGGGTTGAGACCGCCTTTCGCGTTCCTAAACGATGGTTTCTAGAGAAGGAACAGACCTAAGTCCAAAAAAATATCCTGAAGAGGGAAAAAAAATGTTGGGACAACGATCAGTCCGCAGAGCGAGGGGAAAAAAGTTATGGGGTCAGAGAGGGCCGTGTACAAAAAAGACAAAAGAGGAACACAACAACAAGAATTGTAATGCGGAGGATGAACGGAAAAAAATCAAGAAAAGAAAGACAGGTGCTCATCATAGAAAATAAATAGAAAGGGAAAAAAAAGACCCATATGAGCCGCGTTTGCGGCTAAGGGGATGCATCCAGGTGCAATTGGCCCGAAACCCTAATCCGAACGAGGACGGGGGAAGAAAAGCAAGGGGGGGGGGTCTATTATTACAGCCGTCAGAGCCACGCGGGCGTTTTTCCGCATGTGGGGTGCAAAGCTTCGCACCTCCGGGAATGGCCAAAGCGAAGGACCCTACCATTTTGGTTGGAAAAGGTCCAAGGGTAGAAAAACCTGCGGTGTATCTCCCGGGTGGAAAGTATGGGGCACAACTAGAATAGTGAGATCTTAAGACGGTCCAAAAAGAAGGGGATATAAAAAGTAAAAAAAAAGACGGGGAAAAAAAACGTTTTCATCAGGAGGATTAAGAAATCAAGAAATAGATAGGCACGAGGGCAAAGGGTCGCCTCCTGCAGAAGGTGAAGGGGGTTTAAAACAAGGGAAGAGATCCCCACATGACAAAAAAAACATAAGACGATCCAGTCATGGGTCAAAAGTGCAGGAAAAAGAAGGAATTGTGAAAAAAAAAAAATGAGGAGAGAAGAAGTGCGCCCGCAACATCAAGGAAAAAGTGAAAAAAGACCAAGCCTGGAAGGGGGGAGGGATCAAAAGGGGAAGTTATGAAGCCCACGTTATTAACAAGGGTTCCATAACCGGCCAATTGGGGAGATTGAAATAAGTATTTTTATCTGATCATAAAAATGAGGAGGAAGGAAGAATTCCAAAACACGTGAAAAACAACCCGTAGCGGAGCTCCAGAAATGGGGGAGGGGGGAAGAGCCAACTATGCCCTCAAAAAAGGTGGATTAAAAAAAGGATAAACCTCTTCTCCAACGGATTTCCATCAAGCGGCCCAGAATGTGACGGCATTAAGCGCCGAATCTGTCTGAGTGAGTGATCCGTGCCTTTCTTAGCTTGGGGGGGGGACAACAGAAAAAGTTGTGGAAAGTCTATCACAGCGGGAGAAAGATAAAGTGCACAGGAAAATACCTGTTGTTAACAATCTCAGCACGAATCTCACCCAAGAAAAAACCAGTACCAGTCGCGACAATTGTGGAGGAGGGGGGGGCGGCGGTTCTACGAACTCGCCTGAGGACATGTTTCCGGATGAAAAATGAACCGGAGTAGGGCATGAAGAACAAATCTCATGGGAGACTATCCGAAAAACCCAGTGCGTGGACCGAAGGTAAATGCAGGAAAAAGGGGGCAGAAAATCCTGAACAAAGCGCGACCTCAAAAGGATTCCCACCGGTCACGGCTTGCGGACTGAACCCTCCAAAACCGACGTTTAAAGGAAAATTGGTGTGGCCGGGGAAAACAAAATGCCCCTACAAGGACCTTCCAAACAGGGCTTAAACCCAACCCCTGATCCCATGGTAGGTTGAACTTTCACTTCACAGTTGAGGTCTACGCCGCGTGTTAAAATTTACACAGTTCCGTTTCACCACTTGCAGAATGTCTGTTTGTTGCGTTCGTTTGGCTGAGGGTTTTCCGGCGCGGGGACGGATTTATGAGACCGTAGAACACGCAGGGAAGGCTCTTGGTCCCCCTGTTCCCACGAGACTAAGGTCATCCTTTTTCTGTTTGCTTCCACTGGGTTCCACAAACTTCACGGCTGAAACCCCCGACGCCAGGAGGAACCGCGCTGTCGGTCGACTTCGGCAACTACAAGCATCCCAACAACCAAGATGGCCCAAGGGAGGTCTGGGACGTCGGGCCGAGGGAGCACAAAGAGGAAGAGTCAGGTTTCTTCGCCAGCTAGTGCCACGGAGCTGGGGAAAGGGCATTGTAAACTACACCCGCGATTCGATAAACGAGTCTGCACTCAAAAAAAGAAGAGGGGCTGGGCACCATGGATAAAGAACGGATTACGGTGCGGGAACCTCGGGTGGGTTCCCTCACACGCGTCGGTCAACCAAATGGGGGGGGGGGGGGTTTGCCACCCAGGTAGAAACAGGGAAACTCTCTCATGAAGTAGAAAAAAAAAAAGTGGCAAAAGAAAAAAACGTACACGGGGGGCGGGCCGCATGTCCGTAGCGGCGGGGGAGGAGGGTTGGAGCCCTGAAGGGGGGAAAAAATTGGGGGGGAGGGGCGGGGGATAGGATCTAAAAAGCCACAGAACGTGACCGTCCCGCAACGCTTTTTGCAACACTCCCCTGGGGGGTCACCCCCGTCTTGTCTTGTTCCTGTGTTGAGCTCAAAGAGACCGTGGTCACGATTCTCATCCGCAAACGTGGGCCATGCGGCCTGTGGGGGTTTTCCAGTATTTTTGTTGAGGGGGCCCCGTCTCTCTATCTTGGGGGGTGTGGTCTGCATCTGCAAACGGTCAACGGGGACGAACTTTTGCAAGCAAGACTGAGGTGTTGTTCTCCCTACGCGGGGTGACAAAAGAAACACGTCGATGATTAGGGGGGACTTATAATAGCGCAGATCCGGGGCGCTGAAAGGTGACTAAGGACGGGCTTCTCTGCTCGCCACCCAAGCACACAACCCCTGAAGAGAATAGGACAGCTAGATTCATCATCCAGTTCTGAGACTTGCCGGCGTCCTGGTAAGGAACAAAAACAGTTATTATAATTGACGAAAAAGGGGAAAAAAAAAAAAAGGGATCGTGGGCTTGTCGGAGAAAAAACAACTTGAGAGTTAAAAAGGCCATTGGGCGGAAAAGAGGACCAAAGAAATCACAGTTTGTCACAAGAGCTAGGTTCATAAGTAGGGATTTCACTCTAAAGATCCTCAAAAACGCGAAGAAAAAAAAAAAAAACAAATGGAAGGGGAGAAGTGCTGGAAAAAAATATGCTCCAGCATCGGAAGAACCCACGGCCTCAGAATGAAAGCAAACTGGGGGTGTAAAGGAGCTACTATAGGGAAAGGGGAAGAAACCCAGGAATCAACTTTGGGAAAAACCTTGGGAATGATAGTTCCGCAGAGGATGTCAACATAAGATTAACCGTAATCCGTTCGAATATTTTGGAGAAAAAAAAAATTTGTGATCATAAAAAAGAGGAGACAGAGATCGATGTTTTATTGAGACACGAAAGGACCGAACAGAGCCGTCGGTCGAGCCGTGCGCGGTAAAACCCCGGCTTTTTGGGGGACCTTGGAAGTGAGACTTCCGAAGTGAAGAAGAAAAGAAAAGGTTGGGGGGCAAAAAAAAAAGCCCTCATTGAAGGGACGAGGAGAAAGCCCACACAAAACACAAGAAATGAAAAAAGAGGAAATCCGGTGCTTCCAGAACTGGGGGGAATAGTGGGGGGGGAAAGAAGGGTTCTGTCACATAGGGGGGGGGGGGGAGGGAAAAAAAGAAGAGGGGGTTGTGGGAGAGCAAATAAACTAGTGAAGTTAGGGGGGTAAAAAGAAGAAAAAACCGTTGGTGTATCAGCAGGATATGGAAAGGATTGCCATGCCTGCAGGCAAGAAAGGGGGGTGGGGCCGATCAAAGACAGGGAGAAGGGGGGGGGGGGGGGGTAGAAAAAATGACGGTTCAATCCTGGTAAATAAGAAAGACTCTAATTGCAGGAGATGGATCGATAACAAGGCACTCAAAAAAAAAGGAGAGAAAGAATTTCCGTCTAAGGTAGAAAGAATAGTTCGTGATGAGAGGGGTGGGTTAAAATGAAGGTGTGGCCAAAAGGGGGGGATTGGAGAAAACCTTTGAAGGGAAGAAAGAAAAAAAGGACTACCCGCCAGTGAATCCTCGATAAGAATTAATAAGAAGGAATGAAGTTAAGGCAACTGCGTCTTATGGAAAATATCAAAGGGGAGAAAAAACAATGGGGGGGAGGGGGGGGGAAGAATCTAAACAGCCGTGCTCTTAAAGTCTGTTGGGGGAAATTGGGGGAGAAAGAGTGGAGTGACTGTCCTTTCCTTCGAAAGGGAGCTGGATCCAAGCGAAATCTCTGGAGGGCTGATCCTGGAAGACGTCATAAACTGCAGTTTCGCAAACGGCAGCCGGGGGAAAAAGAAGGATGTGGGGGGGGGGGGGCAGGGAAATTCAGGACGGGACGACAATGAACTGGGTATAAACACAAGGGGGAAGAAACTTTTTGCCCAGACAGCTGGTCAGGAGGGTGGTGGGGCTCAGTGCAATGGGGAAAAAAGGAAAAAAAAAGAAGTGAAAATTTACCGGAAAGCGCACACGAGTGAAACGAGCCTGAGGAGGTACGGGGTCATAGAAGCGGTATGACAGTCCGGAAGGGAAAAAAAAATTAGGAAGAAGACCGCGAAAGGGGGTTAGTCCTTCTAACGGATCAGAACAAGGCCTCAACAGGCAGACTAAGCCAACTGGAAAAGCCAGCTATCTTAAATCGGGGGTCGGAAAAACCACATGTCAGGAAGGGTCCTTCTCGGGTCGAGGAGAAAACATTTCCGGCAGGGGGGTAGATAAAAAAGGGGAACGAACGGGAGGGGAGATTCCGGCGAAGGCCGGAGAGAAAAAAAGAGAAAAATTGGGGGAAAAAAAACGTCTAGTTAAATGGTGGAAATCAAGAACTTTAGGACCGGTGAGAATCAGCCACCTTAGCAAAAAACGACCTGGTATCTCGAATAAGAGGGTTCGGAGGAAAACGGGCGGAGGAGCGGTTAGCACCGGCGGCGCTAGGGGAGAAGCAGCGGGGAAATTCACCCTCTTTTTGTGTGTACGAGGGGGAAGGGAAGTTCAAAAGGGGTCCATCGTCCAAGAGCAGCAAAATCCAGGAACGAGAAAGGGGGAAGCTCACTGGCGGGGGGGGTTTGGGCCTGTCGTCGTCCCGCGTCAGCCGTGGGGGGAAGGGGGAGAGGGGGGGGAGGGGGGAGGGAGTCATCCTCGAAAAGTCATTGGGACTGGACCGAGGTTTTAATAATTCTGACGGAGGGGCCGGAGAGCTGGCTTTAAAAAAAAAAACGAGAGGGGGAAATTTCATCGCAATGAAGTGATTCTCTCAACGCTGGGGGACTCAAGAGGGGCGATACGCTTATTGGAAACAGAAAAACATCGAAAAGGAAAGGGAAAGACCACAGAGTCAAAACGCATAGGGCGAACTGAAAGGAAGGCAGATTTGAAAACCGACATAGGAACATCCTCCTAGCTGCGGGGAGGGGAGGGGAGATTTCGACGGCTTTGGGGGGGGAGTGTTCAAAAGGGGGAAGACGGGAGTGTTTTTTTTCACGAGGAAGGTGGTGAAAAAATACAAAAAAGGCAAGGGCCAGGGTCAAGATAAAGGGTTTGAGATGCAAGGCAAACGATAAGGAATGAAAAAAAAAAGGGAAAGGGAGGGTCCCCTTGGCACACGCTAAGGGAGACGTGACTGAAACGGGAAGAGAAGTGAGAAGGAAGGGTAGAGGATCACTTCGGTTTCAAGGAGGGGCAAAACGGGCCGTTGGCCCAGAAAGTGGGGCGAAAATGACGGTGGAGCATCAACTGAGAAAAAAAAAAAAAAGGGAGTGAGGGAAGGAAAGGGAACTGAAAACCAATCGCCCAAAAATTTGGACCGGAATCAAGAAAATGCCTTATCTCGAACAGGAAAATGGGGGAAAAGACTTTTGGGCCGGCCCGTTAAGCTAGAAAAAAAGAGAGAAGGACAACCAAGGCGGAAGCAGGAAAAGGCAAGGTCACCCTGGGGAGGGGGAATTTCAAAGCTCGAAGAAAATTGGAAAAAAAAAATGGGGCGTGTTAGGGGGGGAACCAAATCCATTCAGAGGAAGAAAGGGAAAAGACGGTTTCGCCCAAGAACCAAGGAAGATCGCCACAAAAAAGAACTGCTCCCTCGAACCTGAAGAGAAGGGGAAGCAAGGGAGGGAAAGGACAAGTCAGGGTTTGAACATGAAATGAAAAAAGGTGGATGTGCGTTCAGTGCTTTCATAGAAAAAGCGGGGCTGGATGGGTTACCAAAGGAAGGAGGACTGCCCTCCCGACAGGGGGCGGAAGAGAAACTCATAAAGGGGTGAATAGGGAAACCTCACGCGGGGAAGAAGATATCCGGAAAGATTTGAGCTTGTGGAGAAAACAGCAAACAACATTAAAAGGGGTCGAGGAAGACCACCAATACCCATCAGTTCCCATCAAAGAGAGGGGAAAAGGGGGGAGGGGGAAAAAACGGCAGTCCCCCCCCCCCCCCCCAACCCCGACAGCTTCCCTGATGGGTGCCTCTGGGGACAATGTAACCCAGGGAAAGCATATAACGCGCAACACAAAAGGGGAAGCATTAAGGGGTATTAAAAGGCAGAGAGGGGGAAAAAAGTTGTCTCATCAACAGGACAATAAGGGAAGCACACTAGGAGGTAGTCCCAGGAAGGTGTTGCTTTACAAAGAGGGATCGCACGTCAACTCAATGAGGGGAGGGAACCAAAGGGAAAAAGGGGGGAGGACCGGGGAAGTAAATTCAGCGTGTTGGGGATGAGGACAGGATTCTACCACGCGGGAGTTAGGGTAAATTCTGCCCGACCTAAAATTTTCAAAGGCATAAAAAAAAAAGGGACGGAAAAAGGGGGGGGGAACTAGGGGTAAATTTTCCACATAAAGGAAGAAGATGGGTGATCTGCCAGGGTCTGGTCAAGGAATGAAACTGACCTAGGTGAGATCAACAGCGAAATAAAAAAAAAAGGAGTGGTGATATCAAGACGGAAAGGTCGCCGAGCGTACTAGAAAGAAATCAGAAGAAAAAAAATACTGGACGGGTCAAAAGGACAGGTCGAAGAGCCTCAAGAAAGGGTTGAAAAGGAGGGGGGTGATAAAGACCAGGTAAAGAGAGGAACAAATGAAAAACATAAGAGCGATCAAGCGTTGGGAAAAAAAAAAGCAAAGTTTGGGGTAAAGTAACCAGAAAGTGATCTGCAGAAGGGAGACCGCAAAAAAAAAATAAAGGAAAGGATCAAAAAGAAGGAGTTGAGAAAAACGAAGGGGGGTATTATCTCCTTGACAGGATCAAGAGAAAAGAAAGAGATTCGTGGAAAGGTACAGTGATCGGAATAAGAAGATGGGGGGAAAGGAATTAAAATTAAGGGAAGGAGAACACCAGGGAAAACCAACTACCTCTTGGACCGAAAGCCGCATAATCCCGCCAAATGATGTTGCACGAGGCTCCTGGATCATCATCGAAGGCATTTCAAGGGAAAAGGGAAAAAAACAAGTCTGATCGCGTATGCGAATCCGGTGAAACTTAGTCAGGATGTTATAGTCGCTCAACCGACAAAGTGCCCGTGAAACCAATCCGGTTTAAATCAGAAAGAAAGAGGGGGGAGATCAGAAAACGTCCCGGGGACGAAAATTGAGGAGGGGAGGGACTGGCATCGCCGAACGCGCCCGGCAATAGGACGGGGGGGGACCAGTTATCTGCCAAATGAATAAAAAGATGGAGGCGAAAAAAAACCTTGCAGGGGGGGGGGGCAAGAAGGAATGAAGGGATGAAAATCCTTCCAGAAGATGGGATCACACAGTTTAGTCATGAATAACTACCAGGTAGGGGGGACCTGAAGGAAAGAAAAGAAGTGGAGGAAAACATGAGGAAAACCCTTGAAGGAAGGAAATAGTAATCTGATTTCATGTCTGGGTGGGGGTTGGGGGGGTCCATGGATGGTCCCTCAGGAGGGCTATTTCTTCCAAAAAAGAGATATTGGAAAAAAGAGGGGAAGAAGCCGCATAAAAAGAAAAAATGATTAAAAAAAGAAATTTTAACCGGCGAAAATGGCGGAACGCGGAAAGAGGGGAATGGCTGTCACGAGCCACCCATCGAGCGCAGGAATACTAGGGGAAAGGGAAAAACCGGAAAAAGGGGAGGGGGAACAAAAAA
>Ga0179593_1282541_pt1 | contig 11960 bp, 10 predicted proteins | sample CZODoug2_1_08_16_FD_185931 | JGI IMG/M metagenome (GOLD analysis project Ga0179593, IMG submission 185931) | Vadose zone soil fungal communities from Angelo Coast Range Reserve, California, USA - CZODoug2_1_08_16fungal (PacBio error correction) | ecosystem: Environmental > Terrestrial > Soil >...
TGGCATCAACTCCCATCTCTCTCAAAACAAGGAGGAACCAACCTCCCCCTCCCTTCGTACCGGCGGGGCAACAAAGGGGGGGGGGATGGACCAAGGGTGGATCTGATTGGTGTAGTTTTTAAAAATAATAGTGGTAAAGAAACCCAATAAGAGAAAATAGAAGAAACTGTCAAGAACCCTAAGGGACAAAAATCCCACTCAAAGGAGAAAAAATTATTGCTAGTTTGGGGGGGGGAGAAGAAAGACTCCTCCCAAACACGACGAAAGACGGGTAGTCAAAGTCGTTTAGGATATCAAGCTGGCTTGGTACCAGCAAAAAAGTAAAAGACCTAAGATGGTTGAGTGAGGCGTCAAAACGGTAGATCCAGAGATGAATTTTGCTAATCCGCCAGTAAACAAGTTGGCTACGAGGCTTGTCCTCCTCCTTATCAAGGCCGACGCCTGAGGAAAAACCTGTCGCATAACGAGTTAGCCAGATTTCCATTGAATGACAAACCCTGACCCCAAAAAGAGGACTGGTTTCAAATTGCAAGTTAGCAACAAGAAGTTTGATCGCAAATCAGATTATCCGAGCCACAAGATGTATGTCGACAAAAAAGGGAAAGATACTGCGAGAATGCTCGGGACCTTCTATTAGGGGGGACCAGTCCCCGGGGAGGGATATGGGGGGGGAGCCGATCCAACTAAACTCCCCCACTTAAATACGGGTAAAGAGGGTGAGAATATAGGGTCAGACGCGTGATTTCAGACCTAGCGATTGGAGTGAGGGGTAGGACAGGCATTTAACTTTTTCTGAGAAGGAAAAAAGGGTGAGAAGGCGGCTTCGCCGGCTCACAAAGCAAAAAGATGTTCTCAGTTTCACCGGCAGAAAACGATAGTAAACTCTTTTCAAACATTGGCAAGAAACAAACAAAAACAAAATCGGCGTCGGGTCCAGGGAAAGTGGAGAGCAACACCGACGGATCTCAGAAAGGAGAAATTATCCTCTCCCCACGAGGAGGGAAAGAACTCCTGAGATCAGTGTTGGAAGCTTGGTCCAAAAACGCAGCAATTAAACCAATGACCGGGTTCAATCGAGCAAAAAAAAACTGCGTAAATTGCCACAAGCGCGAGGCTCCTCCCCGAGTTAAGCCAAAACCAGGAAGGTGCGATGGGGGGGAGGGCCGAGCGAACCGCGAGACGTCGAGGGTTACCCTTTCAGCGAGCTTGGGAAAATTGACGAGCATAGGCCATCACATCATCGAAAACGGGCCCCGCTGACTGAAAGTAATGTGCAAGGAAAATCGTTATCGCAACGAAAGGTTAAGAAGACTTCCAGTTCTTGTGACAGCAAATCGAGCATCAGGCAGCGGACGAGAGCGGACCTCCTTGGCCGTGGAGTATTCCTTCTAACCTACAAGCAAAAGTCCAGCACGCAAGGGATGGAACACCGCGTATCATATCAAGCTGGTCGGACCCCCCGTTTCGACAAAAAAACACCCATCGGGAAGTGACAAGTAGGAAGAACGTTGAGCCAATAACCCAAACAATGTCAGGAAAAAATAGGGGAGGAATAAAGGAACAGCCTGAGGGACAATCATCGGCTTCGGCAGGAGCAAGAAGCTTTTGATAGGAGAACGGCGGTAATCGGACCTGACCATACCGCATGCGGATGCATCGTCGAGCACCGTCGGATGCCGAATCTGGAAAAGGGGGGGGAATACCAAACTCGTAATCAACACGCCTCACCTAGAGGATGTTTCTTGGCCGGTAAAGCAGTTGAGAACGGATCGGGTCAAAAGTGCGAAAGGTCAGGTGAGAAGCCACCCCTGCATCGAGACTAGAAACATCGATACAACGGGCGGATCCAATGTTGCGTTGGGGTCACAGTACAACCGCCCAACTAAAAATTGTCCTTAGCTCAAGACTAAAGAAAAAAATCTAAGGTACCAAAAACCGAAGAATTGGAGGTCTGTTTCAGGTTTTACACCGGTAGGGACTTCCCTTCAGACCGCCTCGGACTGTCTTCAACCCCGGGTGCACGCTTCAAGAGCTACAAAGTTCAGGGTGAGGCGAATCGACCGTCGGACGCCGGCCTAACTGGCCTGGACCAAGCGTTCAGTGGACCCTGGTCAACACGCCGAACTCGCCTCTGCATGGACACTGCAAGTCATGCATACGGAAAAAACATGAAATAAAATGAGGGACACACACAGATCGAAAGAGGGGAGGATCTACCAACCAAGCAGAACTCCCCGGGATACCAACCAACTTAGATTGTGTATGGCTGTGGACTTCGATTGTTGGGCTCTCAGTCCGGCAGGGAGGAAGAGAAGAATCTTATGGTATCGGTCCTCTACTTTGGATCAATTAAGGTCAAAACGAAACGAATGGAAAAAAAAAAAACCACGCAAGGGCACACGCGCAACCTTCAGGGGACAACCAAAATCAGACTGGATAAGGACGGTACACCTCAAACAGGGACCAGGAGATCGACAAAAAGCAAAGGCGGAGCGGTGCGCCGCAGAGGGCTTCTCCAAACAAAATAGAAAAGGGGAGGGGACGGATGCCAAATTGCAGTGGAAAAAGTCAACACCCCGTCCGTTGAATCTACCGCCGAGCCGTAGGGGCCCTCGCCCATAACGAGGATTGGAAAAGGTGATGAACGAGAGGCAGCTATTTACTTGAACTTGGCCAAGTACCACAAACCTGGAAAGTGTTGTACCAGTTGTCCCCGCCCCCGATGCAAATGGTCTTGAAAAGGGGCATTCGGCATAGCACCTAAGCGCCAAGGCGACTTACTGAAAAAAAAAATGGGGGGGATCTGGATTTCATTGCCCAGTGCAACTTGCTCACCTCCAAATCAGGGGATGCTCATTGATGAAGGGTCTTGGGAAAGTCCTTCAGTCTTATGGCAAACACCAACGAAAGTACACGCTTTTGGTGCACACGAAGCGCGGTTACCTAAACTTGCACTTACACTTTCCCACAAGGAATCAATCCATGGTCCTCGCTGCGGATGCCCGTCTTGAAAAAAGGTAGAGAAAAAAGGGGGCGACGAGGACAAAAAACAGTCCGTGAACCTCGGAACAACCTGGCAAACGCCCCGCCGGCAGCGGGTTTGGTAAGGAAGGGGGGGGTCAGGGACATTGGGGACCGGATTTATGGGGTTGAGTACGGGTCTTGCTTTCTCGGGGTCCGGCCAAAACCGGAACGACCGGAACAAAAAACAATATCCAGGAAAACCGCGGAAAGAGTTGTTCCTAAAACGAATTCCGGAGGCAAGATGAAAACAAAAACAGGTAGACCCGCCATATTTGGAATCCGTTCTTCTAAAACGAGCGGGGACGCTAAGCTGGAAAAAAGGGGAATACGAAAAAAAAGGTCAAGCAAGCGTTGTTGCCTCATAATGCTTAACTACGTGAACGGACTACTGATTCCGCAGACAGAAAGCACGGTGTTAATACGCACGCAGCCTTAGAAGATGAGCTGGCCATAGGGAGGGAGGCCATCGAGTTCTCTTACAATGTTGATGGCCTTACAATGAACTTGCCTCCCACGTCAAAAACAATATGCTAAAAAACGGTCTAGAGTCAAAACACCAGTAGGGCCCGTCAAGGGTTGGTCAAGTCAACCCAGGGACTGTGGGGTGTCCGTACAGTCTAGAACCGATCTGAGGTCCACAGGCGGATCGGCCCCGAGGGCATCAGAGCAACAAAGTCGAGAAAGTTGTTCCTTGGTCACTTGGGGAGAAGCGATAGACCCAAATGGTAACGTTTAAACAATGCCAATACTTGACCTTTTTTAAAATCCCACAAACATTGTCTGACCGAAGAGGACTTCAAGTGCAGGGACCGTCAGTAACAGGGCGCACTCAAAACCCGCGGTTACCTCTCTGAGGAAACTACGGGGCCAGGGGGTTCGCGAACACAGACGCAACTGTATGTCTATTCTTCCAGAGAAAACCCGTCTTTCATAGATCTCACACAACACGTTATTAGGACCGGAAAGAGATATGCAAGATGGTTTGCCGCAATAGTCGATAGACCGTGAGAGTCTTTGGGAAGCGAAAAAAGTGAAAGGAGGGCGCAAGGTCTTAAGTGAACACAAACGCAAGGTGTACCTGGGCTACGCAATGTCAGGGTCCGGAGTTCAGGAAACTTACAAACGTAAAAAGGTGATTTGGGTGGACAGGGGCAAGAAGGAAGAGGGCAGTGTAGAGTCACAAATTGGGTATGGCGAGAGTCCGACAGTTAAAGCCAAAAAAGCAATCCGTGTGGAAAAAGGAGGATGCGGGAGGGACGGAGGTGATCGACACGGCAAGTATTGCAGAAGAACTGTACCGGACAACCCACAACGTCATGGGTAAGCATTTTCAAAAGGTACTCACGCGTAAGGGGTAGGAAAGGACAAGAATCTGGGACGGGGTGACTCAAGTAATTGAAAAGTAGATCCGCTCACGTCCGATTGCGGCCAGAGCACGCAGATGGCATCACTTTCCGGCTTGGGCGGGTCGAGAAAAAGAGATGAGGTGGAAGACGAATGAAATGGAAATCAAATTCGAAGGAAACAACCTCTTTCGTGAAAATCGGCGGTGGGTATGAAACCTACGCCGTCCATCGTATCAGATTGTGAAGGAGCGAAAAAGCTTGGCTTGCTACAGTGGACCCTAGTTGAGAAAGGGGGGTACGGGAAAAAACATAGGAAAAAGGTTCGCACAGGGATCTGTGGTTGTGGAGGAAGTACCGGGTTTGCAAGGAGGGACTCATAGGAAAAGGACTCCCACCCTCCAAGACACGGCCCACCACGAATCGCCCGCTGCCGGCGTGCGAAAAATGGCAAGTTGTTAACGAAATGGGCGGTGGGGCAGTGGGGTGTCATACGTCTATCGCCCAGATTGAAAAGCAACCCTTGGACACGGGACGAGGGCAATAAAAGGTTGCTCGGGGACGGACAATTCCAGCCCCCAACGCCTTAGGCAATAAACGCGCACGGGGAAACTGAAATTACTGGCGTGGGCCTAACGAGCCGGAGCACTACCGGGCATCAAGCAGGAACAACTTGATGATGTGGGCCGTGTCAAATCAAGGTATCCTAGCCTTAGAAGGGAAAAAGACGCAAAGGATGATGGGTGCCTGCGCCTGCCAGGCAAGCACATTTATCTTCTGGAAAGGTTTACACGGTCAAAGGGGTTTAGGTGTGTTGGACTGGTCCAAGGGCAAGGAAAGAGACCCTCTCCTCGAAGTGAGAGGGAAAGTGTCGAAGGGTTGCACGCAATTATGGGAAGAAAATTTTAATCGTTTTGGATTAACCGGTGAACTTCTGTGGTAGTTGGCAACTCTTCAAGGAAAATCACCTGCTAATTGGAATGTTGGGCAGCCTGGCGGCTCCTATCAGCACGCAGTGAGAGCGGGCTGTGTGCACATGATCTAAAGGAGTGGGAAGGTTGAAAGTCGGGGGCCTGAGTTTATAAGGTGAGAAAAGAGAATTTCGGAGGTAGCTGTTGGATAAGAAGCGTGGCGGCGAAAAAATAGGACATAGGAGGAGACGAGGAATTCAACGGCCCAATCTATTCAGTCCAAAGGAATTCCAAAAGGACGATTTTTGGGGTCTACTCTGCAAGGCGAATTGCGATCTTAAGAGGAAGAAAAGTAGGTGTGAATGTCCTCAATTAGATGGTTCCTAATCAAGGAGCTGGACCGCATGGGATAAGTAAGCAGGGGGAGTAGGCGGAGACCAGGGTGAATGCCTGACGATGGACGGCAAGTATAACTTCTGATAGAAAGGGCGGGAGGCAACTGAACTGAATCAAAAATGTGGAGAGGAGGGAGGGTGAAGCCCTACTCTGATTGAGGACGGGACCGAGCCGGAAGTATAAACCGAAAGGGGAAAGGCGGCCGGTGGGCTCATGAAGAAGATTTTACGAGCGGAGAAATATAGGAGGCCTTGGGAGAAGGGGAAAAAAGAAAAAAAGGGAGGCCTCCGGTCGAGTTAGGGTCTCTATTCCTGGGAGAACTCATGAACATGACCGCATCCGGAAGAAAAGCTGGCAATGAACCACCGCAGCCGGGCTTGTTTAGAATAGGAAGGGGCCTTGTGGGTCACAAGGGAGGCGATGGCAATCCCGACGGGACGTGTAAACTAGAGCCCCGCAGGCGTAAATTGCAGGTCCGGAATAAAGAATTGTTACCCGAAGTTCTCCTAAAAAAAAGCAGGTAGGCTTACGGCTACTGAGGAAAAGCGGCGCTCAATGGATCGGGGGGATAAAGAGTTGATCGCGTCAGGTAAGTCCAGTGGGTGGTGGGGGATAAAAGAAAAGTGGCAAATTCACGGTCCAAACCAGGAAGGGGTGGGGGGAGGAACGTGTGGCCGACACGGCGGGTACTGGGATCATGGGAAGAGGGGGGAGAAGGGTAATTGAGTGTTATGTGATTGGTCTTGGTGGTCTACTTAAGAAGGACACCTCAATTATTGAAAGCGCCGATTGCTGTCGAACGGAGAAAGGGGAAAATGGGTGGGGGGGAGAAAGGAAATGGAGGCGCGGCCACAAGTCTTTCGAGTATGCCGATGATTGCAAACAGAAAATTCTTCATTCCTTGGAGAGAACGGGGATCATCGAATTTTCAAAACTGACCAAAAAAAGCTGAAAGAAAACAAGCCGAAGAGGAGGGTTCAAGAACCATACCGGGAAGCAATACAGTTGTTGTTGGCTGGAGACGAGAAGCCATAGGCGGGCGATCGCGAAAAGCAGTCGCTTCCTCGATGAAACGGATCCGTAAGGGGCTGAACGCAAGGACAAAGAAAAGCCAGCTCAATCATAAGGAGTTGCCGTAAGAAAGAATCGGTAAGCAAAAAGTCTTATGTCTGTCGGAGACCCTTCGGGGTGAGAGAACTTTCAAGACAATGGACGCAGACGTGCGAAGTCCGTTTACTGGATGCAATGAAAAGATGTGAAGAAAGAGGAATGCACTAACTGCAAAATATGCGTTCGGCCGGGAGAAGGAGCGCAAAAGCCGGCCCCACGTGGTCCTGGAAACAGTACCGCCGGGCAGGCTCATATCGCGCCCGAAAACGAAAGAAGCTAGTTGCTTGCAACGGTTGCAGGTACAAAAAAGAAAGAGGAATCTAGGAACCGCCGTATAAGTAAAATTATGGAAGGGGGTGGGGTAGGTTATTATTCTTGAGGCGGAAAAAGCCCAGTAGGTTCACCGTCCGGGTACTGGGGGAACTGACTGACAAGGCAAAGGAGGCAAAAGCTCACGCAGATATACAAGAGTTGTCCTTCGAAAAAAATCGGGGATTCTTCTACTTAGGATTCTGCGAACCCCGGGGTTGGGGCCTCGAAAGGGGACAAAGGACAAAGGGCTGAGGTGGCCGTGTCGGTGAAATGGCAAAAAGAAAAGGGGGGAGAACTCGTGGGGGAAGAAAGCGAAACTGGGCTTGACCATGCTCGGCCGGGGGCGCATCCTCCTGTAGCCAACGTGGCCTTTGCTGCTGATACAACAGAAACCCCGCCTTGGGGTTGCAGACATAAAAATAACGAAATCGCTCAGGAAATGCCACATTGTGAGGAAAACAGCATGAGCAGGAACCTGAATTATACGGACCTAGTACTGGGTGTTTTAGTTTATGGAGGGGGTCTCAACCAGAATCCAGATCCCTCCGGCCAGCCGAAGGCAAATTCTTTACTGTTTCTTGAAAAGAGAGACTTAGTTAGGGTGGGAAGAAAAAATATTCTGTCCACTTACAAAAAGTCAATATATAACTTTGGGGACCAAAATCAAAACCACCAAGAGGGGGAGATCATGATCGTCACGGAAAGGGGGGGGCGGGTGGACGAAGGAAAGAGGTGGGGTGACTAGAGGGGAGTGAAAACATGAAAGGGCTCAACAAAACAAAAAAAGGCTGAGAGAAAGAGAGAGATGCCCTGTCAATAAATAAAACAAACAAAAACTGCCGAGTAAAACCCAGACCCCTCTCCGTGACGATCATCAAAAGAGGGGGGGGGGGAAGGAAATTTCTAGATGAGGGTGGTAAAAAAATAAATATTTTTTCGAAAGAGAATCGCCTCGAACCCTGGCAAGGAAAAAAAAAAATGGCAATCAAAAGCGGCTGAGCACGGTGGATCTGGAGAGGGGGAGCAAAAGACTAGACAAGAACAAACAAAACCGGCTGGTCAACGTTCGGTATTGGGCTATAGATCAAGCTGGCGGGGGAACCGAACCCTGGGCAATACCGAGCGATTTTGAGTGAGGGCTTTGAAGAAGGGAGAGTGGAAGACTTGTGAGGAGCAAGGGACCACTTTTTCTTCCGGAGGCTGGCACCTGGGTACCCAGGCAAACGACCCGCAGCTAAAGCAGTTTCGGCAATAAAACTAGTAGTCCAGAGGTAATGCCAAAAAAAAAATCACGAGCACTGGAAAAAACAGTTGGGAAAGTTCGCGAAACAAGGCGTTGGAGAGGGGAATAATCGAGTCCTGCGGCCAAAGATGAGTCGGACAAAATTAAAGGGGGGTATTGACTATGCGTGGCGGTCATGAGAGGTCAGGGGTCAAAACCGCTCAGGAAATCGGAAGGGAAGAGGGGGGGGATCCTCAACGAATCCTCAAAAACCACCGGTACATCGGAACAAAGTATACGGCGGTTCGATAGATTAGCTAGGGGGGTTGTACAATCATTCCACAGTTGTAACTACCGAGCGAAGGTGGGGGTGAGGTTAAACTCTAGAAACATTCCCTGGTCTGGGACTGTTGCTATAAGAAAGAAAATTGGCTACCACTGGTCTAAGACTTATCCCGAAAGCTCCTCATCTTACTGGAGCATAAAGAGGATGAGGGGTCGATCACTTGATCACACCACGGAAAAGACACTGAGTAGGGGTCAGTGGTGCAGGAGCGCACAAAAAAGGCGGGGAGCGAAAAAAAAGGAAAGGCAAGCAAAACCAGATTAATTGTAGACGGACAACGAAAATGATGAGACTGAGGATGAGGCTGGTTGCCTCAGGGTTCCGTCGCGGAAGTTCCCTTAAACGTCTCAGAATACGCACTAAGCGCGACCGGACGCGGTCGAACAATTCTTGTAACAAAAGGTGGATCTTGAACGGGAGGTAACCGCGCTCGTCGGCGGGTTACCTTAAGCTGGGAGTCGAGGGGGTCAGGAACCGGTCGAGAAAAAAAGAACTAACTACGCCAGCCGCCAAGAGTACATGAAGGGATGTTGCAGAATCGTCATAGCGCAATGAAGGGGGGGAATCGAAGATCAAAGACGGGCCAAAGAAAACGACATACGGGGGGTCAAAGCTGGCGAGAGAACCCCTGGAGGGGTACAGCTAAAGTCAGTCTGAAACTACGACCATCCATCATCAACGAGGCAGGTCAGAAAAACTCTGATCAGCGTCAGGACCGCTTGAAAAAAAAGGGTTAGGACCCGTTGTCAAAACAAACCACGAGGAAGGGGGTTTACCCGTCGAGATAGTAGCAAACACACAATGTGGAGCTTAAGAAAGTCAACTCGGCAAAGGAGCCACGGGAAATATGAAAAGCTTCGTCAAAGAAGCAAGGGAGCTGGCTGAGAAACGTCGTAAAAGTAGGACATGCAGACTGAACTCTACTTCTGGATGAAGAGGATAGCACCGGGTGAGGTTATGAAGACGAACCGTGTTAAACAAAAAGGTACCGAGGGAATAGCCACACAAAAAAATGACGGAGGTTTAGGTGACTTCAAGCATGGAAGAAAGGATCGCGGCCTGGGATCTGTCATTGGTGATAGGGCCAGGCATCTGGGGTAGACTAAGAAATATAGAAGGGGCCGCGCCCTTTTCCAGGGGGGGGAAAACCTAGAAACGACCCTCCCTCAGAGAGAGGATACTACCATCGCTTCAATCGACTACAAAAAACGTGCCTAAATGCTTCTGTGCTGTCAACACCGCTGGTTTGCTGTGAGGGGACCGGTCAGGCCGCCGCGTCAGGGCCGGTCTTTCATTACACCCGTGCCGAAGACTTCAGGTTTATCTCCAGTGTCGTGTCTGGAACAACGGAAACTAGATCAAAGCGTTGCTAACGGGCCGTTCCGAAAGGGATGCGCTGGTACACAGGAGGTCAAACACAGAAAAGCCTACTACTACGCCTTCTGCTGGGGGACTACTGCACGCGGTCATGAAAACCGCTTGAAACGGCAAAAGGAAATTTGGAGAACAAGAAATACCGCCCGAGGGAAGTCGAGGACGGACACGCACGCAAGGAGGATCTACAAAAACCGGCCTTTTGAGTGGCTGGGGTTTGAACGTCGAGGGGGCTGATCGCTCGTCCGCTGGGAAAGTGCCTCAGTGCTAACGCTTCTGGTAGGAGGGCAAAAAAATTGGCTACCCGCTTAAGAAACAGACCCAAGCGGCTGACGACGACCTGTAGGAGGGGATAATGTGATAAGACTTCTCCAAACCACGGGCTGATAAGGAACTGTCAACATCCTCCAAATGTAGGGATACATGGAAGTCGGGCCAAAACAAGGCAAGCGACGGCTGCGGGACTATGCGCCGCAGGCGACCCCATTCCAACCCCGCGAAAAAAGGAAGCAGGGAAATTTCCGTGAGTGGCCAAGAGGACCAAAAAAGTCTATATCAAGGACCGAGAAGTATGGCAAAAGGGGGGTCTTTGAACCTCCTTAGAATAGCCACCTTCATGTATGCCCGTCGGCGGATTCCTTCACCTTGAACGTCCCAAACCGCACAGGTGGGTCAAACTGGGTGTCCCCCGCCATCCGATGCCAGGGTCATGAAGTCACGGCGATTGGCACCGCAGCGAAGAAAAGTCGCAAAGGATGTCCAAGGAGAGTCGCGAGTAAACGTGACAAGGGCAGACAGCCTCAATCCTGGTCCTCAATCCTTATGCCGACAAAGCAGTAGGCTTAGGCAACCGAAAGAAGAGTACCAGCGAGTTGGGACAAGGCGCGGAGTAATTGAAAACGGAAAAATTCCTCACAGCCGCAAAGAGCAGGGAACGAGGCTGGCCTAATGCAGTCTTGCCAAAGGTCTCGAAACTTGAAAAAACAAAGGGTTCCGAAAGGGTACCCCACCATGCATGACAAAAACGAAGATGTCCAACCCGTGCAAGCGACAAGGACATAGGTTCAACGCCGTACAAGTTTACCAGGAGGGGTGGGGTTCAGCTGGAGGGTGGGGAGGTGCTGGTCTCGGTAGCGACGGCACCACTGCGGACAAACCAAATATCAAGGCGAAAAGAGAAGGAGTTTGTAAGCCAACTCCTTTAGAAAAAAAGAAATTTCAACTCTTAGAAAAAGAGGTGTGATGGGAAACGGGGAAACGTCGAACCGAGACGATGGATCGCCGGGCATCTTTTAACTAAAGAAAGCTGGTCAAGAAAAAAGCTGGTGTGGAGTCAGGAATTTGCTAAAAGACAATGACTCGTCTCGCGACTGCAAAGCCTCTCCAAGGTGGTTATCTGTTCAAAAGGGCGCAAAATTATCTGGGTCACATCTGGACGATAAGGGAGAGCATCGGAGTGGAGAGTAATTGATGCAGTCAATTCCTTAGAACGAAAGGCACCATAGATAAACGTAAGTATCCGTCCACCATAACATTGAACTCCGTGAAAAATAAAGCCATGACAGTGGGGGGGTGCCGAGTTCATGAGAACCTAAACCTTGAACGGTGGTAGAGAGTCAAAAGGCGAATAGACCTATGAAATAACAGGCCAACCGTCGGACTTGCATTTTTGGGGGGCCGTGGCACTGTAGGCGACGTAGAGACAAAAACCGGTGGTTGACGTACAAAAAAGGGCCGTTCGTGGCCGGTGGGAAAAGAGAATGGGGGGATGACTTGACGAGACGGAATCCGTTTCCTCACGGAAAGAATGGAGACTCAGTACAACACTACGAGGTGACCTGAGACGGCGACAAACACTTGCCGGTTGTCAGCAAACACAACTCAAGGGATGCTAGTGGCTGCACCAAACAACAAAGGCAATA